>Ga0114999_10006371_pt1 | contig 13626 bp, 9 predicted proteins | sample ArcticOcean_MG_C_3_FD_89820 | JGI IMG/M metagenome (GOLD analysis project Ga0114999, IMG submission 89820) | Marine microbial communities from western Arctic Ocean - ArcticOcean_MG_CB8_126 | ecosystem: Environmental > Aquatic > Marine > Oceanic | place: Arctic Ocean: Canada Basin | collected...
GTCGATATCGAATCAGGTAGAAAAGTTCAGATCGAAGTGCCAGATAGTTTGGGCGTATTTGCAACGCTTGAAAACAACATAAGGGTTACATACAGAATTAGTACCATCATAAACGACCAACCATCAACTTCAATTTCGCTTTATGGCTCTGAAGCTACTTTACACTGGGATGGACATGATCATTTGACATTAAGTAAATCTCAATCAGAAACAGAAATTATTCCAGCTGATACCAAAACTGCAATAGGATGGAATGTCGAGGCAGATTTTGTTTCATCAATCCGAGAAAAAAATCCTGTTCGACTAACCAACTTTGAAGATGGGTTACATTACATGAAAATTACTGAAGCAGTACATCAATCGTTAACGAATAAAAATCAAGTGAATCTTGATGCAATATAACTAACAAAAACAGGATGAGTTTCAGAACTTATAGATTTGAAGAAAATACTGAAGAACAGTATTCGTTCAAAAATTTGCTTACCAACTACATAGGTAACTTCTGCGGTTTATCAATTGCAAGTTTATTAATCGCAGGCATTCATATAGGTAATTTTTCATCATTAATCGCTGCGACAGCAATTTTTGCGATAATACATACTCTAATTAAACCATTCATCTATCTAGCATCTTGCTGTTTAATTGTAGCTACATTCGGATTCTTTATTTTTGTTATTAATGCTTTCTTACTAATTTTGACTTCAAAAATATCAACTCTTTTAGGATTAGCTTTTAATGTTGAAAATTTTGTGTCAGCATTTCTAGGAGCACTAGTAATTACATGCATTTCATCAAGTGTTAGGTATATTTTTCGACAACAAGTAAATAAAAAAACTCTCTAAAAGTCACTTCGCCAATGCACGTCTTCTCCCTTGACGAGTCGGAGTACCTGGAGGCTCAATTCGTACTGCACATGCCTTATATTCTGGTATGCCAGCAAGAGTATCAAGTGCATCATTTGTCAAAAAATTTACTGCAACTCCTTCTAATTGAACAAATGGAACAAATAATTCACCACGGCGTTGTCGCTTACCTGTTTTGATTTGCGCTACAATTTCGCCACGGCGAGAAGCCAATTGCACATCATCACCATCTTGCAAACCTAATTGAATTGCATCATCAATATTAATATCAACAGTAACTACTGGCACCATATCGACTAATCCTTTTACACGTCGTGTAATCACACCACCGTGCCAATGATATAAGGTCCTGCCCGTAATCAATGTAAATGGAAATCGTTTTGATGGAAGTTCAGCAGAAGGCGGTCCCTGTCGAACACCAACGAACTTACCTCTCCCTCTTGGAAATTCTTCAGTAAATAATCGAGGTGTCCCTGGATGATTAGGATCAGGACATGGCCATTGTATGCCCCCTTCACGATCTAATCTTGCATGCGATAAACCACTTATAATAGGCATTAAAGAAGACATTTCATCAAAAATATTAGATGCAGATTCATGAGAAAAGCCTTCATTAGAACGTCTTAGTATTTCTAAAACTCTTCGAGCAATTTCATTAATTATTTTCCAGTCTTCACGCGCATCTCCTGGAGGATCAACAATCTTTCGGACTAGTTGAACTCTTCTTTCACTATTGGTGAAAGTACCATTTTTTTCAGCAAATGCTGCTGCAGGTAGTACAACATCAGCAATTTCTGCAGTTTCATGCATAAAAATATCTTGAACTACTAGAAAAGATAATTTTTTAAATGCCTCAGTTGCATGTGCCAAGAATGGATCAGATAAAAGTGGGTTTTCACCTACAACGTACATCGTATCAATAGCACCATCGAGCATCGCTTCAATCATTGCAGTCGATTGCAGTCCTTTTTCAAAAGCAAGTTCAGTATTCCAAGCGGTAGACCATCGATTATGAATTTCAACCGTATCGACTGCCTCATACCCTGGAAAAACATTAGGAAGACATCCTACATCTGAGCAACCTTGAACATTATTTTGACCTCGCAGTGGTGAAATTCCATTGCCAATGCCACCTACTTGACCACATAGCAAAGCAAGATTAATCAGCGCACGAGCATTATCTGAACCCATGGTATGTTGTGTAACACCCATACCCCAAATAGTACAAGAACCTCGAGAATTACCCTCTTTGGAAAGAGGAGGAGAGGCGAACAATCTTGCAGCATGCCGAATATCTTGTGCGGGTACACCACAAACTTTTTCTGCATCCTCAGGAGAGACTTGTAGAATTGTTTGACGCCATTCTTCAAATCCTTCCGTCCGTTGTTCGATAAAAGATTGATCTTCTAAATTTTCTTCCAAAATTATATTTGCCATTGCATTTAATAACGCTACATCTGTGCCGGGGCGTGGTTGAAGGTGTACAGTTGCTACTTCACATAATTCAATCTCTATCGGATTTATAACAATAAGTGCTGTGCCATTTTCTTGTACAGCCTTTCGCAATCTTGAGGCAATAACTGGATGATTTTGCGATGTATCACTCCCTACTACCAATAATGTCCCTGCTTGTTCGTAATCTGAATATGAATTACTTGTAGCGCCTGACCCAACTTGATCCATTAAAGCTACTACAGATGGTGCATGACATAGACGCGAGCAATGATCGATTGAATTAGTTTGCATTACTGCACGAACAAATTTTTGCTGGATATATCCATCTTCATTTGTTGCTTTTGCAGAAGCAATTGAAGCAAAACGACCTTGAGCGTCAGCAAATTTTTCTGCAATTAATTGTAATGCTTCATCCCATGAAGCTGGTTCTAATCGGCCATCACGACGAATTAATGGAGTGGTCAATCTCTCTTCTGAATGTATAAAATCAAGTCCAAAACGGCCTTTAACACAAGTCATACCTAATGAAGATTGATTGTTTGGTTCACCATCAACCCAAACGATCTTTTCTTCTGCATGATGTACCACCAAACCACAACCAACTCCACAATATGGACATATGGTACTTACAGTATCTGTATCTTTTCCCATCCGATGACTAGAAGAAGATCCAATTAATGTTTTCGGTAATAATGCCCCTGTTGGACACTCTGACACGCACTGTCCACAAGAAGTACAATTGGAATCTCGCCAAGAAGTATTAAATGCAGATCCTATCTGAGCAGTTTCACCTAACCCATTAATACCAATCGCACCTATATGTTGCGTATTTTGACACGCATCAACACATCGACCGCAGAGTATACAATCACTCATATCGAGAGAGAAAAACACATTAGATTCATCTCTATAAGTACGTGGGTTTGGCAAATATGTAGAAGATCTTAGCCCATGTGAATTCGCGTAAATCGCTGCTTGCCCTTGACCATGTCCATCTGCAGACATACCTATAGTTAAATCCAAAACACCGCGTCGAATACGGTTTGTACGCTCAGAATCAGTAGATATTTCCATGCCATCTGTAACAGGTGTATGGCAAGCAGCAACCAGACGAGAACTTCCAGAAATTTCAACCAAACATGTTCGACAGGCACCAAGTGGACCTTGCGTATCGCTTTTACATAAATGAGGAATATCAATTTCGTGAGTTAAAATCGCATCAAGTATCATACTACCTGAAGCAACTTCAACGATTACGCCGTCAATTGTGATTTTTAGTAGTTCTGGAGCTATTTCTAACGACATCGACAAATCCTTAATACCATCTTCTTATACAATAATCACAAAAAATTTTAACTTTTATCAAATTCATTCGCAAACTGCTCCAATGCAGATAAAATTGGACGTCCAGCCATCCCACCTAACTGGCAAAGTGAACTCTCTGTCATAACTTCAACTAATTCATAAATTTTCTTTTCATTCTCCTGTACATTTTCTAAAAGATTAACTAGACGCCCAGATCCCTCACGACATGGAGTACATTCCCCACATGATTCTCTTTTATTATAGGCTGCAAGAGAATTAGTAATCCGTTGGATATCAGTAAACGAATTCAAAACTATGATTCCACCTGCTCCTAGTTTCGACATTTCAAGAACATCGTCAAATTGTTGAAAATGAATAAATTCACCTGATGGGCCACCTACTAATATCGCTTTGATCTCTTGAGGGTTTCTACCAGTATTGGCTATCATCCCAGCCCATGTCATAGCACCATCTACTGGAACTTCATACAAACCTGCTCTCGGGACATCACCTGATAATGAAATCAATTTCGTTTGAGGTGGCGGATTGTCAAATAACGTAGTTACCGCACACAAAGTCTCGACGTTATTGATTACTGTAGGCTTTCCAAACAGACCAAAATCTGTAGCAAAGGGTGGTTTATAACGAGGAACTGGTCTTTTTCCTTCAATACTGTTCAAAATGACAGATTCTTCACCACAAACATAACCACCAGCACCTGAACGCACATGAATTGTCAGCTGAAAATCCTGGCCCCAACATTCACCGCCAATGATTCCAGCTTGATCGGCATCTGACAGTGCCTTTTCAAGGCTAAATCGTGCTAGCTTTGCCTGACCATTTACGTATATATATACAGATTCAAATTGCACTGCATGATGAGCAATGAGTATTCCTTCGATTAACCGATGAGGATCTCCTTCAAGCATATGTCTATCTTTGAAGACGCCAGGCTCACCTTCTTCAGCATTCACTATCAAAAATTTTTGTTGATCTAAATGATTTCTTGCAAATTGCCATTTTTGTGCAACAGGAAAATGAGCACCACCTCTTCCAGTAAGTCCAATTTCAGCAAGTCGACTAATGATTTCTTCCGGTGAACTTTGTAACACACGATCTAAAGCTGCATAAGCACCTTGTGCTAAAACATCACCAAGAGATCCATCATTTCGACCCATTCGAGATGTGATACCTTTTTCTCCTGTCCCAGCATACTTTTCAGCACCCCCACAGTTTCCAAGAAAACATTCAACCACATCATCCACACCGTTAAGATCAAGTCTTGCAAATCGACGCATAAACGTGCCTTGGACTACAGTCGCAGAGGGAGCTGCCCAATTTGCACCATCAGAACTGGCATCAACAACAGAATAGGATTTCTCTCCAAGTATATTGCGAATACGATCGCCATATTTTGAAACTGCTACAGCATTTCCAGCAGTACCTCGATGTATCAAAATACGAGGAACAGGTGGGGCAACATATTTTGTTCTTAATGCAGCCATAGGGTGTATTGTGTTCATTTTTTTACCCATTTTTGTAAATTGTCTACCGTTACACGACCGTACAACTGTTCATGTTGATCAACTACAACAGGTGCTAAAGCACATAAAAATTGACAGTCAACTTGTTTAATATTATCAGTACAAGTCATTAACTCTGACGCACCAGCAAGATCACAAACCACACCCATACATACATGCCATTGAGAAATATCTGGTTCAAAAAGATTAAGTTCAGAATAACCGGTAGTAATTGCATAGACTTCAGAGATAGGGAGCATTATATGATTCGCAACATACTCAATTGCAGATTCTGGTAACCAGCGTATTTTCTGTTGAAAAATTTCCAGTGCAGGCAAAAGTTGATCTCGTGTTTTCGGCAACTTACCCACAGCATTTTTCGCTTCGTGAAATGCTTCAGATGTAGAGTCGAATATTTCTTCTTTCATTTTTCTATTGTAACGATGTGATCCGAATTTGTATTTATTCAGCAATATAACTTAGATTGCCATTTTTAATCACTTCAATACGATCAGGAATGCGTTCTCCCAACTCTACAACATGTGAGATAACACCGATTAATCGAGATCCTCCAGCCAACGTTTCTAAACCTTGAACAGCAAGATCTAAGGATTCAATATCAAGAGTACCAAAACCTTCATCCAAAAATAACGATTCCAAAGACATACCCCCACCAAGACCAGACAATTCGGGTAAATGCTCAGAAAGTGAGAGTGCCAATGCCAAACTTGCGAGAAAACTTTCACCACCGGATAAAGTATTCACAGAACGTTTTTCGTCACCATTCAATCGATCAACAACAGAAAAATCATCCGACTCTACAGTCAATTCATATCGACCATTTGTGAATTTATCAAGCCATGATGAAGTATCAGAAGCTAATGAATTCATAGCTTCTTGCAGAATAAATCCAATGAATTTTGAACCCTGTAATTCAGTAGCAAGATTTTTATGCAGCTCTCCTCTTGAACGATTATCTCTAATTTCTTGGTGCATTCGAAGAGCGGAATCATGTTGACTTTGAGCTTGCTGCAATTGAGTCTCAAGCGATCCAACCAAAGCATTTTTCTCATTTTGTTCGGTTTCATGAGCATGCATGATACGTTTTAATTTTTCAAAATCTGGTTCTTCATGTTCAATTGCAGCTGCCCATTTTTGCCTTAAATCTTCATTGAATACGTTAAATTCACGTTCTGCTTTTTGAACAACATTCCCAGTAGTTTGAACAATTTTCTCGTGTCGACCAACTTCACTATTAAGAGTATCCGCCTTGACTTTAGTTTCTTTAATTTTTAGCTCGTATGATGAAGTATCTATCATTAGTTTTTCATACTCAGCAAATAGTCGATCATATTTATCAATATCCTTTTTTAAATCACTTTCGGTGATATTTTTGGATTTTAATCCGATAGCATCAATTTGTTGGCGTAAATCGTTAATTTGATCTTCAATCACTGAAAAACCTGTATCTGCAGAGAGTTGTAAATTAAATTTTTCCAATTCATTTTTATAACTTTGATTATCGTTCTCTAAGTCACCAATTTCGCCAACACTCACAGTTAATTCTTCTAAAAAAGCTAATGTTTCATCAATTTTATTGATGTTTGTTCCTAAAGTACTTAAGTATTTTTCAATTGAATCCAATTTATTTTGTATTACTTGAAGATTATTTGTGACAGTTTCAAATTGATTTTCTGCTACACTTAATGTACTAGTTGAGTGTGACAAACTCTCCTGCATACTCTCAGTTTTAGCATTAATTTCTTCAAGTTCTTCATGTAGATTATGTAATAATCCTTCTTCAAAACTATCTTGTATAGTAGAAATTTTTTGTCCACATACGGGACATAAATCACCATTTTCAAGCCCACTTAATAGGTCAGCAATGACGTTATTTTTTTGGACTTGTTCATATTCAGCTTGTTTTTCAATCCGTTTTTCTTCGAGATCTCTTTGTTCAGATATAAGAAGATTATGATCGTGCTTTGCATTCTTAACAGTTTGCTTTTGAGTTACTATTTCTTCAGATAATTGCTTTTCTTCAACAAAAAAATTTGTGAGGTGTTGTTTTTGTTCTTGAATATCGCGTTGTATTTTTTGCAGTAAATTATTAATCTTTTCAATCGTGCTATCTGCAGCAAACGAACTAAACAAAAGAGCTTTTTGCTGTAAATCCTTTCTTTTCAATGAAATATTATTTTCATTTTTTCTCAAGTAATCTTCAAATTCAAAGATATTTTTTTTGAGTCCTTGTTGTTTCACTTTCAAATCTTCCAACTGCTGCTGTCTTCCATCTAATTGTTTTTCTAGAAATTGACGTTTTCCCGTAGTTTCGAGTTGCATCTTCAACTCTTTATGCTTATCTGGATTATATTCAAGCTTAATCTTTGTTTGAGTTGCGAATTGAAGCAATTCTTCGAACTCTGCAAGCGTCTTTAATGTCATTTCAAGATTAGATTGAGTTTCGTTATGAACTTTTTTTGCATCTTTACGACTCACAATCGCATTGTTCAACGTACTTTGTTGCTGTCGATTATCTGTGAAAATTTCACCTAATCTACTTAAGTTTTGTCTTCTTTGTACAAGTTCATCTAAAACCTTCTTCGCTTCATACAATCGACCTTCGATTTTTTTTATATCATCAGGTGACGCCAGTTCAAGTTGTTCAAACTGAGATTCGATCGTTCTTGCCCGATCTTGTGCCTGCTCAGCACGTTTATTAGCAATAGTACGAGCTTTTTCATACATACTCAGGCCTAGCAATTTTACTAAGATGTCACGTCTGGCAGGTTTGTCGCTCTTTAGAAAAGCATCGAATTCACCTTGTGGTAAAATGACAGTTCGAGTAAAAGTTTGAAAATCCATACCAAGAAGAGTTGCAACTTCTTTGTTTATATCACTTGAACGATCAGCGATTAAGTTCCACTTTCCTTCTACATCTTGCTCCTCCAATCTGGTTGAATTTGTTGAAGGAGTTCTTCGTACAATGCGAAAAATTTTACCGCGCACTTGAAATTCAAATAGTACTTGCATAGAGTTCGCACCATACGAAGTCAGTTGCTTCGTTGCCGTTCCCACACGAGGAACTTTTCCATAAAGAGCCCACATCATGGCATCTAGTAAAGATGACTTACCTGCACCAATTGCACCAGTAATTGCAAATAAAGTACGCCCCTCGAAATCCACAGAAGTCTTTTCACGAAATACTGTAAACCCTTGTACTTCTAATCGAAGTGGTTTCATTGAGTGCTTACCACCTCTCCCAGTATCTCTCGAAATAATACCAATAAGTCATCGGATGGGATTGTTCCATGTTGCTCTTGGTAATAGCGCACAAAAAGCTCTTCAGGTTTCAAATCTTGCAATGAAACGGCGGAAAAATTCTCTTCAAGTCGATCATAATCCAGTCGGATATCGACTATTCCAGGGGCATTATCACGCATTTTTTGTGCAATACCAGGTTCAGGTACATCTACATCTAATACTGCGCGCACATAAGCATTCTTATGTTGTTCTGATTCGGCTAAAACTTGTTCAGGAGTTCCTCGTAATTCGATCAATGGTTTGCCAGAAGTCAACGGAATTATTTTTTGCTCAACAGGCGGCCGATTTGGAATCAAATCGACTATCCGCACAATTTTTTGTTGCCCACGTTCACCAAAATCCAATTGCAATATAGATCCAGCATACGCTGCTGATCCATTCGGAGTTCCTAAAATTTCTTGTGGATGGTGGATATGTCCTAAGGCCAAATATTGAGGACTCGAAGGTAGTCGATCTTTATCTATTCCATATGCAACATCTATATGCAATCTCCGTTCAGAGCCATCAATATCTGCCAGTAATGCTCCATCAACAAATACATGACCAACTAATACATGTACCGACCCAGAAGTATATCCTTGCACTACATTGCTATAAACCGTTTCAACGGCATCTTGATACATGCTAAGAGTTTTTTGTGCATCAGAAAGAACTTCAATCGCATTCAATGCTTTCCCATCAGGTACCCATGGAATGGCTGCTATTTCTGCCTGAACATTATCGCGATTAATTCTAATAATACCTCCAGCATCATATGGACGGACATAAGCTTGTGTATGCACATTGAGCAATTCACTCAATCGGCCAATTGCATCAAGTTTATGCGCACTATCATGATTACCTGCAATAAGTACTACTTCAATATTGTGAGCAATAAATTCTCTCAAAGCACTAAACAATATTCTGTCTGAATCAGGAGAAGGAGAATTCGTATCCCAGATATCACCAGCAACAAGTACTACATCAATATTTTCAGAGACAGCAATATCTTTAATCTCTGTAAGTACAGCTTCAAATTCCGACGCACGACTTCGTCCACGTATTTGTCTACCTATATGCCAGTCAGCAGTGTGTAAAAACCGCATCAAATATCCATTCCTATAAAATATTAAAATCGCTCCATGACATCTCGCCCATTATTTTTATCTGGGGGTGAGAAAACTTCAGATTTACGCGTTGCCCAAGATGGATGGGGAAATCTTACCAACAAAGGGACCGGAATATCTGTTTGCTGAATTAACATCGAGCCAGGTGTTAACAATGTAGCTCGCTGCCTTAAGGAAGAGGTTCGCAAAAATCTATATTCACTTCTTTCAACTTCAGCACCATCAAGACGCCCTACGACTCTAAATGCTGCATTTCCCACTACACGATGCTCTACTTCACTCGCTGTCTGCTGAGCACCGATTAGTATGACCCCAAGAGAACGTCCACGCTCTGCTATATCGATTAAAATATCCTTTATAGGACTTGTACCATCCCGCGGGGCGTATTTGTTCAATTCATCTACAACGACAAAAACTGGTGACCTATTTGCTGATGACTCTCGTTCAATCATTAACTCATGTAGTAGTACACCGACAACAAATCTCTGAGCACGATCATGTAATTTATGAAGATCAATAACATTCACTTGATGTCGACGTTCTATTCGATGAACATTAGCATCACCTGATTCCTTTTCAAAATGAGGTTCACGAATTAGATATCCAACATGACGAACGATTGAACGTAGTCGACGCATAAATGCTCGAATTGTTCCAGTCGAGGCTGCACCAGATCCTCTACCAGCCCAAGATGGCAATTGTTCTATATCGTGCAAATCGTCTTGAAAATTAAATAGATGCAAATCAATTTGCTCAACTAATTCGTCAAAAGTTTTTATCGCAACACCATCTATCTGCATACTTTCAGATGAACTTTTGCGAGCAGCTTGCCGTAAATGATCAGAAACATTATCTATAAGTAACGAAATTTGTGTTTGATCAGTGTCAGCATTCACAAATAAAAACTGCAAATACCCTGATTCACAAAATTCATGTAACGACCAGAAAAAAGCATTTACATTTTCTGACCTAGATCCAGTATCAGGAAAAGGTTTTGCTTTTGAATCTCGGCGCAATGGTGCATAAAACCCAACTGATTTAAATTCTCCTGCAGGCAATCCAAGTTTGTCATATTGATCTTTGATTTTCTTATCTTCAATTAATTTACGATTGGGACAATCAAGAAAAAGTAGATCTTCATCCTTAACATTAAAAATTAGAGCGGTTGAACTACTTGCATCATCACCTAATACTTCACCTTCAAATAATGCATAAAGAAGATAGGTCGCATACGAAGTTTTTGTGGCTACACCTGAAATACCAGAGATATTAACATGTGCGCCTTTCTTCCCATTGATAAATTCAATATTACCGTATACAGGCAAGGCGCCTTGTATTTCACCTCTGGAAAGACCCAAAGGCAATCTTTTATCCATACCGTCGAAGAACAAGGCAATCTCACGAGACTCTTCATCAGCAATTCTGACAACATCTCCTGGTGTTGGAGGTATATAAATTTCTGGCTCCACACGAGTTACCGAAACATGTGCTGACATAACTGAAGATGCAGGTAATATCCCTTCACGAACTAATGCAACATCAGATGTCAATTGCACACCTTCATGTTTAGCAATTACTTCATCGACAACACCGTAAATATCTATAATTTCTCCACCAGGTAATATTGTTTGAACATGTACAACATCATCGAGTTGTAAATATCGACCTGGCGCAACGAACACTGAAAAATCTAATGGTCTTGCAAGTTCTTGCTCTGTCCCCAATACATAGCCGCGGAATTCATCGGATCCAATTAAATTATCAGCCATTATTTTCTCTTCCATCAAATTTCATTACCTTGACGACTTACAAAAGCTGATATCTTGCGATTCAACCACAGAGGATCTCCAAGGCGATGAGTTAGAACTTTCTCGAGTCTACCTACAGGTACAAAATTATGAGGTGCCCGTGGATCTTGACCAGGTACAGAAGAAAGTTTCGGTAGCACTTGGACCGATTCATCTGCCAAGATTCTAGCTTGTTCAATCGACACAGATCCATCTGTTTCTAATCGCATCACACCACCTAAAGGGTGATACGCTAATCCGAGTTCACGTAATCTCAAAAACCAAGAATAACGACCATTTAATCGAGAATCATTATTTGCTGGATTGGGTGGTATATGAAACAGAGGAGTGCGTTGATTTACTCCTAGTTCATACAATAATTTCCTTTGTTCATCGTTGATATACCATTGAGCGATACGCTTAATGTAACCAATAATTCTTTGCCCAGGTGATTTGAGAGATCTGAGAGGGCCGTCAACAAAAGTAATTTTTGATTCATCACGTGAAAGTTCGGAAGACAAATGAGCTTCAGCATCTAACATACGCTGCTGAAGGCTATATAACGAACTCGTTGTACTAGTTGCGTCCAATACGCGCTGAGATTTGAACTGCATTGCTGACCCATCTTCATCAATTGTGATAGAAGGAAAAGATTTTCCAGAATGTAAATATAATCTTTCAACACGGATTGTATCTTCAAGAATGTGTGCTTTTTCTTCACACAGAACCGCACCTACAGCAAGTGATCCAAAAAGACCAAAAAATGTTCCGTCAATTGGGTCGTCTTGTACTACATACATTTCCGCACGGCGTACACCGTCTATTATTTGTGCCGGAATTCTTGTTGAATTTTTAACAGTTATTACATCCCATTTTTCCTGCTCAATAGTGACATCGACGGGCTCAACAAGCGTTTCGTTTTCATCCACATCATAGGACAAAGAAGCGCCATACTCTGATTGCCACGGGAGTAGTCGAAGTGTCATTTAACCACCATAAGGGGAGACACATCTATTCTAACACGCTTCAAAAAACAACGCTGTTATATCTATCAAAATTACTTACTTATAATCGTAGAGATTTATCTAGTCCAAACTAAAAAGACTAGGTAAAGTGTTTTCAATGGGAAAAAAGCAACATTCAGCAAAAGAAGCTTTCACACCTTCTACAAATAGAGCCAACTATGTACAAAACATGTTTGGATCCATAGCAAATCGCTATGATTTTATGAATTCGATCATGACCGGTGGGCAACATCATTTTTGGCGCCGTTTAGCTGCAGAAGAAGTAGTAAGACCTGGTGATATTGTAGTTGACGTGGGGTGTGGAACAGGCGATCTAAGTTTTGCCTGTTTACAACAATCAGCATCACAAGCAATTGGCATTGACTTTGCTCGCCCTATGTTACCTATAGCCTTAAATAAAGCAAAAAAACTCTCGGTAAAAGACAAGTTTACAGCAACAGTAGGTGATGCAACTTCTTTACCAATAGCAAATGAATCTGTAGATATCTGGTGTTCAGCTTTCGTAATCCGCAATATACCTGACATGGATGCAGCTTTTTACGAAGCATGGCGAATACTCAAACCTGGGGGCAAGATAGCTATTTTAGAGATTACAAAAATGCAGCCGAGCCTACTCAGACCTCTTATACGTCTTCACTTTAACCATATTGTCCCTTTGATAGGAAAAATAATATCACGACACAATACTGCTTATGAATATCTACCTATTTCTGTGGATAAATTTGAAACTCGAGAAGAACTTTGTGCCCGTTTAGATAATGCTGGATTTAATATCAGTATCGTCAGATCACTAATGTGCAAAACTATTACATTACTGGTAGCAACCAAACCTAAATCCCCTTAATTCAGCCAAGAACTCTTCAGGGGCTCTCTCGATACATTATCATCGACATTCACCATGTGTTTTGCCATAGGGCCAAATATTGCAACGACTTCCGCTAATTCTGGTTCGACAATTCCACAATAACGAAATGCTTCAATCATGTAACGTAACCATAACCCTGCAAGTTTTTTCGTAATCACAAAGGGAAAATGTCTTCGACGTAACCTGGGATGTCCATAAAGATCGCTATATTGTGCTTCACCACCTAGCCATTGTTCAATAAAAAGTTTTTGCTTTTGTTTTCCGTCACTTAAATCTAGTGGAAATAATGAATAAAGCTCTTCATCATTTTGAACAAGTTGATAAAAATGCTCTACAACATCATTAATAACTGCCCTACCACCTAGTCGGTTAA
>Ga0114999_10006375_pt1 | contig 13620 bp, 12 predicted proteins | sample ArcticOcean_MG_C_3_FD_89820 | JGI IMG/M metagenome (GOLD analysis project Ga0114999, IMG submission 89820) | Marine microbial communities from western Arctic Ocean - ArcticOcean_MG_CB8_126 | ecosystem: Environmental > Aquatic > Marine > Oceanic | place: Arctic Ocean: Canada Basin | collected...
CCACCCTGGAAGAAGAGGTCGCCCGCGTCGTGCGCGCCCGCGTGGTCAACCCGAAATGGATCGAAGGCGTCATGCGCCACGGCTACAAGGGCGCGTTCGAGATGGCGGCGACGGTGGATTATCTGTTCGCCTTCGCGGCCACGGCCAAGTGCGTGCGCGACCACCATTTCGACGCCGTGTTCGAGGCCTATCTGGGCGACGACGATGTGCGTGCTTTCTTGGAAGAACACAACCCGGCGGCGCTCAGGGAAATGAGCGAACGCCTGATAGAGGCGCAAGACCGCGGCCTGTGGCGGCCCCGGCTCAACTCGACGCACGAAGCCCTTGCGGCGTTAGTGGCGTGAACCATCTAAATTGTTCCCCTACGATCACTTTTCCCGTTTCCTCGGTAGGAGGGGAGGTGCAGGCGATGCTTGCCCATCGGCAAGCCTTCCCCGACGCCCCGAGGGAGCGGGAAAAGCGATCCGAAGGGCGGCAATGCGAGGCTTCTGGACATCGTCGCACGCCGCTTGTGGTGGATTAACACCACGGCGCAACGCGCTCCTAGCCGGAAACCTCGCATTGCCGTCGTAGGGGTACAATTTAGATGATTCAGGCCACTTGTGGCTTAAGCGCGTCATACACGCTAAAATAATACAAATACCTGAGGGGAAACCATGAGCGACACACCGAGCGAACAAAAACTCAACGAACGCCACGCCTTCAAGATGGCCAAGAAAAAGGCGGCGCGAGACAAGATCCTGGCCACCAAGACCATCGAAAAAGGCCTGATCATGGTCCATACGGGCAAGGGTAAGGGCAAGTCCACGGCGGCCATGGGACTGGCTATCCGCGCCATCGGCCATGGCATGAAGGTCGGCATCGTGCAGTTCGTCAAGGGCGTGTGGGTGACCGGCGAGCGCGACGTGCTGGATAAGTTTCCCGATCTGGTCACCATCAAGGCCATGGGTGACGGCTTTACCTGGGAAACCCAGGACCGGGTGCGTGACATAAAGGCCGCCGAGACGGCCTGGGCGATGGCGCAAGAGATGATCGCGGACGAGGCTTACGCAATGGTGATCCTGGACGAGCTCAATATCGTGCTGCGCTACGACTACATCCCCATTGCCGGTGTTATTGAGACACTGAAGGCCAAGCCGGAAGACCTGCACGTCATCATCACCGGGCGCAACGCCAAGGAAGAATTGATCGACATCGCCGATCTGGTCACCGAAATGACCCTGATAAAACATCCCTTCCGGTCCGGCGTAAAAGCCCAGGCCGGGATAGAGTTTTAGGGCGCTTCCTTCGATGAATCGATTTGTGGTTTTAGTCGTCTGCGTATTTGCCCTATTCGGGACGACGGCGTGTCAGCAGATGCGAGAAACGCCTGCCGAAGGCGTTGACCGACTTCTGGAATGGTCATCGGATACGTTGGAAAATTTCGCCCGAAAGCCGGAACTCAGGAATTTCGCCCGCCACGTTCCCAAGGCGCGCGCGGTGATGATCTTGCCGGCCATCATCAAGGCCGGGTTTTTCCTCGGCGCCGAAATCGGCAGCGGTGTCCTGATCGCCCGTGATGCCAGTGGGCGCTGGGGTTCTCCGGCGTTCTATACCCTGGGCGCCGCCAGCTTCGGACTGCAATTCGGCGTGCAGGACACGGAAACGGTGCTGATCATCCGCAACGAAGGCGCGCTGCAGGCGATTATTCGTGATCAGGGAAAATTCGGCGCCGATCTCGGTATAACGGCCGGCCTTTACGGTGCCGGCGTGGAGGCCTCGACGACGTCCAACCTCCGGATGGACGTGCTCGCCTTCACCAACGCCAAGGTCGGGGTTTTCGCGGGGGCGTCGCTGGAAGGCGCGGTTTTGGCGCGCCGGCGTGACCTTAACGAGGCACTGTATGGCCAGGGTGCGACGCCGGAAGCCATCATCAACGATGGCCGTTACAAAACCGCCAAGGCCGACCGCTTGAGGTCCGTCCTTGCCCGGTTCTGAAACTTCTAATAACACCCGCGCCCTGATGATCCAGGGCACCGGCTCGGATGTCGGCAAATCCCTGCTGGTGGCGGGCCTGTGCCGGGCCTATCGCAATCGTGGCCTAAGCGTCCGGCCCTTCAAGCCGCAGAACATGTCCAACAATGCCGCCGTCACCATCGACGGTGGTGAAATCGGCCGCGCCCAGGCGCTGCAGGCGCTGGCGGCGGGCGTCGATTTGAGCGTCCATCTCAACCCGGTGCTGTTGAAACCTCAGTCCGACACCGGCGCCCAGGTCGTCGTGCAGGGCCGTGTCGAAGGCACTGCCCAGGCCAGGGATTACCACGCCCTAAAACCAAAATTGCTGGCCCGGGTGCTGGAAAGTTTCACTATTACGGCCGGTGACGCCGATTTGGTTCTGGTTGAGGGCGCCGGCAGCCCGGCCGAGGTCAACCTGCGCGCCGGTGATATCGCCAACATGGGTTTCGCCGAAGCCGCCGGCGTGCCGGTGGTGCTGACCGCCGACATTGAGCGGGGCGGCGTGCTGGCCAACATCGTCGGCACGGTGCAATTGCTGACCGAAATTGAGCGCGCCCGCCTTAGGGGCTACATCGTCAACAAATTCCGGGGTGATGTGACGTTGTTCGAAGACGCCCACGCCATCATCAAGGAACACACGGGCTTAGGTAGTTTCGGTGTCGTACCGTTCTTCGACGCCGCCCGCCTGTTGCCGCAGGAAGACTCCCAGTCGCTTAATGTGGCGCGGAAAACCGGCGGCGGGGCCGCCGTCACAATCGCCGCCCTCCGCCTGTCGCGCATCGCCAATTTTGACGACCTCGACCCGTTGGCCGCCGAGCCGGACGTGGAGGTCCGCATCATTGAGCCGGGCACGGCTGTGCCGGGCGATACGGATGTACTTATTATTCCGGGGTCGAAATCGACCTTGGCGGACTTGGCTAAAATCCGCGCCGAAGGCTGGGACGTGGACATTGCCGCGCACCATCGCCGGGGCGGATGGGTCGTCGGCTTGTGCGGCGGCTATCAGATTCTGGGCCGCCATGTCGCTGATCCCGATGGTATCGAAGGGCCGCCCGGCGAGGCTGAGGGTTTAGGTCTTCTCGATATCGAAACAATTATTCGTGGAGACAAGACCCTCAAGGAAACGTCCGGCACGGAGATTGCGGGCGGCGAGGCCGTACGTGGCTATGAAATGCATATCGGCGAGACCACCGGCACCGGCCTGGAACGCCCCTGGTTGCGGCTGGACGATGGCCGCGATGAGGGCGCGGTATCACCCGACGGGCGGGTGCTGGGCACCTATCTGCACGGGGTTTTCGCCGCCGACGGCTTCCGTCACGCTTTCCTCGAGCGCCTCGGTTCCGGGCACGGCGGCGGCGTCGCCTATGACGCCTTAATAGAAGAAACCCTCAATGCTCTGGCGGACCACCTGGAAGAACACCTCGACCTCGACGCTCTCCTGGCGGCGGCGTCGCCGGTTGATTCAGGCGTTCGCGCTACAGGCTGAAGCGCATCACGGCGATGGCCGCCACCCACATGGCGTTGATCAGGCAGGCGACGAAATATAGATACAGCGCCCGGCTGATGTCTTTGGGCCGCACGTCCGTTTTGCCGTCACCGATCCACGGGTCGTTGACCGTTTGGTTGGCGTAATGACGCGGCCCCGCCAGCGATAGTCCCAAGGCCCCCGCCATCGCCCCTTCCGGCCAGCCGGCGTTAAGCGAGCGGTGAAACCGAGAATCCCGCAACATCACTTTCAAAGCCTGCATCGGCTTGCCCGTCGGAACGAAGGCGCTGGCGAAGACGATGAACAGGCCGGCGAGGCGCGCCGGGATCAGGTTCAAAACGTCGTCGAGCCTGGCCGCCGTCATACCGAAGGCACGATAGCGGGGCGAGCGATAGCCGATCATGGAGTCCATGGTGTTAACCGCCTTGTAGACCAACAGGCCCGGAAATCCGAACAATACATACCAGAATACCGGCGCGATCACGCCGTCACCGAAATTTTCCGCCAGGGACTCGATGGCCGCCCGGGCGACCCCCGGCCCGTCCAGGTTGTCCGGGTCGCGGCCGACGATGTGGGCGACGGCGCGGCGTCCGTCTTCGACGCTATTGCGAAGTCCTTTGGCGACGGCGCTGACGTGATCGTACAACCCGCGCGCCGACAGTAGCGACACCAGGCCTGCGAATTCGATGATCCAGCCCAATGGATGATTGAGGCTCAGCCACGCCACGCCCCAGCCAATACTAAAGGCCAGGCCGACGATGATGACGACGGCAAAGGCGCCGCGAAAGGCGCGGTCCACCTCGGCGCGGTCTTCGCGGTTGAGCTTGGCGTCGAAAAAACCGATGAGGTCGCCGATGATACGGACCGGATGGCGCACAGCCTTGAACACAAACCTGGCCTCGCCGATATAGGCTTCGATGATGAGCGCCAGCAACAAAAGCACCAGCGGATCGAACCCGGTCTTGGCCGTCATTCCGAAAATCAACATAAGATTGAGAATGGGTGTCCGGAGGCGTCCCCGTCAATCAAAAGGACTGGAGATAATTTTTAAGAACGTGCTTTTCCAAGCTTTGGAATTCTATATGATCGCGTGGCCGGACACGTCCGCCAGTAGGCAATGACCAGGCGGTCCCGGCACGAAACTGTAATTTCAACGCACGAAGGCAAGGACCAGGCGTAATGACAGACAATACCGCCGTCATGATATGCGGCCACGGCAGCCGCGACGATGGGGCAATCCAGGAATTCAATAAGCTGGCGGGACATCTGTCCGCACGCCTGCCTGAATTCGATGTGGAGAGCGGATTCCTCGAATTCGCCACGCCGGTGATCCGCACCGGACTCGATAAATTAAAGGATCGCGGCGCCAAGCGCATCGTTTGCGTGCCGGGGATGCTGTTCGCCGCCGGGCACGTGAAAAACGATCTGCCGTCCGAGGTCAACAACTTCGGGGCCGAAAACCCTGACATCGAAATGATTTTCGGCGCCGAGTTGGGCATCGACATACGCCTGCTGGAAGCCGCGAAAGAGCGCATCGAAGCGGCGGAAAAGGATGCTCCGGGAGACGTCGATCGTGCCGATACCCTGTTGATGGTGGTTGGGCGCGGCACCAACGACCCGGACGCTAATTCCAACGTGTCCAAGGTGGCGCGTATGTTGTGGGAAGGTATGGGAATGGGGTGGGCCGAGGTCAGTTTTTCCGGCGTCGCCTATCCGCTCGTCGATGCTGGGCTGGAACGCGCGGTGAAGCTGGGCTATCGCCGCATCATCGTGTTACCCTATTTCCTGTTCACCGGCATTCTTGTGCGCCGTATCTATGATTGGGCCGACGCGGCGGCGGAGGCCAATCCGGACATTGAATTTCTCAAGGCGTCTTACCTCAACGACCATGACCTGCTGATCGACACCTTCGTTGACCGGGTTCGCGAAGCCCTTGACGGCGACAACGCCATGAACTGCGCGCTATGTAAGTACCGTGAACAGATCATCGGCTTCGAAGACGAAATCGGCACGCCCCAGGTCGGCCACCATCATCATGTCCAGGGCGTCGGCACCGACGGTCACGGGGCTCATGACCACGGGGTGGTGCACAGGCATCATCATCACGATCATGATCACGATTCGGGCGGCAAGACCTGAGACAGGTGGGCTCGATGTTTGATTACATTCGCGATCCGGCGGAAATCTACGAAAAATCCTTTGCCTTGGTGCGGGCGGAAGCCGACCTTTCCGCCCTCATCGAAGCCGAAGCCACCGTTGCCGTGCGCCTGATCCATGCCTGCGGTCAGCCTACCATCGCCCAGGATTTGGTTTTTGGCGCGGGCGCGGTGACAGCTGGACGCAAGGCGTTGGCAAATGGCGCAACCGTGCTGGTGGATGCGGAAATGGTCGCCTTTGGTATTATCCGCGACCGCTTAAGCGCAAAAAACGACATCGTCTGCACCCTCAACGATGACGGTGTTCGCGCGGCGGCTAAAGATAAGAAAACCACACGCTCGGCGGCGGCGGTGGACCTTTGGGCTGACAGGTTGAACGGCGCCGTGATCGCTATCGGTAATGCCCCGACGGCTTTGTTCCGGCTGTTGGAGGTGTTGGAAACAGGTACGCCGCGCCCGGCCTTGATCTGCGGCTTTGCCGTCGGCTTCGTCGGCGCTGCGGAATCAAAAGACGCCCTGATCCGCTGCGCGACAGATTGGGATATTCCTTTCATAACCCTAAAGGGACGCCTTGGCGGCAGCGCGATGGCTTCTGCTTGCATCAATGCCCTGGCGGGTGAGCTATGAGTGAAAAATGGATCACCGTCGTCGGCATCGGCGAAGACGGCCTCGACGGCCTGGCCCCGGCGGCCCGGGCGGTGGTCGAGCAGGCGGACGTATTGGTCGGCGGTGAGCGCCATTTATCCAAGGTGACCATTGGCGACGAGGTCCGCATCGACTGGGCGCAAGGCTTCGAGGCGGCGTTCGACGCCATGGAACAACACTCCGATAAGCGAGTAGTGGTGTTGGCGTCGGGTGATCCGCTCAACTTCGGTGTCGGCAACAATGTAATAAAGCGCTTTGGTATCGAGCCGGTAGTTATCCTGCCGGCCCCCGGCGCGTTCAGCCTCGCGGCTGCCCGCATGGGTTGGTCTCTGCCCGATGTCCGGTGTCTGACCGTGCACGGCCGGGCCTTGTCGGCGGTCAACCTGCATTTGATTGAAGGGCAGCGGCTGTTGATTTTGAGCCGTGACGCCGCGACGCCAGGCGAACTGGCGGAGTTGTTGACGGACAGGGGCTTCGGGCCGAGCGCAATTTCGGTGCTGGCCAACATGGGCGGCGAAGATACCCGCCAGGACGGCACGGCCGGGGCCTGGGATCATGCGCCGGGAGAAGACCTCAACACCATCGCCGTCGAATGCCGGGCCGGGGACGGCGCGGATCGAAGAGCCTGGTCGCGTGTGCCGGGATTGCCCGATAATGCGTTCGAACATGACGGCCAGATCACCAAGCGCGAAGTCCGCACCGCCACCCTGGCGCGCCTAGCGCCGTTGCCGGGACGGGTGCTGTGGGATATCGGCGCGGGGGCGGGCTCCATCGCCATCGAATGGCTGAGATGTGAGCCATCGGCGAAAGCCGTCGCCATCGAGCACACCCCGGCGCGGGCGGCGCGAATCGCCCGCAATGCCGAAACTCTCGGCGTACTGGGTTTGAAAATCATTGAGGGCAAGGCCCCTGACGTTTTTTCGAACATCGACCTTGCCCCTGACGTGGTGTTTGTCGGCGGCGGTGTTTCCGTGCCGGGATTGCTGGAAGCCTGCTGGCAGGCTCTTTCTCACGGTGGTCGGCTGGTCGCCAATGGGGTCACGGTCGAGGCGGAACGGGCCTTGTTGGAATTTCAAAACGAATTTGGCGGTGACATCGTGCGCCTCGCCATCAGCCGAGCCCAACTGATGGGGAAGGCAGGAAATCTTTCGGTCATCAAACCAATGATGGCGGTCACGCAACTTATTACGGATAAGGAATGAAATGACGGACCAACGCGGCATGTTATACGGACTGGGCATCGGCCCCGGAGACCCGGAACTGATAACCCTTAAAGCGCTCAGGATTTTGCAATCGGTTCCCGTCGTCGCCTATCCGGCTCCGGAGGTCGGCGACAGCCTGGCGCGGTCCATCGCCGCCCCGCATTTGAGTGGTGAGCAGACCGAAATCGTCATTCGCATGCCGATGACGCCGGGTAATTTCCCGGCCAATGATGCGTATGATCGTTACGGAACCGAAATTGCCGGGCATCTGGATGCCGGGCGCGACGTCGCTGTGCTGTGCGAAGGCGACCCGTTCCTCTACGGCTCATTCATGTACATGTACCAGCGCTTGTCCGGCGAATACCGGGCCGAGGTGGTGCCGGGCGTGTCATCCTTGGGCGCCGTCGCCGCCGTCGCCGGGCGGCCCCTGGTGTCGCGCAATCAGGTGTTGAGTATTCTGCCCGCACCCATGGATGAGGAGGAACTGGAACAACAACTGGCGAAAACCGACGCCGCCGCGATCATGAAGGTGGGCCGCCATCTGGAGAAAGTGAAACGCGTGCTGGCGCGCTTAGGGCTCGACGGTGGAGCGACCTATGTAGAGCACGCCTCCATGCCCAATCAGAAAATTATGCCCCTTAGTGAGGTGCCCGTCGACGCCGCGCCGTATTTTTCCATGGTGCTGGTGTGTCCCGGGGAAGTAGGCGGCGGGTGAATTCAACAAAGACTATTCCTGAAAGCGCAGCGCTGGTGGTTCTTGGGCCGGGTGGGCTGGCGTTGGCGGAACGCCTGAAAAAAGCGTTGCCGGTATCGGAAATACACGGGCTTAAAGGCAGGGCCGACGGCGCCGACGTGATCTTTACGGAAACCATGGCCCATGTGACCGGGTTGTTCCGGGCGGGCCGTCCCATCATCGGCGTTTGCGCGACCGGCATTCTGATCCGCGCCCTGGCCGGATTGTTGGCCGACAAAAGGGCGGAGCCTGCCGTCGTCGCCGTCGCCGAAGACGGCTCCTCTATCGTGCCCCTGTTGGGCGGACACCGGGGCGCCAACCGTCTCGCGCTGGCCATAGCCGAGGTGACCGGTGGCCATGCTGCCGTGACCACGGCGGGCGATGTCGGTCTGGGACTGGCGCTGGATGACCCGCCGCCCGGCTGGCGCGTCGCCAACGTGGGCGCGGCCAAGGCGATAACACAAACCCTGCTGGCCGGTGGGCCGGTGTCGTTGGTGGTTGAGGCCGGGGACGCGTCTTGGATTAACCAGTCCGAAGCGGTTTTTTCCGATACCGCACCGGTTGCGGTCCGCGTCACCGACCAGGCAGTATCCGATCCGGGCGAGGATTTGATTTTGCACCCGCCCGTGCTGGTGCTGGGCGTCGGTTGTGAGCGCGGCGTTGCGCCTGCCGAGGTGATAGACCTTGCCGAGACCACGCTCAGCGACGCCGGTTTGGCGGCGGCAGCGGTGGCGGCGGTTGTGTCGCTGGACCTGAAATCAGACGAGGCCGCCGTGCACGCCCTGGCCGATCATCTGGGCGTGCCTGCGCGGTTTTTCCCGGCCGACGAATTGGAGGCCGAGACGCCTCGTCTCGCCAACCCATCCGACGTTGTCTTTGCCGAGGTCGGTTGTCACGGCGTCGCCGAAGGGGCGGCGCTGGCCTCGGTCGGAGCGGGCGGCGAACTGGTGGTGGAAAAAAAGAAGTCCGCCCGCGCCACCTGCGCTGTTGGCCGCGCGCTCCAAGCCATCGACCCGGAAACCCTGGGTCATGAACGGGGCACATTGACCATTGTCGGTATCGGCCCAGGCGCTGCCGATTGGCGCACACCCGAGGTGACGGCGGCGTTGCGCTCGGCGGATGACGCAGTCGGCTACGGGCTGTATTTGGATTTGGTCGGCGACGTGATTGGCGGCACGCCCCGTCATTCGTCGGACCTGGGCCACGAAGAAGACCGCGCCCGCCAGGCGTTGGACCTAGCCGCCAAGGGCCGCCGGGTGGCGCTGGTGTGTTCGGGCGACGCCGGTATCTATGCCCTGGCGACGCTGGTGTTCGAGCTTCTCGACCGGAATGCCGACGCCGGTTGGAACCGCATAGAAGTTTCCGTGGCGCCGGGGATTTCAGCCCTGCAAGCCGCCGCCGCGCGTATTGGCGCGCCTTTGGGACACGATTTCTGCGCCATTTCCCTGTCCGATCTGTTGACGCCGTCGGAAGACATAGAACGCCGGCTGAAAGCTGCTGCGGACGGTGATTTCGTCGTCGCCCTATATAATCCGGTATCGAAACGACGCAGGAAATTATTGCTCCGCGCACGAGATATCCTGCTCGAAGCGCGCCCGCCTGAAACCCCGGTGATACTGGCTCGCAACCTTGGGCGCACGGATGAAGAGGTCAAAGTCCTCGCCCTGGCCGATCTGGAAGTGGACATGGTCGATATGCTGACCCTGGTCATGATCGGCTCCTCCCAATCGCGCATCTTCGAAACAACAGCCGGTGTCCGCGTCTATACGCCGCGCGGATATGAAAAAAAGATGGAGGCTTTGCCATGACCGTGCATTTCATCGGCGCCGGGCCTGGGGCGGCGGACCTGATAACCGTGCGGGGCCTGAACCTGATCCAGGCCTGTCCGGTGGTGCTCTACGCCGGATCGCTGGTGCCGGAAGAAATAGTTGCAGAAGCATCGAAAGACGCTCGGGTCATCGACACCGCGCCGATGCATCTCGACGAAATCATCGCCGAGATGAAAACCGCCGAGGCCGCCGGACAGGACGTGGCCCGCGTGCATTCGGGCGACCCTTCGCTTTATGGCGCCATCGCCGAACAGATGCGCCGCCTCGATGATTTAAGAATCACCTACGACGTAACCCCCGGCGTTTCGGCCTATGCGGCTGCCGCTGCCGCCCTGGGCACGGAACTGACCCTGCCCGACGTCAGCCAGACAGTAATTCTGACCCGCACCTCGGTGCGCAGTTCCGACATGCCCGACGGCGAAGACCTCAAGACTCTGGGGCAAAGCGGCGCCACCCTGGCCATTCACCTGTCGGTCAACAATCTGGCCACCGTGATCCGCGATCTTGTGCCCCATTACGGCGAAGACTGCCCTGTCGTCATCGCCTACCGGGTTAGCTGGCCGGACGAGCAGTTTATCCGGGGCACCCTTGGCGATATCCGAACCAAGGTCAAAGCCTCCGGCATCACCCGAACGGCGTTGATTTTGGTAGGGCGTGTCCTGGGCGGGTCCGATTTCGACGACAGCCGGCTCTATGCCGCCGACCACCACCACGTGCTGAGGCCGAAGAAGAATTCGACGGCCTAAACCCGCGCCTCGATCCAGGCGAAGGCCTCGTCCACGGTTTCAGCTGTCGGGCCCGGTTCCGGCGGCGGGCGGCGGATGAGGACGATCTTCACTCCGGCCTCGGCAGCGGCGAAGATTTTGGCTTCGGTCGCGGACCCGCCGGCATTTTTGGCAACCAGGGCGTCGATGGAGTGTTCGGCCAGGATCGCGCGCTCATCTTCCAAGCTATAAGGCGGCCGCCCGGTGATGACCTGATAAAACTCCAGCGCAGGCGGGGTTTCCGGTTTGTCGATCAGGCGGACCAGGAACCACAAGTCCTTGAGCCCGGAAAAGGCCTCCAGCCCCCGTATGCCGGTGGTCAGAAACACCCGTTTGGAGAATTTGGGCAGATAGTCTGCGGCGGCCATGAAATCATCAACCTCAACCAATTGCGCCGACGGTGGAATGCGCCACTCAGCGCGCACCAATTGCAGGCGCGGGATGCCGCCGTCGCGGGCGTCTCCGCAGGCGGTGGCGGCGTGATCGGAAATGGTCGGGCTGGACGGATGGGTGGCGTCGACGACCAGATCGACGGCGTTGTCTTTGAAATAGGCCATCATCCCCTGAACACCGCCGAAGCCGCCGGTGTGCACCTCGCCGGCCAGGTTTGGGGTTGTGGCGCGGCGCCCGGCCAGGGATGTCGTCACCCGCACCCGCTTGCCGATCATTAGGCTGACGCGCCTGGCCAGTTCGCGGGCCTCGCCGGTGCCACCGAGAATGAGCAGATGTTTATCCGGCATGACCGACCTGCTTTCCCTTGCGGTCGAACACCATGACATCGACATCGGTGTCGCCCGACAGCGTCGCCATTGCCGCCTCGCGGGCTTGCCTGGCGATCAGGTCGCCCAGCGCCAACCCTTGTTTCTCAGCCATCTCAAGCACTTCGCCCGCCGTATTGGCGGCTTGAGCCTTGATGACAGTGCTCGTGTCGGCGCCGAGGGAGGCCAGCATGTCCGCCAGCACGTCCATATCGACCCGGGATCGCGACGAATGCAGGTCCATGGCCCCTTGTGCCAGCTTGGTCAATTTGCCGATGCCGCCGGCGATGGTCAACCGGTCGATCGGGTGTTTGCGCAGATATTTGAGCAGGCCGCCGGCGAAATCGCCCATGTCGATCAGCGCCCAGTCGGGTAGGCTGAGAATTTCCTGCACGGCGGCTTCGGACGTCGAGCCCGTGGCTGCCGCGATATGGTGTATATCCGCCGCCCGCGCCACATCGACGCCGCGATGGATGGAATGAATCCAGGACGAACAGGAATACGGAATAACGACCCCCGTGGTGCCCAATACCGACAGTCCGCCTTTGATGCCGAGCCGCCCGTTCATGGTGCTCGAAGCTAAGGTCTCGCCGCCGGGAATGGATATGGAAATGGCGACGCAGTGCTTTTCGGCGTCGTATTTTCGGGCAAGGTCATTCACCACGCCCTGCATCATCGCGCGCGGGGCGGGATTGATGGCGGGCTCGCCGACATCCAGCGCCAGTCCGGGACGGGTCACCGTGCCGACGCCGTCCCCGGCGTGAAAGGTTATACCGCTTGCGTTGTTGTCCAGCGCCACGGTGACGACGATCTCGGCACCATGGGTAACGTCCGGGTCGTCGCCGGCATCCTTGATGATGCTGGCGGTGGCTTGGGCCTTTTCCAGTTCCATGCGCACGAGCTCGAAGCTGGGTTCTTCTCCGCGCGGCAGGGTGATGGTCACCGGGTTTGGGAAGTCGCCGGTCAGCAACGCCTGATAGGCCGCCGCCGTCGCCGCCGTGGCGCAGGCGCCGGTCGTCCAACCTCGACGCAGTGGGCCTTCGGGTTTTTTACGGGAGGTCGGCATGTTGTTCCTTTGCGGTAGCGTTATACTATACAGGTCATGAGCGATACCATTAAGGCAAGCCGGGGGCTGGTTATTGCCGCGCCCGCATCGGGCAGCGGCAAGACCGTGGTGACGCTGGGCCTGATCCGGCATTTGGCCAGTTCCGGCCGCGATGTCGCCTCGGCCAAAGCCGGGCCTGACTACATCGACCCGGCCTTCCACGCCGCCGCCGGTGGGCGGCAATGCCTGAACCTGGACCCATGGGCCATGCGCGCCGACACCCTGGCGCGGACGGCGGCGGCTTTAAGCGCTGAGGTGGTCATCTGCGAAGGGGTCATGGGGCTGTTCGACGGGGCGTTCGTGAAAGCCGGCGAGATCGGAGGGGACGGCTCAACCGCCGACCTGTCGCGGCGCACCGGCTGGCCGGTGGTGCTGGTTATTGATGCGCGCGCCCAGGCCGCGTCCGCCGCCGCCGTGCTCAAGGGTTTCGCCGAGTATCACACCGACGTGTCTGTCGCCGGAGTCATTTTCAACCGGGTCGGCGGCGAGCGGCACGCAGACATCCTGCGCCGGGCCTGCGCGCAATCGGTGCCCGATATTCCGGTGTTGGGCTGTTTGCCCCGGACCGAAGGGCTGGACCTTCCGGAACGCCATCTGGGGCTGGTGCAGGCGGCCGAACATCCCGACCTGGAAACGTTTTTAGCAACGGCGGCCGGGCTGGTGGCGGAACACCTGGATGTGGACGGGCTTTTGGATTTGGCCCAGCCCCTCAAGCTGGACGGCGGCAACGGGACATCTGCGCCCCTGCTGCCCTTGGGCGGGCGTATCGCCGTTGCTACAGATGAATCGTTTGCCTTTACCTATGCCTCCGTGATCGACGGCTGGCGCGGAGCGGGCTCGGAAATTGTGCCCTTTTCGCCGCTCGCCGATGAAGCGCCGGACGCAGCCGCCGACGCGGTGTACCTGCCGGGCGGCTATCCGGAACTGCATGCCGGACGGCTGGCGGC
>Ga0114999_10006379_pt1 | contig 13617 bp, 14 predicted proteins | sample ArcticOcean_MG_C_3_FD_89820 | JGI IMG/M metagenome (GOLD analysis project Ga0114999, IMG submission 89820) | Marine microbial communities from western Arctic Ocean - ArcticOcean_MG_CB8_126 | ecosystem: Environmental > Aquatic > Marine > Oceanic | place: Arctic Ocean: Canada Basin | collected...
CACCACCACGCGCCACAAAGTTGTGAACGTGCTGGCTCCCAACGTGTGCGATGCCTCTTCCCGCGATGCATCGATCTTCCGGAAGGCTGGCGTCAACAGCATGACCGTGATCGCCAGGGTGCCCGTCATCAAGTTGACGAACACGATGCCCCACCATGAGAACACCTCGAAGGGAGGCTCATCGATGAACCATATCCAGTTCACCAGGGCGGTATTCACCAGGCCGCTGGTCCCGTCGAACATAATGATCCAGCCGAGCGTTATGGTCAGCGTCGGCATGAACAGTGCAACCCAGAACCCGAACTCCAGCCAGTTGCGCCAGGGAACGTCTGTCCGCGCGATCACCCACGCGAGCGTGATGCCCAGCGCCAACGCGATTGCCTGGCGCGTTAACGCGAGCGTGATCGTGTTCTTCATCGCCTCGATCATCCGGGGTTCGTTCAGCACCACTCGCCAATTGCCGAGGCCGGTACTAGCGGGCTTCACGCCGAGCTCGCTAATCGCGAAGCTCTTGAACAACAGGATCAGCAGAGGGTAGAGCACTACGAACGCGATCGCGCCAAGCACGACGGCCAAAACCACCGCCGAGAGACCGGGGCGCTGCGAGACGATGCGCTTGAGCAGGCCATCCGATCCTTTTGCTACGACGCTTGCCATCTTTCCGGTGAACCTCGCCGCCCTGAGCACCCGTACAGACGAATGCGGTCCGGTCGCCGTTGCGCCGCAGATATAGGTGTAACACGGGTGCGTGGCCTTCGATATCCGCCTGTAGTACGCATCGGACTCAGCATTTCGTCGGTGAAGGCGATGCGCCGCGAGTCCGTTCGCCGTCAGCGAAGGCGCGTTCCGGGGTTGTAAGCCTTCCATGCGAACCAGAACGACTGCCTCGCTGGTAGTCGTTCCAGAGACGACCCTGCGTGCGAGCCACTAACGGCCGCACCGATCCTCACGTCCCACTGCGACCCTGTCTGCGCGTCGACCATGAAGCCATCCGCCGCTGACCCGAACGTGAGAACCTCACCGTCCAACGTTCGCTTGTAGACAGCCCCTGTGTAGAGGCCATCATCTGCGGTCGCGACCACGGGCACGCCGCCGATCTCAACGTTCAGCACTCGTTGCGGTGCAAGCTCCTTCATCAGGAACGCAACATGCACTGATCCAGCGATGACGCCGAGAACAAGGTCGTGGCTAGATATTCCCTCTGCGGTCTGCTCACCCACGAACTCTGCAGCTTCGGTGTCGAACACGAAGCTCTGGGCAGGGAACCTTCCCATGCCCGCCTTGTCCATCGCCGTCCCCTGGGGATACTCGCTTCGCCAGTCAGACCACGACGTGATACGCGATGGCAGCAACTGAAGCGTGGTGCCTTGCGATGGACCGTCGATGGCTTCTCCGATGAACTGGCTCCACAGGGAATCGGTCTGGTGATCAAACATCACCAGCGCATCTCGCAGGAGGAACCCGGAAACGCCGAACGTCAGTTCGCCAGCCTCAGTATCGCGGGCATAGACCATGCCCGTGTAGCAGATCGGTCACCAAGTGACGGCGATGGGCACGCCGCCGAGTGTATCGTTCACAACCTCGTGGATGCCCATCTGCGCCACGGAGTACGCGCGCTCCTCGCCGTTCACCAATGCCACGAGCACGGGCTCCGTGGGGTCGAAGTCTGCCTCCGCTGTCGAAGCCGCCAGGATGCTGGGCTCCACGACTATCTTGACGCTGCCGCGCTCAACCGCGCGTATGAGTTCACCAACATAGTCTGGAGGCCGTGTGGGTGTCGAACTCGGACTCGACGTCGACGGTGGCGCACAACCGGCGGCCAGCATCGCCGCTGCCACCAACGCCAGGTAAATCAAGACTCGAGTCCCCATGTCTCTTGGATGCAACTGCATTGAACCTGATCCCCCCATCATTGCTGGCTCCTTCGGTTCTATTGAAACCGAGCCAACGTGAGGTGTATCCCTCACCTCATGTTCACTCCACGTTCAGCGCTGAACAGGAGACAACATGCGACCGACGTTCTTTTCGCTGCGGGTTCCCACATGATGGAACCAGATGACCTATGCAAGCTTCGCGTTCCCGAAGCCCAAGGCCCGGAGGCTACTTGCGAAGGCCGTCGTGCTGTTTCAGAATGTCCGTGCAACGCACTAGAACTCGTTATGGAGGCCCAGCATGGCAACGGTTGGAATTAAGTGGGGAGTGATCGACGCTGACGCCCACGTAATCGAGTCAGAGCACACCTGGGATTACTTGCTGCCCCATGAGGAGAAATTCAGGCCCAAGTTGTTCGCGTCGCCTGAGAACCCCGAGCATGCCTACTGGATCCTCGGTGGCAAGATCATCGGCCACCGAAACCCCGCCGCGTCTGAAGAAGACCTGATACGTATGTCTGCGGAGACTGGTCGGGATCTCGTTTCAACTCGCTCGTCCAGGGAACTCTCAGATGTCCAGGAACGCGTGCGTCACATCGACGAACTCGGCATCGACACGCAAGTGCTCCACAACACGCTATGGATCCAGCCAGTCACCACGAATCCGGCAGTCGATGTTGCGCTGTGTGGGAGTTGGAACCGCTGGATGGCTGATGTGTGGAAGCAATCGGCCGGCAGACTGCGTTGGTGCGCCGTTATGCCAACGCTTGACATGGAAGCGTCGGTTGAGCAGATCCGATTTGCCAAGCAGAACGGCGCGGCCGCCGTCGCGATGCGTCCGCTGGAGTCCGGGCTTTCGCTAGCCGATTCGCACTTCTACCCGATCTACGAAGAAGCCGTCCGCCAAGATCTCGCTATCGCGATGCACATATCCAATGGCAGCACCGCCGCGCTTCGCATGCTCGAATCGTCCTTTGATCGCGCGGGAGGCTTCGCAGCCTTCCGCATCCCTACGGTCATGGAAACCTTGGTCCTCATGATGAGCGAAGTCCCTGAGGTATTTCCGACCCTTCGCTGGGGTATCGTCGAAGCGTCCGCCAACTGGGTTCCTTGGATCGTGCGAGAAGTCCAGCAACGCTACTTGGCGCGTGGCAGAGGCGCGGCGCCCGAAAACATCCTCAAGCACTTCAACGTCTACGTGACCTGCGAGACCACCGATGACATCGAGTTCGTGATCAAGCACGGTGGCGACGAGAACATCCTGATCGGCACCGATTATGGCCATGCCGATCTCTCTAGCGCCTTAGATGCGATAGAGAAGTTCAAGGGCCTCGACGTCATCAGCGACGAGTCCAAGGGGCGCATCCTCTACGACAACCCAGTAAGGCTCTATGGCCTATAGGTCGCCGTCGCATCGGGACGTGCCTAGCTCACGGTCGCTGCGGGTGTCGTTGGGTACATGATGTCCAGCATCTGGGCATGCCAATCCGCGTCGTTGGGCAGGATTCTGTCCATGGCGCGTAAGTTGTAGTAGGAGGCGGCGACGCCGATAGGCTGGCCGCCCTCTTGCACATCGCGCACCGCCTGCTCCAGCAAGCGCCGAGTTGCGATGATCGCCTTGTCCGCGGCGCCCAGGTGCTCCTGGCTGCGATCCACGATCTTGCCCATGCTCTCCTGAACCGCGCGATCCTGAGCGTTGATACCCGTGATACCGCTGAACGTGTCGCGCTTCTGGACCTCCCTGTCGATCATCCACTTGTTGCGAGCATTCCTGACCGACCTGAAGTCGTTCTGCACGTCGATGTCCGTGCCGAAATTGTTGCCTGCATTGCGATCGTAGCTCTCGGCGGCGGTGAGTGGCTCCTCGCCATAGGAGTAGCCGAAGTTGTAGACCATCACGTTCTCGTCGTCGATCGGCACCCAGTAGTGCCCATCCACGATCGTCTTCGGGCCGTTCGGACGGAGCTGCGTGAATGGCATGACGAAGTGATAGCCACGAACGTACTGGCCCCCCTCAGGCATCTCCCTGATCCCGAAGTACCGGTAACCGTAGTCCGTCACCTCCACCTCCAGGGTAGGGGCCTTGCCGCGCGCGAACGCCCCATCGAACGGGATACCCTGGCCCGCTGACCCCTTGTGCAGTGCGCGGTGCAGGATCGGTGCGTGCGAGGTATCGATCCCACCCTCCAGCGCCTGCAGCCAGTTGCACTCCTCCCACACTTTCGTCACGTAGCGGTGCGGCTCGCTCACCTGCGTCCACTCGAACTTCGGCGAGGCTGGTCGCTTCTCAGGTGGGCCCATGTACGTCCAGATCATTCCCCCGAATTCCTCGGCGGGATACGAGCGAGCCTTCACCTTCTCGGCGAAATCGGACCGCGGAGGTTCGTTCGTCATGTCGACGCACTGACCGTTCACGTCGAATTTCCAGCCGTGGTACACGCAACGCAGGCCGTCTTCTTCGTTGCGACCGAGCCACAGCGACGCTCCCCGGTGCGGGCACATCTCCGCGAGTATGCCGATACGGTCGGACGTGTCCCGGAAACCCACCAGGTTTTCGCCCAAGACCTTGAATCGCACGGGAGCGCAGTCCGGCTCGGGAAGCTCGAACGACAGCAGCGCGGGCATCCAGTAGCGACGCAGCACGTCGCCCATGGGAGTCCCGGGTCCCACGCGTGTCAGCAACTCGTTGATCTCAGGTGTCAGCATTGGTTCGCCTCCATCAGCCAGTCATCGTGCCGTCGCGCAAGCTTCCGAGGACGATATACGCTGTGGCGCATCCGCACGCCGCGCTGTCGCATCCAAACCAGCGCAACAACATCTTACGTCGGTTAGTGACGCGATCGCCAGAGTCGCCGCCCGACGAGACGAGGAAGCTACCCATGACGACCCCCGAGAATCGCAATACGCCAGTCATCGAAGAATTCAGGGCCAACGGGGGCAAAGTCGGAGGCCGCTGGGAAGGCGGTCGCCTGCTGCTACTCGGTACAACTGGAGCCAAGAGCGGCACCAAGCGCATCAATCCCATGACCTATTTCCCAGAGGACGATGTCCTGTACGTGTTCGCCAGCAAGGCTGGTGCGGATGTCCACCCCGACTGGTACCACAACCTCGTCGCCAACTCCGGTGTCACGGTCGAACTCGGCACGGAATCCTACGAGGCCATCGCGGCGCCCCTAAAGCGAGGCGAACGTGACCGCATCTATGCGGCCCAGAGCGAACTCGCGCCGGGCTTCAAGACTTACCAAGATGGCACCAAGCGCATCATCCCGGTCGTCGCGCTCAGGCGTAAGTAGCTGGCGCATGCTAGGCAAGCGTGCGGTTGGCTATTCCAACTGCGCGCTGTCGTCTGGCGGGACATCCATAGCGACGCTCGCCTTGCCGTAGGTTCGCGACAGGCGATCGTCGATGGTCCACAGGCGGAGCACCTGCCAAAACATCATTGCCACCACGAGCACCAGTGCCACTCCAACCGCCCACTGAGCAAGCCGCGCATCGGCGATCCCTAGTAACCATCCCCAAGCCCCGCCCTTGTTCTCGGGCAACAGCATATCGAGCACCCGTCGGCCCACCCGGGAAACCGGAGCGCTTTCGGCGACAACGTCAACTACGCCCGCAGTGATACCCACGCCGAGGGTGGCCAGCAGCCTAACCAACGCCGTCCGACCAACGTGCTTCCTGTGTGCTTTGATGTGCTTGAGCCCCGTATGAATGGCCTTCGCCAGTGGTGCCTCGTCGGCCCCCTCATCAGGCGCTATGCCTGTGATCTCGTGGACGATGCGGGTGACCACCTCGGGGTGATTCCCCCAGTAGGCTGAATGATCCGAGAATGGATTGTCATGGTTCGCAACGCGGACGCTCCGGAATTGCTCGACGGTTGCGATCTTCTCGCGCACCGCGAGCTTCACCGGTCCATGCGGCACGGGGTCATAGCGAGCCCAGATGTCCACCCACTTGATGCTCTTGCGCAACGGCTTGAAGATCCGATGTTTCGCGTCTATCCGCCAGGACATATTCATCGAGCTTCCAACGGTGATCAACGACAACACGTCAGGCGTCGTACCGGCCGTCGCCCACTCATGCCACAGCGAATCATCTGTCAACACGTCCAACGCAACCGTCGCTCCCCCGGAGTGGGCCACGACCGTTAGCCTGCGCGGTTCCATCGTGGAGGATCTGGCCCCGGGGAGATCTGAGGTCGTCCACGAGACCAGCGCGTTACGCAGTTCCCCCCTGATCGCGGCCATCTGCACCTCATTGGTCATGATCGCCGCCATATCCCCAGGTCCTTCTACCAAGCCGTTCAAAATGGCATTGACGAATTTATCCAGGATGCCGCTGACGATCCCCAGTGGCAACTGCGCGAGGGGATAGAACAGTGACACTACGAGCAACCCTCCCAGGTAGGCGGGAACGTACAGGGCCAGCGCGCCCAGGCCAACGATCAGGTCGTACAGCAGCGCGAAGCGATTGCGCTCCGTGCGTGCATATACGGGCTCGTCGGCCGGGGCACTGTAGTTAACCGCCTACGCGCAGCCGTGGGATCATCCCTTGTAACATAGCCCAGGCGTGCCGTCTGAACAGGCTGAATCCCCAGCGCATCACGCGCGGGTTGGATACCGGGTAGAACTTGTTGTCCCACGTCACCTCACGGATGTACCAAGTCTCATCCGCCATCGTGAGCGTCGCGTGTGCGGGGCCGTGCTCGGGCCTTAGTTCCGCGCGCACTGCAACAGCATCCCTCCCAAGATGCTTCCGCAGAAACTGTACCCAAGGCTCAACGATCTTCCGAGGGTCTCCCCGCGCTTATGAGTTCCGACTCCATGGATGACGATAATCGAACGAGATACCACGCCAACATCCTCTAATACAACTGAACAAGGGCATATTCAAGTATCTCAGCCGTCGGTTTCGCTAGTAGCTACGTATCAGAACGTTACTCTATATGTCCATCGTCGGCAGTATAGAACGCAGCTTCGCCCCGTCAACCCTATCCCGTTCAGCCTCTATCCACGCTCTTCGAGGATCGACCTGGCGATGGAAAGATCCCACATGAGTAGCGGGTTGTGCGGCTCCATCTCAGGAAAGTCCTTGAGCAACATCGAGTAGAAATTGGCAATCGCCTCAGGCGTGGGGATCGGAGGATCGGCGAGCTCGTCGCGCAAGCTCGCGTAGACGAACTCCCGATCCTCCTCAGTCGCCAGCGTGATGTTCGGCGGCTGCATCAGATCGGTGGGGATGTCCAACATGGTCTGCAGCACCGCAGCTTTGTCATTCTCGAAGGTCTGAACCGCATCGAACGCACCCTTCACGAGGTTCACCATATCGGCGCGCATGCCATCGCGCTTCTCCAGCGTCGTCGTGTACACGACGTTACCCAGGAACCCGTACGTTGGAGCCTCTAGCGTCTTCAGCCTCGCCTCTAGCGCTGGTCGTATGAACAGGTTCGTCACGATCGCCGCATCACAATCACCGTCGACCACGCGTTTCCACGGTGCCCAGCGGCCCGACTCGGCCTCCGGCACGAACACCAACTCGGCGTCGCCCAGGCCTAGCTGAGCGATCCACACCGGATCCGAATGATCTGTCGGATGCATTCCCCTAATAGCGATACGCCTACCGTGAAGATCGTCCAGCGACGTGATGCCAGACCGCACCACGAACTGTTCGTTGACGGAGTTCACCGCGGCCGCCAACGCAACCAGCGGCCAGCCTTTCACCGCTCGGTTCATCTGCTGATTCCAGTAATTCTCCGCCACGACGTCCGCACGGTCGTCTAGCAGCAACTCGCCGAACTCGCGGTCTTTCGCCTGGATCAGCTCGACCACCGTGCCGTACGCCAGCGCCGCATCGCGCACGGTATGGAGGTAGGGCAGGCGATCCGCATCTCTCCAAAGAACTCTCAGCGTGCCCATAAACACCTCCAAACGTAGATTGACTCTTCGCACGAAGAAAAAACCCCGATGGCTTGGTCATCAAGCGCACCGGGGCCAACCTATCGTAAAACTATCGAGCGACGAGTGCCGGGTTCTCGGAAACGGCGAGGCCCGCCAAATCCTCGAACTGCGTCTGCGTACCGATACCGTGCTCGATGTTCCAGGTCGTCGCGTCGAAGCACTTGCCCGTCACGCCAGACGCGGCGTCACGCCCGCCGAGGAACAACGCCAGCGGCACGATGTGCTGAGGCGTCAGCGGAGCAGGTGCACGGCTGGAGCCGATGCCTGCCTCACGCCTGGCTATATTCTGCTCATCAAATCCGGTCGTGCGCGTGTGGCCAGGCACCATCAGGTTCACCGCGACGTTGTCGTTCTTGATCTCATCTGCGAGGTAGAACATCATCGTCAACAGTGCGGCCTTCGTGGACTGATAAGGCATCTCTATGCTGTTGGGGCGGAACGCCATCTGCGCGCCGCCGAACGAGCTGTGCAGAGCACCACTGCTAATCACCGACATGATGCTGCCGCTCTTCTTTTCGATCATCGGCCGCACGAAGCGTCGCGTCACCTTCAGCGCGCCGAACACGTTGACCGCAAACATCTTCGTCCAGTCCTCGTCCGACGTGTCGAGCGTCAGACGCCGCCCCGTGGGCGGGTACAAGATTCGCGAGCGCATCGCAGCGTCGTTGATCAGCACGTCACACGTGCCCCACTTCGCCATCATCGCATCGTACGACGCGTCGAGCTGCTCATCGCTCGTCACGTCGGTAGTGCAGACGATAGCGTTGTCGTTCGACTCGAGCACCTTGAGGTAGGCGCTATCGTCATCGGTCGAGAATCCCGTGGGATCCCAGGACAGATCCATCGCGACAACCTTGGCTCCCTGCTCTAGGTAGGCCTCGGTGAATGCCCTGCCCATGCCTCGGGCGGCACCGGTGATTGCGACTACTTTGCCTTCAAGTTCTGACATCTAACTTCTCCCCTATGTGATACGCGCTAAAGATTTTGTTGCGCGGGTTCAGCCGCGCGTTCTCTCTTGTTCGCTGCTGCCGTCTTCGCCAGGAAATCATCCAGCACGTCTATCGCCGTGTTGAATGGCCCAGCGTTGTTGTGTTGGAGGTAGCCCGACTTGTGGTTCAACAGCGGTCCGTAATCCTCCATCTCCAGTTCAATGAATCGGTTCTCCGCGGGATCGCGGAACACGTTCATCGGATCCTGTCCCTCTTCCACCAACCGAATGTTGTCCTCAAGCTGCTTGCGGAACATGATCAACCCACGGTCGGTCTCGGCCAACTTCTCGACGCTCCTGTCCGTGATTGGCCCTTGTGACGGCCACGCAACTATGTCCTGGCCCAACACGTAGTCCGGGTAGGGGCGGATAGGCACTTCGAACGAGGGTACCGTCGTCTGTTCTGGAATCTCAACGCCTGGGCCTGGGAAGTACACGTGGTACGAAAGGTGATATGTGGTCGTGTCATCCACAGGCACGCGGATCTGGAATTCCTTGTAGCCAGGCTGACCGATCAACACATAGTTCGGGAACACCATGGGGTGGCCCATCGTCCAACTTCCGGCAGTTTCATCCTGTCCAACCGTCATACGGTACTTCTGGATACCGTATTTGACAGGCTTGAAGTCGATCTACACGTGGTGACGATCCACGAAACGTTGGAATCGGCCGACGACCTCAGGATCATCGATGCCTAAGACCTCCATCGTGTAGACGCCGAACGCGCCATGCACGTACTCGGTGTGGACGGTGTCCACGGAGTTCTCTTGGGCCTGAAGCCAGTTGCAGGGCAACATCGTCGTGCCGACCACGCGGAACACGTTGTCGTAAGCGAACAGCTCCCAGCGGGGCAACAGCGGCGCGGGCTCCGGGCCGATGTATCCCCAGATCAGTCCACCCAACTCCTCCGCGTGGTATCCCGGGATCTGCACCCGCGACGCAAAGTTGTGCTGAGGATCCTCCGCAGGTTGGTCGATGCACTGGCCAGAGGCGTCATATATCCAGCCGTGATACGGACAACGTAGGCCCTCTTGCTCAGGTATGCCGTGCTTGAGATCGACGCTGCGGTGCGCGCAACGCTGGCCTATGAGTCCGAGGCGCCCCTGACGATCCCTGTACAGCGTCAGATTCTCGCCGAGCAGACGCACGGCGCGTACGGGGTTCTCCGCTAAATCTTGGCCCGTCGCGACCGGGAACCAGTAGCGACGCATCAGCTCACCCATGGGAGTCCCTGGCCCGACCCTGGTCAATCGGTCGTTCTGTTCAACTGAAAGCATTGGATATCTCCTGTCGCTATCCTGAGTCCCTAGCTCTTCGCGCTCTCCACATTCCCGCGACCATCCAACATGGGGAGTACCCGCTCATGCACGACTGTGATCAGGATCAACCCCCATTCAGCCATAACGATGCTTCTAGCTGACTGAATCATGCCGCGCTGGACGCAACACAGGTGCGCATCGTAAACGTGACATGGGTGATACACCACCAGTTATTCTTAGTCAACAGAAGAGCGTGTACCTCAGAGGAGGCTCGCGCGCATATCCGCTCCCCACGCCTCCGCGCCACCTATACTGAAACCCCATGCTGATTCCCGCCATCGCCGCAACCGCCGTCGTCGGCCTTTCGTTGCTTGCTTACGCGCGATTCGTCGAACCCGCGTGGCTTCGCATCCGTTACCGCCGTGTCTCCATCCCAGGGTGGCATGTCGCAGCCGAGGCCGACGGAAGCCCTGGCCTGCGCATCCTCCACCTCTCAGACCTGCACGTCGGTCGTTCCACGGGACGGATACATCGGTTCATCGAGCGAGCGGCCGCCATCCCCGCCGACATCGTCGCCATCACGGGAGACTTCGTCGACCACCCTCAGTACCTACCGCAGCTTTCGGAGGTACTCCGGTCTATCACCGGTGGAGATAGGCCCGTCCTTGCCGTGATGGGCAACCACGACCGCTTCGCCTACGAGAAGCGGCTGGTAAGAAGCAACCCCCACGCGTACAACTCGGGCGAACTCATCGAAACGGTCCGCGCACTCGGCATCGACCTCTTGATCGACGAGTTGCGCACAGTACCCACGAGGGTAGGGGACATCACATTCGTGGGCGTCGACCTCCGCTCTCACGACACCGAAGGCCTCACGCGAGCGCTTGGAGGGCATACCGGCGATGGAGTGGTCATGCTCGCCCACTCGCCCGACGCCATCCACGCAGCGGTGGGCGCGAACATCGGACTGTTGCTTTGCGGGCACACGCATGGCGGTCAGGTGCGCATCAGCCCATGGCTCACGCCGCTCACATCGACCCGTACGCCGATCAAACCGCCGTCGGGACTCAGCCTCCGCGGCAACACAACCATGCACGTATCGCCTGGACTCGGCGTAACCTTCCTACCACTCCGGTTCTTCTCTCGGCCTGAAGCAACACTCATCGAGATCGTCCCCAATATCCCCTAGCACAAAGAAAGCCCCCGGTGTTGCCGGGGGCTTTTCTATGGAAATGAACGCTAACTCTACGCGCTAGGAGTAGATACCGGTTTCTTCGCGCTGGCTGCGGTTGCAGCAGCGGCGGCGCGCTTCTTCTTCGGGCTGTTGTTGAAGCCCACCTCGTCCTCGAACGGCGTGAACGCGCGCTCGGCGTGGCAGTACTTGCACTGACCCTTCATCGTCGCGCTAGGCGACCCAAGCACCCAGTGGTGCGCACCCGTGGGCGATCCGCCAGTACAATTCGCCCGATCTATCCGTTCCGACTTAGATTGCTGCTGTTCCTTCGTAGTCACTTGGCATGTCCTCCGTAATTCACTCTCGTCGTAAAGCTCCTGCTATCGCGCTGGAACCCCGGTTCGAGAACCCCACAGGCGACAAACAGAGCCTCAGGGAAGAAGGGCACAGCCCCCTCGAACCACCAGCCTTAAATATACCATAAACCCGCACAAACCGCTACGATATTCGTACCGCTTTGTGCGGGTTTCTCGCCGCATTGCCGCCAGCGAACTGACCATTATTGGTCGTTGACGGCCAGCAGGCGAACCCACGTTAGTACCCTGCTGTCGCGGCCCATCGATGACGGCTACCATCGGGCCGGAGCGATACTGCATGCAACGCCCTAGCGATGCGTCCCCGTCAGGCGCGATGAGATGCTTCAGGCGCCCTTGATCAATGGCAGGACGACCCCGTCCGTGAACCTGAGTGCGGTCCTCCGTGTCCCCGTCATTATCTCCCAGTGCACGGACTTCGCGATTGGGGCGAGGTCAGCTATCTTGGTCCAACTATCGCCGGAGTCCTCACTGCACCAAACTTCCCCATCAATGGTGCCTGCAAGCAAAACGACGCCTCCGGAGGCTGATTCTTCCAAGCACATCGCCTCAACGGCTCCGTGAAAGCTCTCGGGAAGACCTCCGCCAAGGATCGACCACGACTCACCTGCATCTTCACTTTTCGCTATCCGGCCGCCCGCCATCCGAGTCTCATCAACGTACCAATCTCTCGGGCTGAATTGGCATGATGCCAGGAACATGGTCGCCGATCTTGAGGGCACAAACACGAGCATGTCAGGGTATGACCCGAGCGAGCTTCGCTTTTCATCAAGCACCACCCAGTCTGCAGACCCCTTTTGCAAACGAAGTAGTCCAGCCCCGCCAGTACTGTAAACGGACGATGGATCCGCCGGGCTGATGACGGTTCGGTGCACGTCGGGGCTTGGCGTAGGGATCTGCGACCAGGTAGCCCCGCCATCCAAGCTCTCAAGTAGCCCTCCGACCTCGATGCTGACGTAGAGGTGATTCGGATCTACTGGATCAAAGTTGATGTGCTTAACGTGACCAGTGAACGGGTCACTGGCAAACCTCCACGTAGGCATCGATTCGACCTCTCTCATACCGGGAAGCTGGGTCCAGGTATCGCCTAAGTCGTCACTGAAGTACAGGTGGGGAGGCTCCGTCCCCGCGTAGATGCGGTGGTGACCGTCGAGCCATTGAGACGCAAGACTGTAGACGCTTCTGATCCCGATTCCATTGTCGCGCCGCTCCCAGGTCTTTCCGCGATCCTCACTGGCGTACACAGAATCGCGATATGCCCCCGCGAAGATGGTGTCGCCAACGAAAATGATTGCCTGGATATGGAGTCCACGCAGGGAGTGAGAAACAGTATCCCATTGACCAGGGCCGCGTCGTGCCAAAGTAACAAGTCCATCCATCGTCGCGACGTGAACCTCCTCGGAACTCGCCCCGCTTCTGTAAACGGTAGTTCCACCGTGAGACAGGCCAATAGCCATCACATCCCCCTTTTAGTTGTCTACCCACGACCTTCTGTGCGTTTGAGCGGATAGTGCCAGTCCGCATCTCCCATTCGAAATCGCTCCGCTCGTTGATACACCCCAAGCATCGCATCCGCAAGAGGACTAAAACCTCACCTTCTTCGTGATGATCGAGACCGCCCCGGTCCCCGAAGCTGGAAAGCTCGTGCGACGATTGCCCGATCTATGGGCCGCTGCTGACCTCTCCGAGCGCCGCCGACTTCTGCTGACAGTGCTTGACGCGGTGTACGTGGACGTTCGCAAAACGGGAGGGCCGATCAGCATCAGGCCGAAGGCTGCATTCGAGGCCGTGCTCAGCATTGCCGGATCATTCTCTCTCGCCTAGGGGCGCCGTTCCAAAAGCGGAGTCCGGTCCGGGCCTCAATTCTGTTCGTGAAACTCCGGCGAAGCTCAGCCCTCCAAAAAGAAATAGTTGTGGCGCCTCTACCGCTTGACCCAGCAAACTGCTGCCTGGCACACGCTGGCTCCGGCGCACTAAATCGAAGGGGGCTGATATCC
>Ga0114999_10006381_pt1 | contig 13616 bp, 12 predicted proteins | sample ArcticOcean_MG_C_3_FD_89820 | JGI IMG/M metagenome (GOLD analysis project Ga0114999, IMG submission 89820) | Marine microbial communities from western Arctic Ocean - ArcticOcean_MG_CB8_126 | ecosystem: Environmental > Aquatic > Marine > Oceanic | place: Arctic Ocean: Canada Basin | collected...
AAAATAGGATCATAGCCAAATCCATTCTCTCCACGCAATTCTTGTCCAATATAGCCGCTCAGTATACCTTCGCGAGCAAAACTGAGCCCACCCGGAATGCTAATCGCAAGTACAGCCCGAAAGCATGCTTGCCGCTTTTCTTTAGGAACATCTACAAGTAATTCTAACAAATAACGACACCTTTGATTGTCACTTAGAAGTGGACCCCCAAATCTTGCAGTAACAACTCCAGGTTTACCTCCCAATGCATCTACTTCCAAACCTGAATCATCAGCTAATGTGATTATGCCTGTCAATCTGGCAATATTGTTAGCTTTAGCTAATGCATTCTCTAAATATGAATTACCAGTCTCAATAATAGCAGTATCTTGTAAATTAAAATCAGATAACCCAAATATCAACCAATTTGTATCATTAAGTAAGGCGCGAATTTCATTCAATTTTCCTTGATTTGATGTAGCAATTACTAATTTAGATTGAACCATTCATTCTCCAATCGAAACCCAACGGGATTCTGCTTGAGAGATAAATCCAGGTAATTGTTGAATTTCGGAAGAATCCAGACTCACTCTATACGGTTCGAATGGACCTTGTTTACGCAAAATATCTGTCAGTAAGTTAGCTTGCTCTCTAGCACGATCAAATGATTTATCAGCAAAAATATCTTTTTCCAAACCTAAATATCCATCTGCAAGACTAAATCCAAGAGCAGCAATTTTAGAGGGGCCATCAAATCTACCAGCTGATAAATCAGTAACACTAACAGGCATCCAAGGTCCTAAGTGTGAACCTCTATTTGAACCTACAACTAAAGAAGGAACAGCATATGGTTCAGTAACTTCACCGATTGTGGGTAATGACCCTTCGCAACGAACAATTGCCACTGGGGTATCATTTCCTGAATTTAATCCACTAATATCACTCAATCGATCTGTTGATGCAACTGCAACAATTTTACCATCTGCACGGGTAATGACACGATGTACAACAAATCTATCCGTCATGCCAATGTAAGCAAGCAAGTCATATGATTCATTAGGGTTGGTAAAAACAGCCTTCCGACGTTCAATTGTATCTTGCACTTCAAATGCAGTACCTTCATGTAACATATCGGAGAAAATCAAACCTGAAGTATTAAATGGATCGGCAAAAGCCTTAAACAATGGAAGATTAAACCCTCCTAATCCCATACCAGATCCAATCAGGCAAACCAATGATTCTTTTATTCGTTCTTCAAAAGTTATTTCAGCTATAGAAGAACCAAATTCATACAAATCATTCTCTGACAAATTTAATCCCGTATTTTCATGGTAAACATATAGCTTCAATTTCTTCGCAACATTTTGACAATCTTCAACAATATTTCTAGCGACCGAAAATATATCCTTATTATCCTCACCTGCTGTATGAGTAATGAGGATATAGATGGAACCACCTACTAAATAAGTTTTAATATCAATTATCGAACTATCTCGAACAATATTATCGACTGCTGATTCTGCAATAACAGCAATCTCAGAGTGTGCTATTCCTGGACTTACGAGCCCACCAACAGGTGATGCAATAGAAGTGAGAGTTAATCGAATTGGAGTGCACCAAAGAAATAAATTACAGAATAGCTAACAATCATTGTGAATATTCTCCTAAAAGTCCATGAACACGTTTGGTAATTGCTACCGCATTTTCTTCTGTACGTTGAAACATATTACGCCCAGCAATTATACCTGATGCCCCAGCGCGCATTACCATATCTAAATCAGTAAGAAAATCTTCATCAGAATGAAAATTACCTCCGGTAAAAATCACCAAAGCCCTTTGTGCAGAAGCAATTACCCGTTTCGTCATCTCAAATCGTTCATCTTCCAATTCTTTATATTGCTCTGGGGCCTTCGCATCTGGGTTATGATTCTTAGGTATATTCAACTTAATTACATCTGCGCCTAATTCCAGAGCCAAACGCGCAGCATAATCTACTGCATACAAGCTATCTCTACCACCTTTAGGCTCTATATATTTACCACGCGGATAAGCCCAGACAATTAAGGGAATGCCTAATAATTCCGATTCTCGTCTGACTGCACGCAATTGTTCAAAATCTTGATGTTGTTCTGGAGAACCAACATATAAAGTATATCCGACGGCATCAGCACCTAAACGTACGGCAGATTCAACATCACCAGTCATAGTAGAAATAGCATGATCATCAGGAGGTATATTGGTTTTACCATTTAGTTTCACAACAAGTGGAACTTGCCCTGCTACTTCAGAAAAATATCTTCTTGCTAAACCTAAATGAGTTGCAATGCCAGAGAACTTTCCTTGCACTGCTAAACGAAAAATATATTCAGGATCTGCACCTTGCAGATAATCCAAAAAATCTATAGGTCCATGTTCAATGCCATGATCGTATGGTAGAAGTAACAAGGTACCATTGGCTGTTCCATATTCGTACAATATTCTATGTAACCTAGAATATTGCCCTGAGGCGAGGTGCATCCTATCTAGTACGCACGGTTCTCTAAGTTGATTAGTATCTCCCATCAAAATCTCCTCTTCCAACTCAAGCAGTATCGCTTAATATTGATTCAATTTGTTCAATTACATCCGAATTACCTATAAAAATTGGTGTTCGCTGATGAATTGATTGAGGCACTAAATCAAAAATTGATGTGTATCCATTAGTTGAACTTCCACCAGCATAATGAGCGATATAGCTCATTACAGCTGCTTCATAAAGTAAGCGAATTTTGCCTTCAGGATTATTCGTATCACCTGGATATAAGTAAACACCGCCTCTGATAAGATCACGATGAAAATCGGAAACTAATGATCCAACATATCGCAATGAGCGTTCTCTCCTAATTGAATTAACTGCAATTTTTATACTATCTTCCCATAGATCTTCATAACCCTGATTCACGCTATAATAAGGACATTCTGCAGGAATACGAATAGAGTTTCGAGTACAGACAAATTCATTTCTCGCGGTATCAAGTGTAAATTCTTGTACCGCGAGTGGTGTCGCTAATATCAATAACGTACTCGAACCATACAAGATATACCCTGCAGCGACAAAATCTTTTGCTGGACGTAAAAATTGAGTGGCATCCAATGCAGTACCACCATTAGTCCCTCTAAAAATACCAAAAATTGAACCAATAGTGATTGCAATATCTGCATTTGATGTTCCATCTATAGGATCTAGAACACAGAAATAAGATTCCGAAATATCTTCTACATCGAAAAATGTTTCAACATCCAATTCTTCACATACTAAGCCAGCCACAGTTTGACTATTCTTAAAGACTTTAACAAATGTATCGGTACCTAAAGTATCCAGTGTATGTACTAGTTCACCATGAACATTTCGTATACCTTCTGGATCTGGACGTTCAATAAGCATGCCATTTTGAACATTACTTGAGATCACTTTAGCAGCAGTAACTATAGCTTCTATAACTAAGCCTAGAGAGGGGTCATCTACTCCTTTTACTGGTAATTTTATTCCATCAACCGTTAGTGCCATACGTATTCTCTTCTTATTTTTATGAATCTATTTTATGAAAATGTACTCACAAACTAAATTTTTCTTTAAGCATAGTAATGGTTGCTAGTGCAATAGGTCTGGTTTTAGATTGAATAAGCCAATCTAATTCTTTTGACCAAGCTAAAAAAAATTGCAATTCATTAATCATACGAAGTGACAATATCCGATCATTTTGATTATTTTCTCCACGCAATCCGATAAGTTTTCTCCGACCTGAACGACCTCCTCCCGAAAGATTATGATCAACGAACTTCACCCCACAACCAGTCGATAACATCATCCCACCCAAAGGTGTTGCAGCTGGAGGAACACCTAAACTTAAAGCTTCAGCGGTTATTCGATGATCAGGTGAATCATATTCAACTATCAATTTCCCACCTGGAGGGACTAGTAAAGAAATTTGACGGAAAATTTCAATTTCAATAATTTCTGGCATCTCAACAATACGTTCTGAAGGAAATATAATTCTTCTATTGTAATTTAATATTTCTACCCAATGACTCTCATGAGGAATTTCAGGTCCATACGTAGCAGTGATTACAGGAATATCAGATAACCCAAATTCATTTGTATCTAAAAATAGAAAAAATAGAGAAGATCCACCTCGACCCATCGATCCAAATTCAATACTGAGTTTGACATCTTCACCAATCAGCTTTTGATCCAAATATTTGCTAAGAAACGCAATAGTGTTTTGGGAGATATTTCCGGCAGATGTACGATAAGTTCTAATCATAAGCAAAACTTACCAGACCAACGTATACTGTTCTTTATTAATGGATGAAAACATCGAATGAAATACCAACAAGAATTAGATGACAGCAAATTATATGTTTCATCAATGCAAAATTTGCTTAAGAACGAAAAAAATCGTTCACAAATCCATTCCACTAAATCGAATAGACTCAATATTATCCGCCAATACCTTTCCGAAATAAACAATCCACAAGAACGAAACACTGTCCATATTGCAGGGTCAAAAGGTAAAGGATCAACAGCCATAATGGTAGAAGCTTTAATTAGGGAATCATTAATTATCCATGATCCAAATGCTAAAACCATGCTAACGACATCACCAGATCTTCATTCAGCTAGAGAAAGGATCCAAATTAATGGAAATCCATTACCAGAAAAAAAATTTAGCGCTATTGCGCAGATCGTACTAGATGCGAAAATTTCCTCTGGTGCATCTTACTTTGAATTAATTACAATTATGTCTTGGATCGCAGCTTCGTACGAAAAAAGTACATGGCAAATTTTAGAGGTCGGTCTAGGAGGGAGATTCGATCCAACAAATGCAAACCTGCATAAAGCAGTCGCTGTAATAACACCAATAGATTTAGAGCACACAGCAATCTTGGGAAAAACAATATCTGAAATAGCTAAAGAAAAATCTGGCATAATTACCTCTGATTGTGAAGTCGTAACATCACCCCAACATATTAATGCATTGGAACAAATTTATTCTGCCTCAAAGAAAGTAAATGCAAAAGTCCATGAAGCAACTAAAGAATGTGCCTACGTAATTAACAATCTGAATAAGACATCGATTCAATTTGATGTGCAGACTCCAGATAATATTTATAAAAATATTTCATTGCCCACTCTAGGTCGACATCAAGTCGAAAATGCTATAACAGCAATACGTGCAACAGAATTAGCTCTTTCCACTAATAAAAAGAACCTACAGCCTTCCACAGTTTTAAGAGCATTCTCAAAAATCAAACTTCCTGGAAGAGGCGAAATAATAAACAATACCCCCACTATTATTCTAGATGGTGCCCATACACAACTTGCTGCTCAAAGACTAAAAGAATCTATTGATGAACAAATTTTCTCACAACCACATGTATATATTTTAGCGATACTCCAAGATAAAAACTGGATAGACATACTATTAAATTTATTGCCTGAACAAAGTCATGTAATATTGCCCAACTTACGTACAGAACGAGCGATCAATAATATAGAAATTTTTAATACAATAGAAAAAATGGGTCACATAGTACAAACAACCAACGATATGAAAACTGCGATAGATTACGCATACACGATTACAAAATCATTAGGAACTATCATTATAACAGGAAGTATGTATGCTGCCGCTGAGGCACGAGAGTTAATCTTAGGTATTGATGGCGATCATGAACTAGGTCTGCGATAGCATATACAAAAAGGATCTCTGAAAATTATGCAGAACCAATATCAACGCGTTGTAATAACTGGGATGGGTGCTATAACTCCAATCGGAAATACAATAGATGAATTCTGGTCTTCAGCCACCAATGGAAATTCAGGGGTTAGCAACTTTGCACATTTAGATACAAGTAACTACCCATGTAAAGTAGCTGGTGAGGTAAAAGATTTTGATCCTACTGAGTATATGGACAAAAAATCTGCTAGAAGAATGGCCCGATTTTCTCAATTCGCTGTCGCTGCAGCACGGCAAAGTGTTCAAAATGCTAGTTTAAATATAGCAGCTATCGATAGAACTAGAATCGGGATAATTTGTGGCAATGGAGGAGGAGGTTACCCATTAGTAGAACAAGCAAACCGAACAATTTTTGAAAAGAACGGTATGCGTATAGATCCTCTATATGTAGCAAAATGGCTACCCAATATGGCAGCTGCAAATGTATCAATTCAGCTTGGACTCCTTGGATATATCAATACTGTGGTTACTGCCTGTGCTTCAGGAACACAAGCTATAGGTGATGCAGCTGAAATAATTCGACATAATAGAGCTGACATCATGATTGCTGGGGGCACAGAGGCAGGTATATGTGAATTAGGGTTAGCAGGATTTGCAACTATGCGTGCATTATCTACTTCCTATAACGATCAACCTCACACTGCATCTCGTCCTTTTGACAAAGGACGAGATGGTTTTGTACCAGCAGAAGGTGCGGGAATGCTTGTGCTCGAGTCACTTGACCATGCTCTATCGCGAGGTGCAACACCACTTGCGGAACTTATAGGATATGGAGTTAGTGCTGATGCAAGCTACTTAGTAGCACCTTCTGATGGTGGAGAAGGAGCAGCTCGAGCAATGCTGTCAGCATTTTCTAGTGCAAATATAACAATAGACAAAATAGATTATATATCTGCGCATGCCACTGCCACCGATGCAGGTGATGTCGCAGAAACTGAAGCAATTAAAGCTGTTTTTAAAGATTTAGCTAAGAATATCCCAATTAGTGCACTTAAATCACAAACTGGTCATATGCTGGGAGGCTCAGGTGCAACGGAAACAATAGCAGCGATACAAACTATCTTAACTAATCAAATTGCACCTACATTAAATCTTGAAACGCCAGATTCTAGATGCGATCTTGATTATGTACCATTAATTTCACGTTCTGCTAATGTAAAAACTGTTCTTAAAAACTCTTTTGGTTTTGGTGGTCAAAATGCAGTTTTAATAATCCAACAATATGAGGACTCCTAATGATTTCAACTGAAAAGCATGACGAAAATGATTATCCTGCGCTAATAGAAGCTGTGTTATTTGTAGCCGAAGAACCCATAACAATCTCAAATCTAGCAAAAGTGTTAGAAATAAAACCTTCACACGTAAACAAAATACTCGAAAGTATGGCTGATGATTATAACTCAGAAAAAAGGGGGATAAATCTACAAATTGGTCCAGAAGGTGTCCAATTTGTAACTTCACCAAATACGTCGAGTATTATTGAATATTTTTTAGGATTAGAAGCAAGTCGTCGCCTTTCAACTGCAGCATTAGAAACATTAGCTATCATAGCTTATAGACAACCTGTAACGCGTCACATAATTGATACGATCAGAGGAGTAGCTAGTGGGGCATCAATAACCACTTTACGAAATCGAAATCTAATCGAAATTAAAGGACGTGCACCTGGACCTGGCAGACCTACACTTTTTGCAACAACGCAAAGATTCTTAGAACATTTCGGTCTGAATAACCCTAATGAATTACCAACCTTACCTCAAACAGTAGAAAATGTGCTTAAGGAAAATGAATCGCAAGGAACACTAGAGTTCATCAAAGAGGAAACTATCGAAATTAGCAGTAATGTAAGTGATTTAAGTGAAGTGGTAGGAAATTTTGCTACAACACAACCTGAAACAAGTTCGGATTACAGAGATAATTAGATATGCATGCACGATCTCGCAAATCACGGACTTGATGTAAATCTAACCTTGCCTCACGAATAATAGATGAAGAAGACCATTTTGGGTTAATAATTATGGACTCACAATAATCACGAATCCAAATATTTTTCCTTTTTAGAAAATCGTTTGATAACATTTCCACAAAGAAATATGCTTCAATTATGTGATCGTGTCACAATCACATAAACATTTAGTTTAAATTTTAAATTACCTATACATTAACGTGAACAATCTAATTATCTATTGGCGTACATAACAAGTCATATGGTAGAGCACCATCTACATGAGCTTTCACAAACGAACCTTTTTTAAATTCACCCTTAACAAACGCAAGACCATCAACCTCGGGAGCATCCCTATACGTGCGACCAATTACTACTAAATCACCTCCGGTAGATCTAGTAGGCTCTTCTGACTCGATCAAGATATCAACAGTTTCACCGACAACAGATTTATTGGCTGAAAGTGAAATTCCCTGTGCAAGTTCCATTACATGAGCGTAGCGTTCATTTTTTACCTCATCACTTACTTGATCTTGCATCAATGCTGCAGGTGTGCCTGACTGAGCTGAATATGTAAATACTCCGATATGCTCAAATTGTTCTGTTTTAATGAAATCTAATAATTCCTTAAATTCCTGATCAGTTTCACCGGGAAAACCGACAATAAAAGTAGTGCGAAGAACTGAGTCATTCATAGCATTACGGATATAAGAAATACTTTCCCGAGCTTTACGAGAGGAAGGCCTTTTCATCCTTCTTAATACAGAATCTGAGCCATGTTGTAATGGCATATCTACATAAGGCAAAATATTGGGCATATCGTTCATTACTTGAGCTAAATTACTTGTAACTCTTCCAGGATAAGCATACATAAGCCGTATCCAAGGTATTTCAGGAACTGCAAAAGATAGCTTCTCTAAAAATTGAGCTAACCCATCACGCACACGCACATCTTCACCATATGCAGTGGAATCCTGAGCAACTAATACTAATTCTTTTACCCCCATAGCAGCATGGAATTTCGCCTCTGCGATAAGTAAATCTTCTGAAGTAGAATGCATTTTCCCTTTTATTGTAGGAATAATACAAAAAGTACATGGACGATCACATCCATCCGACAATTTCAGATAGGCACTAATCCCTCCGATATTACTAATCGAAGGTTGAGGAATATCATAATTAGTAGCATCACTTCCAAAACTTGCCGCTATGTCAGACCATGCTTCAGCACCAAAGATTCGATCAACCTTTGGAACAGCTTGCTTAACTTGCTCTTCAGCAATTTCAGACAAACAACCTACTACATACAGTGTTTGATTCGCATTTCGATGATTATCTAGATCTTTTATTACCTCGACAGATTCATCTTTCGCATCATCAATAAATCCACATGTATTCACAATTAAAACATCTGCATCGTCAGGAGATTGTGCAGATAAGTGTCTCCCTGACCTTAACGATTGTTCAATTTTCATTGAATCGACTGTGTTTTTTGCGCACCCCAGAGTTGTTAAAAAATATTTCACTTTTACCTGACAATTATAGTATTCAAACTACGAATGAAAACTGCTTATACTATCTTCAAGAAAGTAACTACTCACAATAGTTACTTCTAGTTTTTGTGTTATATCCAAATCGTCGATTCCTGTTCCTGATCCAATTTTCGGTGCAAGCCATAATAATAGGATGGCTACTATAGCTACCGTAAGAAATATCGCCACCACACGTAAATTAAAATCATTCTTACTCATCTTTACTTGTTGGCGTAATCCAGCTAATGGTTCTAATCCAAGTGGTTGAGGCATTTCAGATGGCATTGCCATCACTGCTGCAACAGGATCAAGGCCCAAAAACTTTGCATAACTTCTCATGAAACCTCTCGCATAAACTGGAGCAGGTAAAATATCAAAGTTTTCATCTTCAAGAGCCTGTAAATAATGTTTGCTGATTCGAGTAACAGCTGAAGCATCATCAAGAGATAATTTTCTTACTGAACGAGCTTCCGTGAGATATTGCCCGATAGAAATTAAACTATTATCTACGGGATCATCTCCAGGAAATTTTAGAAGCTCTTGACTCATTAATTACCACGCAAGTACTTACCTTCAATTAAGGTAAAAATCTGTCAATCGTTACTACAGGATATATGACTAATTTGATTTTAGCTGTTTTGCAAGGCGTGACTTTCTGCGAGCAGCTGCATTGGGATGAATAATCCGACGTCTAGCAGCTCTATCAAGAGCTATTTGAGCCTGACGTACCATCTCACCTGCATCATCGGAACCTTCTTCTATCGCTAAACGTGCATCTCGCACAGCATTAGACGCTCGCCGACGAAAGGGTTGATTTTTTTCTGATTTGCTTACAATTTGTCGAACTCGCTTTCGAGCAGACAGTGAATGTGCCATAAATTCTCCATACTCAATATATGTGGATTAATATCCTAGCGGTTGGATGTACAAGCGTCTATCTTTCAGTAAGGCTTCGCAAAATTTCATTGCTGAGTTAAGCTTAATATGCTTATGCAAATTATTCAGAAGATAACATCTATAATCAAAATCAAAAATACAACCATTCTAGGTGCTGCCGGAATAGTTGGATTAGGTTTTCTTGGGTCGCGTATTCTCGGATTACTAAGATCAATTATATTAGCTGAGGCATTTGGAACAGACCCTGAATTAGCTGCCTATTGGGTGGCTTTTCGCATACCAGATCTTGTTTTTCAACTAATCGCAGGTGCAACACTTTCTGCTGCATTTATACCTATATTTAGTAAAGTATATTTAGAATCTGGATCGACAGATGCCTGGCATCTAGCATCAAGAGTACTCAATCTGATTGCACTACTTTCTTTTATTTGCGCAACGATAGCATTCATCTTCGCTCCACTATTAATCCCATTAATCGCACCAGGACTTGGTGAATCAGCTGGAAATACAAATGAAATGCACCAAAAAGCAGTAAACCTCACAAGGCTGATGATGATCTCACCTATATTTTTTGGCATTTCAGGAATGTTAAGTGGCATTCTACAAGCTAGGGAAAAATTTCTGGCAACAGCAATTGCCCCGATGATATACAATCTTTCGATTATTCTCGGGATTCTATTTTTGTCAGGACCCTTCGGGCTTTATGGACCTGCGTGGGGAGTTGCAATTGGATCGCTAGGGCATGCATTTATACAAATACCAGCAATATATAGATCAGGGATGCATTGGACAGCTTCAATCAATATCAAATCTGAAAATGTTTTAGAAGTTCTAAAGTTAATGGGTCCTCGAGTAATAGGACTAGGTGCCTCCCAAATTAATCTATTCGCCCTTGTATTCTTTTCTTCAATGATTTCAGATACATCAATCAGTGTAATTACATATGCATATTTAATGATGATGCTACCAATTGGACTGACGGGAATGTCTATCTCAACTGCGGTTTTCCCCACACTCGCAAAACAAGCAGCGGCAAAACAATTTATACAATTTCAAGAAACTATCTGGGAAAGCTTACGAGCAATATTATTTATTGCTATTCCCAGTTCTGTTGCTTTAGCTATTCTGGCAAAACCAATAATCAAATTACTATTCGAACACGGTGCATTTAATGCGCAATCTACAGATTTAGTATTACAACCATTGATTTTCTTATGTATAGGAATTTTTGCACACGCAGGAATAGAAGTTTTGAGTAGGGGATTTTATGCAATGGAAAATACCAGAACACCAGTAGTAATAGCATTAATAGCTATGACGATGAATATTATTTTATGCAGCACCTTAATCAATTCTCTTGAATTAATAGGAATTGCAAGTGCGGTGACAGTATCCGTAATTTTTGAATTTATTATTTTGTTGTGGTTATTAAATAGAAAAATCGGAGGATTGTTTAAGAAAAACTTCGTAAAGTTTATGAGTAAACTTTTATCTTCCACATTGCTCGCTGCATTAGCTATGGTCTTGGTTCAACAGCTTTTAAACCATTTCAAAATTAATACGAATAGCGATATAGGAAGTATATTATTAGTATTAGTGACGGGATTAATAGGAGTTTTAGTTTTTTTGATAATCACAATGCAATGGTTCCAAACAAAAAAATTGACCTCGACAAAATTATGAAACATAGATATAAATTAATACTACGTTGGTCATTAGAAAAATTTGATTGATATCAAAAAAGATCAAGACGATAATTGAACTCGATAAAAGTTCAACGACTATGATACAGAGGCGCTAAATGGCACATCAAGATCGCGAATTACCCTGCCGTGATTGTGGTAATACTTTCACCTTCACAGCTGGTGAGCAAGAATTCTATTCAACCAAAGGATTGGAACATGATCCTGTCCGATGTCAATCATGCAGGTCGCAACGCAAAGCATTACGACCTGATGAGCGAGAAACTATATCTAGCTATGGTGTTTATGTCTCATGGGGAGGGCGTACTCCTCGACAATTACACGTGGCAACATGTGCTGAATGTGCTAATCAGACAGAAGTTCCGTTTAGACCACGTGACGATCGCCCTGTTTATTGCTCTGACTGTTATGGATCTCTAAGGAAAAAACAGGAAGCACAAGCTGAAGCTGAAGCTTCAGCTTCAGCTTCGAGAATAGCGACAGCAGCTAGCACTTTTGAGCTTGAAGGATTATCACCACAAGAAAAAGAAGATGGTAATATCGCTGCCGCAGTAGCTATTCTCGAGAATCAAGAAAATTTTGAAGAAATCGAAAAGTAATACCACGATTGATATGAATAATTTTGAACCTGTTTCTTCACGTATTTCTTTCCCTAAATTAGAAGAGGAAATATTAGAAACCTGGAAAAAAGAGGACATTTTTCAACGTAGTATAGATGAAAAACCTTCAAATAAAACATTCACTTTTTATGAAGGACCACCTACTGCTAATGGAAACCCGGGTATACACCACGTTTTATCTCGAGCATTTAAAGATGTAATCCCCCGTTTTAAGACAATGCAAGGTTATCGAGTACCACGTAAAGGAGGATGGGACACTCATGGCCTACCGGTAGAGCTAGAAGTAGAGCGTCAGTTAGGTCTCAGTACAAAAAAAGATATCGAAGAATTCGGAGTTGCAGAATTTAATGCACAATGTCGTGAATCTGTTTTTCGCTATGTCAGCGAATGGGAAAGAATGACCGATCGAATTGGATTCTGGATTGATACAAAAAATGCATATGTAACTTATTCAAATAATTATATTGAATCCGCTTGGTCGATAATAAAAACTCTGTGGAATAACGATTTAGTCTTTAAAGACTTTCGCGTAACACCTCACTGCCCACGCTGTGATACGAGTTTATCCAGTCATGAAGTCGCGCTTGGCTATAAAGAGGAGACGCCTGATCCAGGTGTGACAGTAAAGTTTAAAATTACTGAAGAATCAAAATCTCACTTCAAAAAGTATATCGCGCAAGATTCTATACCCATTTTTTTCTTAGCCTGGACAACAACACCTTGGACATTATCTGGAAATACTGCATTGGCTATATCTAAACAGTCCAAATATTCATTAGTTGAAATTGAAAACCCAGAAGGTAAAGAATGTGTGATTGTAGCATCAGCCACAATCGAAGATTTAATTGGTGATTCAGCAAAAATATTAGCGGAATTTGAAGGTGAAGAATTATTAAATTCAGAATATGAAGCCCTCTATCCTGATGTAATAAATTGGGTTGAACCACTACATTTTGTAGAAGGGCGTACTCAACCACTAAAACCAGAGGACTCTTTCCCGCCTAGGAGAATAATAAATTCCGAAGAAGTTTCTATTGAAGAAGGAACTGGAATCATTCACATAGCTCCTGCATTCGGTGAAGTAGATTATTCAATGGGTCGACAAGAGAGCCTAATGTTCTTACAACCTGTCCAATCGGATGGCACTCTAATTGGAGGCC
>Ga0114999_10006383_pt1 | contig 13616 bp, 15 predicted proteins | sample ArcticOcean_MG_C_3_FD_89820 | JGI IMG/M metagenome (GOLD analysis project Ga0114999, IMG submission 89820) | Marine microbial communities from western Arctic Ocean - ArcticOcean_MG_CB8_126 | ecosystem: Environmental > Aquatic > Marine > Oceanic | place: Arctic Ocean: Canada Basin | collected...
AAAGCGAAATTGATATATATGCTGATATCTTAAATAAAAATAAGGATAAGTTAAATAGGCTATTTTCAGAATTTATTTTTTGTTTTAATAAAAAATAATATAATATAAATAAGTACAAAACTTTAAACAAAGAAAAAATTAATAAAAAAATTAATTTTAAAATTATTTCGTCTTATAAAGAAAAAATTCTTAAAGAATATAAATATTATGATGCTATTAAAGAAGGAGTATTTTTAAGCAGGGATTTAGTTTCAGAGCCACCAAATGTTTTAAATCCAAAAAGATATACTGAAGAAATAAAAAAGCTCTCAAAATTAGGATTAAAAGTTGAAATTTTGAATGAAGCAAAGTTAAAAAAACTAGGCATGAATTCATTACTAGGTGTAGGTCAAGGAAGTGAGAATGAAACTTTTTTGGTGGTAATAAAATGGAACGGTGCAAAAAGTAATTTTGGAAAACCTTTGGCATTTGTTGGTAAAGGCGTTTGTTTTGATACAGGAGGAATTTCCTTAAAGCCCCCTAGGTTTATGGAAGAAATGAAATACGATATGGGAGGATCAGCAGTTGTTGTTGGTTTAATGAAAAGTTTTGCACTTAGAAAAGCAAAAATAAATGCAGTTGGAGTAGTAGGATTAGTTGAAAATATGCCAGATGGAAACGCTCAAAGACCAGGCGATATAGTAAAATCTTATTCAGGAAAAACAATTGAAGTACTTAATACTGATGCCGAAGGTAGGCTTGTTCTTGCAGACGCTCTTACTTATACGGAAGAAAAATTTAAACCTCGTTTTATTATAGATTTAGCAACATTGACTGGAGCTATTATAATGGCTTTAGGTGAAGAATATGCTGGTTTATTTTCAAATAACGACGAGCTATCAAAAAATATTTTTAAAGCTAGTGAAAATGTTAATGAAAAGGTTTGGAGGTTACCACTCCATAAAAATTATGATAAATTAATAGATTCATCTATAGCTGACGTTCAAAATATTAATTATGCAGGTGGGGCAGGCTCAATAACTGCTGCGCAGTTTTTGCAAAGATTTATTCTTAATAAAACGCCATGGGCTCATTTAGATATCGCAGGAATGGCATTTTCAAAAAAAGCTGCTAACTTAAACCCAGGAGGAGCAACTGGTTTTGGAGTTAGATTATTAAATAATTTAGTAAAAGAATACTACGAATAAAATAATGACTGAACAAACTTTATCAATTATAAAACCTGATGCGGTAGAAAGAAATCTCGAAACAGAAATTAAATCTTTTTTTGAAAAAAATAATTTAAAGATAATAAAAAGCAAGAAAGTTAAAATTACCAAAGAAGAGGCTTCAGATTTTTATAAAGTTCATCAGATAAAACCTTTTTATAATGAATTATGTAAATACTTATCATCAGGGCCAATAGTTGTAATGATATTAGAAGGTGATAATGCTGTATTAAAAAATAGAGAACTTATGGGGGCAACTGACCCGCTAAAAGCTGAAGAAGGAACATTGAGAAAAATGTTCGGTCTTTCAATAGATAAAAACTCAGTTCATGGATCCGATAGCGTTTCTAACGGTAAAACAGAAATAAATTTTTTCTTTAAATAAGCTTTACCTAAATAAAGATATAATTGAACGTGGATAGAGTTTATGTTCTTGTTTTAAAATTTTATCCTTAAGAGTCTTTTCAGTTTCATTTTTACTAATAAGAACTTTTTTTTGTAAAATGATTTTTCCAGAATCTAATTTGGAGCTTACAAAATGAACAGTACAACCTGAATATTTTTCTTTATTTTCTAAAGCTCTTTTATGAGTTTTTAACCCTTTATATTTTGGGAGCAAAGAAGGGTGAATATTAATTATTTTGTAGCCAAACGATCTTATAAAATTATTAGATAAAACTTTCATAAAACCCGCAAGACAAATAAATTTAATATTTCTTTTTTTAATTTCTAATAATGACTTTCTCTCAAATCCTTTTTGCTGTTTTGCTGAAAAATACATACAATCAATTGAGTATTTTTTTGCTAAATTTAGAGCCATGGAATTTAAATTATTTGCTATAATTAGATCAATTTTAATTGGAAAACTATAGTCCCTAGAACATTTAAGAATAGATCTAAGATTTGAACCGCTACCAGAAACAAAAATACAAGTTTTTATTTTGTTCACCAATTTAATTTACCCGTTGTATTAATTTTTAATTTCCTTCTTGAAATAAAGCCTATTTCATAGGGAAGATACTCCTTAGAAAAAAATTTTTTAACTTTTATTACATTTTTTTTGTTAACAATTAAACAAAAACCAACTCCACAGTTAAATGTTTTAAGCATTTCTTTATCAGATATATTATTTTTTTTTAGCCATTTAAAAATAGGGAGAATTTTAATTCGTGACAGATTAATATTAATAAATAAATCTTCAGGAATAACTCTGGTTATGTTATCAATTAATCCTCCACCAGTAATATGCGCGCAAGCATTTAATAATTTTTTCTTATTAATAGCATTAATTTCTCTTACGTAAATTTTGGTAGGCTTTAACAAATCCTTTTTGATTTTTGAATTAATATCTAATTTTTTTTTTTTTAAAATAAAATTTACAAGTGAAAATCCATTGGAATGAATTCCAGAGGAGGGAACTGCCAAAATTATATCATTTGATTTAACTTTAAATTTTGTTAATAAGTTTTTTTTTTCAACTGCACCCACAGCAAATCCTGCTAGGTCAAATTTATTTTTACTATAAGTTTCAGGCATTTCAGCAGTTTCTCCACCGACCAAAGAACAATCTGATAATTTGCATCCTTGAACAATACCATTTAAGATTTCTTTAACTTTTTTGATTTTAATTTTATTTATTGCAATGTAGTCCAAAAAAAAAATTGGTTTTGCTCCCTGAACCAACAAATCATTTACTGACATTGCAACTAAATCAATACCTATTGTCCTATAATTTTTAAATTTATTAGCAATTTCTATTTTGGTGCCAACGCCATCTGTTGAAGACACAATCAGAGGATTCTTCATATTTAACTGAGACAAATCAAAAATTGCACCAAAACTACCAATATTTTTAAAATTTTTTGATTCAGTATTTTTTTTATAAGTTTTTCTTGCTATTTTAGATATGTAATTTACTAACTTAGTAGCAGATGTCATATTAACACCGCTTTTTTTGTAAGTATTATAAGTTTTTTTCATGAAAAATTTTTTAATAGTAAAATACTTAATATCACTTTTAAAAGAATATATTTTTATTTTTTTAACAGCAACTACAATTCTAATCTTTTCATCCACAAATAGTTTTAGTGGGGAAAGTGTATTTACTATAAATAATGTAAAAGTCAAAGGACCAGTTGACTTAAATTTTTCAAGAGAAAAATATATAAACAAAGCTTTTCTTAGTTCTTTTGAAATTTTAATGAATAAAATTCTACTTACAAGGGATTTAAAAAAATTAAATAATTTGCAATTAAAAGATATCAAAAATTTAATAGGTAGTTTTCAAATATTAGACGAGAGTTATAAAAAGAATTTTTATAAAGCTACTTTTAAAATTTCGTACCATGAAAAAAAAATTAAAAACTTTTTAGGTAAAAAAAATATTTCATTTGCTAGACCTGAAATAATAAACGCAATTTTTTTTCCAGTTCTTTTTATAAATGATGAAATACAACATTCTGAAGAAAATTATTTTTATAGGGAATGGAACTCAATTAAAATACAAAATGAGTTGATAAACTTTATACTCCCACTGGATGATTTAGATGATTTTGATCAAATCGCTAGAATGAAAAATAAAATAGAAAAATTAAATATAGAGAGTCTAGTAAATAAATATGACGTAGAAAATTATGTTTTTTCACTAATGGATTATAAAAATGAAAAAATTAAAATTTATATAAGAACAAATTTTAATAATAATTTGATAAGTAAAAATATTTCATATGAAATAAAAAATATAGAAAACGAATTAGAACTAGGCAAAATATTAAAAGATTTAAAGTTAAAAATTACAGATTTGTGGAAAGAAGAAAATCTTGTTAATCTCTTAATGCCCTTATCTATAAAACTTAAGTTTCATCATAAAAATCTCAATGATTTACAAATGGTAAGAAGTATTTTTGGTAGAATAAATATAATTGACAATTATGTGTTGGAAGAATTTAATATTAATAATTCTTATTTTAAAATATATTACTATGGTAATCCAAATAAATTGAAATCTGAATTGTTAAAATTTGGTTATCTATTAAAAAATGATCGAGGATTTTGGCAAATTTATTTAAATGAATGATCAGTTAATTTTAAATTTCCCTACAAAGAAAGCTTACAAAAAAGAAGATTTTTATGTTTCTCCTAGTAATAAAGAAGCATATGATTTTATAAGTAGTTGGCCAAAATGGATAAAACGAATTGTTAATATTTTTGGACCATCTGGCTCAGGCAAGTCTCATTTAACATCAATTTTAAAAAGCAAAACTTCATTTTTACAGGTAAATGCAAAAGATCTAGATGATAAAATATTTTTAAAATTTAAGACTAAAGAAGCTTTAATAATTGATAATTTAGATCAAAAAGTTTCTGAAAAATTATTATTTTCTTTGTGGAATTTCGCTTTGCAAGATAATAAGTATCTCTTAGTTACTTCCGTAAAACCAATTACTTCATATAAATTTAAAACTCGAGATTTAATTTCTAGAGTTAATAGCAGTCTAATTATTGGAATAAACCTTCCTAGTGATGATTTAATTAGTGTAATTATAGCCAAAAATTTTTCTGATAAGCAGATTACTGTTGAAAAAAAGCATATCGACTACATAATAAAAAGAATTGATAGATCTTATGAAAAAATATCACAATTTATTTTAACATTAGACAAGTACTCGTTGAAAAAAGGAAGCCGATTTAATTTAAGATTGATTAAAGAAGTAATAAAAATGATATAAATTTTTTTAAAAAAGGATTCATTTTGACTAAATATAGAACACATACTTGTAACGAATTAAATATAAAAAATAAAAACGAAAAAATTATTTTATCAGGCTGGGTTAATAAAAAAAGAGATCATGGAAATCTTTTATTTATTGATTTAAGAGATAATTATGGTTTGACTCAATGTGTTATAGATAATAGCAACAAATCTTTCAAAGAATTAGAAAAACTACAATTAGAAACTGTTATTAAAATAGATGGTATTGTGGTTCAGCGAAATAAAGAAACTATTAACCCAGATTTAAATACAGGTGAAATTGAAATTAAAATATTATCATTTAAAATATTAGGTAGCTGTAAAGAATTACCAATGCCTGTCTTTAGTGATCAAGAATACGCAGAGGATATAAGACTAAAATATAGATTTTTAGACTTAAGAAGAAAAAAAATTCACGAAAATATTATTTTAAGATCTAAGGTAATTACTTTTATAAGATCTGAAATGCTTAAATTGGGATTTTTAGAATTCCAAACTCCAATTTTAACATCTTCAAGCCCAGAGGGAGCTAGAGATTTTTTAGTACCCAGCAGACTAAATCCAGGAAAGTTTTATGCTCTTCCCCAGGCACCACAACAGTTTAAACAATTAATTATGGTTGCTGGTTTTGATAAATATTTTCAGATAGCCCCATGTTTTAGAGATGAAGATGCTCGTGCAGACAGAAGCCCAGGCGAGTTTTACCAGCTAGATTTAGAAATGTCTTTTGTCGAACAGGAAGATGTATTTGATGTTGTAGAAAAGCTAATGATCAATTTGTTTAAAAAATTTTCAGATAAAAAAATTAAATATGCTAAATTTCCAAAAATTTCATACAAAGAATCAATGATAAGATTTGGAACAGATAAACCGGATCTTAGAAATCCCTTAGTAGTTTCAGACTTAACAGAAATTTTTAAAAGAGAAGATGTAAAATTTGAGATATTTAAAAAATTAGTGAAAGCTGGATCTAAAGTAAGAGCAATTGTTACAAAAAATACTAAAGATAAACCTAGAAGTTTTTTTGATGGGATAGATAAATGGGCAAAAGGAGAGGGTGCTTCAGGACTTGCTTACTTCACTTTTGAAAAAAATAATATCCTTTCTGCTAAAGGACCAGTTGGAAAACTATTTTCTGAAAAATCTTTAAAAGAAATCATAAAAATAACTTCAGCAGAAATTGGTGATAGTATTTTCTTTGCTTGTGGTAAAATTAAGGAAGTAGAAAAAATTACGGCTTTAGCGAGAGATAAAATAGGACATGAGTTAAAACTTATTGATAATGATGAATTTGCTTTTTGCTGGATCGTTGATTATCCAATGTTTGAAAAAGATGAAATTACAAAAAATATTAAATTTAGTCATAATCCTTTTTCGATGCCTCAGGGTGATATTAATAATATTGATTTTACCAAACCATTAGATATTAAAGCATACCAATATGACATTGTTTGTAATGGTATAGAGCTATCCTCTGGTGCTATAAGAAATCACATACCTGAATTAATGTATAAGCTATTTTCAATTGCAGGTTATGATAAAAAGCACGTTGATCAAAAATTTAGTGGAATGATTAACGCTTTAAGCTATGGGCCCCCACCACATGGAGGTATAGCTCCTGGCATAGATAGAATTGTTATGCTGCTAGCAAACGAAAAAAATATAAGAGAAGTAACTATGTTTCCAATGAACCAAAATGCTCAAGATTTAATGATGAAAGCGCCTTCAGATATTAATTTAGATCAATTGAAAGAGTTAAATATAAAAATTTTAGAAAAAAAATAATAGCTTTTACTTATTGCTCTTTAAATTGATTCTCACATTACTAAGATCGACCAGCTTATCTTTGTAATTGCTTCTAACAAAACCTTTACTAGTAATTCCTTTTACTAGCTTTAAAAAAGTATCTTCAGGATCATCATTTGTAATTTTTTGATCATCGTATTTGTTTATTGAAGGTGTATGAGCAAGATCTTCTCTTCCCAAATAAGATATGGCAAGTTCTCTAAATATATAGTCTAGAATTGAAGATGCATTAAGTATTCTATCGTTGCCCTTAATTTCTCCCGAGGGTTCAAATTTAGTTTCAATAAATGCATCGACAAATTCATCTAGTGGAACCCCATATTGTAGACCTAAGGATATAGCTATAGCAAAATTATTCATTAAAGATTTAACTAGCTCTCCTTCTTTGTTCATATCAACAAAAATTTCTCCTACTTTTCCGTCATCATACTCTCCGGTATGTAGGTAAATTTTATGATCACCAATGCTAACTTTTTGAATATAACCTTTTCTCCTATCGGGCATTTTAGATCTTTCATGATTTTTTTTATTCATTACCGTAAAATTTGTTTTTTTATTATCTGCATCGGTATTGAGCTGTACCTTATTTGATGAAATAACCTTTTCATTTATTACAGTAGATATTTCTGCGGTGTCTTTATTATTTAATTTATTAGTAGAGCTATCATTAGATTTTTTTTGATTTTTCGTTCTTGTTTTTCTATTATTCAGCTTAACATCAATTATTTGAACCTCTCCATCACTTCGATTCTCTAATTCAGAAAGTTTCTTTTCATTTAATTCATCAAGCTTATGAGTAATTTTAAAAGAACATGTATAAAATGTTTCTACTACGTATTTTGACATTACTGTATTACATCCAATTTTTGATTTTTTTTATATGTTGTGAACATTTATATGATATATACTAAAAATGTTATAAGTCTAATAAATTATTTACAATTTTTGATTGTGTGGATTTTTAAATTAAATAAATGAATTGAGTTAAAAACGAATCAATGAAGATTTTATGTTAATTTTTTTAAAACAAATATTTACTTGGTGGAACAGACAAACGTTTGGTACTTTTCTTTATACTTTATTTACTGGAAAATTTATTGGAACCGACCAGTTTGGAAATAAATATTATTCTAACCCAAAGGGAAAAAGGTGGGTAATTTATAAAAAAGAAGTTGAGTCTTCAAAAGTGCCTCCAGAATGGTATTCATGGATACATTTTTTAACTGAAAAAATACCTTCTAACAATGAAAAAAAATATTCATGGCAAAAAGATTATGAAGAAAATTTAACAGGAACTAATAGGGCACATAAGCCAGAAGGTTCATTAACATCTAGTTTAAAAAAAAGTATGAAAAAATATGAAACTTGGAAAACTTAAAATATTTATTTTTTTGTTTTTGTTATCTTATGGCCAATCTATTTTAGTCTTTGCTGAAGAAAAAATTCAGACTGTACCATTAATAAATTTAGAAGAGCTTTCACCTACATTTGAAGAAGATAAAGACCAGCTAGAAATAGACGACGATCAAAATGTTAGTATTATTTATGATCAAAATAATGTTGAGGAAAGCAAAAATGAAGAAAATAAAAAAATATATATTAATATAAAAGCGCTAGATAAAATTACAGCTAAAACCTCTACAATTAGGCTTGCAATAGGTGAAAAAAAATTCTTTGGACCTTTGGAAATAAAAGCTCTGAAGTGCCAGTCATCTGAAAATGATGAATTTATTGATATGATTGCCTATTTACAAGTAAAAGATTTATCGAGCAAAGACAATAACCAAGTTTTCTTATTTAATGGTTGGACTTTTGTTTCTAGCCCAACTTTACAATCAATTGATCATCCAGTATATGATTTATGGGTCACTAGCTGCGAAAATATTTAATAAAATTTTTCTTTTGCTAACCAGTTTACATCAAAATCAGAACTAATAAATTTTTCATGGTTAAGTATTTTTTTATGTAAACCAATTGTTGTTGTTATTCCTTCAATAACAAATTCGTCCAATGCTCTTAACATTCTTTGAATAGCCTCAGTTCGATTTCTACCTTGGCATATTAATTTGCAAATTAAACTATCATAATATGGAGTAACTTTACATCCTTGAAAAATTGCTCCATCAACTCTAGTTCTAAATCCAGAAGGTTGGTGGCATACACTAATTATACCTGGCGAAGGTTGAAAATTTTTGCTGGGATCTTCTGCATTAATCCTACATTCAATAACATGACCTCTTGGCTGTATATCTTCTTGCCTTAAGGCGGTGTCACCTTTATCAGCTATCCATATTTGTTCTTTAACAATATCAATTCCTGTAGCTACTTCAGTCACAGGATGTTCAACCTGAACTCTTGTATTCATTTCTAAGAAATAAAATTTTCCATTTTCATATATATATTCAACTGTTCCTGCACCTTCATAGCCAATTTTTTCTACCATTTGTACAGTTTGGTTTAATAAATTTGATCTAATTTTTTCATCAATTATAGGACTTGGAGTTTCTTCAATTAATTTTTGGTGATTTCTTTGTACTGAACAATCTCTTTCATTTAAATGAATAGTTCTATTCTTTCCTGACAATATCTGTACTTCAATATGTCTTGGATTTTTAAAATATTTTTCTATATAAACTTTATCATTATTAAAATATTTTTTTGCTTCTAGCCTAGCCATAGAATATAATTTTTCTAATTCTTCAGGTTTGTTTACTACTTTCATACCTTTACCACCTCCACCACCTGCAGCTTTAATTAAAACAGGGTAGCCAATTTTACTGCTGATTTTTTTTGCTTCTTCTGAAGAAAGAATACTATCAACAGAACCTTCTATTATAGGTAGTCCATGTTCTTTTGCTATTTTTCTAGCTTCAATTTTATCTCCCATTTTTTTAATCAAATCTGCGCTAGGTCCTATAAACTTTACTCCATGTTTAGTAACTATTTCTGCAAAATGCGCATTCTCAGATAAAAATCCATATCCGGGATGTATTGCTTCAGCTCCAGTAACATCAGCAGCTGACATTAACGATGAGATATTTAAATAGCTATTTTGAGGTTGGTGAGAACCGATACATATACTTTCATCCGCTAGCCTTACGTGCATAGCATCTGAGTCAACGTCTGAATGAACTGCAACAGTAGAAATGCCCCATTCTTTGCACGCTCTAATAATACGTACCGCTATTTCCCCACGGTTCGCAACTAAAATTTTTTTAAACATTATTTAAGTGAAATAAGAGGTTGTCCAAATTCTACAGGATCTCCATCTTTAACTAATACTTTGCTTACAATACCATCTTGAGTAGAGGGGACATGGTTCATAGTTTTCATAGCCTCAATAATCATAATAGTTTGTCCTTTTTTTACTTTTTGACCTTCGGTTATGAAATTTTTAGCACCCGGTTCAGGCGCCAAGTATGCAGTTCCAACAATTGGTGAATTTACTTTTAAACTTGAGTCTATATTTTTTTCAATATTAATATTTTGCTTATTTATTCCAGGTGATAAAATTGTTGAATTATTTAAAGATCGTGAAACTTTTACTTTAGTTGTTCCTTCCGCATAATCAATTTCACTAAGGTTAAATTCCTTTAAGTAAGACACCAGTTCTTCAATTATTTTTTTATCTATTTTCATTTATTTAAGAATTTCTTTCATAGAATCTAATGCCATAATATATCCTTTTACCCCAAATCCACAAATAATTCCATTTACAGCTTTACTTATTAATGATTTCTTTCTGAATTCTTCACGATTATATATATTTGTTATATGCACTTCTATTGTAGGCAATTTTATTGCAAGAAGTGCATCTAAAATTGCAACTGAAGTATGCGTATATCCTGCAGCATTAATAATTATCCCCTCAAAAACACCTTTGGCATTTTGTATCATTGTTACTATTTCACCCTCAATGTTTGTCTGCTCAAATTTTATTTCAACATCGATCGATTTTGCGTAAGTTTCACAATTTTTTTTAACTTCTTCAAGTGTAACTTTTCCATATTTAGATTCTTCACGCTCTCCAAGTAGATTTAAATTAGGTCCATTTATTATTAGTATTTTTTTTGTCATTTAAATAAGTTAAAATAATGTAAATGAATAACTTAAATGTGGCAAAAATACAATTAAATGGAGACCCATACGAAGTAAATGATGGAACAAATCTAAAAGAACTATTAAATAAGCTAAAAATTCCTAAGAATAAAGTTGCTATAGAAGTAAATGGAGAGATTGTTGAGAAAAAAAAATATCAAAATTTAATTTTAAACAAAGATGATAAAGTAGAAATAGTTCACTTTATTGGAGGAGGATAAATAACTATGGAAGATAATTTTATAATAGCAAATAAAAAATTTAATTCACGATTAATAGTTGGTACCGGAAAGTATAAAAATTTTGAAGAAACTGCAAAAGCAATCAAAGCCTCAGAAGCAGACATTGTTACAGTTGCTGTACGAAGAGTAAACATTTTAAATAAAGACGAACCTTTATTAATGGACTATTTAGATCCAAAATCTATAACTTACCTTCCAAATACTGCGGGATGTTATTCATCAGATGAAGCATTAAGAACGTTAAGGTTAGCTAGAGAAATGGGTGGCTGGAGATTGGTAAAATTAGAGGTCTTAGGAGACACAAAAACGTTATATCCCAATATGATTGAAACAATTAAATCAACAGAAGTTTTAGTCAAAGAAGGTTTTGAAGTTATGGTCTATTGCACAGATGATCCAATAATGACAAAAAAATTAGAAGATGTTGGTGCGTGTGCAATCATGCCATTGGGTGCTCCCATAGGATCAGGTATTGGCATACAAAATAAAACAAATATTACCTTGATAAAAGAACAGTCATTAGTGCCTGTTATTGTTGATGCAGGCGTCGGAACCGCTTCAGACGCAACTATAGCTATGGAGCTAGGTTGTGATGGTGTTTTATTAAATACGGCTATAGCCGAATCCAAGAATCCCATTTTGATGGCGGAAGCCATGAAGCATGCAGTGATATCTGGTAGAAAAGCCTTTAATGCCGTAAGAATGAAAAAAAGAAAATATGGAAGAGCATCTTCCCCTCAAAGCAATTTAATTTAGTTACTTAAAATCATATAAAACTATGGCTTTTTAGTTTGCAAATTATTTTTTTTTGTTTTTGAATAATATTTTAATTTTTTCTTAAATTTATTTCTTGTTTTAAAAATTTTGTTATTTTTGTGAGTTGTAAAATTTTTTCTATCTTTTGTTGATTTTATTATAGCCTTTTCTATTTTTTCAATATTTTCAACTTTTTTTATTATTTTTTTATTTTTATTTAATAAGTCTATTTTGTATTCAGGAATTGTTAATTTTTCATCTGCAATTAAATTAAATTCTAATTTATATTTTTTTTTAAAATGATTTACTTCTTTCCCTAAATTTTCTTCAATATAATTTTTAACTTTAGAAGGAAGACTAATGTTTATAATTTTAGCTTTATTGGAAAATGCTAACTCTTCTCCCTTTTTAACAACTTTTAAAGCAAAAGAATCAAGAGAGAGAACCATATTCCATTTTACAGAACTTTCTCTTAATCTTTGTCTTGTCATCTCAAGTAAACCAAAATTATTTATTCTTCCAAACTGCATTCTTGCTCTATCATCTTTTAGTTTTTCTTTAAATTTTCTTTCAACAGTTCTTCTATTGTGGAAACTAAACATATCTATAAAATCAATTACAATTAATCCAGACAGATCCCTAATTTTAATTTGTCTTGACAATTCTTCAGCAGCTTCTAAGTTAGTTTTTAAAGCTGTTTCTTCTATATTTACTTCTTTAATTGATTGTCCTGAATTTACATCTACGGAAACCAAAGCTTCCGTTGGATTAATTACTAAATATCCTCCAGATTCTAATTTTACGGTAGGCTCAAAAATACGATTTAAATTTTTCTCAATTTGTGCATCATGGAATAAAGGTATTTTACCTCTGTATTTTTTTATTTTTTTAACATTTTCTGGCATTAATAGTTTCATGAATGACTTGGCTTTTTGATAACCTTCATTTCCATCAACTATGATATTATTAGTTTGATTATCGTAAAGATCTCTTAAGGCTCTCTTTATCAAGTCTCCTTCTTCATAAACCAAGCTTGGACCTATAGATTTTATTGCCTTATCTTTTATTTCGTTCCAAGTTTTAATTGTATTATTTATATCATTACCGATTTCATTCTTTGTTTTATTCAGGCCTGCAGTTCTAACTATTAAGCCCATAGTAGAAGGGATATTGATTTCTTGAAGAATTTTTCTAATTTTTTTTCTATCATCAGAATTAATTATTTTTCGTGAGATTCCACCACCTTTTGGTGTATTTGGCATTAACACACTATATTTTCCAGCCAAAGATATAAAAGTAGTCAAAGCCGCTCCCTTTTGACCACGTTCGTCTTTTAGAACTTGAACTAAAATTATTTGATCTGGTTTTATAACTTCTTGTATTTTATACCTTCTAATTCCATATCTTTTTTTTAATTCATTAAATTGAACATCCCTCGAATCTGACAGATTCTCATCTTTAGTTTTACCCTCATGTTGATTCGACTCTTCTTGAGAAGCATTTTCAGAGTTTGTAGCAGAGGTTATGTCTTGTTCTTTTTGATCTTCTTCAATATTCTTACTTTTTTCTTTAAGCTTTAATCTTAAATCTTCCTCATCTTTTTTAAGCTTATCTTTGTCATCATGAGGTATTTGATAGTAATCTGATTGAATATCATTAAAGGCTAAGAAGCCATGCTTTTGTTTACCATAATCAACAAACGCAGCCTGCAAGGAAGGTTCAATTCTGCTGACTTTTCCTAAATAAATATTATTT
>Ga0114999_10006385_pt1 | contig 13613 bp, 11 predicted proteins | sample ArcticOcean_MG_C_3_FD_89820 | JGI IMG/M metagenome (GOLD analysis project Ga0114999, IMG submission 89820) | Marine microbial communities from western Arctic Ocean - ArcticOcean_MG_CB8_126 | ecosystem: Environmental > Aquatic > Marine > Oceanic | place: Arctic Ocean: Canada Basin | collected...
CCCCTCTCCACGCACACCACCCGTTTACCTCCCTACCCGCCTTGTTCCAGTCATCGAGTCTGGATTCTCGGTTCGCCGGGCGCTCGAAGTCTGGGACGCTCTGTTTCAACTGACCTGCCGCCGTCTCATCCACAGGAACGGCAGGTGTATGAATGTAAAACTGACCAGGAAGATTGCGGAGGCAACCGCCAGAAAGAGCCAGTGGGGATACTGCTGGAGAAAGTCGACCTTCGGGGCGGAGATTGTGAAGAAATAGTTTGTTCCCAGATAGAGGTTGAGCGGCGTGATGAGCAGGGCGTAGAAATGAACGGCCAGATAGCTTCGCAGAACGGCTCCTGCGACCGGATAGTATCGCCGGCCGAAAGTGAAATAGAAGCCGGTCCCGACGAGAGCGATGTGGGTGATGAAATAGCGAATTTCGGCGATGAGCCGGATTTCTCCCGACTCCGCAATCGCCGGGACGCATACCGCCATCAATGCTCCGATGACGCCGGTGTAGTATGAGAGCTCCGCCAGCCGCCGGTTGCCGGTTGCCAGCGTCAGGAGCATGACGAAAACTGACATGTCGCACAGGTGGAGTGGCAAGTTGTCGATCAGCGGGACACCGGCTTCGACATGTCGGTAGAGAAACCATGCGGATTCGTTCAACAGAACGACGGCAAACAGAGATACTTTCACCACCTGATGCCAGCGCGAATCGAGTGGAAAACGCCTCATCCCGATGCAGGCGGCGACAAACAGGACGGTCAGTCCAAGCCAGAGCAGATGTTCGGAGGAGAAGAGTGTCATCTGGACCTGGGAGGTGAGTGCTAGAACACCTGGGCAAAAGTGATATAGATTGCCGATCTGTTTTTCGACGAGCCGTAGTCGGCACGCACAATTGTGCTGTGCCAGTGATATCGCAGCCCCGCTCCGAACCCGTCTCGCCACTCGCCATTCTTCGGCAGGCTGTCGCGCTCAAAGATCTGTCCAGCATCGGCGAAGATCGCCAGTCCCAGATACATCTGTTGCCCGCTTCCCAGCCGAATACCGCGCCAGCGCAACTCTCCGTTCAGGAGAATGCGTGCCTCACCTCGATCTCTGGCGCTGGCCATACCGCGCACTGTACTGCTGCCTCCGAGATCAAACTCTTCGTAAAACGGCAGATTCCCCACGGTCCAGTCGACATCGAGCCGATGCGCGAATACGACCTCCCCTTCCCGCGCTGGCACGAAATGGCGATGGTGAAAACTGATGCTGGAGCCGTTGTACTCTCCGCCCCCTCCCCCGATCCCATACTCGACGAGGATCTCTTCGAGCGACCCGGCGACTGTGTTGTTGTAGTTGTCCCTTGAGTCGTACCTGATCGAACTATTCAATTGGAAAAAGGCACCTCCGTCAGAGCCTCGAGGTGCGAGATCTTCGAGGATGCTGCCGCTATCCGCGTTCGGTTTGATGTCGTTGTAGCTCATACGCCCCCCTGCGCGCAGACGCCAGAATCCGCTCAGCTGGCGAATCCACTTCACCTTGAGCTCGGGAAAGGCCTGCGCGAAAGTCCGCTCGTTTTTCGTGCGGGCTGCGACTGCCTCGTCCGTCAAATTGCCGTAGTAGTTGGCGAAGTCTTCCTTCTCGTAAACGAGTTCCGCTTCCAGGCGCTGACCCGGGCGAATCTTGGGAATATCCACCAGCAGGCGATGCACCCACTTTCCCTTTGTCGTCGCAAACAGCTGAGCGCTGTATTTGCGGCGGTAGGGCACGCTGGCACCGTCGTATTCGAAGAGGTTGACCCGCACACCGTACCCCGCTCCATCATCAGTGCTGAAGTTCACGAGTGGTATGGCCGTCGAACGCCAGCCGACAGCTTCGTGAGACTTCGCGGAGAAACACGGAGTTGAAAGCATGCCCACCAGGAGGATCGTCCCCACGCGCTTGAGCCCTGCCGTCGAAAACCCTTCAATCCCGGCGTTTTTCATGCAGACCCCCTTCATCTGGTCGTTCCAGCTGGCGGCCATCGGCGGCAGTGGCTTTGGTTCGCTTCGTACCTGACATTTCCCACCCCGGCGTGCTCAATCCCCTGAAGTTGCACTGCGACGGATCTCGCAACAAGCGCCTGGGAAACGGCTCGAAGCAGATAGAGAATTGAGGAAGGCATGCCCATTCTGACGCCCGAAGATCACGACTACTTCCTCGAACATGGTTACCTGGCACTTCGCCAGGTGGTGCCCCGGGAGATCTGCGCTCGCGCCGTGACCCTCCTGGAATCGGAGGGTGACGAGAGCCCCACCACCCAAGAGGCCGTCGCTGCCTGCAACACCGAGGGACTATTCGGCGCCATAGGGGAGTTGTTCGGACCACAGTACGACTTCGACGCGACTCCAGTTTTTCGCGATATGAGGCGCCCCCACGAACCCGAGAAGGAATGGCCAACTCCGGTTGCTCACGTCGATGACGCGTACCCGATTCTGATGCCTGACGGGTGGGCGATTGGCTCCTTCGTGTTTCTGACCCGCGTTGAAAGCCGGGGGGGCGCTTTCCTCTACTTTCCCGGCTCCCCGCTGCGGTATCGGCAGGCCGCCTCGGAAGGGTGTGACGCTATCAAGAAGTTGGCCGCATTGGAGGAATATGCCGGCTCTTATCGGGAATTTCTGGCAGAGCCGGGAGATGCCATTCTCTTCCACCACCTCATGGGACACTGCGGCTCGCCGAACGTCGCTGACAGCACAACCCGCCACGCCTTGCTTTCCCGCTGGCATCCTCGGCGGCGGATCGTGCCGGGTCAGAAACAGTTCTCAGAGATGACGACAATCGAAAAAGCGAACTCGACCCGTTTTCTCGAACAGCGCGTCAGTCCAGACGTAGATCGGGAAAAGTCTCCTGATCCGGAGCTCACTGCGAATCTGCTGCACAACGGTTTTGGCGGGGACGCCGCTCGCATCATCACCTCGGCGACGCTGTATCTGGATGGTCGGGCCCATCTCTTTTACGTGGACGATGAGGCGCCCGATGTCATCCGCTGGATGAGCAGCGCTGATCTCATCAACTGGCGTGACGCTGGAACACCCGCTATTGACGCAGGTCGGGTAACGACCCTTCACTTCCACCAGTACGAAGGCGAGGTTATCCTGGCGGTCGGGATCGAAGGTGAGCCGCCCCGGGCCACGCTGCTCTCCAGCCCCGATCTCACGGCGTGGAAGCGCGTTGACGTGCTGGAGAACTGCCAGGCTTGCACTCCCTGGTTCATCTACGCGAAATATCCGAGCAAGATTGCCGGCGGTCAGACGCTCTACACGGTATCCCCGTCGACACCGCACCGGGTCGACTGCCGCTGGGCGGAATCCTGGAAAAACGGCGATAGCTGGACGGGCCGTTCGGTCGCCCTCGAAGCGCCCCCTGGCAGCTGCATCCGCGATGTGACCGTCGCCTCCCGATGTCGCGATTCGCACTCCGCTTTCGTCGTAGATGTCGAATCTTCAGGAGAAGGGGACGGTACGAAGCCTTTTTTCACCTTGCCCTTTGATGTCGCCGTCGCCAAAGAAGATCTTGAACCGCTGTCGTTCTCCGCAGCGACGACACCACGCCTGATCCGGCTCCTCAGGCGCGCGCGATCGTACTGGCTGGTCACCTACGTGCGAAAACAGGCGAACCGGGACCGCCACTTTTTGGGCGAGATTGACTGGGAACAGAGCCCGCCAACTTTGCGTGAACTGTCGACGCCCGCCCAGTACGATCGAGCTCGATATATCGTCGGTATGGCGTGACGACGACTCCGCCTATTTGCATTTCAGTCATAGGAGAACCAACATGGCAGACTCGGAAGCGGACGTTCCACAACTTTTACAGCGAATGGAGGGGCTCATCGTCGCCCTCGCGACGCCCCTCGATGAGAAGGGCAGTCTCGATCTTCCCGCCCTGAATCGCCTCATGGAGGCTGTCGTTGCCGGAGGCACATCCTGCATCTTTCCTCTGGGGTGGTGCGGCGAGCAACCACTCCTGACCCGCTCGACCCAGGAGGCGGTGATGAAGGAGACGATCCAGCTCGCCGAGGGCCGGGTACCGGTGATGATGGGCGTCTCCGAGCAGAGCCTGCCGCGGGCCCTTGAACTAGCTGAGCTGGCCCGCACGGCGGGCGCTGACCTCATCCTGGCAACTCCCCCGTACAGCTATCCGATTCCGCAATCACTCGTCTTCGAGTTCTTCAAGGATCTGGCGGCGGAGAGCGGCATGCCCGTCGTCATCTACCGCAACGATGAAGTTGGCGTCGGCTTCGAGTTCGAAACACTGATGGAATTGAGCCACGTGCCGGGAATTGTCGGCGTGAAGGCCTACGCACCCTTCCACGAGTTGCAACGCTACTATCATCGCATGGACCAACCGGGCCGTTTTGCCGTGATCAGCGGCGACGAGTATCTCTACGGCGCCGCCCTCGGATTGGGCATAAAACACTTCACCATGGGAGGGCCCGGCAATTTCTGTCCCGCCTGGTGCACGGCCATCTTTCAGACTGCCATGTCCGGAGACTGGGATTCAGTCCGGGAAAAACAGAAACGACTCACGGATTTCTGTGACGCCATCTACCTTGAAACGGATTCACCCTACGCCGCTGTCAAATACGTGCTGGAGCTTCTCGGTCTGTGCTCCGCGTACATCACCTCACCTCATCGGACGTTGCCGACAGATCAGCGGCAAAAGGTCAAAGCTGCGGTCGACGAGTTCAAAGACATCCTGGTCTAGGGGAACCTTTCGGTGAGTAAGGTCGCAGACGTCAACACCACGAGCATCGCTGAGGCGATTCGCATGGGGTGCCACACGATGCAGAACGTCTTCAATGCGGATGACGACTTTATCCCCTTCTTCAGATCAGTCGTCTACCCCGACGCCTCCCTCGAGTTTCACGCCGGTCACAGTGAATCCCACGTCCCCGGTCGCCATCTCAATGGGCTGCTCAATGCGGAAGATGCGATCGGCATCTCCGTGGAGGAAGAGGCCATCCAGAAACACCGCAAAGCAGCCTTTTTTTCGTTTGGCGGGCCGGTGACGCTGCCTCTCAATCGCCAGACCCCGGACGGCCCCCTCGTCAACTTCTCCCCACACAACATCCGCGAGGGCCTTCACGGACTGTACGCCCTCGTTAAATACCGCGACGACGACGAAGCTCGCGAGCTGTCGGAACGCTGCATCGCCGCGATCTTCGAATTGTGGAGTCCGGACAATGGCTGGGATGCGGATCGGCTGCGCAACCTGGGCCTCAACTACCTGGCGACACAGGGATTCATTCACGGCGAGGCGCGCATGCTCGGCCCCCTCGTCAAACTCTATCGCGTCACCGGATACGGACCTGCTCTCGAGCTCGCCCTTGCCTGCATGGAGAAAGCGACCTCCGAGTTCTTCCTCGAAGATGGCGAGTACGACCTCGACCGCTTTATCACCGCACACACCCACTCCACAACCTGTGTCCTGTCGTCGCTGGCTCAGCTGGCGGAACTGCTCGAAGACGCCAGCCTGCTACAGCGGGTGAAGCGGTTTTTTGACAACGGGTTATGGAAGATGAGGGATCAGCTTGGCTGGTCGCCGGAAGCGGCGCTGAAAGAAAATTGCGACGATGGCGAGATGAACAACACGGGAGACATCCTGGAAACAGCGCTCATCCTTGGACGTCACGGTTTTCCCGAGTATCTCGAAGATGCGGAGCGCATCCTCCGATGCCACATTCTCCCGGCTCAACTGCGGGACGTCTCCTTCATCACAGATCCTCCCAACCCGGACTCCATCGATGGTTTGCGCGATCTGGCCAATCGCCATCGCGGCGCGTTCGGGTTCCCCGCACCGTATGGTCACCGGTCACTCGGAGAAGGACGGCACAAGATGTCCTTCAATATGGATGTTGTTGGTGGCACGGTCGGCTCGCTCTGCGAGGCGTATCGCGACACTACGAGAAACGATTCTGTCGGGCACCATGTGAACCTGCTTTTCGACCACGAAACCGATGCCATCACAGTTCGTTCGCCCTATACGCACGACAGGCTTGAAATCGAGCTGAAAGTTGAGGGTCCCCTGTTTGTGCGGATTCCAACCTGGCTCGACCACGACAGCTTGAGGATTGAGGGAGCCCATGATGACCCTGTGCCGGCAAACGGTTTCCTGCTCTTTGCGCGTCAACCGGTCGGTGTGCCGATTCGACTCGATTTTCCCCTGAGCTCCGGGCAGCTCATTCTCGCTGCCGACCTGCACGTCCAGCCAATTCGGGTCGAACTGCTCGGGGACGCCGTCGTCGCGATGGAGAATTTCGATACTGATCTGACCTTTTTCGATCCCCTGGATGACCGCGGCGACTGAGAGGGATTGATAAATGGGTGAGTACAACGAGAAAATGATCGCCGCCAAAGAAAAACTCCTCGAGCGCTTCCGCAGCAAGGAACGGCGAAGTGGGGATCGCCAGCGTGATCGCCTCCCCCCGGTCAGCACCTCGCCAAAGGGTTTCCCGTACTCGATCTGGGCGTGCGGCCCAAGTTCTATGAACCGCGCTGGCGCTTTCGGGTTGATGGTGAAGTCGAACGCGAACTCGATCTGAGCTGGGCCGGGCTCAGCGCCTTGCCACGCGAGGAACGGACGTCCGATTTTCACTGCGTAACAACATGGTCAAAGCTCGATGTGGAGTGGAGCGGCGTCCTTTTCCTCGACATCGCGGCTCTCGTCCAGCCAAAGGATTCAGCTCGCTTTGTCATCGCTGAAGGCTCTGACTATTACACAACCAACCTGCCCCTCGAGGATTGTATGGACGAGGATGTCCTTCTCGCAGATCGCCTGGAGGGTGAACCCCTTCCCCGAGATCACGGTGGTCCCCTCAGGCTCGTTGTTCCGAAGCTCTATGCGTGGAAGTCAGCGAAGTTCCTCAACCGGCTGACCTTCAGTTCCGTCGATCAGCCCGGCTACTGGGAACAGAGGGGATACCACCGACGGGGAGATCCGTGGAACGAAGAGCGGCACTCCTATCGACGATTACGCAGGCCGCTCACCCAGGAACCACTCTCTCAGGACGGTCTCAGCCGGCTTCCCCTGAGGCGAATAGCGGTCTCTGTCGCCAGCTCCAACATTCCACTTCCACATGAACAATCCATCAAACCACGGCTCGTGCCAGAACGTGCGGAACAGCGCCTCGTATGATTCCGCCTGCTCGGTTGCGTCGTCGGGCTTCTCCTCATCGTAACGCCATGGTTCAATAGCCGCTCCGGAGACGCTGCGGTAGCCGACTTCGAGAAAGGCGACTGGTTTGTCATGTGTGAGACAGAGTGCACGGATGTCGCCGACATGCTGCTGCCACCCGGTCACCAGTTGCTCCACCGTGGCGTCGGATCGATTGGTCAGGGGGAAATAGGCGTGAACTCCGATAACGTCGACGAGGTCCCAGAAGCTGACCTCTTTGAACTCCTCAAACCAGTTGGCTCCATATGTGACACGGCCGGGAAAGACCTGCCGCACATCGTCGATCAGTTGCCTCCAGAATGCGGGCCGCGCGCGGATGGATGAGTTGAGCTCGACGCCGACACTGAACAGCTCGATCTCCTCGTCGGCGGCAAGCTGGGCATAGTGAAGAATGAGAGCATGGTACGCCGACTCCCACAGCTGCCAGTCCTCATCCCGATCGAAGCGGATGGTCCCCCGCCACTCTCCCGGCACCTCCTGGCGGAGCCAGATGTGCGGTTTCAGCATCACGCTGATGCCGCGCTCGCGTGCGGAGGCGGCGATCTCGCGCAATCCTGCATCGGTTTCCGACCACCGCACTCCGGAGGTCCGCAGTTGCACTTCCGGCGTATCGAATCTGGGTTGCCAGCCGAAAGGAACGAGGGCGATCCAGTTGACACCCGCGTCGACGAGCGCATCAAAATCGGCCGGAGACGGGCGCCCCGAAATATCGAGATTCACCCCCTGATATGCCGGATTGGCAACACCGGTGGTGTGATCGACCGCTCCCACCGGATTCGTGCCGTCCTCGCCGCAGGCCAGGAACCGCAGGCCCGCGACCACCACGAGCCCGATCCTTTTTGAGGTCATGGCAGTCAGATTGTGCCTGCAACAGTTATCTTGTGTTGACTTCGAGTGCTCATCTATCCTGAAAGTATCATTCGGCTTCTCGTCCGCCAAGTACTTGAAGCTTTTTTTGGAGGGACGCGCTTTTTTCGGTTTTCCCAATCGTCGTCAATCATCGCTCGCAGTACCGCGAGACTGAAAGGATGCGGGATTCTCGTTGATTTCACTGACCGATATTCGTGAGGCCCACAAACGCATTTCCGGCGTCGCTGCCAGGACACCACTCATCCGCTGCCCTCAGGCCCCGTCAGCGCAACCTCTCTATTTCAAACCGGAGAGCTTGCAGCCGATTGGCGCTTTCAAACTCCGCGGCGCCTACAACAAGATCGCCTCGCTGACCTCCGAGCAAAGACAGCGCGGCGTCATCTCGGAATCCCGGCGACAGTTCTCATGCCTGCCAGTGCCCCCGAGGTAAAGAAGGCGGGGACAAAAACACTCGGTGCGGAGATCATCTTTCTCGATGGCTCTGAGGAAGATTGGCGGCGGGCAGCGGAAGAGATGGCTGCTGAGCGCAATCTCACTATGGTGACGCCTTTTGACGACGAGGCGATTGTCGCCGGTCAGGGGACAGTCGGGTTGGAGATCCTCGAAGACCTGCCGGAGGTCGGGACCGTTCTGGTGCCAGTTGGCGGCGGCGGCCTCCTCAGCGGCGTCGCAGCTGCCATCAAACTGAGCGGCTCGTCGGCCAGGGTCATCGGTGTCGAACCTGAAGTTGCCGATGACGCCCGCCGCAGTTTCCGTTCCGGGCAGATCGTCGAGCTACCCCGAGAGCAGGCGGGGAGAACGATCGCCGACGGTATGCGGGCGACCCGCCTTGGCGAGATCACCTTCGCCCACATCCGCGAGTTCGTCGACGATATCATCACCGTCAGTGAGGCGGAGATTCGCTCTGCCATGCGCCGTATCATCCTCGAGGCGCGGCTCCTCGCCGAGCCGAGCGGCGCCGTTTCCTTCGCTGCGTTCCTCTTTCACGAGAATGAACTCTCACTTAGTGGCAGCACGGTCGCCATTGTCAGCGGCGGCAACGTGGAACCCGCTCTGCTCGTGGAGATTCTCTCCTGATCTGACACAAAGTGGCAGCTCGTATCTCCCGCTCAGCCCTTGAACCCCGCGTCCGTGTGTGACCCGTCGCAGAACGGTTTGTTTTTGGAGGCGCCGCAGCGACACAGAGTGTAATGGTCCGTTGTCGGCGGCCTGGCGCCGGTGGGGTCGTTGAACTCGACGCCTCCCCTCACGTGCAGGGGACCATCTTCCGAAACGAAAATCTCCGACTCCGAAAAGAACTGGTCGTGTAGTTTGCCGCCCAGCTTGTACGCCAGCGATCCGGATGGACATTTGCGGATCGTCTCGATGACCGTGTCCCTCTCTTCCTTGTCCGGCTCTGAAATGCGCTCGTCGCCGTCCCAATTGAAGAAAGAGCCCGGGGCGCCATGCACGCAGCTCCCCGCGTGGCAGCAGATACCGATGTCGTCGACGACTGTCAGCTCCTTGCCGGCGAACTCCTGAGTGGGATACTCTTCGCTGCGCTCCCGCTCTCCGGTAAAGCCGATATCCTTGTGAGTGCCATCGCAGAATGGCTTGTTCTCGGAGGCACCGCAGCGGCAAAGAGCGATGACGTCTGTTTCCATGGCGATCGGCTGATCGTTTGAATCCGTTAATTTGGGCAGGTTCTTTACGAGAAATGGACCTTTTTCTGGCACGTCGATACTCGGTTTTTCATCACTCATGGCGATCATCCCCCTCTTTTCAGCAAATTGAATTGGCAGCGAAACGGTGCTGCTCCCCTGAGAAACGTAACCATTGCCGCCCTCCCTTCCAGAGAGTTAACGTCACCTCCGTTGGGCGCGTCCTTGACGGTGGGTCGATTGGCGCGGAATATCAGCGTGTTCGGATCGGACCTGCCTGGCGGACCCGGCTCTGTGACTGTCTTCTGGGGCAGCGGGCACCATCCACTTCACGTCGAGCGAATTGAGATGACCAGATTGACTCAGTGCCAGACTGACGAGTTTCACGATCGCGGTTTCCTGGCGATCCAGCGCCTCATCCCGGCGGACATGGTCGATGAGCTCCTCGTCGGCTACGACGAAGCAGTGGCTGGCAAATACGATGTCGAAGCCTGGAGAGAGTCTCTTCAAAAAGGCGGCGCCCTGCAGTTGATGCGACCGTACGAACGCATTCCCGGCTGGGATGGGCACGCCTATATGGAGATCCTGCTGGATGTGGCGCGGCAGCTGCTCGGCGATGACATGGTCTACAAGAGTGACCAGATGATCTACAAGCCACCACACACCCATGCTCCTCTCCTGTGGCATCAGGATGCGGCGTACGGCTGGAAAGAGATCGCTCGCCAGCGCAGCTGCACCGCCTGGCTGTCCCTGGCCACGGCCACCAAAGAAATGGGTGCACTGCAGTTTCTTCCCGGTAGTCATCATCAAGGCGTGGTCCCGCACGAAAGTGCCGCCGACAAGACCCCCGTCGGCGGTCTCGAAGCGAGCGTCGATACGGCGCTGGCCGAGGTAGTGGAGTACGAGGCTGGAGACGTAACGTTCCACCATGGATGCACGCTGCACTTCACGAGCAGCAACACGACTGACACGCCGCGGCGGGGACTTTCGACTCACATCTGGCCGGAATCGAGCCTCTAGTTGGAACGCTTTACCATATCCCGGGACGATCGCTACCACGAAGCCTGGCCGAGCATCTGCCGAACCGCTGCGGGCGAGTTGATCTGCGCCTACGCCGAAGCAGATGTTCATGGAGGCGGTGCCGTGCCCAGCGCCGTTGTCCGCAAGAGCGCTGATGAGGGCCGGACCTGGAGTGACCCCATCATCATCGACACGCTGTACGACAGCTCTGAACAAGGGTTCATGATGTGCCGCGCGATCGTATGCCTCGACGATGGGACCCTGCTTGTGGCTGCCGATTGGGCCGCGGAGTACACACGACCACCGGGCATGGCGCACAATTGGAAATACGACCCCCTGAACGGTGCGGCCTGCGAAGCCTGGCTGTATCGCAGCCATGATGGCGGCACCACCTGGAGTGGACCAGAAAGGACAGGATGCCTGACTATCAGCCTCACCTTGAAACAGCTTGGCGACGGAACGCTGTTCCTTTGCGGCGTGCACTACCGCTCCGAAGGGCTGTACGAAGCCCAGATGGTCTACAGGTCCACCGACGGCGGCCACACCTGGAGTGCGCCAATCACCGTTGTCGACGACCCTCGCTGGAACTGTGACGAGGGTGATCTCGTGGAACTGTCCGGCGGTGAACTGGTCATGTACATGCGTGGCGGTCCCAAACATGGAACCGCGGTGTGTGGGCTCAAAGCGATTTCCCGCGACGGCGGATTGACCTGGTCGGGCCCCTACGCGGCTGGTAAATGGCCGATAGTTGGCCGGGTGGCGGCGGGGCGACTCAGCAGTGGTGACATCCTGGTGATGCACAGGGTCGGCGGCTTCGCCCTGCAGCATATGTACGGGTTTTTCCTCGAGTCGGAGGAGACTGCCTTGAAGCCTATTGCACACACGGAGGAGGTCCGCTTCGACCCGCCCGCCGGGCAGCGCTGGGGAATCCTCGACAACGACACAGCGGCTCACGCCGACTACGCCTACGGCGACTGGCTCGAGCTGCCAGACGGCGATGTGTATGCCGTCAACTACATTGTCGACGACGCGCCCGAAAACTGCCCTCAGATTCGCGGCTACCGCCTAACTGAGGTTGACGTCTCGAACCCGGACAGGAATCTGCTCGTCGACTTCGAGCCTCCCGCTTTCCTGCGCGGCAAACTCGGTACGCAGCAAAGCTGGGTCAGGCAGCGCCCCGACCTCTGGCAGACCCGCGGACACGCCCAGGGCTCACTCGGCCCGCTGGCGAACTACATCATCGTCGATCAGACCGGTAACCACGCCTGGTCCGGCTGCGCCTCTATCACCGGATCCCGCAACAGGGGCGGAAATGAGGAAGTTCTGCGCCGGGATGTCGGCCCCTTCGACCTCGCCCGCGAAAAAGTCGAGATGACGATCATCCACAGCGGCCGGCAGTATTTCGGAATGGTTCGCGTTCTCGAAGCTTCGGGACAGACGCTCGTTCAGTTGCGAAGCGATTTTGAATACGACACGCTCTGGGCCCACGACAGCCTGGGACGTCGGGCCGTGTCAGACGTGAGGGTCGAGGAGGGCTGGTGGGAAACCCGGATGCGCTTTGGGAATGCGTCGCAAGTCGAAATCGCCACGCGGCAGGCTGGGCAGAGCGAATTCGGCGATGCCTGGGGGGTCGTGCAGCTGACAGCGGGCGGCACTTATGACATTAGGGACGAGGTCAACCCTGATCTTGTCGGCAAGGCGCAGCAAGCTGGTGTCATCGCGGCGATCGCCGTCGCACTCGGTGACAGGGGCGCTCTTTATATCAATCGGATTGAGATTCGGACCTGAGGGACGGCTCTTCGGAGTCCGTCTGATCTGCTTCGCGTTCCTGACGCGCCCGCTCCCGATTGTGCCGCCGCTTTTCAATGCGCTCCTGGCGGCGTCCGCCGCGGCCGTGTTTTTCCTTTGGTTTTACCCTGAGATCCCCCTGGGGCTCGGGAATCTCTCTGCCCTCCGATTCAGCTGACTCGAGCCAGCTCTCCACCTGTCGCGCCACGGCGTCCAGAGCCGCTACCTGTGTTACCCCTTGGGCGACGCAGCCACCGAGCTCTGGCACCTCAGCAATGAAAAGACCTTCGTTGTAGCTCCAGTAGATAACGACCTGGTATTTGTGCTCTGTATTGTCAGTCAGTGTCGGCCTCGCTATTCTTGTATCGGTTCCCCACTTGCCTCGCGAAGGATACGTCGTGCCCGATTCCACCCAGATCCCCTATCTCCTCCGACTCGTTGACGACGAATCCGAGGGCGTCCGCAATGCCGTCGCCAAAGCGCTCGCCGCCTTCGGGCCGGCGCTGGACGGAGAGCTTGCCAGACTCTCTCAACCGCCGAGTAAAGAGCATATGCGCCTGATTCGCGAATTGCTGAAAGGCATCTCGGGCGATGCCGACTCAAGCGCGAGCGGCGAACCCCTTTTTGCACCTGGACAACTCGTGCACCACAGACACTACAGCTACCGAGGAGTTGTGGTCGCCGTCGACCTCACCTGCCAGGCGGATGACGACTGGTATCTGGCGAACAAAACTCAGCCCGACCGCAACCAACCCTGGTACCGCGTCCTCGTCCACAACTCCCAGCAGGTGACCTACGCTGCCCAGACAAGTCTTGAAGAGGACGAGTCAGGAGAGGAAATTGGCCATCCGTTGATTGCCCATTTGTTCTCGGACTTCGCTGGCGGCCGCTATGTCAGAAACGACACACCCTGGTCGGAGTCTTAGGCGGCGATCAGAATCTGCTGGAAAGCTCAACGCCAAAGCCGGGGCGACAACTTTCGTCCGGAACGCAGACCTTACAGCTTTCCCTCGGCTTGCCACTGGGCCCACAACTGCTGCTGATAGGCTTCCCGCTTTTCCAGGTCCTCGACTGCACGCTCAGCGTAATAGACCATGCCCAGAGCGGATCGGGATC
>Ga0114999_10006386_pt1 | contig 13612 bp, 17 predicted proteins | sample ArcticOcean_MG_C_3_FD_89820 | JGI IMG/M metagenome (GOLD analysis project Ga0114999, IMG submission 89820) | Marine microbial communities from western Arctic Ocean - ArcticOcean_MG_CB8_126 | ecosystem: Environmental > Aquatic > Marine > Oceanic | place: Arctic Ocean: Canada Basin | collected...
ATCCCCTGAAATTTCTTCATAGTTTTTACAATTTATGATAAACATCTTTTTTTGAATCTACTTCTATTGTATTTAATTCTTAATTTGAATTTTTTAATCTATTATCATACATTTTCTTCATGATAGAAACTATGATCATTAGAGTCAATCCTGCGGCATTTGTCCCAATAATGAAAACATCTGAAACAATGAATCCATAGGTTAGCCATAGAATTGAACCTGCAGCGATAAATATCATCAAAAATCTTGAAACGTCTTTTAGGCTCTTTGTTTTGTATCCCTTGTAGATTTGTTCTATCCACCCAGTAAGGATTAAGACGCCTGCAGATACTCCTAGAATTGTTAATAATGTTCCGTCTATTTCCATTTTAACTCCAAAAAAATTCGTCTAATCCTGTTTGTTTTGGTTTTCCTAAGATTACATCAAAATCCAGATTCATCGACGATGTGATTTGTTCAAGTGTAGATTCTAAAAATTCCATATATTTTTTTGAATCCATCTCTTCTTTTTTTGCTAATTCTACTGGTTTGACTCCTGGTTTGTTTAAAATTTTGATAAATGATATTCGGTCTCCTTTTTTTATCGTTCTGATTGACTCAAGTTGTTTTGCGGCTCTAATGTGTTGGGGAACGGTTTTTACGTATTCTGATGGTGCTTTACTTAGCATTACATTGAATGCTAATTCTTCTAATGGTATATCTTTAGATTCTATTTTTTTACCACATATGGCAATTTTTTTAGAAATCTCTTTTTTTGCACTTGTAAAATCACCCATAGTTTGAACTTTGGATAACACGTCAACTAATTCATAAAATAAATTCTTGATAAATCCAGGTGTGTGTGATTTTTTCCCTGTTAATCCCTTTACATCCACTTTCCCATCTTTTGTAACTCCGAGATAGTTTTTCTTTCTATTACTAAGTACACAATATCTGTAAACTTTGTCAATTTCTAAATCTACGCCGTGATCTTTTTTTGCTTGTTCTATCACTGAATTGATTTGCTCAGTAGTTGGATTTTTGATAAACAATGAATCTGTATCTCCATACAAAACTTCAATCCCGACACTTTCACATTTTTTAATCGTTTCAAGAATTGTATGTCGTCCAATGGCTGTAGTTGATTCTGCTACAGGCAAAAAATATAGTGGAAAAATCTCTGCACCCATTACCCCATAACTTGCATTCAGAATTACTTTGAGTGCTTGACTGACTACTGTGTATTGTTGTCTTTGTTCTTCAGTAAGTGTTTCTTTTTTTGATAAACTCTTGTAATAATTTACTCTCAAATCCCTTAGGGACCCAATAATTAATGCAGTAAGTCCATTCTTTTTTGTGCATACCCAGTGATTTGTTCCGGGAATTGTATTTTTTTTACACTCTTCATGGGGACATCTGACTGTTTCATATGATAAATTTCTAACTTTAATGATGCTTGGATATAGACTTGCAAAGTCCATCACAACTACATCAAAATGAATTCCCTCTTTTGGTTCTACGACTAAACCTCCTCTATACTTTTTATCTTTAATTACTGCATTAGACATTACTCCTTCTGATCTTTGTTCTAACTCTGCCCTTTTTGGAATAAGATAATTGTCTTTTCTATGTTCTGAATACAATAAACTTCTAATCCATTGTGATACCCCCATTCTTGCAATATCATCAATCGGCATTCTCCCAATTCTTGCAATAATTATTAGCAAATTCATCAACAAATCATTGTTGAAACTTGTAAGCTCATATGTCAGCAATGCGTCATTATAACAATAATTTGCAGTCTGGTATAGTGTTAATTCATCAAATTTTAATCCATAATCAATTTTTTCTTTTCCAAGTAGTGCTTTTGAAACCGCATTTAATGAGAAACTAGTATACTTTTGACTAAACGCATAGATTTGAAATGATCTGTTTGATAATGTTCTATACAAATCAATATGAACTCCATATCGCAGTGTTGCTGAATCTCTCATCATGTAAAATGGGTTTTCTGAATTTTTGACCCCTAATCTTTCTGCTCTATTGTAGAGATATGGTAAATCAAATTCATCCCCATTGTATGTTACAACAAATGGAAAACTCTTGATTATTTCAAACGCATCTTGTATCATTTCTTTTTCTTTATCTAAATCATAAAATGTTATTTTGATTTTAGAATCTAATTCATTGTTGCCCTCTTCAGTTCCTTCAGTTTTGAGCACAAAAATCTGGTCAAATCCATCACTTCCTTTGAGACCTATTGCGGTAACCTTTTTTTCAGCAAGTTTTGGGTCTGGAATTCTTTCAATCTCTGCTTCCACTTCGATATCTACACTTAGTCTTTTTATTTTTGGAATAGGTTGGTTAAGAAGTTCTGCCCACTCTGAAATGTATTCTTTGAATTGTTCAGAATCTACCATACTTTCACTGTCTACTTTGTCCCAAAGCAGACTTTTCAACGCAATTTTTACTTCATCTGAAATTTCTAAATCATGGGGTTTTACTTCTCCTTTAATAATCTCATAATATTTTCCAATAATTAATCGTCTATCATACAAATAACTTTCATAATATTTTATGTCTGATTCCCATGTTTCAATTACATTTCTAATGCTCCTATCACCAGTTGTTCCTCCAATTGCCAAAGGGTCGACTGCTGTAATTTTTGACATGTCAATTTCTTCATCTTTGATCAAATCATAACGTTTAACAGATTTTATTTCTATTACGTCATCCCGTTCTTGAAGAAAATCAAGTTCATCTGGTGTTAATCTTGAATAACAATATGGCTTGTGACCCGTTTGGTCTTTCCATAAAATTAATTTTTGTGATTCTTGTTCATAAAATTTTAGAACAACTGCTTTTGAATTAATATCATATGTTGCTGATACCAACATAGCTGGTGGCATGGTTTCAATTTTTTTAGTTTCTGCTACTCTTACTTGCATTTTTACTCAGATTTTTCATATTTGTTTACTAATTCTTTTGCCCATCTTGCAATTTTACTTTTATCTAAGTGAATTACTTCTACACCTGCTTCATCTAACAAACCAAAATCCGTTTCAGGATAAGAATCAAGACAAACAAACTTTCTAATTCCTATTGTTATTGCCATTTTAGTACATTCTAGACATGGTACAAATGTGGTGTATAGAATTGCGCCTTCAACTCCTGCCTCAATTCCTAAAATTGCACAATGCATGATGGCGTTTGCTTCTGCATGATTGCATAGACATCTATCTAACGATGCGCCTGATTTTATTTTGCCCTCCATTCTATCTTGACACCGTTTACATCCCCCATCAAAACAATTCTTAATTCCTGGAGGGGTTCCGTTATATCCTGTTGCTAATTGTCTATGATTTCTAACAATTACTGCCCCAACTTGTCTTGTAATACAATTTGATCGCATTTTTGCAAGTTCTGCTTGAAGCATAAAATATTCATCCCAATCTGGTCTTTCAAAAGTACTCATGACCTTTCTGTTTGAGTGTTCCATATATGGATCACGTTATAAAACCTGAAAATACTATCTTTCAAAAAACTATCTCTATCTTAATGAAAATTAATTTTCTGTTTAAAATTGAGCAAGACGTAGTATTATTTTGTATAAAGATGTGAAGGAAATTTGATCTTAGTTTAGACAATTTTATTTAATTTAATTTTATTTTTTTAATATTGATGCAACTGAAGAAGAGCGCAAGGAAATCAATATCAAAAACAACAAAATAATAAGATCATTAATCTACTAGAGAACTTATAAAAAATTGGAGTGGAAAGTGTATGAATCGAATAGTAATTTTTAGTATTGCAGCTCTATCCATATTTTTAGTATTATCTGTTGATCAAGAAGTATTAGGTTATGGCGGACCTCCTGAACAAAGTAGTGCCAATAATTTTACTGTGCAAATTTATTCGGATAAAGAATCGTACACTCTTGGAGATACTATTATTTTTTCGGGAACTGTCAATAAGTATAGTGAAGATAGAAACTTACGAATTTCAATATTTACTTCCAATCAAAATTTCATAGCTACTCAAAAAATATCAGTAAATGAAGATAGAACATTTATTCATGAAATTCAATTAAATGAAAAATTCTCTAATGGGGATTTCCTAGTAAAATCACAATATGGTACTAAAAAAACAACTGTAGAGATTACTTCTTTTACAATTAGTGAATCCACTTCAAATAATTCTGAAATTGAAATTCCTGAGTGGGTAAAAAATAATGCAGGCTGGTGGGCAGAAGGTGCAATAGATGATGCTTCATTCGTTAGCGGGATAGAGTTCATGATATCTGATGGAATAATTGTAATTCCAAATTTACCTGAATCCGAAGGAGCAGGTGGAATAGTTCCTGAGTGGGTAAAAAACAATGCAGGCTGGTGGGCAGAAGGTGCAATAGATGATGCTTCATTTGTTAGTGGAATAGAGTTTCTAATATCTGATGGAATAATTGTGATCAAGTAAAAGAAATTCCAAGAAACAACAATGGATATTCATCTCAGTTTGCTACACAATATTGAGCAGGGCGTAGTATTTTGTTACACGAAAACATAAAATCACTACTTTCGGATTTTTCTTTATACTATGACCAAGTTTCTCGAGAAAAAATACATTCAAAAAAATTCTATTGAAAAAAGAGACTATCAGATTAATCTTGCAAATCAGGCAATTAATGAGAACTGTATTGTAGTTTTACCTACTGGACTTGGAAAGACAGCAATTGCATTAAATGTGATTGCAGAGTATCTCTCAAAGGGTACTGGTGGCATATTGTTTCTAGCTCCAACTAGAGTTTTGGTACATCAACATTATGAATTCTTAGAAAAAAATCTAACTTTGGATGATATTTCATTAATTACTGGAGAAGATACAATTCAAAAACGAACCAAACTCTGGAGTAATAGCGTTATTTGTGCAACTCCTGAAATTGCAAGAAATGATTTTGCACGAGGAATTATATCGCCTGATCAATTTGTTTTAGTAATTTTTGATGAAGTTCATAGAACTGTTGGTGATTATGCATATTCTGGAATTGCTCAGTATTTTGAAAATTCAACTGCACGAATTGTTGGAATGACTGCTACTTTGCCTAGTGAAAAACAAAAAGCAACTGAAATTCTCACAAAACTCAAAATTGTAAGTGTTGCAGAAAGAACTGAAGATAGTCCTGATGTGAAGCCATACACTCAAGAGACTGAAACCCAATGGGTAAATGTTGAACTTCCAAATGAACTCAAAGCAATTCAAATTCTATTAAAATCTGCTCTTGACCAAAGATATGATACTCTACGTGAAAATGGAATTAAACTGGCACAACAACAATCTCTTTCCGCATTACTTAGAATTAGGCAATTTGTTTTAAATCAAAATAGACGTTCTGCAAAGCCACTGTTTACTGCAATTAGAATTCATTATGCGTTAAACATGCTTGAGGTCCATGGAATTACTCCTTTTTTGAAATTTTGTGACCGTGCCCAATCAAAAAAAGGAATTGGTGTCAAAGAACTTTTTGAAGTTGATCCAAATTTTACTCAGGCAATTGTTCTTGCAAAAAAAGCCCAAACTCAGGGAATTGAACATTCTAAAATTCCCAAACTGAAAGAAATTCTTGACACGGTTCCTGGAAAGGCATTAATCTTTACTAGTTATCGTGATTCTGTTGATCTGATTTACAATAAATTAATTGAGATGGGCGTTTCTGCTGGAATTTTAATTGGTAAAGCAGGAGCAACTGGACTAAAACAGAAAAAACAGATTGAAACTGTGCAAAAATTCCGTGATGGTATTTTTCAAGTTTTAGTTGCAACTCGTGTTGGAGAAGAAGGACTAGACATTGCAGAAGTAAATCAAGTCATCTTTTATGATAACGTTCCAAGTTCTATTCGATTTATCCAGAGACGTGGTAGAACTGGACGTAAAGATACTGGAAAACTTGTAGTATTGATTGCAAAAAATACCATAGATGAGACATATTATTGGATTGGAAAAAGAAAGATTACCGCATCAAAGGAAATGGGTAAAAAGATGACAAAAATTTTAGAGAAAAATAAAAATGTTGAATCTCAAAAAGTAGGACTAGATGCTTTTCTTTAATTTCTATATTGTTTTGATATTTGATCAAAAAACACTTGCTTTTTTTGAATAATTTTATTTTTGAGTCCTGATTCTAAATGATGAATGCTACTTTTTTTTGCCAAAAGTAAATTTTCTAGTCTTAAATCATATTGATTTTGAAGAAAATTCTCTACTCCTTCAAATCCTCCTTCTATCTCCAAACTCTCAAATGCATCTCTTGCTAAATTATTAATTGATTTTTCTAAATAAGATAATATTTCTTCTAGTGTATTTTCTGAAAGAATCACCATGACATATTCCTATACTTAATCTAGAAAAAAACGTTATGTAAATTTTGGATTAATGATTTATGAAATAAAATTATCCTAGTCTTTTTATGATATGATACCCAAATTCTGATTTAATAGGCTCAGAAATATCTCCTATGTTTAATTTGAATGCTGCATCTTCAAATGGTTTTACCATCATTCCTTTTGTAAAATATCCCAAGTTACCGTCTTTTTTACCACTACCTTTGTCTGTTGAAAATTCTTTTGCTAACTTTCCAAATTTTTCACCATTCTTAATTTTTTCTAAAATCTCTAGTGCTTCACTTTGTTTTGCAACAAGAATGTGTGAACATTTAATTTTGTTTGACAATGAATATTTTCTTTAATTCATATCTTTATTTGTTGGGGTATTTTTATAATTTGAGATAACATATTTTCTTTAATTTAGCTCCCAACTGATTTTATGTTTGGGAATAATTTTTAAAAATGGTGCTTCTTCTAGTGTTTTTAGAAACTTTCTTTTTTTGATTAAATTGTATCAACTGAAAATTCGCTCTCGTATCTCAGGAATATGCTTGTATACAATATCTCTGACTTTGATTTGGTCTTCAGCCGTTGGCATCTCTTTTTGTGCACTGAGAATAGCTCCACTCATTCCAAGTGCCATTCCCATAACAATTCCATATACAAATTCGTGTGGATTTTCTACTTTGAGCACTTCTTTATTCTCTTTAATCTCTTCTAGATAATTTGGAATAGTTGCCATTGCTCCATTGATAGTTTGGACAATAATTGTCTCTAATTGGTCTTCACTCATGTTTAATCATCTGAATGATTTCTTAATAAATTTGACACTTTATCTTTCTTGGACGTATTTTGTATCAAAATTCATCACATCTAATTTTGTAGTGCCTAAGATTTTTAATTAAGACATTTAATTTAGAAACATGTTTTCATTTTTTACTACTAAGGAAGCAAACAAAGTACTTCCTGATATAATTAAAAAATTTGAATATGCGTTATCTAAAAATAATGAGGTAAGAAAAATTGAACAAAAACTACAAGTAAGTGTCTCCACTACTAATTCCTTTGAAGATTATGTAACTCTAAAACAAAGTCTTAATTCTGCAATTATAAAATTTTATGAATCTGTCGAAATTCTTGAAAGTACTGGCGTTGTTGTAAAGAGTTTGGAACAAGGACTACTTGATTTTCCTTCAAAAAGATTTGATGAAGAAGTTTGTCTTTGTTGGAAACACGGTGAGACTGAAATAAAATTCTGGCATGAAAAGGACTCAGGATTTATGGGAAGAAAACCAATAGAAGTTAGTGATGAGACTCTAGTCTAATTTTTCTCTTGTCTTTTTTTATCCCTACATATACCACAAAGATATGATTTTTTGAAACTCTCTAATTCTATTTTAAATAATTTTGTTTGATAGTATGATTCCCCAGTTTGTAATCCCCCTGGAACTTGTTTCCCACAACCAGTACAATGAATTTCTTCATTGAATTTTACCCTCTTTTCATTTTCTAATACTTTGCCAATTATCATAGGCATACTTAATTTAGCCTTGATATAAAAAAATACCCAAAATTCAAAACTCATGAATATTATACTGAAAAAATTAACCTTTTTTTTGATGATAACTGTATGGTTTAGAGTAATTCGAGTGCGATTTTTACTTGCATCCGTAATTGCTGTATCTGCTGCATTGTCTTTGAATTGGTGGTTAAATTCATCCATTGACATTTTTGATGCAGTTTTAACATTTGCAGGTGTATTGGCCCTGCATGCAAGTGTAGATTTGTTAAATGATTTTTGGGATTTTAAACGAGGAATTGATACTATAACTAAACGAACTAAGATGAGTGGTGGAACTGGTGTTTTACCTGAGGGTTTACTTGAACCTTCAACTGTTTATCGTGCAGGAATTTTATTTTTAATAATTGGTTCCCTAATTGGAACCTATTTTGTATTTACTGATGGTATTACAATTGCTGTTATTTTGGGATTTGCTATTTTGTCAATCTATTTTTATTCAACAAAGATTGTTGATTCTGGTTTAGGTGAATTTTTTGTTGCAGTCAAAGGCTCTATGATAGTAATTGGTACTTTTTTTATTCAATCTGGACAAATAACTATGGAATCAATCCTTGCAGGGATTGTAGTGGGTGTATTGTCTTCTATGGTTTTGTTCATTGTGTCATTTCCTGATCATGATGCCGATAAATCTAAGGGGCGAAAATCGTTGGTTATTTCAGTTGGAAAACGAAAAGCTGCAAAACTGTTTTGGATTTTTCCAATCATATCCTATAGTGCAATTCTAGGTGGGGTGTCTGTTGGATTGTTTCCTGAATTTTCTTTGATTAGTTTTCTTAGTATCCCTTTGATGATTAAATCTGGACGTGGTTTACAAAAAAATTATGATTCAGTTGATGATTTGGTTCCCTTTATGTCATCTACTCTGATGTTTAGTAGATTAACTGGCATCTTGTTTGTAGCTGGCTTTTTAATCTCTTTAGCTTTTTGAAAATATTTTTTGAACTTAAGCATGTTGATGAGTTTAGTATATTCTAATATGATCTAACCAATACTTCTAACCTTCAGGTTATCACACTTAATCGCTGTCTCCAACATAATCATTTCTTGCAGATTGCTTTTCTTTGTAATCCCTAAGGATATCCCAAATAGATCTCCTCTTTGTTGGTTTTGCCATTCTTTTCTAATTCTGCTATGATTTTTATTCCTTTAGAAATATTGTTCTTCGTGGGCTTGATGAGTACTACTTACTTGTCAAGTGCACATTAAACAAAATCACTAAGTTGGAACTGTTTAGTGAAGGAATAGGTGTAACAAACATAAATTTAGTAAAAATTAGACATTTGTATGATTTCTGGGCATGCCTCTAGTGAAGGAACCAAAAAATTTGCTCAAAATTCAGGCGTAAACCAAGTTAATTTTAATAAATTTCAAAATCTTACTTTATCTAATGTAGGGGTTGGTACCTATCTTGGTGAACCTGATTCTATCACAGATACAAAAGTAACAAATGCCGTGAAACAATCAATCACATCTGGCGTAAATGTAATTGATTCTGCAATAAATTATCGTTCTCAAAAAGCAGAACGTTCTGTAGGTAAAGCTATTTCAGAATTAATCACTGATGGAAAAATTTCACGTGATCAAATTTTTCTTAGTAGTAAAAATGGGTATGTCACAAATGATGCTGATGTTCAATTAGGCTTTTGGGAGTATGTAAAACAAGAATATACTGAGAAAGGAATTGTTAGTGAGGGTGATATTACTTCTGGTTATCACTGTATGACTACTTCATATCTTTCAGATCAATTAGATCGAAGTTTAAAAAATTTAGATGTTGAATGTATTGATTTGATGTATTTACATAATGCTGTAGAGGGACAAATCAAAGATGTATCTCGTGAACAATTTTTAGAGAATTTAAAATCTGTTTTTGAACTGTATGAACAAAAACGTGATGAAGGAAAAATTCAATTTTATGGAATGGCTACATGGGAATGCTTTAGAGTTGCATCTGATAATACACAATACCTCTCTCTTGAAGAAACTGTAAATCTAGCACAAAAAATTGGTGGTGACAATCATGGATTTCGATTTATTCAATTACCATTTAACATGCATTATGATCAAGCTCTACTTGCCAAAAATCAAATACTATCAAATCAACCAATTTCTATTTTAGAAGCAGCTGTTAAGTTGGGAATTGGTGTATTTACTAGTGTTCCATTTATGCAAGGTAGACTTTTAGCTCCTGGTGCAATGCCTGAATTTAGTGACTTGAAACCATCTTTACGTGCATTACAATTTATTCGATCATCCCCTGGAGTTTTAGCCCCTTTGGTTGGACAGAAATCTGTAGAACATGTATCTGAAAATCTTGAGATAATGAAAATTCCTGCTCTTTCTGATGTCGAATTTTTAGAACTGGTAAAAAAATTAACTTCTTGAAAATATATTTCACAAATTGAAATTTTTTGCAAAAGTTAAATTCAAGTCTCATAAATGATTGTTGAAATGTCTGCAAAAATTTATGATTATGCTCTAGTGTGCAAATCTGTAATGGAAATTGATTCTAAAATCAGATTTGCAGGCGTAGTTAATGAACGTGGAAGATTAGTTGGAGGGGGAATGAGAGAAAATGTAAACCCATTAGAAAATGAGAAAGATGATGAAATGCTTTTCATGGAACTTGCATTACGTGTAAAAATGAGAAAAGAATTTGATAAACAACTTGGATGTGTCAATTTTGCAATGGCATTGCGTGAACGTGCTCTTGCAATCAGCGTCCCCTTAGGTGAAGATATTTTGTATGTTGTTTCTGAACCTGATTCCGATTATTGTAATCTTCCTGAAAAAATTCTTGAGATTGTTAAGCAATAAATTTTTGTTACCAATCTATAAATAGAATTTATTTGTGAAAAATTCATGCCTGTGGATCCTGTTTGTGGAATTGAACTTGATGAATCATTGGCATTGCTTCATGAGCATAAGGGAAAAAATTTCTATTTTTGTTGTAATGGATGCAGAAAAATCTTCATAAAAAAACCTAGAAAATACAAAAATAATTCCTAAATTGGAAAAGCTCCACACATTCTACAAAATTTTGAATTGTTTACCTTATGTTTACAGTATGGACATCTATTTTTGGCCTTATTATCCACAGGACTTCCAAAGAATCTTTTAAAAATTTCATAATAGTGCATTGATTCTCTACTTCTGATAATAACGTCATCTTCTTTTTCTATTGTTAGTTTTTTTTCAACAAATTGCTCTTCTCCTATTATTGAATCAAACAAGTTTGTCAATCCTATGGTGCCAGATCCTTCCTGCATGGGGGATTTACCTCTCCATGCAATTTGGAATGGAATATGCTTTTCAAATGTTTTACGTAGAATCCATTTTCCATATCTTTTTTCTTTTTCATTTTTTACTTTAAGATCTGCAGGAATTAATCTTGCCAATTCTACCATTTTATCCTCTAAAAATGGTGATTCTATCCTAATTCCCAATGCTTTACCAATTTTTTGTGTTGGAAAATGCATTATGGAGCATACTCTTTTGATTTCATCTTCTAATTGATCTTCTGGTTTATTTATCAAAAAACTATACCCTGCAAATAATTCATCTGCCCCATCCCCTGTGATAATTGATTGTTCGCCTTTTTCTTTTGCCCATTTTATTGCCAGATACATCACAACATTATTTCTGATTTCTATATCATTGAAATTTTCTAAAATTTTAATTGTTTCTTCAATTGCTTCAAGAATTGTGGTAGTTTTTACATTGTAAATTGATAATGGTAATTGCATTTGTTTTGAAACCATTTGACAATATGTAAGATCAGTTGATATAAAATCATCTGCAATTATGGCGATGGATTTTGGTTTTTTTTGTTTTAAAAAATATGCTATTATTGTACTATCTAACCCCCCCGAAAGCGAGATTAAATTTGATTTACATGAATTACAAGATTCTTCTAAAATACTGTAAAGTCTCTTGGAAAAATCCTCCAATGTTTTATGTGTGACTTTGAAATTAAAATAGGTATGCCTACATTTTGAAATTTTTAGGGCATCATTGTAAACTTTAAATTCTTTATGAGATGTTTGAAAATCAATGTTACTACCTGCTGAAATTGAATCAAAGACATTGATCCCTGCTTTAAGAGCAATTCTTGCAAAAAAACTTGCAGAAGATCATAATGTACGAGAAGATGAAATTTCTAAAATGCTTGGTGTTACTCAAGCTGCTGTAAGTAATTACATTCGTGGTACTAGGGGTGATCCATCATTAATTGCAAAACTTTTGGCAGAAGAACAAGTTGCAATATTGATAAATGAACTATGTGATAGTTTGTCTTCTGATATGGCTTATACTCCATCAAACCTTTCAAAATTTATTGGATTGTGTAATTATATTAAATCTAGTTTATTGATTTGTGAAATTCATCATAATCTTGAATCTAACATAGATGAGCAAGTGTGTAAAGAATGTGAAAATATGCTTCTAAAAGGACCTGGAAGCGTTTATTAAATTTTATTTAGAATAATTTCAACCGTTGATATCATTTTACCAATACCTGCAGCTGATTCTGTATCTAGAATGATTTTTTCAACTTTTGAATTACCATTCATCATTTTTTCAGTGATGATATTTGCAACTGCAACGGCATTTGGAATTCCATTTCCTCGTGCTCTTAGAATTACTTTTCCTTTATTCCCAAGTGTTGATAAAACATCAACAGCTGATTGCATTACAGGGTCGTTTCCAATATTTATGATGGCACCTTCAGACGTTTCGGTCTGCTCTTGACCATGCGGTTCATTAACCTCTTCCATGAGCATTATTCAACAATCAGCAATTTTTAGTTCTTTTAAGTTTTGTCTACAAATGATTCATTTTTCAAAATAATCAATTGGAATATTTTGATAATCCCCATTTGGAAGTACTCTTCTAATTGTGATTGGGATCACTCTTTGTTCTAGTTCTTCCATTGAGATATCTAATGATATTCTTGCAGTTTTTGGAATTGGGATAAATGGTGGTGCACCTAGAGATAACTGTAATGCTCTGGCACCCATAATTCTTGCCTTTTCAAATCTAGTTAGTGTTGGTGGCCCAATTGTGATTTTATTATTTACACATGGAATTTCTACTGGATCATGTTCTTCAATTTTGTCAACAATTTCTCTTTCTTCAATTTCTTTTATTTTTTTTTCAAGACCTTCTTGTTCTTTCTCTGTTAATACATCCACACCATTTTTTTTCTCTATTATTTTTCGATAAGTATCAAGTGCTTTGTTTAATCCTGCATTAGTCTCAACTTCTGACTCTTCAATTAATTCAGTATCTTTAGTATCAGGCAAGTACAAAAATTTTCTTTAAAGGTTATATAATCTAATCAATTTATTTAACAAAATGAGCACTTCAGTATCAAAAAAACAATTAATTTTAGAAATTAGAGAAAAAGCAAAAATTCCTTGTGATCTTAAACGTCATCTATCTCCTCGAACTGTTGGAACAATTATGAGATCTCTTCCGTTGGAAGGCCATGCTCATATTTTGGGGAAAAGTATTGTTTATTTTGAAACATCTATTGATTCTGGCACCGAACGTGCCAGCACTGAATTTAAAAAAGGTGATGTTGCATTTTTACCCTCTTCTGGTAGCCTATGTTTTTTTACCCATGATGCAGTTTTTGGAAAACCCATGACGCCAATTGGAAAGTTAGGGGAAA
>Ga0114999_10006388_pt1 | contig 13610 bp, 12 predicted proteins | sample ArcticOcean_MG_C_3_FD_89820 | JGI IMG/M metagenome (GOLD analysis project Ga0114999, IMG submission 89820) | Marine microbial communities from western Arctic Ocean - ArcticOcean_MG_CB8_126 | ecosystem: Environmental > Aquatic > Marine > Oceanic | place: Arctic Ocean: Canada Basin | collected...
CAGTCGAGCGCCTCCGGCTGCTCCAGAACCCGTTCGCGGGCCCGCCGCCCGGCTACTATTACCCGGAGCTGACCGACCACCCCGTCACCGTCTCCAACCCGCGCGGGATCTACTCGGACCACATCGCCCAGCACATCCTGATGTTCATGCTGGCGTTGTCCCGGGGCTTGCCCTACTGGAGCGCGGCACAGGCAGAAGGTCGCTGGGATCAACAGGCACGCAAGCGGGGGTACGTGAATCTGGCGACCTCGACGGTCCTGATTCATGGGGTGGGCGGCATCGGCGCGGAAGCAGCGCGCTTGTGCGCGGCCTTTGGGGCGCGCGTGATCGGCGTGGAGCCCCGGCCGGAGCGTGAGACGCCGGGCGAGATCGTGCCGCCCCACGAACTCGACCAGCGCTTGCCCGACGCGGACTTCGTCGTGACCACGGTGCCCCACACGCCCGAGACCGAGGGGATGTGGGATTCGCGACGCTTCCGGTCCATGAAGGACTCCGCGTTCTTCATCAACATCGGACGCGGCATGACGGCGAAGCTCGACGATCTGGTGGCGGCGCTGGAGAACGGCGAACTCGCGGGCGCGGGACTGGACGTCTTCGAGACCGAGCCCCTCCCCGAGGGACATCCACTTTGGCAGATGGAGAACGTGTTGATCACCCCACATGTTGCGGTCGCCGAGGCGGAGGATCTCCCGGAGCGCCGGTTCGAGCTGATTCTGGACAACGCCCGGCGTCTGATCGACGGACGCGAATTCGTCAACGTGGTGGACAAGGCGAAGTGGTACTGATTGCGGGCGTCCGACACGCCACGATGAACTGATCGTGTGGCTGCTGTGGTCACGTCTGCGAGGGTCGGGCTCCGTCCGATGCCCGGTGTCGCGCCCTGTTCGGATTTGTGGCGGCGATCACCATCGGGCTGGGACTCGCGTCGAGCGGGTCGGAAGGCAGTGCCGCGGGAGTCCATCTCGTGGTAGTTAGCAGCCTGATTGCGACCTTGTCCGTGGTTATCGGCTCCCACACATAAACGGTCTCCATCAGTCAGGCCCACTTAAGCGAGGCAACGATCCGGCGTTTCTCCCCTGCAAATGATACAACGCTGATCGGTTACCCTACGCTCCCAAAATCCACGCACTCGTTGGGGGGGGGCGTCATGCCAAAGCACACCGTCGCGTCACGCCGGAGGATTGGGGCGCTCATCGCTCTCGCCGCGGTCGCGCTCCTCGTTGCCCTCGCCATGTTCCCTCCCGTGGCGGGTGCGACCACCGGCACGCTGACCATCACGACGGTCGCAACCAACAGCGGGGCGGTTTCGCTAAGAGCAACCGCGACGGACCTCTCGACCGGCGATACGTCTTCCCTCGGGGGAGAGATCCAGGTCGCCCGGGACGTGGCCCTGGTGGCAGGCTGGAACCTCGTCGGCTGGACCGGGGCGACCCCTGTTCGTGAGGCGACGGCCAGCTTGGGCGACGCGCTCCTAGCCGCATTCACGTGGGACGCGAGCAGCCGGGCCTTCCACTCGTTCAGCCCCACAGCACCAGATTTCATCAACTCGCTCAATGAACTGACACTCGGTGACGGCGTCTGGGCCAACCTCAGCGAGGCCGCCTCCTGGCCTCAACCCCCCTTCGCTAAAGCGCGTGAAGTGCCCTTGTCAATCGGGTTCAACCTCGTCATGTGGACGGGGCCTGACGACACCCCCGTGGCGGATGCGATCGCAGCCATCGCGGGCAGCCTCGACGGACTCTTCTTGTGGCACGCCGCTGCCCAGCAGTTCTTGACGTACCGCCCGACCGCACTGGCCTTCCTCAACACCGCAGCGACTCTGCGCTTCGGGGATGGCGTGTGGCTGCGTATGACCCAGGCCGCGACCTGGACTCAACCGGCCTTGGATGGGGAGGTCAGTCCCGCCCCCCCCGTTGAAGAAGAGCCGCAGCCCTTCGCCTTGACCAGCTCCGCCTTCGCGGCCAACGAACGCATCCCCGCGATGCACACCTGCGACGGCGCCAATACCTCGCCGCCGCTCGCTCTAACCGGGACGCCATCCACAGCCGTTACGCTCGCCCTGATCCTGGACGATCCCGACGCCCCCGGCGGCACCTGGGTGCATTGGGTCGCCTTCAACATCCCTCCCACCGACGAGATCTCAGCCGATGTGGCGCTGCTGGGGACCTCCGGCAGCAACAGTTGGGACCTCACCGGGTATGGAGGTCCCTGTCCGCCCAGTGGAACGCATCGCTACGTCTTCACTGTGTATGCGCTGGATTCAGCGATCGCGCTGGGTGAAGGGGCGACCAAAGCGGATCTCCTGTCGGCGATAGACGGTCACGTTCTTGGTACAGCGCAGTTGATCGGGCTGTTCCGTTGAGGGACCTCGCCTCACGGACTCTGATGGACGCGCATTGCGACCGCCTGCCGCGTGAGGGTGCCAGCGACCCGGCAGCCTGGCGCAACTACTCGTAGACGCCGAGCAACTAGCGCCGTCCCGAGTTCCTCGCGGCGCCGGGCGTCGCGGTGCGCGCAGATGTTTACCATCGGCCAGGCCCTCCTTCTCGATCCGGAGCGGTGTGTTATCTTCCGGGCTCGACGCCGAAGTGTGAGCGCTGGCGCGAAGCTCCCGATGCCCCGTGCGCACAGTGCCAGGGCCCTCTGGGTTTCGGTCGCCAATCGCCGACCGCGGGGTCCAAGTAGTCGGCGTGCAGTCCCTATGTAGCGGGAAGGGTTCGTCTGAATGAGCGCTGTGAAAGATCTCTTGCGGTCGGGCCAAACGGCCATTGGTACGTCCGCTTCCGTGGGCAGCGACGTGGGCTTCCTGGCCGACTCCGGGTACGACTTTCTGCTGTTCGATACCCAACATTCACCGGTGGAGATCAAGGAACTGCGTGCCCCGTTGCAGGCGATGCGCGGCAAGAGCGCGATCCCGATCATCCGGGTGGGCGAAAACCGGGCGGATCAGATCTGCTACGCCCTCGACATCGGCGCCCGGGGGATCATCGTGCCGATGGTGAACACCAAGGCGGAAGCCGCCGACATGGTGCAGTGGTGCAAGTATCCGTTCGAGGGCGTGCGGAGTTCGGCCGGCATGCGGGGGGAGTGGGGCGAGTTCAACAGCTACCGCGAGTACATGGATGCTGTGAACGAGCAAGTGTTGGTGATCCCGATGATCGAGACCGTGGAGGCGATGGACAACCTCGAGCAAATTCTCAGCGTTCCGGGGATCGACGTGCTCCTGATCGGTCCATCGGACCTCTCGATCAATCTGGACGTCACGCTGGATTACCCGAATCCGAAGTATCAGAGCGCCTTGGACACGATCGCGACCGCTTGCGCGAATGCCGGGGTCGTCCCCGGCATGTATTTCATCCCGCCCGAGATGGAGCCCAGTCACTTCGTTGAGAAGGGCTTCCGGTTCTTCACGCTGCCGTGGAATCAGTGGGCAACCGAGGGCGTTCAGAACGGCCTGGCCAGCGTCCGAGGATGATTCCTCCGGTCCCAGCCGGGATGACTGGCCGCCACTCGCGACGGGTGCTAGAAGGGCCCCGGACCGTGGGGGGGCGGAGATGCGACAGCTGCTGCTCGCCGATCCCCTGATTGCGGGCGAAGTCCTTCAGCTCGTGCCTGCTGCACGATCAGTTCATCGTGAGTGTGTCGCGAGAATCCCCTCGGCTGAGATGTCGAGCGACTTCGATCAAGTGGTCAGATCGACCACCTTCGGCCACCTCTGCTGGTCGGGGGCCCTGGGAGGGCTTTCCGATGCAGCTCGACGGGCGCGCGACGTCCGTCGTTCGGCCCGCGAACCATTGTGGAAGGTCCGATCGTGGTGGGATGCGGCGCGAGGCGTTAGCTTGCCATCCTCGAACACGCTGAGACCTCCGAGCAGGGAGGCGAGGAAGGCGACCATGTACAACACCGTCAAGCAGAAGCTCCAGGATGGGAAGCGCGTCGTCGGGGGGACGATCCAGACCTCCGACCCGGACATGTACCGGGCGATGGCACATGCGGGATTCGATTTCCTTTGGATCGAGATGCAACACAGCCCGCTGACCTACCAGGACGTCGCGCGGATGATCTGGGCCGGGCGTGACGCCCCTGCGATCCCCTTCATCCGCGTGCCCGACGCGACCGAAAGCGACATCCAGAAAGCGACGGATGTCGGGGCCTTGGGCATCATCGTGCCCATGGTCACCTCGGTCGCGAAGGTCGAGGCCGCCGTTCAGTTCGCGAGCTATCCGCCGCGGGGAGTCCGGAGTCAGGGAGGCGGTCAGTACGGTGCGTTGTGGGGGAGCGACTACCGCCACACGGCCAACGACAACGTCATGGTCGTGGGGATGATCGAATCGCCCGACGGGGCCGCGATCGCGGATCAGATCGCGGCGGTCGACGGTGTGGATGTGGTGTTCGTCGCGGCGACCGACCTGGGCAGTTTCTCCGGTCTGCAGCAGGGCGACGCGGAGTACGAAGCGATGGCGGCGAGAGTGCGCGACGAGACGCTTGCGGTGGGCCGCAAGGTCGGCGGGCCGTATGCCTGGAAGGATCGGGAGGGTTACAGCTTCTTCCAGGCTCCGCCGGCCGAAGTGCTCGTGCGCCGGGGGGCCGAAGCGCTGCTCGCCGAGGCGACCGCGGGCATGGCGGAGACCGAGGGAGCCGAGCGATAGCTCAGCCGGAGAGGCTGCCGAGACGGCACGGCTGGCTGGTAATCCGCCTCCCACGATGCCCTCATCGTGCCTGCTACTTCGGGCCCGTTAGCGATGGTTTCACTTCAGAGGTGACGGCGAGTAGGCGTTTACGTGGCAGGGCCGACGGCCCCAACGAGCCTACGGTCACAGAGGTGCGTGGAGCTCATCGAAAGCGTCTGCGTCACGGATTGGAACGGCGGCAGCGGCCGCCAGATCGGATAGTAAGCGGCGCTCATCACGTCCGAAGGGCGTGACTCGGTAAATCTTGAGCAGCGCCAGAGAGCTGCCGACCGATCCCCCGCACACTGGCGCGATCACCGCGGCCTGCTCATGACACGCCCGCCACGAGGTCCTTGGCCGATCGATGCGCGCAACGCGGCCTGTGCGCGCCGCCGATTCGACCGCCCAGCGGTCTGGGGTGGGCACCAGGACTGAGACGCCATCGGCGCCGAAGAGGATCTGAAGCTGGCGCGCCAGAGCAGACGTCACCACCTCTCGCCCTCCGATCGGGAGGGCTGAAATGAGCGCGGTTGGGGTAGTCGCGGCGCACACCATTCGACCATGGTATATCGAACGGTACGCGCGAGCGTCTAGGGCATCGCGTCTTCCGCAGGCCGCTTCCCACAGAGGCGTAGCTTGCTCGGCTCCACGATCCGCTCATCGTGGTCGGGAGCTTCACCGCAGAATGCGAATCTCCTCAGTCGTCAAGGGCGTGTCTCCACCACGAGGTCGGCTTTATCGCGCCTTGTGCGAATCCCGGCCGGTCCAGATGCGTGCCAGGTGTCCGGCTGTGCCAAGCCTGTGACGCGGAACGTCGTTGTTTCGCCCATCGAGCGCTTATGTTGCGACGTGAGCACACAGTGCAGAACCCCGTCTTGCCAGCGGGCTTCGCGGTAGGCCACCGTGGGAAAGTTGAGGCCCGTGATCAGGCCCTCTCCCAGAGGAGGAGGCCAGCTTCGTCCGTCGCCGTGAGCCCAGAGATGAACAGCAGGTTCCCCTTCCGGACGGCGGGCGAGAAGGTGTAGTGCTCGTAGCGAGACCAGCCAGGATTGACAGTTTCGAGGTTGGGCATTGGTCCTCCCTGCAGAACTCGATCGGGGGGAGGATAACGGGCTCCGGTCCTGTCTACGGGCATCGCCTTGGCTCTCGAACACGGTGGCCCGATCGTCGGCTGTCAGCTCCGTGTCACCGTTGGCCGTTCTACGTGGGCGCGCCGGCAAGGGAGCGTCGTCGATGGCCACCTATGACGATTCCGCGGACCATCCGGCCCTTCACCGGCTCCGGCGTGTCTGTCTCGACCTGCCCGAAGCCCACGAGGTGATGACCTGGGGGACCCAACGTTCCGCGTGCGGAAGAAGATCTTTGCGATGCCCAAGCTCGGTGACGGCTGGATCTCTGTTTGGTGCAAAGCGGCGGAGGGTCTCTAGACCGTTCTGGTCGAGACTGACCCAAGCCGCTTTTTCGTCCCACCGTACGTCGGTCACAACGGTTGGATCGGTGTGCGCCTCGAGCCCGCAGTGGACTGGGCCGAACTCGCGGATCTCATCAACGACGCCTGCCGAATGACCGCGCCAAAGAAACTGGTGGCACAACTCGACGCTGAGTAGCGGGATGCGTCGTCTAACCCACACGATGTTGTGATCGTGCCGACGGGCGCGCTCTACAAGTCGCCCATAATTTCGCGCTTCGACGAGCATTCGACGATGCGAGTCGTCCTCCGCTGAGGCACGATTTTTCGGCACTGGCCTTCAGCTCCACTTCGGTTCGCCATCTCGGTCCGCGGGAATCCATGTACTCGGCAGTGAGGCGCACCGGTTTAAGTGGATGGATTGTCGCCGTTGGATTCTGCGCCTACCGCGCTTTTCCTCGGCGAGGTCGCGTATCGAGGGTTCTCCTGTGCGGGAAGGGGAAGGCCCATCCGCGACTGGCTCGCGGAGATCTGGTGAGGCCGGGAGCCCTATGCTGAGCCCCTCGAAGGAAGACCAGACAGGAGCACCAATCATGAGTGACGACCCCGTCAAAGACGTGAGCGACAGTGGCTGGATTGCGGACCACCGCAAGCTCTATCTCGAAGACGGTGAGGCTGGCCATCTCTGGGACTCGACCATCGGCGGTGGCCCCGGACCTCTGCCTACCCTGCTGCTGTTCACGACCGGTCGCAAGTCCGGCAAGGAGAGCATCATGCCGCTGCTCTACGGCAAGGTCGACGGTGGCTACGCGATCATCGCGTCGAAGGGCGGGAATCCGAAGCATCCAGGCTGGTATCACAACCTGAAGTCGCGGAGTGACGTGAAGGTCAAGGTCGCGAACGACGAGTTCGAAGCCACGACTCGTGAGACGAGTGGCGCAGAGCGCGCCCAGATATGGGCGCAGATGGCCGAGATGTATCCGCCCTTCAACGAATATGAGAAGGCTGCAGGTGCCCGTACGATCCCGGTCATCGTTCTCGAACCCGGACGCTGAGCGCAGGAGAGCGAAGATCGAGCTTGGGGTCGTGTACCCGCAGATCGAGCTTGGCGGCGATCCGTAGGCGGTATTCAAGATCGGACGAGCTTCCGAGGCCCTGAGCCACGACCATCTGCTCGCTTACGACATCGTGGTCGGAGCTGCCCACGACCACTGCCGCGTCCATCGATCGCATGCACCGCCGACGCACCTGGCGAAGCGTGGCAGAGGCGCACCGCGCCTTTCTTGCGTGCCTCACGATGGGGGGATCGTGGGCAACTAGCGGTGAGATTCGGCATGGCTGCCACCTGACTCAGTCTCAGCTGAATTCCCGCTGAGCCAGTGCACGGTGGAGCGCGCAGAACTCACTCCACAATGACGACCTCGTGCCCACGGATTCCGAAGTAGGGCTCCGACATGCCACGAAACCCATCATCGGTGCGGCCGGGAAGGAAGAGTTCCTCCCCCCGGGCATCCTTCCACCACAGCTCCGCGAGACCACTCCAGTTTCCTGGCTCCCCTAGATCGGCCGGTGAGACGGCGTAGCGTAGGCCGCCCGGGTTCCGCACCATGGCAGCCCGCACGTTCGGCAAGTGCTTTTCTCGCCAATGCTGGAAATAGTCGGCCTCCGTGACCTCCGGCCGCCTCCGCACGAAGAACGTCCCCTTCACCGTGTCGGGCGTAACCTTGCCATCGAGAGCGACGATCTCGCTGGTCACGAGACGGAAGGTCTCGTCTCGGGCCAAAAGATCGCCGAACCCGTCCGAGGGGAGGCCTTGAGCATGGACTTCCTGGTACTGCTCAAGCGAGTCGAACCAGGCGGAGGCCATTCCGTCATAGGGGGATGGGCCGCCATCCAGGCGCGCCTCGAAAAAGTTGAGAATGTACCGCTTCGGGTTGATGCTTGCGACGACATTGGGAGCGTGGACATCGAGCCAATGCTGGCGAAGTTCTTCTTGTCCAACCCCGTCCTTCGCGCGGACGACCACCACAAGCTTTATCACAGGGCCACCTGCCTTCCCGTGGGAGGCTACATGGGGCAAGGGGAGGCGTCGACACCTCCGTCTCCACGATTGCCTCTCACCGGAAACGAGACGAATCCGGAGCCCGCCGATCTCGTTGAACCGCAAGGGTTCGAACGTGCAGACACGATGTGTGGATCGTGGGACCTCCGGGCCCATCGGGGCCGGACTACTGATCGCTGCCGGTCTTGTCCGGCGCGGGGACCAGCCCCAGCATACGGCCGGTCCGCTCGAATTCCGCCGTGCGGATGGACGCATGCGTCGCCATCGTGGTGGCGTCGCGAAAGCAGCGTTCCAAGACCGTTCCGCTCGCCGTGGGTGTCGTGCCGCAGAGGGCGTACACGTCCCGGACGATCTGGGCCGCGGCGTGTGCTGCCGTGATTGCGCCGAGACGGGCCTGTGCTTCGTCCTCCGGACTGAGCGGGTCTGGACCGGACGCCGCCTCCCACAGCCGAGCCAAGGTGCCCTCAAACCCTAACCGCGTCAGGTCCCATAGGCCTTCGGCGCGGGTGACCTCCGAGAGGACGCGGTGGTTCTCAATCATCACCCCTTCACCCGCGAATGGCCCCTGTGGCTTGGTTCGTAACAATGCAGTTGCCTCGTCTAGTGCGCGCCGTGCGACCCCGATCAACGTCGCGGTCGCGGCCAGCCCGATGACGACGAGTCCGCCACCCAACCGCCCCAGTGGATGGTCCCGGAAGCGGCTCTCCGCCGGGTTCATGAAGTAGACGAGACGGTTCGCTGGCACGGTCCGATCGTTGACGGCGACGTGATGGCTCCCGGTGCCGCGCATGCCGACGCGATCCCAGGTCTCGTTGATCCGCACTTCATCGGCCCAGAGAAGGACGTACGGCAAGCCGGGCTTCGGCTCGAAGTCAGTGTCAACGAACGACACCAGACCGCCGATGCACGTGGCGGATTTGCAGCCTGATTGGTACTCCCAGTCGCCCGTCACCACCCAGCCCCCCGTGTCGTTAGGTCGCAACGTGACATCGCCTGTGAACGACAAGGCCGTATTAAGCCGCGGCGCCTGACAGAAAGCTCGGGCGAACTCCGGATCTGACTGGGACGCGACGAGAAGGTTCTGCACGGAACCTTGGGCCGCCACCCAGCCTGCTGAGCCGTCGGCGATCGCGATGGGGAGGCAGGCGGCGAACCAGTCGTTCAGAGTGCCATCCAGGCCGCCATACTCGGCCGGCACGAGGATGCGCATGAGATCCGACTCGACGATAGCGTCTGCCACTGCAGGGGTGAGATCGGACCGCGCATCGAATTCGCTCGCTTGAGTTCGAATGAGTTCCGTAATCTCGCTATTGGACCGTTCCGCCATCGGACTCTCCCTCAATATGCCGTGATGCGTCTGAATCAATGCCGCGCAGAGTAAGGCGGCGGTGGAAGCTCGCCAAACACCTGAGTGGCACTGGTCGCGAGTGCGACAGGCTCGATTCGTTTCGAGATCCTGGGCCTGGAACCCGGAACTCGGCGGAGGGTCCACGATCTCGTCATCGTGCCGGTCACGAGGCCTCGGGCTATTTTCTCCGCGACGGCGACCGGGCGTTTCGCGCGAGAAACGAAGCCCCCGAGTGCGGACGGGAGAACGTCCGAGAGAGGAGGAGAAGGGTGACCGCATTCGTGCTCATCCACGGCGCCTATCAAGGCGGCTGGATTTGGGGTCCCGTGGCGACGCGGCTACGCGCGGAAAGCCATGTCGTGCATGCGCCTTCACTAGACGGTTGTGGCGAAAGGGCAGAGCAGCTCCGGACTGGCATCACCACCGAGTCGCAGGCGGACGAGATCGCAAAGCTGCTCTTCCGCGAGGATCTTACTGACGTCGTACCGGTCGGCACCTCGTCGGGCGGAATGGTGATGGCGAAGATCGCTGAGCTTGAGTGGGAGCGCGTCGCACGCCTCGTCTTCGTCGATGCGCTCGCGCTGATGTACGGTGAGAAGATCCGCGACATAGTCAAAGGACCGGGGCCGATCAATACCGACGTCGCGACTGGGCGCTCGCGAGCCGACACGCTGCCGGCCTTGCAAGCGAGTCTCCCGCCGGAGACCGCCGCCTGGGCAGCCGAGCGATTCGGATTGCATCCAATCGCGGCGTTCACGCAACCGGTCGTGCTTGAGTCATTCTGGGAGCAGCCATGGGACGCCTCGGTGATTTGGTGCCGCCAGGCGGAGAGCCCCGGGGAGGCCGCACCAGCACCGCTGTGCCGAGGCACTCGGTGCACGCTGGCACGAGCTCGACACCGGGCACTACCCGATGCTCAGCGAGCCAGACGCATTGGCTCGTCTCATCGTGGAGAGTTGAAGCGCGGAGGAGCCAAACCATGACCGAAGAATCATTTGCGCGCTACGAGGACCAGGTCGCACTGGCGACGGCGGCCGAGGGCGGCACCATCGCAGCCGTAGATAACAATCGCGAGCAGCTCGACAGGGCAATGGGAGCATTCGCAGGGGCAGGTGGCGGCCCGCACCGCGCCTATCCCGCCGATGCACTCCAACCGGGGGAGGTGGACGCCGTCGTCGCGGAGGTCGCCGAGCGCTTTGGCAAGATCGACATCCTCCTCAACGGTGTTGGCGGCTTGACGGCGATCTCGAGCCCGGCTGCCACCACCGAGCAGTTGACGATGGCTGAGTGGCAGCGGGTGGTGGACTTCAACCTCAACGGCACCTTTCTGTTTTGTCACGCCGTCATCCCGCATATGACCAGGCAGGGCGGCGGCAAGATCGTGAATTTCGCCTCCATCGCGGGCCGTGGAAGAAGTCAGGCCAGTTCGTCGGCCTACGCGGCGGCCAAGGGCTGCATCATCGCGTTCACGACCAAGCTTGCTGCGGAAGTGGGCCCCGCTGGCATCAACGTCAACGCGATCTCGCCATGACGCCGCTGCACCGCGTCGCCGAGCCGATCGACCAGGCCAACGTCGTGTGTTTCCTGGCATCGGCGCATGCGGACTTCGTGACCGGGCTGACGATCGATGTGACTGGCGGGCTTTGACTCGCCTTCGCCAAGGCGCCGCGAATGTTCGAGGGCTCAGCCAGCGCGTCGCCATCCGCAGCGGGTTTGGGATCGGGCCCTCACCCTCCGCGAGTCAGCGACAACCCACGGCTCATCAGGACTGAAGCCGAGGTTCAGCTGAGATTCGGGTTCAAGCGAAATACGATGCGGTCCTGAGAGCCATCGAGGGGCGGTTGTGCGCCGTGCGTGGCTTCCGCGTGAGCGTCCAGCGCTTCGAGTAGGCGGCTGACGCTGGCGGCGTTCGCGACGAACCGGCACCCTGCGTAGATGTGACGGCAGGCAAGGATGTATCGGCCACGTTGGGATGTCATGAGGTCCTCCAGACTCGATCATGGGCGCGCCGGGCGCCGCGGTGGTTTCCGGCACATGACATCGGAGTAAACGTCATGTGAACACGCGGTGATCTGTGCGGCGTCAAAGTTCGATCCGCTAGCAGACCGGGGTGGTCTACTCCCGAACGGTCGCTGGTGTGCCTTCAGGATTGTCACGGCGTCAAGTGGGACTAAGCCCGGACGATGAGCTCATCGTGGCAGGCGCCCACCACGCCCGTCGGCCCGCGCTTCCACTCAGTTCTGCGCCCGGAGCCCGCCGACCTGAGGCCCCCTCATGATGCGTTCGCGGAGAGTGCCCCCGGACCTGGCCAGACACCGCCAGAGTCCGTGCCGGCAACCACAATCCCCTGTAAACTTGCTTCGACCGCATGGCAGAAGGATGCCCACGCTACCGGTTCGCGGACCGCGCGATTCTCTGAGCGTCCCGGGCCCGACGGGCCGCCCAATCAATCGACCGCCAGGAGGACAACCGTGAGCGACGGCATCATCGAGACCGACTACCTGATCGTGGGTGCGGGGGCCACCGGGATGGCGTTTGCCGATTCCCTACTCCACGAGACCCAGGCGACGATGGTGATGGCCGACCGGCGCCACCGGCCCGGCGGCCACTGGAACGACGCCTACCCGTTCGTTCGCCTGCACCAGCCCGCGGCAACGTATGGGCTTCCCTCGCGCCCCCTCGGCTCCGGTCAGAAGGACCGAGTCGGACTCAACGCCGGCCTCTACGAGCTCGCGTCGGGGCAGGAGGTGCTCAGCCACTTCGACTTGGCGATGCAACAACAGTTCCTCCCATCGGGTCGGGTCCAGTTCTTCCCGATGAGCGAGGTCGGCGAGGACGGCGTCATTACGTCGCTGCTGTCCGGGGAGCGGCAGATCGTTCGCGCCAAGAAAGTCGTGGACGCTACCTACTCCCAGATGCAGATTCCGGCGACTCATCCCCCCACGTACGAGGTCGCGGACGCGGTGGCGCGCGTCCCGCCAAATGACCTCCCCCGGGTCGCGCAGCGTCATTCGGCCTACGTGGTGGTCGGAGCCGGAAAGACGGCCATGGACACGTGCGTTTGGCTGCTCACGAACGGGGCCGACCCAGACTCAATCCGCTGGATCATGCCGCGCGATTCATGGGTGGTGAACCGCGCCTGCCTCCAGACCGGTGAGGAGTTCTTCCCGCGTCTCGCGGAGAGCATAGCCAACCAGACGGAAGCCCTGGCGACGGGGAGATCGCTGGATGACGTATTCCTCCACCTCGAGGTCATGGGTGAGGTAATGCGCATCGACCCGACGGTGAAGCCGGAGGCGTACCATTGCGCGCTGCTCAGCGAGGGAGAGATCGAGCAACTTCGCCGAATCCGCAACATCGTCCGGCTCGGCCGGGTGCAGCGAATCTCGGTCGACCAGGTCACGCTTGCGGACGGCGCCATACCCATGGGCGCGAATACATTAATCATCGACTGCTCGGCGGCCGGCACCCCCACACGACCGACGGTCCCGGTGTTTGCGGGAGACCGGATCACACTGCAGTGGGTTCGCTTCTGCCAACCGACGTTCAGCGCATCGGCCATCGCCCACGTGGAAGCGACTTACATCGATGAGGTCGAGAAGAACCTGATCTGTGCGCCGATTGCACCGCCGACAGTGCCCAAGGACTGGGTGCGCATGATGGCGGTGGAGTTCCAGACACGGCAGGTGTGGGCGGAGCATCCCGACATGGTTTCCTGGCAGGCCACGACACGGCTCGATCCGTTCACGTCGCACGTGCGGTCCCCGACTGCGGCAACCCCCGAGGTAGCTGCTCACCTCCAGCGGTACGCAGCCAATACGGGTCAAGCGGTCGAACGGATCCAGCATTTGTTGGCCCAGTAACCTCCGGACCGCCCCGGATCAGCCGGGACCCATCGATTCCCTGCTGCGTCCCTCTGCCGATGCGGCGAATTCCCCGCGGGCCGATGCGCGCTTCAGAGCAGGACTCGCACGATCAAATCATCGTGTGGGGTGGAGATGGCGTGGGCTGCGACTGCTAGGGGGATCGACGATCAGTCGTCCTCGTCGTCCCGTCCCATCTCCGGCCTGAAGACCCGAGGCCAGCGGCAGCCGGGGCAAGGCACGCGATCCCTGGGAGTGA
>Ga0114999_10006390_pt1 | contig 13608 bp, 12 predicted proteins | sample ArcticOcean_MG_C_3_FD_89820 | JGI IMG/M metagenome (GOLD analysis project Ga0114999, IMG submission 89820) | Marine microbial communities from western Arctic Ocean - ArcticOcean_MG_CB8_126 | ecosystem: Environmental > Aquatic > Marine > Oceanic | place: Arctic Ocean: Canada Basin | collected...
AACCAAGCAGATGTAGTGCTAAATGGCAAGGGAATCGTGTTGGATTCCATTCGAGCTATTATGTCCAAACTTGGCGAAATAAGTACGGACTAAGGTCATTTAGGGGTGATAAAAAACGTTTGTCATCCTTTTTACTCTCTTTTTCTTGTTGTAACCTAAGATTTGGTTGATCCTTGCTCAAAAGCTAAATATATTTATATATCACCTATTTGAAAAAAAGGTTAATTGCTTTATCAAACGAAAAAGATTGATAATTATATCCAGTCAAATAGTTCAAATTAGAAATTAAAAAGGAAAATATTATGAAAAAGAAAATCGTCAATGCATTGAACGATCAGTTAAACGCTGAATTTTTCTCAGCTTATTTATACTTTTCGATGGCTTCATACTTTAGAGACAATAACTTGAGCGGCTTCACCCATTGGATGGAAGTCCAAGTTCAAGAGGAGCTTGGACACTGTCAAAAAATCAGCACCTACATTGCTGATCGACGTGGTAGAGTTTCGTTAGATTCCATCAAAAAACCTCAGCATGATTGGAAATCTCCTTTAGATGCATTGGAAGCAGCTTTCGATCATGAACGAATGATTAGCAAGCGAATTAATGACCTTGTAAAACTCACTGTAGACGAAAATGATAATGCAACTTACAACTTTCTCCAGTGGTTTGTATCTGAGCAGGTTGAAGAAGAAGCTACGGTTGATTCTATAGTTCAAAATCTAAAACTTATCGACGGATTTGGACCAGGCTTGTTTATGTTGGATAAGGATATGCACTCAAGATCACCTCAGGATTAATTTTTGCGGTACCAAGAATAATATTCGTATGTGTGAACATCCCCCCTTCTACTGACAGGGGGGGGAATTAAAAGGGGGGTTGGGTTTCTTTATTATACACTGCATGGATTAGGAAAGAAACCTCCCTAAATCGCCCCCTGCAATAGCTGGGTGGGGAAAACGAACATATTTTGCCAAAGATAAATTGACGCAGAAAGCACGAAAATCAGATTGGTTAGCCATGCAAGTATTAAAAGGGATAATAAATTCTATATCAACTAACACGCAAATTACTTTCGAGCTTTGGATAATTAACATTGTTGCAGTTGTAACTAACCGACTATCTGGGTCGTTAATTTGAGTATAAAAAAGGCTGGCTCCATCAGGAACCAGCCTTTTTTATACTCAAATCGGGGAGCATTTCAAGAACCGTAAATTACAAGTGCCGAGGGCCGGAATCGAACCGGCACGGAGCTATGCTCCGGTGGATTTTGAATCCACTGCGTCTACCAATTTCACCACCCCGGCATATGTATATTAACAATTGTTTCAATATCGGCGAAACAAAATCAAATCCTCATCAATAATCGTTACATGTCCAATCATTTTTTTCGCTCATGCGAAGAATGGTGACCACGGGAAAACAATTTATTCAGAGAATAATATATGGAAAATAAGCCAATAATTATACCCAAATTGATTAGAATTCTCGTTAGAAGAATAAAATTATCTTGTCCACTACCGTCAGCAAGTGGTAAAATTACTGCATAAAGATTCCACATTATCATTAATTGTATGATAATATGAATAATGCTGATGACCGTACGGGTAATCCGGTATGTTCCCTGGTTGTTTGCCATAAATTACTTATTTAATCAGAATTACTTTAATTAACTTTTTAACTTTTCCTGCTGAAATTGCCAAAAAATAAATTCCAGCGGGCATTTGCCCAGAGTCAAAGGAGACTAAATGGTATCCAGCATTGAACACACCTTGATCCTGACTCATATAAATTCGTCCATCAATATCATAGACATCAATTGTCAACCTCGATACAATAGGTAACTCAACCGGGATAATGGTTGAACTGTTGAATGGATTGGGATAATTCTGACCTACTCGAAATTTTACCGGCAATGGAGGAGGCTCTATTTCCGGTGCCCCAGCTGGTGCTGCCCCAATTCCAAGCCTGACCATTATCAGCCCAGATTCCATGTCATGCCATCCGGATTCTGCTTGATAATATTTATTTGAGACAGGATCAGTTGAGCTGCGATCAATCCCTAATGCTGGTGCCCCCGGGCTTCCCGGCAGATAGTTCATGACGACCCAATATTCATTTTCGCCATCAGGATCGATGAGAATCCGTGGTTGATCAGTTCCGGGAAAATGAAAACGGTAGGGTTCCTGAGCAAAATTTGCCTGAGTTGTATATCTCTCGCCAATCATAGAACCAGGTACTCCGTTGTCGTTTTCCGCAATATAGAGGTCAATCGGGCTAAGAGAATTGGGGATAAATTCAATCCAATAAATTCCCAGTGTATCTTCAACCACATCAAATTGATATTTTACCGCAAACCGATTATCCTCACCAGTAATATCAACTATAAAGTATACTTCAACTGTACTATCGTCTTGTGTGATAACACTCACATCCGGTTCCCTTACACCATAAATACCGACTGATTGTGTTAATGGTCCAAGAAATGGCGAATCATCCTCCAAGACAAATCCGCTCAACATATATTCATACCAGCCTAATTCATCGATTGACTCATCAACCCATTCATTTTGTCCTGGGTCAATAGTGTGAATATGCTCACTATTCTTGTAAATATTAATGCCGGCAAGTCCATCTATTTCGCCGTTATCTATGCCAAGCACTGGATCGATCCAACTCAACAACAGATCATCGCCATCTCTTTCGACGAAAATTTCTGAAGGAGCCTCAGGGGGAACAATAAGATCAACCGGAATGTGAACCTGAGCAAATTGGTATGGGTTGGACACTATTGAGAGTACATCTTGAGGCCACCAGCCTTGGAATATAGGGTTACCATTGTCATCGCGTGTCATGGCAAACAAAGCTAATCCGATATTATATTCTGGAGCAAACACTGCGATTTCCTGCGTACCACGAAACCCCAGCGGAATCGCCATTTCCAAATTAACATAACCGTTATCCTCGACGATGCTGATTTCTGCATCTTCAAATTGATAGAAGGGATCACCGGTGTATGGAGGACCTGAGAGTGATCGATAATATATGACCGGCTCTTCATCAATCCAGTATCCCCAATAATTTCCCTCAGAGCCTGAGGAGGTATAGTTCCAAGCTCCATCGGCATCATCGTCAACATACACACCTATCCCCATACGGTCAATCAATTGCTCGGCTGCATAATATTTCAAAGCGATGTAAAGCCGATCTGTTTCATCACTGAATCCAATCAATGCATCCACAGAGCCAGCAGAATCTGGTTGGTCATAGCCAAACACGTCAGATATATCTCTCACCACAGCCCCTTCCCACTCTTCCTCAGAGATTACACCGTCAAGCTCAGGGGGCACAGGCATTGATTCTAAATCTGCTTCCCAAATTAGAAAGTTATCATCAATATTACCGATAACTTCCTCAGAGTAATAACTTTCACCATTCTCAAACTCTGCCGTTATCACATAATAATAGCTGACCAGTGGGAATATACGATTCTGGTCAGTGTACGAATCCTGATCGCCCTCCGCAATACCAATTAGTCGATAAGGTCCTCCCTGAACCGGTGAACGGTATATGTTTATTTGCTCAGCATCATCGCTATTATCTCTTTTAGGAAGTGGGTCAACCGCTTTGTCCCAAGGCGTAACGCCGGGTATATTTATCGGGTTTCCGGTAGCTGTTTTTATACGTTGATTTGATGGAGTACTGGACGTTATCCCATTACCGTTGTATGGCTCCCATCCTATAGTTATACGATTACGCACACCTTGGGTAGCACTAATGTCAACAGGGGCAGAATCAACCTCTTCCAAAGAAAAGTTGATGTTTGGACTTATTTCACCTTCCCATACTCCAATCTCATCTCGTATAACCCGATTGAAGCCTCGTGCTGCTACAATAATAGTACGCTCCTCCCATTCATCAGCCAATTCTACACGAAGCCTATATTCGCCATTTTCATCAGAATTAGTATTGTATGGATTATCCACTGCTGTAACGACTGCGTCTGCAATTGGCTCGCCCTGATCATCAATGATAGTGCCGGAAACGTCACCGCCGGTTAGACCAATTTGAACTACATAAACTCTTCCACCACGCCCAAATTGCCGATTGTGAACGCTTTTTCCGCAAGTAGCAACTCGACTGCCGTCTTCAGACATCACAACTGTTGACATCGATCCTGGTGTAACTAACTGATAAAATGGTTCACGATTGTGCACTTCATGCAGAAAAAGATCGCCGCCTTCATGGTCGATATCACCCCACGATGATGCAGCTATGATTGTTCCAGATTGATTGAACACGATATCGGAAATTTCATCACCGACTGGATCAGCTATCCACATTGGTGCGCCGTTGCCGTATGAATCAAATAACGCTAACCTTCCCTCAGCGTGGTCATCAAAAAAGTCGAGCGTTCCAGCAGCAATATAGTGACCATTGGGTGATATTGCACAGGAGGTAATCCAGCTTCCGCTGGCATCTCGGAAGCTATAATGCCACAGTTCTGAATATCCGTCACCTTCGCGATCACGTCCAAAAACGCGTAATCTCCCAGTGAGAGATGGAATCGCCAGAATAGATCCATTAGCTGAAATTGCTACCTCAGACTCAGAATTGAAGGTTGGTTCAGTCCACAGCATCTCGCCCTCATCAAGTGATAGCACGAACAAAGTGTACTTCTCGTTTACTACGATTATATTAGCATCTTCTGCCAGCGAGATTCCATACCAACCAAATCCAGCATCTGCTTCGGCTTCGAAAGTCCAAATTGGATCATCCTCACCGATCTCAAAGCACCATACTACGTTAGTTTCTCTCTGTGGATCAGTCCCGGTTGCAATAAGGTATGTTCCATCGGTTGTAAACTTCAAAGGACCCGCAACTAAGTTGCCAATATTGAAGTTCCATACAGGTTCATTGCCGTCTTCGCGGTTGAACATCCATAAATCGTTAATTGCCCCATACGCAATTATTGACCCATCATGGGTAAGGTCGGTATAACCGGAGGCATCATTTAAGGGATATGTAAATATCAACTCGCCATCAGTAGCATTACGAAGTTCCAGCCTTTCGTCGTTCAACATATATGATATTGCCAGCCAATTTCCATCACCTGAGATAGCCGTTCTATCCGACACAGCATTTTCATCATAAAAAGACCAGAGCAATTCGCCATTGCCATCATCTCGATGAGGTGGTAGTTGACTTGGTATGTCAGTTATGAAGGCTGCATTTAAGTTCAGCGAATCTATAGTAATCGACACTACGTCCTTTACCGATGCGCCTCTATATTGGAGTGTGCTCTCGCTGATCTGGGAAAATCCTGCACTCCATGATACTATTACTGCACAAATGGCAGTCCAAACAATATATTTTTCATTTTTTAGCTTGTGGGACTTTTCAGCTTCAAATTTCATGTTATTCATCTCCTTTTAAAAAAAGCCCATTTTCGTCCACCGGCGGATTGAAGCCGGTCATTTTCATAAGTTCGTTAACAATGCTCTTCTCTTTTTTGGATAATTTCCGTGGCAAACAGTGTTCAATATTAATTACCAAATCACCACCGATACGTCCATTTCCCTTTGGCATGCCCCGTCCAGGTATGCGCAATGAGCCGTGATCGGGAAATCTTGCGGGTATGTTAACCTCAATAATTCCCACGGGTGTTGGCACTCTAACCTTGCCACCCTCAATATAATTATCAATCCCAATCATATGATGGTAGTGCAGATCACTGCCTTGCACATTTAAATATTTATGTGGTCTGATAGTCATCGAGGCGATCAAATCACCGGCTGACTACGAAGTGCCCATGTGCCCGGCTTTAATCATACGGATTTCATCCCCGTCCCGTACTCCCGGTGCAAACACTACTCCAACTTCATGTGCGAGTTCAACAATTCCAGCACCATTACAAGTTTGGCATGTATTGATCGGGGTAGATGTCCTACCGATGCCACCACAGAAGCCGCAAGTAGTGTCACGTTGAAACTTGATTTGTTTGCTTCCGCCCTTATATGCCTCTTCTAATGTTATGAAGAGATTTACCTTTACATTTCTACCCTCCACAGGAGAGTTTGGACGATGTTGTTGGTATCGGTATGCTTCCTTTGGAGGGCGGCGAGTCGTGCGATATGGTCTCGTGCGTTTTACAGTAACATCAATATTATCACTCGTTGTGGCTCGATTGGGAGATTTTGGTTTTGCTGGGGCTCGTCTTTTTCTAATTGCGTGCAGTTTGTCGTATTGCTGCCGTGCGTTGGGATCGCTCAGGGCACTGTATGCAGCAGCAACTCTTTTAAACGGTTCCTCGGATCGCTCGTCACCGTGATTGGTGTCGGGATGATACTTTTTTGCCAGCTTACGATAAGCATTACGTATATCATCTCCCGAAGCCTCAGGATCAATCCCAAGGGTCTTATAATGTGAAAGGGGAGCCACTTTAACAGGACGATAATATGGGCAATAATTTCATAAACTATCCAACCTAAGTAATTAGATCAATCATCATCTTCATTGGTTGAATCTTCATTATCATCTTTTGAATTTGATTTGGATGAAAGATTTGGCAGGGAAATTCCAAATTTCTTCAGCACATCAGGAATGGACTGTACAAGTGTCTCAATATTTCCTTTACCAACACTGATAAATTTCACATTTTCGCCATCCCAACAGATAAATCCAACCGGATTGACAGATGCTCCACCACCACCACCACCGCCTACACCACTTGCGGGTGAAGAATTATCTTTTGCAGCAGAACCTTCACCGCCACCAGCAACAAATCCTACTGAAAGTTTAATAACCGGTAATAAGGTCATATTGTCTATCTTTACGGGCTCACCAATAACGGTTTCCGTGCTTGCAAGAGATTTAAGACGTCCTAAAATTGTGTCGAGCAGGTCTTGTGGATTGTGTGCCATTAATTAATTCCTTAAAAAATAAAAATTCTGGTTAGTTTGGGTAACAATGATAAAGATTATTTTAATCCATTCAATATGATAGATTTTCCTTCACGGGCGAATGATAGCTTTAGATTGTGATTGTCAGCAAGTTTATACTGCAGTTTTTCCTCAAAGTCATCAATCATGCGATCAGTGCGTGTAGGATCATGATGAAAAAGGACTAAGTGTTTGGCATTGCTCTCCGAAGCTACTCGAATAGCCTCGCTGAAAGGGGAATGACCCCAGCCAATTTTGGATGGATACTCCTCGTCGGTATATTGCGCATCGTGAATTAATATGTCGGCATCACGGGATAATTCAATAATTCCATCCAAAGAGCGCTCATACGGATCAATTGACTCTGCTTCAGGTTCACGGTCAGTGGCAAATACAATAACCTTATCATCAACTTCAATTCTAAATGCAAGAACATATCCAGGGTGTCTCATTTTACACATAGAAATCCTCGCCCTATCAACCTCAACCGGCTTGCCATCAAGTTGGTGAAAGTGAATATCAGCTTTAAGTGCCGAGCGGCTTACTGGGAAAAAAGTTGAGTGCATCTGATGGTCGAAAATCTGTTCCAAGCTTGTCCCAACGCTTTCTGCTCCCCATATATTAATATGATTATCTGGCAGGTAGAAGGGGAGGAAGAAGGGTAGTCCTTGGATGTGATCCCAGTGAAAGTGACTTAGAAACAGATCCAATTTGACTGGAACACTGCCGTTCTGCACTAATTTTTCACCAAGTAATCTGATACCGCTGCCAGCATCAAACACAAGGCGTCGATTGTCACCGTGAACAATCTCGATACAGGAAGTGTTCCCGCCGTATTTGATGGTATCGGGTCCTGGCGATGGGGTCGAACCTCGGGTACCCCAAAATTTCAAAACTATCTGTGATGGCTTATCAACCATTTTCACCTCTCAAGCCATTTAATTATAAATTAAAACATACTATGGTATCATATAAATATAGCGACATGTAGGGCAAAATCAAAATTACAATGGGATGAAGGGTGCTATTGGTATTATCATTTTTGTTTAGAGTCCCTCTTCCCCTCAAAAAAATCCTGCAAAATCCCAAGTGACCTATCACCAAGCAATCCGCCATACACTTCCAACCGATGATTCAACCGTGGATCACGCACAACGTCGAACACAGATCCGCACGCCCCCGACTTTTGATCAAAGCTCCCAAAGTGAACACACTTAAGCTTAGCAAGAACCATCGCTCCAGAACACATTGCGCATGGCTCAAGGGTAACATACATGCTCGCACCATCCAAGCGAGCCTGACCAAGAGCGTTGCAAGCGGCGGTAATCGCAATCATTTCGGCGTGGGCTGTCGGGTCATTAAGGCTACGCATACGGTTGTGCCCACGACCGTAAAAGCGGTTTTCAAAAACAACTATCGCTCCAACAGGAACCTCGTCCTCATCAGCAGCCATTTGAGCTTCCTTCAGAGCCATCTCCATCCAGTCTTCGTGGGTGGGTTTAAAGAAGGTCACAAGTCAAATGTCAAAAGTAATAAAATTTACCTTTGAACTTTGGACTTTGGACTTTGGACTTACAACTATAAATAACCTCATCGAGCAATCATTCCCAAAGAAATGAGCAGTGCCCCACTGCTACTTTGACCGGACTCAAAAAAATGTTGATAGCGAATTGATGGCTGAACCTGACGATTGAGCATGGCAGTATATCCAAGCGTTATGCTTGGCGAAAAATCCGTCACGGCATCTCGGCTTATTTCGCGATTGATCGCGGTGTCACCAAAACTGTAAAAGCCTTTTACTTCCACATCCGTCGCACAAATGTAGTGAATCCCCAATCCAAAATCGAGCCAATGCCTAAAGCTACGGGATTGTAATAGTGGGATGGAATACCTTGCCATACCGGTAATATCCCAAGTGTCTTTGACGCCCTTTTCCCGTTCAACCCGTAGTTTTTGACCGTTCATCTCGAGCAGATTATCCGAATTTACTTGCCAGCGGCTATACGACACATGCACACCATAGTGAAGCGGTATTCTTGTGTTTTGAGTTGGACTAAGATTGAAAATGTCTAATCCAAGATTAAAGCCAGGCTTCCAATCATCGCCACCAGAGCCCAAAAATTGGGCGTATCCAGCCTGAGGAATAAATTGTAATGGAGCCGCCGTCAGCAATTTTGTTCCGCTTGCAATAGCCAACGCCACAAGCGCAATAGTTAAATATTTATGAAAATTTCTGATCATTTGGTACTCAATGTTATTATTTTTCATTATTCTTTTTCCACCCTACTTGAGCAGCATGATTTTAGCGATTGCCGTCTCACCGTGCATCTCTGCACGTAAGAAATATACTCCCGAGGACAGTGATATTGCATTGATGCTTGTGCGATATGATCCGGCGCGAGCAAATGATTGCTGACGCTGATATACTTCTCTGCCCCGTATGTCAAAGATGCGCAGTTGAATTTCGCCTGCTTCTGGAAGATTAAAACCTACCGACAATTGCCCGTTGAATGGGTTAGGGTAGGGTGAACCCATGGTAAATTTCTCAGGCACGGGTAATTCTGACGTTGTCACTGCTGGAGATTCGTCTGAGACAAGAATGAATACATCATCGATATAAACTCCATCTTCCTGATAGAATCCGTCAGTTTTGATTCTAAACCTGAAATGCACTTTTGGATTTCCCACAAAATCATCTAACGAAATCACTACCTTTTCCCAGTCATGGTAATTCATCAGATTTACGGTATTAGCGTTCCAAGATCGGTTGATATGATCGTCCATATCACGCCAGTTCAAAATTGCGAGCTTTTGCTGTGCCAGCCCAACTTGTTCCCATTCCCAATTGGCAGGATCGCTTTCGGTATCACTACCAAGCGAGACCTCGACTATCAGCGAATCGTGCCCGGGTTCAAGCGATTGATTTAGTCTGTACGTGAGCATAGCAGTCTCGACATTTTCGAGGTTAAGTGATTGCTCGAATAGATTGTAGGGTGCATCCCAGCCATCCTCGAAAATTGGTGTAGCGCCGATGCGTGTGTCTGTCAGGCTCTTTGGAGAAGAATAGAATATTTCACGAGTCAATTCCCAGCGTACGAGTGAATCATTTTTGAACTTATTCAGAATATCATCAGACGTATGAACTACGTCACCGCCATCAAAGTTTTCGGCAAATAAGACAGTAGCATGACTGAGTGGTATGGTAATCATTGCACTCGAGTCAACTGCTACTTTTATCTTTCTCGGTACGTGATGAGTTCCATTATACAGAGAAAATTGATAATTACCTGTGGGAATGTGTAAGGTAGTTATACCATCATATATATCCTGAGTCCAAGATGTATCGGCATGAGTAACAGTAAGCTCGACGGTTTCAGGAAATAGGTTTCCTTCTGTATCCGTAATATTGAGCTGGAAATCATGCCATGGGAGCGGGTCGAGATTCACACGAATGCGCCTGCTCCCTGTACCACTAAATACTTGTTGTGCGACAGATTTATAGCCAAATGAGTTTACGCGAAGAGTGTCTAATATATCCGGAGTCACCATCCAGTAATAGTAACCCGATGCAGGGTTAGTATATCTATATGGCAACATTGCTGAAGAGCGGGAATCTAAGCTCAATCGTGCGTAAATTGGCTCAAGGGTGTTTGCATTTCTAATTTGAAAATCGAGACGACTAGTAATTATTTCTCCTTTGTCATCAAAATCTATTCCCGCAGCACTATTTAGCATTAATTCCAAGCCGAGAGACACATCGGAAATTATCTGTTGAATACCTGCTGAATCAGGCTGCATTCCATCTCCTTTTTGTCCGATTTCAATCCGGCAGGAAAATGTTCCGAAAGCCATATAAACAAACTGTTCAGCATCTCCGCGTGGGTATTTGATTCGGTTGACTTGGTAAGTTTTTCCGGCATCTCCGAATCTATTGCAACGCAAGCCAATTTGATTAGCCCATTCATCATAAAATTCTATATCCGGCGCCAATTTCAGGTCATCTCCCACGCCCCAACCAAATGGATAAATTACCTTTTCGGCAACATTTCCTGTGCGTGAACTGTGCAGCGTTAGCGAATAGACCGGTCTGATTTTATCATAAAATGCAATAATAGCTCTGGTTTCGGCTTCGCTCGCTGGAGCAGGTCCGCGATAGTAATCATAATACTCATTTGTTCCGAGGGCAAGAAATTTGTTACCGTGTACCCAAAATGTAGGGAAATTACGGTTAATGTCAACTCCAGAAGTGTCAAATCCCCAACCAGGCTCAAAGCGAAACATCCCATCGCCGATATTGTCACGCTTGTTTTTTCTGTATGTATTATCAATTGTGTAAACTGCTTTTAATCCTTCTGGGTTGGCAGTGGGGATGATCCATGTGTTAATATTTCTGCGCCAGTCTCTGCCCTGACGTGTAGCTATCTTTTGTAATAACCACATACAATATTCAACACCCAATATTTCCTCAGCGTGATACTGACCATTAATTATAACAGATGGTTTCTCTATAACTCGGTCAGCATCATTGACGTCCTGGTTTACTAAAACAGCCCAAATAGGCAGTCCTTCCTGTTGGCTGTATCCTATGGTGTCCAAACGAAAATAATTTGGAAATGAGTCCTGTAATGCAATAATTTCTGTGTATATGTCATCGAGGTTATGATAAGCAGGGTCGTCATACCTTGCCATTACTGCCGAATTCAGGAGCAATATAGCCAGTAAAGCTATTAATAAAACCGGTGTATTTTTCCGTAGATGCGGTGCTGTCATCAGTATTCCTTATTTGAAGAAAGTTTTCCGTCAATAAAATTACAATCCAACAATATAAGCAAATTATTCTCCATTTTCATCATTTAAGTACCTCCTTGGCACTCGTTGAGTAAGTCCACATAGAAGTGCATATGGTATGGTGTCCGCAGATTGGCATAATTTCCAGATCGACAATTGATTTTTGCCCTCACCACCGAACAATATTACCTCATCACCAAGGTAAGCTTGTTGATCGGCATCAACGGTGATTTGATCCATGGAAACTTTTCCCACTACACGACATAGTCGCCCATCAAGCAACACTTCCGATTTGTTCCCTGCTCGGAGCGGATAGCCATCACCGTACCCAATTGGCACGGTAGCAATCCATCTATCTCCCGGCGATGTCCATGAACTGCCATAGCCAATTGTTGACCCAGCGGGAGGCTTTTTTACAAATACTACTTTGCTTTTCAGCGTCATAATCGGCTTAAGCGGCAGAGCTCCCTCGAGATGTAGTGAAGGAGCCCAGCCATACAGCAACAATCCAGGACGCACCATCGTAAAGCGTGTCTTCGCGCCATGTTGTAATATTGCTCCACTATTAGCAGCGTGTATTAGAGGAGGATTGATGCCTGCGGCACGTGCAGATTCTATCAACTCTTCAAAGCGATTAATTTGCGTGTGGCAAAAGTTTAGATCAGGATCATCTGCGCTTGCGAGGTGAGTATAAATGCCGATAATTTCAGTGTTTTTTAGTTTTGCACTTTCAGCAATCAACTTGTCGGCAGTTTTCCAATTTTGACCAATTCTGCCCATTCCTGTATCAAACTTCAAATGCACCTTTGCAGTTGCTGAGCGCAGTTTAGCCACCCTTTCAACTTGCTTTGCCTTCCATATTGAGGAAACGGTTATGTCAATATGAAAATCAATATATAGATCGATCTGCTCGTCAACGAGCCCTCCCATCACGAGAATGGGGAGTTTGATCCCTGCTTCACGCAGTCTTATACCTTCCTCAAGGAAACTCACCGCAAGATAGTCTGCACCTTTACTTTCTAAAGATTTGGAAACCTGAATCAAGCCGTGACCATAGGCTTCGGCTTTGACGGTTGCCATAATTTTAATAGACCCTACGCAAGTTCTAATCAATTGAAAATTGTGATTTAGATTTGCGAGATCTATCTCGGCATGTGTTGGGCGCAGGGCAGTCAAAATGATTTGACTCTAATGAGTATTTAGTACTATCACAGTGTTTAATTTATTGATAAAAAAGCATCTTTTCAAGAGTCGAGTGCATTATTAAATTGTCAAATTGATTCAGCCTGTTGGATAATGATTATAGGAATTACTTCGTTGCGAGCGTAGTGAACCAATCTCATTGCTAATATTGATGAATAGAGATTGCATCGTCATTACATTCCTTGCAAATACGGTATTCTCGGACAGACTGGTTTGCTGGAATGACGAAGTATAATAATCAAATGATTTTTATCCCAATTCACCAATAGAAATTATTCATTGGCAAAATTTTTGCAGAAGCAGGCTAATACAGGCGGAATTTGCCGTTACTGATAGTATTGTATAACAAGAAATTATTGCAAAAGCTTTATTGAAATCAAGAAATTCCATACCTGGTCAATATAAAGCGATTGCTTGATTTAACGTGGGCTAAATATTATATTTATGAAAAATAGATTAAAATTAAGAATTTCAGGGGAAAGATTGCACAATAATATAATTGCGTACATTTTTGGAATTATACCTCTCGCATTCATAGTAATTTCAGGATGTTTCAAGTGTGATATTTTGGACTATGGTTTACAGTTTTAATTAGTTTTCAGCTTCAATCTAAGCATTTCATAAGGTGTTTTCCCATCATGTGCCGTATGTGGTCTGAACATATTGTAAAAGGTTTGCC
>Ga0114999_10006391_pt1 | contig 13605 bp, 7 predicted proteins | sample ArcticOcean_MG_C_3_FD_89820 | JGI IMG/M metagenome (GOLD analysis project Ga0114999, IMG submission 89820) | Marine microbial communities from western Arctic Ocean - ArcticOcean_MG_CB8_126 | ecosystem: Environmental > Aquatic > Marine > Oceanic | place: Arctic Ocean: Canada Basin | collected...
AAAAAGATATACCACAGAAGTCATCTGTGATATATTTACCATGCTTGGGCGCAGAATCGATAATCAAAACGGACAAGGACAGAGTCAAAACGAACAAGGACAGGCCGCGCCTGTTACTACCGATGGCGATGATGAAGACGACCTACCGTTCTAATCAATCCTGAATGTAAGATAATTAAAAAAGCCCTGCTTACGCGGGGCTTTTTTAATTTCTAATTATAATAAACTGACTGTATACATTAAACCTTTGAGTGAGTGAGTGATAACTATGATTAAAACAAATAGTATTTTCTTGCTGGTTAAATCATAAAATTCAGATGTGAGTATGAGAAAATAACTCTTCTATCTTTATTTCGATTTTTATTCAAGCCCAGTCTCCATACCTAGTAATCAAAAATGCCAATGTATAGACAGTGGATTTGGAAAACCCAAAGACTCGAGCAATTGCCATCGACCATAATAAAATCATTTACGTCGGATCTAACGCTGGTGTTGAATCTTTTATTGCTGATAATACTAAAGTACTGGATGCTGGCGGAAAATTAGTTTTACCTGAATTTAATGACAATTATGTTCATTTTGAATCTACATGTCGAATCATCCCTGGATTAAATCTCATGGATGTCCATGCAGAAGATCCCTATTTTTTATTAAATATAGATTTTCCATACAAAAAAATGATATCATAGTAAAATATAAAAAGAGAAAGCCCAATAATGGAATGGGCTTTCTCTTTAGTAGGGAGAGTACTGTTCTATAGTTGAAAATACTGATATTTTTGGATGCATTAATTTACTTAAATTAATGCAATAGATATTCAGCATAATCTTTGATAATAATATATTTCATTATTAAACATTATATATATATATATATATTTAAATAGGTTTAAATAAATAAGTTGATTTAATAATTAATTTAAGAGAGACTTGAAAAAATGACAAAAGCCCAAGCTGTTCAATTACTACTTAATGAATCAAATTTTAACACAGAAGAAATCGCAGATAAACTTCAAGTTAGTAGATTTATCCTTCATCGATGGAAAACTGGTATATCGAATCCCAGAAAAAATAATCTAAACAAAGTTGCCGGTTTAAACGGATTTAAACTGAAATGGATTAATGATAATGAAGTTCGGATTGTAAAAAATAATATATTTAGTGATTCAGATGGTTTCGTATCAGAAAATAGCCGTTATGAAAAAATTATCGATAATCAGACGGAACTGATCGATCGTTTAAAGAATGAAAATAATTCCCTCAATAAAAATATAAATAAATTCAGACGGTCAAAAAGGATATTAAATGATCACGATTATTCTGTTAAATGCTCTATTAAACCATTAGAAGTATTAGAGGTATTTCGCGTGCCTGAAAAAGGCTTGATTGGTTATACGAAAAGAAATTTTATTAAGAACACATTTAATTGGTTGGAAACATCTATGTTCCCTCCTAAAAGTAGTGAAAACCTTAAAAAAGAGCTTAAGACAAGGGTTTCTCTTGCGAAGGAATTAGGGCTTGCGCACTTTGATATCAGTTTGAATCTTCAATATATTTCAAATGATGGTCAATCTATTTGGGCCTATTATGTAAGTTATTATAATATGGAGAAAAATATTGTAGAGATGTATATCAAATTTTTAGATGAATTTATAAACATAGATGCCAGGATCAAAAACTGAGATAAGCTATCTTCATTATATAATATATTTTATCTTTTCTTTGTTTTGGTTGATTATTGTAATATATTGGCATGTAAGCTTGAACCATATTAAACTTTGGTTGCAAATAGGTTTATTGTTCAAGGCGTTATCGATTCCTACGGGATTGTTTAACGCCCGTCTACAAATCAATGAAAGGGATTTTGTAATGGTAAAAAATGCATTATTACGTCTTACTATTTTTCTTTTTCCTGTTTTAATTTTTGCACAAGAAGGGAAAATGCGCGGTATCGTTGTCGATGCGGACACAGGTGAACCACTGCTTGGTGCAAATGTTACTTTACAAGGAACAAATATGGGTGCTGCTACTGATTTAGAGGGTAGTTATATCATAATGGCAGTACCAGCAGGTGTTTACACTGTAAGGGCAGACTTTATTGGTTATCAGTCTCAAGCTGATGCAAATATTCGTGTGAGTTCAAGCCTTACAACAACACAAGACTTTCAACTAAATCAATCTGCCATTGAAGGGGATGCCGTATTTATTACTGCTGAGCGTCCCATTGTGCAAAGGAATACAACTAACACAGTGAGGATAACTACACAGGAGGATGTCCAGAATATGCCCATACGTGGGATGCAGAATATCTTAGCATTGAATGCGGGAACGGTTCAGCAGGATGGAGCCTTACATGTTCGTGGAGGTCGAGTCGGGGAAATTGCCTATTTTATTGATGGTGCTACGGCTACCAACCCTCTTTTCAATTCTGAAAATGTAACTATTATTCAAGAGGCGATTGAAGAAATCCAAATGCAAACGGGAGGATTCACTGCAGAGTTCGGAGGAGCCAATTCTGGTATTGTTACTTCAACGGTTAGGACTGGGGGCCCTGAATTCAGGGCGTCATTGGACATTCGTACAGATAATTTTGCAAAAGGTGGCGATGAATTTTTAGGCAGTACTTCTCAGGGATATAATAATATTGTTGCTACAATAGGGGGCCCGCTTCCATTTGTCCCTAAAGCGCGTTTTTTTGTTGCGGTTCAATCAAATTATTTGCGTAACAGGTCCCGCCTTTTCCTTGAGCCATTTTCATTCTCAGAGTTCTATGATGATGGCTTGGAAGGAAGAACTGTAGGAGATACGCTGCCAGATCCAATAGCGTTTGAAAGAAACTTTCTTCCAAATAACGATAGGAAAAATTTAGATTTGAATGGCACAATGACATATGATGTTTCAGATGCCATAAAACTTCGATTAACGGGTATGTATTCAAGTCTGCGAGCACCAAATGGGTATAATAACTTTTATAGCGCTCTCTTAAATACATTTAGTAATACAGAGGATATTAGTACAACTAAAACCAGCCTTCTTGGTTTACGTATTACTCATTTGCTCTCACCCACAACTTTTTATAATCTAAGCTTAAACTACTCAGGAAGAGAATATAAAAACTTTGATCCAAGGTTTGATGACAATTGGTTAAAGTATACTGATCGTAACGAATGGGGTGCCGCGGGTTTGGATACGAGTGATTGGCAAGGATTATATCGTGGACCGGTTGAATATAGTATTATTAGGAATTTTACAATGACGCCTGAATGGCAACCCAAGAATTCATATTCGAAAAATTCACAGACAAGTATTGGCGGTGCGCTTGCTCTAACCTCTCAAATTACAAAAAATATAGAAATAAAACTTGGTGGCCGAATTGATATGTGGACCATGACCAACTATCGGGTAGGTAATATTAGGAATTATTTAACATTTCTTAATGGCGCAGATGGTTCCGCAGATAGGACATTTGAAAATGATTATGTCCGCAGTGTCGAGCTTGGCAACCAAGGTTATGTTGATCGCTATGGATGGGATGTGGATGGATTGAAAGAAGTAGATAGTGGACCAAATGGTGCACGCACTCCAACCCTATCATCGGCCTATGTTCAATCCAAACTTGAATATCGCGATTTAATATTAAACCTGGGTCTGCGTTTTGAAAGTTATGATTTAAAAGTTCCCCGCCCGGCAAGTTTAGAAGATCCAGCGCGCGATTTAAACAATGCTTGGATTGATGAGGATGCAATGATTGAGACTGATGCTTACACATATTTGATGCCGCGGCTGAATTTTGCCTTCCCAGTAACCGATAAAACTGTTTTTTATGCGCAATATGGTGAATATACACAGCTCCATAATCTTTCCGGTATATATAAAGGTGGCTTGAGGGCATGGGTTAAACCAATGTTACCAGAATCTCGAAGAATTACTGGTTCAGCGGCATCATTTATGGCCAGACCAGAACGTACTAGTCAGTATGAGTTGGGTCTAAGACAAAAAATAACTGATTCTTTCGCATTTACAGCGACCCTTTTTTACAAAGACCTGTTGGATCAGGTCCGAGGCGGACAAATATTAGCTGATGGTACTGGCGAATTTGCGGAAGGTACTATGATTGTAGGAGGATTAGTTAATGATGATATAGGTACTACAAAAGGCGTTGAACTAACGCTTAAATTGCGAAGAACGAATAGGTTGTCTGCACAAGTGAATTATACATTATCAAGTTCACGTGGTACTGGCTCAGATTCGCGATCTACTCGGATTGCCATTAGTGATGTAAGTTTCGCCAAATACCCTCTATTTATCTCAAATATGGATCACAATCAACCTCACAGGGGAAGCGTGTTACTTGATTATCGATTTGGCAAGGGAGACGGTGGCGCAATCCTTGAAGGTTTTGGTCTTAATGCTATCATGACTTTTAATAGTGGTCACAGTTTTACAAGAGTCTCAGAGCCTGGTAATCTTGGTCAAGCTACCCCTTGGAATATTGGTGTGCGGGCAACTCAAGATCCACGTCAGCGCTTCCCGGCTGAAGTGCTGAATACATCCTTAACTCCTTCGGTTTTCAATGTTGATATGGCCATAGACAAAAGACTGTATTTTGATAAATATAATGTAAGGTTTTTCGCGAATATATTAAATCTGTTCAACTCAAAAAACATACTTAATGTTTATCAAACAACAGGTACTGATGATGATGATGGTTGGTTAAAAAGCCCATTAGCTGGGAATTTCATAGCCACTCCCGGTTATTTAGATTTTTATCAAGCAGTTAATCTTGATAATCGCTGGCATTATCTTGGTGCAACCGGTAATGATTTGTGGAGCCAGCCACGCTCAATTCGTTTCGGTATAAACCTGGAATTCAAGTAATGGTACTGTGTGAATGTTTAAGTCAAAATTTAATCAATAAAATTCATGGAGCTTAAAATGATATGCAAAAGCAAAATCATTAATAAATTTTTCCTTTTTTCATTATTTATTATGCCTATAGTGATCGGTGTCAATGCTGTTGCGCAGGAAAAAGGAAAAGGCATCTCCGTTGCTGAGGCTGAAGGGATTGTTTTCAAGAGTAAAGGGTGGCAGCCTAAGGAGTATCAAATTCTCAACATTAATAATATCTGGACATGGGCACGCCGCAACGGTAGATCTGGACATTCACCCGCGGGAGACTATGGAACATTTTTCCCCCGAGGTAAGACCTATATTCTCTATCAAGATGGTTTTGTTTTTGGGTCTAAGGCATATTTAGATGCTGAGCATACAAAACCAGCGCCATATGGACAGTTGGTTCGAGTTGGTGGCGCAACATATGGTACTGGCTACACTGCCGGACGGGTTAATGGACAGGGAGCGACTGCGACAAGAGAACCGCTGGATGGTCCGCTCAATAGGATGTTTCGAGTACGTAGAGACTGGAAAGAAATGCCATACGCTGAAGTTGTGCGAGATGCCGCAGAATCTAATGAGATGCCACTGGAATCTGTAAACGATTCTCATGTGCAGCTCATACTTGATCAATATGCTGAAAGCTGGAATTTATGGCCGGTTCAAAATGGTGCACCTTTCATTGATAGAAATGGCAATGGTGTCTACGACCCTCCCCCTGCTGATTTTAAAGTAAAAGATCTTATAGAACAGGGATATGATGAACCTGGGATTGCAGGTTCTGATCCAAACTCCCCAGCGGACCAAGTGCTTTTTACTATTTATAACGATCTTCATAGAGCGACTTCACTTGACCGTTTTCGTTCGGAGCCCACCGGGGTGGAAGTCCAAGAAACTGTTTGGGGATATAATCGGTCAGGACCAATGGGAAATGTTTTTTTCCGCAAATGGAGATTTATAAACAAAGGTGGTGTTGAAATAGATGCAAGTGGAACGTTAGGCGCTTTTCATTTAGATAGTATGTATGTGGTTCAATGGGCAGATATGGTGTTGGGCGATTATACCGATGACTGCCTAGGCGCCGATACAACACTTAATATGGGATATGAATGGAATGGTAATGCCATAGATAGGGATTTCCGAAAATGGGGTTTGCCTCCAGCAGCGGCAGGGTTCGATTATTTGCAAGGTCCAATTGTGCCATCAATCGGAGATACTGCAGTATTTAACTTGAAATATAAAGCTGGTTATAAAAACTTAGGAATGACCGGATTCTCTTATTTTTCTGCAGCTTCTGCTTATTCAGACCCGGGCGGGTCTTATGATACAAATACTCTACGATGGTATAAAATGATGAGAGGGTATGCTCCTATTGGGGCTCCCGGTGAAGATATTAGATACAATTTTCCACCTGGTTACACTCCTAACGAATTTCCATTAGCAGGAGACCCGGTTACGGGGACAGGACATATAGATTGCCAAGGTACTGATTACTCGATCCAGCCAGGCGATCGTCGTCTTGTAATGATATCCGGTCCATTCAGTCTAGCGCCAGGTGATACTAATGAGGCAGTCGTTGCATTTGTTGCAGGGCTTGGAGCAGATAGATATTCAAGTATTTCTGTTATGAAATTTAATGATCGATTTGCGCAAAACACCTATGATGCCCTTTTTCAAGTGCCAAGTGCACCTCCCTCACCAAAGGTAGTTGCTGCAGAATTAGATGGGGAAATTCTTTTAGAATGGGGTAGTGATATTGAAAATGTAACTGCTATTGAGACAAAAGTAAGTGAACCGGGCAGTTTCGCATTTGAAGGGTATAATTTGTATCAATTGCCATCAGCAACTGCAACCATATCAGAGGCCACACGGATTGTGACATATGATAAGGTAACCGATCCTGCGGTTGTCTTAGATGAACAATTTGATGTATTGTCGGGTCAGATCCTTATGACCCCCGTTCAATTTGGGGCAAATAGTGGTATCAAGAGACAATTTGTATTTGATCGTGATTATTTACTTGATGTAAATAAATTAAATAATGGTACAGATTACTATATCGCAGTGACGGCATATAGTGTTGCTACAGTTCCAGGGTATCTTCCTTCTTTTCTTGAATCACCACTTCAGATTGTTAAGGTTGTACCACAAATTCCTTTTGGTACTGTTTATGCACAATCTTATGGTGATACTATACTCGTCGCACATGCGGCTGGGGTAAGTGATGGCAACGTTTTCCCGGTTGTTATTGACCCAGTGCAACTTACCGGTCACAGTTATGAAGTAGCATTTACGGATATTGATGCTGATGGTGTTACTGAGTTTAACCTTAAGGATTTAACCAATGGTAGTTTAGTGATCGAAGGCGGTACAAACCAGGCAGGCGATGATAATTATCTCTTTACGGATGGTTTCCAATTGCGTGTACTCGGTGCTCCGTTAAATTTTAAAGCATTTGAAGTAACGGCTCATGCCGGCGGTGTTCAAGATCCACCCCTTCAGGGGGCTACAGATTGGGGCGGCTTTCCTGTAACAACAAATACAGATCGCGTGAACCAGGCGAATGGTAGCGGATGGTTTTTTGCTGGAGGAGGCGCATCTAGTTCATCTTATAGTAATTTTTTAAGCCGAACAATTACGTCTGGTTGGAGTAACCTAATACCCAATGATTTTGAATACAGATTTACTGGTAAAGGTACAGGTAACTATGCGTGGGACGTTTGGGGCGTTGGTGCTCTTGTTGACGTTCCCTTTGAAATTTGGGATGTGACCCGTGATGTTAGGTTAATTCCGTGGTTTTATGATTACAATGGAGATGGTGATTGGGGTTTAATGGCAGTTGACCACCCAGGATCTGGCGGCGCAAATGACCCATACACCGACTGGATATACCCCTATCTACCAAAAGATAATACACCGGGACAAGGTTCAGCAGGGTATGATGCTTGGCTTGCTGCTGCCCAAGCTGATCCAAATTATGCCACAAGTGATCAGTCAGATGTTGGTGCCAGAGTAATGGGTAGAAATGTATTTTTTCAGTGGAATGGTGGTGATGTGAGTGATGGTACGCTTGATGCCGTAGCGATCAAGGAAATAGAGGTTGGTACTGTGTGGAAGCTGACAACCAATAAACCGAACACAGTAGATGACACATTTACCTTTTTATCACCCTTACCAACTACCGGCGCAGAACTTGATAAATTAAGCGTAAAGAAAGTGGGCGTTTTTCCAAATCCATATCTTGCATTCAATCCCTTAGAAACTAATAAATTGGGTAGATTTGTTACCTTCAATAATCTGCCCCCCAAGGTGAAGATTAGCATATTTGCTGTTTCTGGTCATTTAGTAAGAGTTCTGGAAAAGGACGGCAGTGACCAGTTTATGCGATGGGATTTGCTCAATAAAAGTGGTATGCCTATAGCAAGTGGTATTTATTTAGCTTATGTTGATATGATAGGTATTGGTGAAACAAAAATCTTAAAGGTCGCCATAGTCTTAGAGGCAGAAATTCTTGATAATTTCTAAAATCAAGCAAATCCAAACATATTTAAAGGAAATCTAATTATGGAAAAAAGAATAATGAAAAAAAAGAGTTCTTTTGGTTTAACCATTATTTTCTTGGTGAATATAATGATGGGTCAATCGGTATCAAATTTTGGTTCCATGACAAATGATCGTTTAGGAACAGCTGCTGCGATGGAACTATTGATACCTGTTGGAGCACGGGACATGGCAATGGGAGGTGCGGGAATTGCTACCTCAACAGGACTTGAATCCATTTATTGGAATCCTGCTGGCCTTGGGCGTATAAACGGTAAAGCTTCAGGATTGTTCAGTAATATGAATTACATTGCAGACATTGAAGTAAACTATGGCGCTGTTGGTCTTAACTTTGGTAAATCGGGCGTATTTGCTTTTAGTGCAAAGGCTGTAGATTATGGTCGGATTCTGTTAACAACAGTAGATGACCCTGAAGGTATTGCTGGTAGAACTTTTACCCCGAACTTTTTAAATCTTGGATTTAGTTATGCGAGACCTTTTACTGCTTCCATCACTGCTGGTGCTACAGTAAAAATGTTTTCTCAAAATATTAATCGCGTGACGGGAAAAGGAATGGCAATAGATATTGGTTTACAATATAGTGGAGTTGCTGGTATTCCGGGTATACATCTCGGGGTGGTAGTGAAAAATATGGGTCCTCAGGTCTCTTATGATGGTCCTGGTCTGTTACGTATGGCTGATCCGGAAGAAGGACGACGACCTGCACAATTCTTACAATCCCAAGCTGCAAGTTTTGAACTGCCTTCTTCCGTTGAGATAGGTTTAGCTTATGATTATAATATTAGTGATGGATTGAATGTCACCATGAATGGTGCTTATGCTAAAAATAACTTAACTATTAATGCCTATAAATTTGGTGGTGAAGTAACGCTCAATCTAAATACTTTAACAGTTTCAGGTCGCACTGGTATGGATATACTTAATACAGAAAATTTTGATGAGAATATCTATGGTCCAAGATTTGGTTTTGGATTAACATTCAAAACACCAGGTCCTCTTGTCACAATTGACTATGCCTACCGTACAGTTAGTTATTTTGATAACAATTCAATGTTCTCAATTCAGCTGGGTTTTTAAAATATAAATTAGAAAAAAGAATAAAATATCTTCACGAATACAATTTAATATAATCACAAGACTTTTTGTTTTTTTACCAAGGTAATTAGTCTCTATTAAAATTGGCTTATATTTAAAGAGGTCTCTGCAACTTATATGGGTGGGATAACATTAATTAGTAAATCGAGAAGGAAATATAGAATTCTACGATCATTCATTTTTTTACTATTAATTATAATTTTTCCATCTTGTATTGAAACGGACCTCAAATCAGGCGAAGGATACGTAGAAGTTGAAGGAGGTAGGGTATGGTATCGGATCGTTGGATCAGGTAGCGCAACACCGCTTTTGCTGCTACATGGTGGACCTGGGATGCCAAGTTATTACCTAAATTCCCTATCACAGCTTTCAGATGACCGTCCTGTGATTTTCTATGATCAGTTAGGTGCTGGTCGATCAGATAGGCCTGATGACTCCTCACTCTGGCATATAGACCGTTTCGTAGAAGAATTGGCGCAAATCCGTAAGGAACTGGGTCTACAGGAAGTTCACATCCTTGGACATTCTTGGGGAACTATGCTGGCAGTAGACTATATGCTTACGGAACCTAAAGGCGTTAAAAGTTTAATTTTGGCAAGTCCGGCATTGAGTGTTCAGCGTTGGTCTGAAGATGCTAAGGTTTTACTTACAACACTTCCTGAATCCGTACAGAAAATCATCGACCTTCATGAAAGTGAGGGAACAACTGAAACTTCGGAGTATCAAGAGGCGGTGATGGAGTACTACAAGTTATACCTCTGCCGATCTGACCCCTGGCCTGCGGAGATGGACAGTACTTTTGTCAATTTTAACCCGGAAATTTATGGTCAAATGTGGGGACCGAGTGAGTTCACATCGACGGGTTCTTTAAAAAATTATGAGCGAGCGGATGTACTACCGAAACTCAATCTTCCGGTCCTTTTCACCACAGGTAGATACGATGAGGCCACCCCAAAGTCCGTTAAGTATTATCAGAGTTTAGTTTCGAATTCTAGGTTGGTTATTTTTGAAAATAGTGCCCATATGACAATGCTAGATGAGCCAGAGGAATATGCTAACACCGTACGTAATTTTCTTAGGAAGATAGATAAAAATCCATGAGTTGCGTTGTCCTCATTATAAAAAGTTTATATTTTTCTCCTCAATTTCTGAAATTTGTAGACGTAAAAATTGCATAAGCTGGTAGAATAAGATATGAAACCATCAATACTATATTTGCTTGTAATCTTAACGCAAATAGTTTGTGCTCAATCAAATGGGTTGAATACTAGCGATCTCTATAAATTAAAATCTGTGGGCAATATCGATATTTCGCCAGATGGAAATCATATTTTATATACTGTAACATCGAGAAATCAAAATACGAAAGGGACTTCTTCAAAAATATGGATTATGGATACAAAGTCTGGTGAATCAGCCCCTTTTGGAGCAAATGAAGGCAATGGCAGTTCGCCGCACTGGTCACCAGATGGTAAATGGATTTCATTTTTTGGTCGCAAAAATAACAAATACGGTGTGATGATTGCTGAAAAAGAGGGTAATTCCACAATCTTTTTAGCTGAAGCACGTGGAACTAATCATCCATTACCCTCTTCGCAGGGACGTTTAACATGGTCCCCCGATAGTAAACAAATAGCATTTGTTTCTTCCACGCCTGGTCCCGAAACAGACGATGCAAATGGAGATCCTATTGTTATTACGCGTTATCTTTATAAACCAACAGCATCTGAAGGGTTGACAAGGTTTAATGATAACCGTCGGATGCATATTTTTGTTGTTGATATTAAAACAAAAAAAGTGTCTCAATTGACAGATGGAGTGTATTACGAACATTCCATTGATTGGTCGCCAATCGGCGATGAAATTTTGTTTATATCAAATCATGAAAAAGATCCAGATCGGTTTTTTAATTATGATATATTTTCCGTAAATGTTTTAGATGGCACTATCCGCCAAATTACCCAAACGGAAAACGCTGAATATCAACCCAAATGGTATCCCTATGGTAAAACTATTTTATATCTGGGCACCAAACGGGGTCTTACATCTTCCGAAACAACAATGGAGGATACCCATGTTTGGTTGATTAATAAGGATGGCACTAGCAGTCAAGAGCTAGGAAAATATATCGATAATCGCCAAAGGTCACCAGGTTGGTCCTCTGATGGAAGGAGTATTTATTTTACTGTTCAGGAGAGCGGAAGTATTAAATTATACAGAATTTTACTTTCAAATATACAAAAACCGGAATTGATCATTGATGGCCCAGGTCGAGTAAGAGCTTGGGATACAAGTCAGAATAATTTTATTACATATATATTTCATAGTCCAAAGGATATGGCACAAGTTTATTTAAAAAGAGGTCGAACTACAACTCAGCTTACGGATCTTAATATTGAACTTTTAAAGGAAAAAAAGATTGCTAATGTAGATTCATTTACATTCCTAAGTTTTGATGGAGTACAGGTTGAAGCGTTTTTAACCCATCCAATAAGTAAAAGAGTGGGATCAACGCATCCGTTAATTGTGATGATCAAAGGTGGTCCTCATAGCCAACAAGGGCCTACATTGTATCATAAAGCCCAGGTATATGCGAATCAAGGATGGGCAACATTAATGGTAAATTACCGTGGTTCTACAGGATATGGTCAGAAATTCACAGATGCCATTTTTCGAGATCAAAATGGTGGTGAAGCTAAAGATGTATTGTATGGTACGGAAGCAGCTATACGACGTAATCATTGGATTGATGGCAATAAAGTTGGTGTTGAAGGTGGTAGTTATGGTGGGCAACTTACCAACTGGCTAATTACCCAAACAAACCGATATAGCGCGGCTATTTCACGTGCAGGCATTTCTAATTTGATTAGTTTTAACTACATGGCCTATTACCATGATTATTTGGCAGTTGAATTTGGTGCTTATCCACATCAGGACAACTTAATGGACTTATTATGGGAACGCTCGCCCTTAAAACATGTCGCTAAAGTTAATACGCCCACTATGTTTATACATGGAGAAAATGATAATGATGTGCCTATAGCTGAAGCAGAACAATATTATATTGCCCTTAAAGATGTTGGTGTTGAAACGATTTTAGTGCGCTATCCGCGGGAAGGTCATGGCATCAGAGAAACTCAACACATGGTTGATGTAATTAATCGCAGTATTACGTGGTACAAAAAGTATTTTAAATCAAACTAAGTTCATAATCAGATTAACATACCATTATGATATATTTATTTAATACAAGAAAATAATTGTCTAAATCAATTTTAATTCCGTTTTTGAGTATACTAATTCTGATTTCTTGTTCAGGAAAAAAGAAAAAAATAACTAATGAAAAAAGCGAATCATTTCAATCACCTAGCCAAACTAATTTCGAAAGTAACCAAAATAAAATAGTGTTTCGCTCGAAAAGGGATGGTAATTATGAAATCTATATTATGAATTCGGACGGTAATAACCAAACTAGGTTGACAAATCATATTAAAGGAGACTTTCCTCACGGATTTTCATCGGATGGTTCTAAGATAATATTTAATTCAGCGAGAGATGGCAATGATGAAATCTATGTAATGGATATAGATGGCAGAAATCAAACTAGATTAACGAGTAATAACGTGAGTGATTTTAACCCTCAATTTTCTCTTCATAATTTGAATATCATATATACTATGCACATAAATGGAAAAAATAATATTTTTATTATGAATTCAGATGGGAGCAATCGTAGAAAGTTGACAGTTAATGACAATTGGGATGATAATCCGCAGTTTTCTCCTAATGGTTCGCAGATTGTTTTTGTTTCCAAAAGAGATGGGAATGACGAGATATATCTCATGGATTTAGACGGGAATAATCAAAAAAGACTAACAAATAATTATGCGAGTGATTTCATACCACAGTTTTCTCCTAATGGTTTGCAGATTGTTTTTGTTTCCAGAAGGGATGGGAATGACGAGATATATCTCATGGATTTAGACGGGAATAATCAAAAAAGACTAACAAATAATTATGCGAGTGATTTCATACCACAGTTTTCTCCTGATGGTTC
>Ga0114999_10006392_pt1 | contig 13604 bp, 9 predicted proteins | sample ArcticOcean_MG_C_3_FD_89820 | JGI IMG/M metagenome (GOLD analysis project Ga0114999, IMG submission 89820) | Marine microbial communities from western Arctic Ocean - ArcticOcean_MG_CB8_126 | ecosystem: Environmental > Aquatic > Marine > Oceanic | place: Arctic Ocean: Canada Basin | collected...
AAAATCCCGAACCTATTTGCCTGAAAACCACCCTAATAATCGAAGGTGGTCATATCAGTATTGACTGGGAAGGAACTTCTCCGCAGGTCAAAGCCGCTATAAATGGACCAATGCCAGCGACTCGCTCTGCCTCATATACTGCCGTTCGCTTAGCCGTCTCTGCACCAATTCCAAACTGTGAAGGATTTATGCGGGCTATCACAGTGACAGCGCCTGAGGGATCAATCGTCAACCCACGCGAACCAGCGGCCTGCGGGGCGCGAGGCATCCTGATGTTTCGTATGGTCGATACATTATTAGGTGCATTCGCACAGGCCTTGCCCCTAAAGATACCAGCTGCTACGGAAGGTGGCTCACATAACCCGCACATCGCCGGGAGACATCAAGATAATCAACCCTTTCACATCTCTGGTGGACTTTTAGGTAGTTGGGGTGGCAGCTATCGTCGTGACGGCCTCGACGGCGTCAGCAACTATGCCGCAAACCTAGGTAACGCACCGATTGAACTATTGGAGGCTAACGAGCCGGTAGAGATAACCCACTATGCGTTAGTGAAAAATTCAGGTGGACCTGGCCGATCCAGAGGAGGTCTCGCACTAATGCGTGGCTATAGACTCCTCGCAGATGAAGCGGTTTTAATTATTAGAACTGATCGTCGTAAGCATCGTCCTTATGGCCTATCAGAAGGATTAGCAGGAACACCCTCCTGGAACATACTTAACCGTCCCAATGATCAGTTACTTCTCCCTCAATGCCCAATGGAAAGTACACCTATGTTGCGTAACGATGAGTTCTTGCATGTTCATGCAGGAGGCGGCGGATTCGGTAACCCACTCGAAAGAAACGTTGACAGTGTTCTTGAGGATGTGAGGGATGAATACTTTACAGTTGCTTATGCGAAGGATGTATACGGAGTAGTGATTGATGACGATACCCTAGACTTAGGTGCAACTAAAGACCTTCGAAATCAACTTCTATCCAGCCCCCGTGACGATAGTTCATATCTACGGCATTTCTATGACACGATTGCGTTACCAATGCCTGAACTTGACGAGGGAAACGCCCCATAATCTGATAATTCTTACATGCGCTTCTCGGACAAAACAAATTACTTAGCCAAATCTCGATCATTATCTTTACTAACCCGCGTTGAGGAATTGAAATCCTCCGGGAGAAAGATAATTAATTTTGGCTCGCGACCTGATGCACCCTCGCACGCGAAAAATGCGGTAGCGACATTTCTCGCATCAGGCATCGCGTCAAACTATACCCCTACACGCGGACTGCCCGCTCTACGAGAAGCGATTGCAAAAAAAGTGCTTAATGAGAATCACCTCACCGTAGATCCGGATCAAGAAGTTGTCGTTGCAGTCGGTGCAAAACAAGGAGTCTATGCAGCCCTGCTAGCATTAGTCGATAACGGAGATGAGGTTCTAATAGAAGATCCGGGCTGGCTAGGTTTTTCCTCTATCGTGAACCTTGCTGGAGCTACTCCGATCCCCGTTCCCGTGCATGAAAACAACAATTTCCACATCAATGTTGACGACATCCGGGAACGGATTACCTCACGGACACGCGCGCTGCTTCTTTGCAATCCACATAATCCGACAGGCGCGGTATTAAATGGTTCGGAACTTGTCGCGATTGGTAATCTTGCCCACGAACATGACTTTGTAATAATCGCTGACGAAGCTTATGACAGCCTTGTTTATGACAATCACACACATGTGAGTCTCGCGACGTTAGACGGTATGTGGGAACGAACCATTACCGTGCAAACGTGCAGTAAGGTCTACAACATGGGTGGTTGGCGTATAGGTTGGATTATCGGATCAGCCGATGCCATGAGCCGTATAGAAGCCATTCAATCGAGTGCTATTAGCTGCCCTACCTCATTTGCTCAAGCAGGTGTCGCCGCAGCACTAAGTCGATCAATTGGTATGGGAGACGAACCCATAGACCAACTACTCATACGCCTAGCCAGACAGCGGGAGACATTAACTGACGGCCTTCGGAAAATTCCAGGTGTTACTTGCGTGCAACCAAGTGGGGGTTTCTTCGCCTTCCCGAATTTCTCGTCCTTTGACTTAACATCATCTGCTCTAAGTGAACACTTGCTTGACGATGCCGGCATTATCACAGTGCCTGGAGATGCATTCGGACATAATGGAGAAGGGCACCTTCGTATGCTCTTCACAGCTCCCCAAACAGAGATTGTCACAGGGTTAGACATTCTCGCCAATAGCCTGTCTAAGCTACTACGTACATCAGTTGCAACGAATTAGAGGATGGGAGGATTAACCCAACGATGCCCCTTTCTGAAAAGCATGCAAGTAGAAAGACTCACAACCAGAACCTACATCATAAAAGGTGGCAAGCCGCTGTATGGCCTTCTGAGATAGCCTTATTCTTTGGCGCAACTTCTTGGCAATATTGAGTAGCGACCGGACAGCGGGGCGCAAACGAACATCCTTTACCCAGAGTCTCAGAAGTACCAGCCAACGCTTGAGTTCGCTGCCCTCGCCCTGCTAAACCACGAGGAACGGCTCCGATTAGTGCCTGAGTGTACGGATGCGCTGCGTGCTTCATGACCTGTTCTGAGATCCCGGACTCCACCACCTCACCCGCATACATGACCAAGACTCTATTACACAGAAAATTGACCAGAGCCAGGTCGTGAGAGATCAACATCATGGTCAGTCCACGCTCTTCTCGCAGTGACTGAAAGACATTGATAATCTGCGCCTGCAACGAAACATCAAGGGAAGATACTGGTTCATCTGCCACGATAAACTCCGGCTCCATAGCCATCGCGCGAGCAATTCCAATCCTTTGTCGCTGTCCACCAGACAATTCGTGTGGGTAACGACCCAATATTTCCACCCCTAAACCCGTGGTTCGCAATAGCTCGATCGCCTTTTCTTCGAGATCTGGTGTTCGTCCATAGCGCGCGCGCAAAGCCTCGTGGAGAGTGCGCCTAACCACTTTGCGTGGATTCAGCGCAGAGTGACTATCTTGAAACACCATCTGAACCTGTCGGCGAAATGAAGTCAACTCCGCACCTTGCAGTTCAGTAATTTCTTTGCCGCGATAATGAATTTTCCCGGACGTCGCATTTAACAGACGCAAAAGCATTAGTGCAGAAGTTGACTTGCCACACCCACTTTCGCCTACAAGCCCAACTACTTCGCCACGGTTTATCGTAAAGCTCACCTCGTTAACAGCCCGCATCACGCGCGTATGCCCAGCAATGCGACTTAGCACATTGCCCCCGATAGGAAAATCTTTTGTAAGGCTCTGAACCTTGAGCAATATCTGACCATTCACAACCGTGGGTTCCAACATGCAAAACGCCTTTCCCCCTCGAAATCCTCTTGTGGGTCATCGACACGACAACGGTCAATAACACTCGGACAGCGAGGGCTAAATAAACAGCCTCGATTTGTAGCGTTAATCGGAGGAGGCATTCCCTTGATGACAGTTAACTCTCTATTCCTTGCATCCTCAAGGCGTGGGACACAATCGATGAGCATCCGAGTATATGGATGTCGCGGCGATTGGAAGAGATCAGTAACACTACCTTCCTCCACAATATTCCCCGCATACATAACGATTGCCCGATCACACAACTCAGCCATCAAATCTAGATTGTGCGTAATATATAGAAGCGTTAAACCAAGCTCCGTGCGCAACTTATGAAAAAGTTCGACAATCTGCGCCTGAATTGTGACGTCGAGCGCTGTGGTCGGTTCGTCAGCAATTAATAACTTCGGGTTGCAAGCTAGAGCAATTCCTATTAACGCACGTTGCCTCATACCCCCGGACAATTCATGTGGGTATGCCCGCATTACCCGAGCGGGATCAGGCAACCCTACTAAGTCCAGTACTTCCAACGCCCGCGCTCTCGCGTTTTGTATCGAACTAGACGTGTGCGCTCTAATCACATTCAATAGTTGTCGTCCAATTCTTAACGCAGGATTAAAAGCTGTGAGCGGATCCTGAAAAACCATAGAGAGGTCGCGGCCGCGTAACTTGCGAATATTCGCTTCACTCATACTTAGGAGGTCACGCCCAGCAAACCTAACAGAACCTTCTGTAATTCGGCCAGTGGACGGAATTAGTTTCAATATGGCAAGCGCAGTTACGCTCTTCCCCGAACCTGACTCACCAAGCACTCCAACAGCGTCACCTGTGTCTATCCCAAAACTAACGCCACGAACTGCTTCAGCCATTGCATTCCCAACAGGAAATGCAACTCGCAGGTTGCTAACTTCCAGTAACCTGTTATCCATCAGTCGAGCCTCGGCCCGGTATATTGTCGCGGATCTAGTATGTCACGCAGAGCGTCGCCAAGCAGATTCAGCCCAATAACTGTTAGCGAAATGGCCAATCCTGGAAACAAAAGCAGCCACCACTCACCGCTAAAAATAAACTTTCTTGCATCAGATAGCATTACACCCCAACTCGCATCGGGAGGCTGAACGCCGAGGCCTACGAAACTTAGACCCGCTTCAGCTAACACTCCACCCGCCGTCAGTAGCGTTCCCCATACGATGACAACCGACAGACAATTCGGGAGAATGTCACTAACCATCAGCGTGAAGTCTCCAACACCTTGGATTCGACGCGCTCGAATATAGTCTGATGTTGCCTCTGAGGCCGCTACTGCAAAAACGACCCGCGCCAATCCAGGTATATATAGAAAGCCCAAAACAACAATGATCTTGACTTCATTCGTGATCATAAAAGGACCCAATGGCATCGGTTTAACCCCGAGGACACCAACCACCGCGATAGCGACGATTAGCAACGGTACCGCAGCAATGATCTCTACAATGCGCATCAGGATCGCTTCTAAGATTGTGCCGCGATAAAAACCTGCCAAAAGCCCTACGGCAAACCCTCCTGGCAAGCCAATCAGCACTGCGAGTATCCCGACTTGCAAAGAGGGTCGCGCTCCCCAGATCAGACGACTAAAGACATCTCGCCCAGTCAAATCCGTACCCATCCAGTGGGACAAACTAGGCGGTTGCAAGCGATTCAGCATATCGATTTGAGTAGGATCGTAGGGCGCTATCCACGGCGCGAACACCGCCATCAAAGCCATAGCGCTAACCAAGCATAACCCCAAAAAGCCCGTACGACTGGAGGCGATAGAATGAAGCAATAACAGCTGTTTGTTCCCCATGTCCCTGCGCAGTGTCACCTGCTTTGCCTCAATTTAGGATTTAGTGCGAGATTCGCTAGATCTGCCGCTAGATTCGCTAAAATGAAAATACTGGTTATCACCAAAACGGTTACTTGGATCATTGGATAATCCAACTCATGGATAGCGTTCAGGAGAGCCAGCGATAGACCGGCAATTCCAAACACATACTCTATAAACAGCGCATGGGCAAAACTAAATCCAAAACTCATTGCTCCAACATTCACTACCGGTGGTAACGCGTTTTTTAAGGCGTATAACCACACCTGCCACGGAGGCAACCCCATGGCTCGTGCAGTACGCACATAGTCCTGCGACAACGCTTCGAGCATGCTCGCACGGGTATAACGACTAAGAACCGCCATATAATGCAATCCTAGCGTCAACACCGGCAATACCAATGCTGAAAGATGTGGTCCGAGCCCACTCGACAAAGGCACAAAGCCACCAGCGGGAAACCAACCGAGTCCCACAGCGACAAAGGCAACAAGCATTAAGGCCACCCAATAATCAGGTACAGATATTCCTGTTATTGCAATAACCCTCGCAATATGATCGACCCAACTTCCAGGTTTTAGTGCCGAAATAATGCCTAATGGCAGACCTAAGACAACAGCAAGCAAGAAACTTAGTCCTACCCACTCGACTGTTATCGGAATCGAGTAAGCCAATTCACCGGCAAGATCTCGTTCAGTGATTACAGACTCGCCAAGATCTCCATTAAGCGTATTTACGAGCCAAATCTTGTATTGAGTAATAACTGGCAGGTGCAGATTGTGATCTCTTTCCCATTCCAGAATTTCTTCTTCTGGAGTATCAGGGTCAAGCACAACACTCGCGGGTGAGCCAGGCACAACATGTGTCAGGCAAAAAACCAGAAAACTGATAAGAAACAGCGCAACAACGGAAAAGGCTGCCCGGCGGACGTATTCCCACATAGCCAGGCAGCCTCCTTTTATTACCGCTTCGGTACTCTTCCCACAGCTATGCGAAATCGAGATCCCGAGACCGCATAGTCACACAAATATTGACGTCAAACCCTTTAAGCTCCCGACGCCACAGGTTAGCCGACACGGCGCCACCAATCGCGATCGCTGCACAGTGTTTTGCGATGATCCACTGCAAGTGCTCAACATGCTTCCTCTCTTCCTCCGGAGTTTGCGCTGCCCAAGCTTTATATACGGTTTCGTCGTATTCTTTAGCTGCTTCCGGATAAGCCGGTGCGAAGTTTTTAGCTTTAGCAATCCTACGATCAGATTTCATAGAACCTGCAAGGCCGTAGACATTCGACGGTGGATTCATGAATACATGCAGATTATTCGTCTTATCTGGTCCAAACGCATTCTTAAAATACGCACGCATCTTCAAGGTCTGGATACGTACGTTAATACCGATTTCGGCAAGCTGGCTCTGCACCAACAACGCCGTGTCAGTCGCATTTAAGATATACGGAACCGCAGGGATTATTAGGTCAAGATTGGCACCCTTAGGATACTTTGACTTAGCCAGGTAATCTTTGGCCATATCTAGATCGTAGTTGGTCAGCTTATCCGCCTCCCAATTATAGGGTCTACCATCAAGCGGACCGCCGTAAGAATAAGCCGCGTACGGTACGAACTGGCCGTGAAAAAGTTCGGCAACTTCCTCCCGGTTAATCGCCTTGGACACAGCAAAACGAAAATTAATATCATCCATCGGAGGCTTTGCCAAATTGCTTGTCAACATCATCAAGCCATAGGACGCTTTCGTGCCACCTGTAATTCCTGGCATATCCTTCAGTCTGACAAACTCACGCGGTGGTGGAGCAGTAATTACTTGGGCCTGATTAGTTAACAGATAAGCTACACGCACCGCATCCTCCGGCACAATCTTAAATACAAGGCGATCCCACTTTGGTGAGTTCTTCCGCCAATAGTTTGGGTTTCGCTTAAATTCGACGTAATCGTTTGATTTGAATCCAACGAACATTCCAGGCCCCGTGCCCAAACCAACGGGCGCCTTTTTGATGGCATTCGCACCTTTAGGATCCCCGGGCTGACCAGGTTCTCTGGAATCCTTCGGCCAGATACCCATGTACTTGGACATCATCGGAAACAAATCGCTGTATGGATGATGCATATTGAAACGCACCCGACTAGGGCTTTCGATTACCACTTCCTTAATCGGGGCCCACAATGAACGACGGCGGATTTTGTATTTCTTATCACGGACCGTGTCGTAACTGTACTTAACGTCTTCAGCTGTAAACTTCTGGCCATTATGAAAGTACACATCATCGCGAAGGTTGAACCAATAAGTCATACCATCAGGAGACACTTTCCAATCAGCAGCTAGCGCTGGTTGAACATTCCCGTTTGTATCGATCTCGCACAAATTTTCAAATACAACCTGAGTACAAGCCATAGCATCATGGTTACTTTGATGTGCCGGATCAAAATTCGACGGATTATTCGGTAATGCCAAGGTCAGGGTTTTGTCAGCCCCTAGCGCTATCTCTGGGCTTAACCAAGGCAACACCGACGCTCCAGCTAGAGTTGCACTCTTCTTTAGAAAACTACGACGATCATCTCCAACCGTTGATTTATCTTTCACTTGTCTCTCCTCCTTTAATCATCGCTCGAAATATCAAAGGGCTTCGAACAATTCCATATAATTAATGTGATTAATAGGCCCCAAAAAAAAGTATATCATCGACACGCGTAACCTGACCAAAAATACTGAAACAAGCTGCCAACAGCAACGGACAACCTAATTATGGACCGCGCCGAACAATTTAGCCTCGGAATAGACATCGGTGGAACTTTTACCGATATCGTCGCCTTGGGAACCCGAGGCTCCGTTGTCTCAACCAAAGTCTCATCCACACCTGACGACTATGGTCGTGGAATATCCAATGGAATCAAAGCGCTTTTACTTGAAGCTGACATAACGCCAACCGCAGTTACAAAGGTCGTACATGCAACTACGGTCGCGACCAATACGGTATTGGAGAACAAAGGTGCAAAAACCGGGCTAATAACAACTGAAGGCTTTAGAGACGTTCTCGAGCTTCGCCGAATCCGTATTCCTGAGATGTACAACCTGGACTACCAAAAGCCCGCACCCCTGGTGCCGCGCAAACTTCGCCTGGAGGTAAAAGAACGGTTAGGACCCAAGGGCGAGATCCGAATCCCACTAGATGAAGCTAGTGTCCGGACCGTCGCCGCTCGCTTAAGGATGGAAAGTGTAGAAGCCATCGCGATAGTTTTGATTCACGGATATGCAAACCCTGAACACGAGAGACGTGTCGAGGCCATCGTCCGCGAATGCGTCCCCACCAACATCTATATCTGTTGTTCACACAAGATCCTGCCTGAGATCCGCGAGTACGAACGCACGAGCACAACCGTTGTCAATGCTCTTCTAGGACCTGTCATGTCAACGTACCTAAGTTCTTTGGGTGAACGGTTGACCGCTTTGAACATTGACTGTCCGTTACAAATCATGCAATCGAATGGAGGCCTCATGAGCGTTCGATCGGCTATTGAAGCACCGGCACGATTATTGGAATCAGGCCCGGCCGCCGGGGTTATTGCAGCTGCCCAAATAGCCCGGCACTCTGGAGTCGAAAACGTAATTACCTTGGACATGGGAGGTACAACCGCAAAGACTGCTCTTATTGAAGGCGGCCTGCCAGCAAAGACAACAGAATACGAGGTAGGTGCCGGAATTAATTTATCCAGCCGACTTTTGCAGGGGGCGGGTTACGCAGTCAAATTACCATTTATCGATGTGTCAGAAATCGGTGCCGGGGGTGGCAGTCTAATTTGGTTCAACAAGGGGGGTATGATCCAAGTCGGTCCACAAAGTGCTGGGGCAGATCCGGGTCCGGTATGTTATGACGCTGGCGGAACCCAGGCCACCTTGACGGACGCACTTGTTTGCCTAGGCTACCTCAACCCTGACTATCTAGTCGGAGGCGCGCTAACTCTGCATGCAAAGCTTGCCGAAAATGCTATCCAGGATCAGGTCTGCGAAAAACTCGACCGAGAGCTGCTGGAAGCGTGCTACGGTATTTTTACTATTGCCACATCAAACATGATGCGCGCAGTCAAAGCGGTGTCCACCTATCGTGGCCGCGATCCACGCGATTTCTCATTGTTAGCATTTGGGGGCAACGGACCACTCATGGCATTAGAGATTGCAAGAGAGCTTCAGATTTCACGCTTGCTGGTGCCGCCGTCACCAGGCGTCTTCAGCGCACTTGGGTTACTAGTTTCAGAAGCCGAATACGAAAGCATGCGAACGCTATTTGGTCTAGTTACCGGATTTCAACCTAGCACGATTGACAAGGCATTCAAAGAGTTAGAAAGCGAAGTATTGGCAGAACTCGCATCCGATGGACTCAATGCGGCTAATATGCAGCTTAGCCGATTGGCGGACTTTCGTTACGCCGGCCAAGCTTTCGAGCTAACAATTCCACTCACCTCAGATATCGTAAACGCTGGTGTGATTAAGAATACGGTCGACGCATTCCACCGAGAACATGAACGCACGTATCAACATATGTCTCCCGAAGCCCCGGTTGAACTTGTCAACATTCGAGTTGTATCACGCTCGATAGCGTCTGACGATGAGAATGTTCATCCGCGACAGCTCCTGTTGGCGAATGCGCTCCCAACAAAAGCAACTGCCGATCGCCTCGCCTACTATGGCCCACGCTACAAGTCTGTTCTGACACCTGTAATCTCGCGCGGAGAACTAGATCTGCAACCCCGCCACGGGCCTCTGATCGTAGAAGAATATGATGCGACCTGTATCGTGCCCCCGGGTTCTACTGTCTTGCTCGATGATGGTGGAAATATTGAAATTCACGTCGGCGATTACTAATAACTGTCCCTACATAACTCTCGCAACTCATCAGGACTATTCGTATGGCTCAAGAAATCGATCAGATAACCTTCGAAGTTATCAAAAATGCGCTTGGCACGCTCGCCGATGAAATGGCTCTAGTGATTATGCGAACAGCGTATTCTGAAGTTTTGAGAGACACGATGGATTACTCGACGGCGATGTGTGATTCAAAGGGACGATTCGTTGCCCAAGGCCTGACAAACCCAATCCACTTGGGCTCCTTTCCAGACGCCATGCGGCGCCTTGTAGAGGAACACAATGAAACTACACAGCGTGGCGATGTGTTTATTTTCAATGATCCATATGGCTCTGGCGGCATGCACCTGCCAGATATTTTTATCGTACGGCCGGCCTTCGTTGAGACTGAATTGGTTGGCTACGCTGCAACACTGGGCCACCAAGCAGACATCGGTGGAATTGCACCGGGAGGTATGGCTCTATACGCGACCGAAATTTACCAAGAAGGTCTACGTATTCCACTAATGAAACTCTACGATCAGGGACAGCCAAACAAAACGATGTTTCAAATCTTGGAAAAAAATGTCCGAGTTCCCGATAAGGTACTAGGAGACATCAGGGCAATGCTCGCCGCTTCTGCGAGCGGTGAGCGAGGGCTTGAACAGCTAGTCCAGCGACACGGAGTAACCGACTTTAAACAGTGTGTCGAAGCACTCCACGATCATGCAGAACGATTGATGAGGGATGAGATCACTTCTTTGCCCGATGGGATCTATGAATTTGAAGACTGGCTAGATGGCTTAGGAGACACACCAGAACCGGTCCGTTTCGCAGTAACCATTACGATCAAAGATGATGAAGTAGAAATAGACTGGGAAGGCTCCTCTGCACAGCTTAAATCAGCCATTAATGGACCTCTCCCAACAACTCATTCCATGGGATATCTCGCCGTGCGGTGTGCTGTCAGTGCGCCGATACCGAATTGTGAAGGCTTCACTCGCCCAATTTCGATAAAAGCCCCGCTTGGCACAATTGTCAATCCGATTGAACCAGCAGCCTGCGCTGCGCGCGGACTGATTGCCTACAGAATGTTAGATGCAATGTTTGGCGCATTAGCGAAAGCTGCTCCTGAGAGGATACCTGCTGCATGTGAAGGCGGTCCCTCTGCACCACAATTTTCCTGTACGCACGAAGGCAAGCGTTACGTATGGGGAGGCGGCATGTTGGGCTGCTGGGGTGGCAGACGTTTTCTCGACGGGCTGGATGGAGTCTGTAATCCAGGTTGTAACCTCAGCAACCAACCGATCGAACTAGTAGAGGCTAGCGTACCGGTGGAAATAACCAAGTATGGATTTTCTGAAAACTCTGGTGGTCCTGGACGCTCTCGCGGAGGTTACGCTTTGGTTCGCGAGTTTCGATTCTTAGCGGAAGAAACCGACATGCATTTGCGAACCGATAGACGCGCAACGTTACCATACGGCTTGGAAGGTGGGCGAGATGGCACACCATCTTGGAATATCGTCAACCCTGGGCCCAACCAACATACCCTGCCAGTCTGCCCAATGCATAGCATCCAACTCAAACAAGGAGAGACATTTAGGCATATACAACCAGGAGGCGGCGGACATGGCGATCCACTCGAACGCGAACCCGAGAAAGTCAGAGACGCGGTAGAAAACGAAATGATTACTGAAGGGTACGCTTATGATGTATACGGCGTGGTCATTCAAGATGGGGCTATAGATAAAGTAGCGACAGATACGCAAAGGTCTGCTCTTCGCGCTACGGAGAGCAGCAACGAGGGACATCTTCGGCATTTTTATGAATCCATCAAGATTGACCCCATTCGCGATGCTCCTTCTCTAGCAACCAAACAGCGATGAATAAACTACCGTTAGCACGACCGACCTGGGTTGAAATTGACCTCGACGCAGTCGAGCATAACGTACACATCACTCGAAATATCGCCGGTGATTCCGTTAAACTTTATGGTGTCTGTAAAGCCGACGCCATGGGATGTGGGCTTATAACAATCGCTCAAACGCTTGCCGACGCTGGCATCGATGGGCTTGCAGTAAGTGACCCCACCGACGTTTTGAAGTTACGAGCAGCTGACATCAAAGTTCCCATACTTTTGTTTGCCTCTACACTCCCGGAACAAGCTGCAGATATTGCAACACTGGATGTAATCCCCGTAATACATGACTTTGAAAGTCTAGAAGCATTCGCCAGACTAAAACGTTCGCTGGAGATTTTCTGCAAGATTGACTCGGGAATGGGTCGACTTGGATTTACAGAAAAAAACTGGATCACAGCGGCCAGCGAACTCGCAGCGGCGCCACAATTGAAACTGAAGGGCTTGTATACACATATGAGCAATCCTGATGACCAAGATTTGACAAAGGAGCAAGCCGCCTGCTTTGAGCGTGCGTGTAAAGTAGCGACTTCGCATGGTTTCGCGCCATTTGAACAGATGGCAGCCAGCAGTAGGGTTCTGCTTGGCTACCCTGAATACCACTACTCTGCGGCAGACCCCGGGCGACTTCTTCTCGGCATGCTTGACTCGCCATGGTCTGAAATGGCTGCAACACGCCCAGTTATTCGTGCACTGAAAAGTCGCGTGATCCAAGTACAAGAACATCCAGCTGGGGTACAACTAGGTATTGGATATGGAAAGCCTATCAAAAGTCATCAATCGATGCGCACCGCTGTGATTCCCATTGGATTTAGCGATGGCTTAAATCATGCGCCACCTCTCGGTGAAGTAATAGTTTGTGGAAAGCGCGCTCCAGTACTAGGGCGGCGAAGTATTGAGTTCTCACTATTAGACATTACCGGCATTCCAGGCGTCGAAGTCGGATCCGAAGTGATACTACTTGGCGAGCAAGGAAACGAAAAGATTACAGCACTAGATTTATCAAAGACGCTAAACCTTCCCACCCTCGAACTGTTACCCCGCATTGCCCACAATACAACACGTCTATACGTGCGAAGCTAACTTAGTTACTTACACTTTTTATAGAACACTTCACCGACACTTAACAGCTCCACCAGGGGCCTGGTAAACGACTTGGGTGTCGTTTTCAGTCCTCTCCAGTCTAAATTGGGTGGAGAAGATATGTGAGGTTTGTAGCATTTCCTGACTTATTTGGACCCGATTACTGTCTTCGGAAGACAGGGGGCCGAGGTCGGATCCTCTCACCCCGACCATTTAGTCAACTAACGAGGCGAAGGAAACATATTGTCGGATATTCGGCTAACAGGGAAATAGGGAAATAACCTTAGATGAGATATAACCTATTTTGAAATGGCTTTTTCAGTATCGCAATCAAATGAACTTAACGTAAGCTATGAAACCACCGCCAACCAACAATTAGGGGCCTGATGCAAACATATTCAGTAGAAACTTACGTCGCCGATATTCGCGCGGTTGTTGCTGAGGAAACAACAGAGGCAGCGATCTGCGAGCGGATCAAGCCGCTTTCCAAGCGCCTTGCAGCTGACAGAATGTGGTTCGAGGACACCTATCGAGAGATCGATGCCCAAC
>Ga0114999_10006393_pt1 | contig 13599 bp, 15 predicted proteins | sample ArcticOcean_MG_C_3_FD_89820 | JGI IMG/M metagenome (GOLD analysis project Ga0114999, IMG submission 89820) | Marine microbial communities from western Arctic Ocean - ArcticOcean_MG_CB8_126 | ecosystem: Environmental > Aquatic > Marine > Oceanic | place: Arctic Ocean: Canada Basin | collected...
ACTGCAAGAACGTCTTCGCAGCGTCGAAGCTGATCGTGACGCCGCTGCCGTGCGTGCCACCTGTTGACCACTTCCATGTCATGCGGTATCCCGTCGTGTCGACGACTTGCGGCAAGTCGTCATCTGCTGCCATGTAAAAGCTATTGCAGCGTTCTGCGTCAGCGACTGTGCTGCTTGAGACATCGTCTTCGACAGACGAGCCGAGCGGCACACATGCTCTCGCTCTCGGCAAGTCAGTCCACCCAACGCCAGCGTCGAGCGTGTACTGCAACGCGACTTCAGCGATCGCCCAGTTGTTGTTCGCTTGCATCGTCCAAAGTGCAGCGACGTTCGTTGTGCTCCCGGTTGTCGGCGTGCCGAATCGCAAGTTCGTCGTCGCACCAAACTCGTGATACATCACCCACTTCGCGGCAGACGTGTTGACTTTCCACATCTTGACGATCTTGCTCTCATTGAAGACCGCTGACGTCGTGAGCACCATGCCGTCGTCAGTCGTCGATGCTGATGTGAGCGTCGCTGACCCAACCGCAGTGAATCGTGCGCAGCAATAGTTCGGTGCATGCTGGAAGTACCACTTGCGATCGTGCAGTGTCTGAAAGATCAGTGCAGTCTGATCGTCCTGTATGCCGAGTCCGAGAAAGTCGTACGCTTCAACAGTGATCGTTCCGCCTGCGACTTGATTCGCTGCACCGTCGCCGTGATCTGCTGACGCAGTGAACGCATCGCGATGCACTCTGAACGTGCCTGACTTGTAATGCCCGATGCCTGTCGACTCGTCGCACTCGCCCTGGTGCATCTGTATGCCGCGGATCGGGATGCTGCCGCCGCAGTTCGACACGTAAAGCATCGCTTGCTGCTCGCCGTCGAGATGCACAGCGTCGCCAGGGTCTTGTATGTCTTCGAGCGAGTACCCGCTTGTGGTCGCCCAGCCCGTGTTCGTGTTCGACGTTGAACCCTTCTGCACATGGTTCAGCAGATACGCCTCGAAGCCGCCTTGATCTGGCGCGATGTTGTCTTGCAGTTCTGCGTACAGAACTCGCGACTGCATCGGGTGACTCAACGCGACCTGCCCGCCCGGCAAGTTCGTCTGCTGCAAGCCGCCGACGCCCACAGGCGCAGGTCTGTTCAGTCGCTCGACGACGCCGTTCAGTCTGCCGAGGGGAATCGTGCGACCTACCTCGAACTTCTTCAGCTTGTCCGTGACTGCTGCTGTCATGTGATCACTGATCCTCGCACGGTGTGCCTTCGTCGTCGATCGCGTCCATGTTGAACAACTCGCTGAAGTCTGTCGACTGGTAGATGTCTTCGCCGTCTTCTTGCGTGATGACTTGCCAGTGCTGATCGGCAGCAGCAGGCTTCGATCTGTACATCATCAGCCACGTGACAGCGCTGCCGTCTGCTGTCTGCCACCCTCGCTCAAGGATGCGATAGTTCACAGTGTACACTGGGTTGCCTCGCGGCGAGAAGCCCAGCGTAACTGACGCGCCTGCGAACATCGCTGTCGCTTCAGCAGCGCCTCTGAACTCTGCTTCGTTCAGCTTGCCGATCGAGGCACGTATCGCATCCATCGGCGGGTTCGGCACGTTCGTCATCGTGACGTTGTGCTCGATCATCGGCAGCACGATACCCGCTTGCAAGTCTTCGTTCACGTGCGTCTTGCCTTCGTCGTTCGCTGCGTCCCACTTCAGCCCACTGTTCGGCAGCGTCATCACGTCTGCCTGAATATCGATACTGTACTCGATGTTCTGCCCTTGCTCGTCGTCGTCAGGACAGTCTTGCTCTCTGCCCTTGTAGCTGACCGAAAGCACAGCGCCGCCGACAGGGTGCGTGATCGTGTCGTTCTCGCCTAGCCCAGTGCCAGTCGTCGTCGGAGAGTTGTTCTTGTCGAACGGCTCGATGCTCACAGACTCAACACGCAAGTGCGGGCGACCAGGGAACGCAGCCGTCTCTGCACCGAGCACTGCTGTGCCGACGACTCTCGGCTCTGGCATCAACTCAAGCACAAGTGCGTCGATGTCATCCCAGTCTGTCTTGATCTTCAGCGCAGCAGTGATGCCGTCCTTCGTGATGTTGAACGTCGGGAACCCTGCTAGAACTTCGCGAGCCATGTTCGCACCCTTTGTTTTCTATGCGCCATCGACGACGATGTCAGCCATACGATCTTCGACTTCATCAGCAGTCGCAGTGTTCTTGTCGATCTTCTTCAGAATCTTGTTGCGTTCCATCGCAAGCTTGTCTTTGCTGCCGAGTCCTTGCTGTATGTTCTGCGAGAATCCTTCGAGCGATGTGAACGCGAACTTCTGGTTCTCTCGCTTTTCTTTGTCGCGATCTTGTATCTTCTTGTCGACGTCTGCGAGTCTGTCGCGTTCTTTCTCTCCCTCTGTGACAGCGCGATCAAGCTGACTGCCGAGATTCTCCATCGCGAGTCTGTTGCGTTCGTTCTGATCAACCTCTGCCTTCATTCTCTTCTCGAAGTCAGACTCTGGCTCGTTGCGTTCTGCTCGCGTCATTCCCCCCGATGCTTGATCAGCGCCCTTCGTGTGTCGATCTGTCCTGAATCGCGCGAGCGCCGGGTTCGTCTCGATCTCGTCACGTGTCGCATCTGCTTTCTGATCAGCGATGAACTCGTCTCGCTGTCTCTTCTTGCTTGCTGCTGCTCTGATCGCTTGCTTCTTCTCGAACGGCAAGAAGCTCGCTGACTTCGTCGGGTCATCAAGATCGTCGACCTTGCCAGCGAGTCGTCGAGTCGCGTTCTCTCTGTCGAGCACTGCTGTCTTCTTCTGCTGCTCTTCGAGTTTCTTTCGCGTTGCCTTCACGCCTTCTTGTAATTGCGCACGCTCTTTCGGGCTAGAGCCAGCGTTGATCCTGCCAGAGCGATCAGTCGCTTCAGCACGCAAGTCTCTCTCTTTCTTGTTCGCTGTCGCGAGTCGCGTGCCGAGTGCCTTGTCTGACAACAGCGAGACATCGTCGTCGATGATCGCAGGTGACTTGCGTGCTGCTTCAGCTTCTTTCTTCTTTGCTCTTCTGCGTTCACGCTCGTCGAGTATCTCGATCTTCTCGTCTTCGCTCAGTCGCTGGTAGTCAGCGTTGTTCGTCAAGTGCTCTTCGTCTGCGAGGTCCATGTTCTTGACTGGCGACAAGACTCGTCGCTTGTTGCGCAGTCGATCGATCTTGCCCTGTATATCGCCAGCGGCTTTGCTCTTCGCTGACGCCCGCTCTGCTTTCGCCTTGCCGGAGTAGTACGAAGTGAACGCTGTGATGTGGTCGATCGGATTATTGATGTCGCCCATGTCGGTGTTGTGCTTGAAGTCCTTCTGCGCGTCTTGCGCAAGCTTCTTGCCTTCAGCAGCGACTTCGTCTCGCGCCGCCTCAAGTTCTGCGATCTCTGCGTCGACAGTCTTCAGTGCTTCTTCTTTCGAGACTGTGCCTGCTCGCTCACCTTTGAGTGCCTTGTCTGCTGCTGTGCCTTCTTTCGTTTTGTTTGCAACTTCGCGAGCGTCTTTCGCTGCGTTCTCTGCTGCTGTGACTCCGAGCAGACTCTTCGCGATGTCGTCGAGACTTTCTGAGAACGCTTGCCCCTTGATCGTCGCATCGACCCACACAGCAGCAAGTGCGACGACTGCTGCGATCGCAAGTGTGTACGGGTTCGACAGCGCCATCATCGCGCCGCCCATCATCTTGAGTGCAGTCACAGCCAAGCCGATCGCGACGACGACTGCGCCAACTTTCACAGCGAACGCTGCGACTGTCATGATCGTCTTGCTCAAGCCCGTGTTCAGTTCGCCCGTGCCGTTGACCCACTTCGTGAGCGTCTTCACGATCTGTCTGATCTCAGGCGCAAGTTCGCTGCCGAGCATGATGAACATCTCACCGATCGCAGACTTCAACTTCTGGAACTCGCCCGTCAGTGTGTCGAGTTGCACAGCAGCGATCTTCGCAGCAGTGCCGCCTGCATCACTCAAGCGGTGCTCGAACTTGCGCATCTCGTCGCCGCCCTGTTCGAGCAGAACAGTCAAGCCCGCGATCGCCCGTAGACCACCGACTTGTGCGACTGTCGAACTTCTCTGAATCTGTGTCATCGACTCCATCGCTGTGTTCATGTCGTCGATGATGTCAGCGAGATGTCGCATCTTGCCACCAGACGTCTCGACTGAGACGCCCATCGCTTGCATCGCCTTCTTGACTTCAGTCGGCTGTGCTTGCAGTCTGATCAAGATGTTGCGCAACGACGAGCCTGCCATGCCGCCTTGCACGCCTGCGTTCGACATCAACTGAATCGCAGCAGTCAGTTCGCCCAAGTCTTTGCCAGCAGCAGCGCCAACAGGGCCGACGAACTTGAACGCCTCGCCTAGCTGGATCACATCAGTGTTCGACGTCGTGAACGCTTTCGTGAGAACGTCAATGACTTCGCCAGTCTTCGACGTGTCGATCTGCATGCCACGCATCGTCTTCGACACGATGCTCGCTGACGTCGCCATGTCGAGTTGCCCAGCAGCAGCAAGGTTCAACGTCGGCGTGATCGCGTCGAGCATCTCCTTCGTATCGAAGCCCGCGAGCGCGAAGTTGCCCATCGCTTCTGCTGCGTTGTCAGCAGTGAACGCTGTCGACTTGCCGAGATCGCGAGCCTTCTGTGCGAGCGCAGCGAACTCGCCGCCTGTCGCACCGCTGATCGCTTTGACACGCGCCATGCTCTGCTCGAACGTCGCTGCTGTCTTCACGACAAGACCGAGTGCACCCGCAGCAACAGCGACGCCGAGACGAGCCTTCTTCGCCGTTTGCTCCATGTCAGCAAGTCCCTTCGAGAAACTCTTCTTTGCTTTCGCGAGTTTCTTGTCGAAGACTGTCGTGTCGAAGCCGATCTTCACGAACGCTTCTGCAAGCTTCAATCCCATGTCGTGAGTCCTCTTGTCGCGAGTCTGCGATCACGATCTTGCCGCAACCTGATCGCCGGCATCTCGTCCTCGTTGACTAAGTGCTTCCCTGGCAAGTTCTTCAAGTCACAGCACAGCGATCTGATCTGGTACATCGTCATCTTGCTGATCTGCTTCGGCGTGTACCCGTACGACTCTGCCATCATGCGTATGATTCGACGCCACGGAATATAGGTCAGGCCCGACCTGTTCTCGTTTCGTGCGCATCGCTGGTCGTATTCGGGTCGATCGTCGACGCCGGTTGTTCCTGCGATGTACTCTTCCCAGTCGAAGTCGGGCCAAGCGAGTTTCCCGCTAATCCCTCGCCACTCACCTTGTCGATCTTCGTGTGATAATCGTCGAGCACTTCTCCCATCGTTCTGTTCTGTGCCATCGCTTCGTTGACTGTCTCAAGCATCGCGTCCTTCACGAACTCTCGCGAGCACGTGTACTCTTCAGGCACGTCGCTGTCGCCTCTGATCATGCACCAGATGATGAACACAGTGCCGTCGAACGACTGCATGTACTGCGACACCTCTACGATGCTTGCTCGATACACTTGACGAGACTGCGCCAGTGCTTGAGCGATCATCTCTGCTTGAACCTTCGGTTGATTGTCGAACATCACAAGCTTCTTCTTGATGATGACGAACGGGTCATCTGCAAGCGACTCAAGATGTCGCTCGATCATTCCGTACACTTCAGCAGCGACTGGGTTCATCACGAACTCTCGACCACCGAGTGTGATCGTCGTGCCGATTCCAAAAGCGTTCGCTGCACTCTCAACAGCACCATGTGACATGATGTGCTCTCCATAAAAAAAGGTGATTGCTCAGTGTGTTGCTGTCGGGTGTTGCGACCCACCGCAACAAGTTAAGTCGGGTCTGTCCACGCACCGTTCGTCTCGCCGCTGATCGTTCCACCGAACGGCTCGCCGTCGTTGATGTCAGTGTTCAGTTCGAGACTCGACACGATGATCGGCACACTGTACGAGTGCGTCGCGTCTGCAAACAAGACGACAGTGACAGAGTCACCTTCTCGCAGCAGATTCTCGATCGGGTCGTTGAAGTCGTACACGAACTCGAACGTCAGTGTCGCGTCTTTGACGCCACCGACTCGCTTCTTGTAACCAGCCGACACGTTCGACGCCCACGCTGGGTTGTTCGACGAGCGACTGAACGCCCAAGACTTGATCTCAGCAACAGACGATGCAGCGATCTGCACGTCGCCGCCTGTGCCTGACTTCGGCAAATGAGTAGGCATGATAATGTTCTCCTTAGATTATTCGTGCCAAGTAAGTGATAAAATTTAGACCGTGCCCCACACAGCAAAGTCGAACACAACGTCTGCTGCGCCTGCATACACAACTTCGAGAACGTCTGTCGCGCCAGCGCCTATCGCGACTCCGTCAATCGGTGAAGTCCATAAGAACAAACCATTCGGCGTGATCGTCAGCTTGCCGTTCGCGACGCCACCGAAGAGAGTGTCCCAACTATTCGTCCCAGCGCCGATCACGATGTCTTCGCCCGTCGCGGGCGTGAACGTGCCGTCGCCGTCGTTGCTTCCCAAGTTCCTGATCCACAGTCCGCGAACGTCAGTGAACGTGATCGTGTTGCCGAACGCATCTGCGAGTCCGCCCGCGAGATCGATCGCGTCGACGAGCGAGCCAGCAGACAGAGTGCGACGATCGACGAACATCGCTTGCGCTTGATTCGCGCCCTGCCCGTTCAAGATCGTCTTCTGGTACAGCACGTTGCGACGATCTTTGATCGACGTCGGGAACGCGCCTTGGTTGCGATAATCGAACCCGACTTGCGCTGAGATCGCGATCGCTAAACTTGTGCCTGCCATGTCACTTCGCCTCCTGTCGCTTGACTTCAAACTGTGCGATATAAGCCCACACTTCTGTGTCCATCTGTTCGACGAGATCGTCAAGCACTGAACAGAACAGCGACTTGCCGTCTGCTGTGCTGAGTGCGAGATCGACTTCGTTCAGTGCTGCGAGCACTGCGTCTCTGTACGTGAACGCGAGTGTGTCTGTCGTCGTGTACACGCTGAGTGTGAACGTCGTGTTGAAGTATCTGCTCGTGTTCGTTCTTGTCTCGATCGGGTTCGAGACGTTCGTCATGACAGCGTACGGCAGATCGTCGCCCGTGCGACTCAGCTTCAACGCGATCCCAGCAGACGTGAACGTCGCGTTCGCGTCGAAGAGCGTCTTCACTTTGGTCAGCACTGCATCCATCTGTCTTCGCCTATATGTTCGAGTTCGACGCCACGCCTAGTGACTTCGTGAGTATCGTCTTCAGCTTCGCTCGCTCGCTCTTCCAGACGAGTTGCAAGTTCGGTCGAGGCTTCAGCCCTGCCTTCGGTGCGCCGATCTCGTGGTACAGCCCATACTTCAACGGCGTGCCGATCGTCACGTACTTGTGTCTGCCCTTCTTCACCACGTAGAAGTAACTCTTCGAGAGTCGTGCTTCGCCTGCGAACGTGTGTTCTCCGACGTTCGAGTGCTTGCCGTCTCTGTTCGACCGTGCTCGTGTCTTCATCACGATCGTCGTCCTGAAGTATTCGCCTGCAAGCTTCAGCAAGTTGTCGAGATGCTTGTCGATCGCTCGCCTGACAGACGCTTCGTTCCACTTGATGCTGACCTTGACCCCGTCCTTGGCGCTCATCGTTGTCGCCTCTTGTCTGCTGCGAACACGACGAACAGTCTCTGCTGATGATCTGTGTCTTTGTGTGCGAGCACTTCGTACTCGACGCTGTCGTACGTCATCGTGTACTTCTCGCTGACGAGTGGGTCGTCGAAGAAGAAGAACTTGTACACGACAGTGAAGCCCTTCTTCTCGAAGACGATCGCTGCCTTGTCTGTCGGGTCCATCGGCATCATGCGAGCCATGCGAGTGTACGTCGTGCCGTCTGTGTACGACTCGCCGCCCGTCGCACTTGTCGTCTTCGTGCGCGGCGTGATCGTGATCTGCTTGTCGCAAAGCGATGCAAGTGACATCAGATGAACCTGTCATAATTGACTTCAAAGCCTAGAACTCGCTGAACTTCTTTCGGCACAGCGACTGCACTGCCACCGCCTGCTGCGTACTTCACTGAGTAGTCACCGAGTCGTTCGCTCTCGATGTCAGCGCCGCCGCTCTGTGCGACTCGCAGTGTCTCGTTGAACTCTTTCGCGACCATGTGCAGCATGCCGCTCTTGATGTGCGCACCGATGCCGCCGTTGTTCATCTCTGCTGCTGTGTAGCCGTGCACGTACGTGACCTTGATCGTGCCCTGCTCTGCGGGCCAGCCTCGCCCGATGCGTATCACTCGCCCGCTCTGGCAGATGCCTGCTTGCGTGATCGCGAACTTGTAGTGCGTGCCCTCAGTCAGCAGTGACGCTGCTGCGAAGTCGCCTGACTGTTGCCCGAAGTGTGCAGCGCGATCTTCGTACAGCGTCGTGATCGATCGCAGTGGACGTTGCAGCACGAGATCAGATCGTCGACCGCGACTCACAGCGACCGGCACTGCTTGCCCGCCTGCGACGTCGTACTCAAGCGACTGTGCGTCGCCGCCACCAAAGTTCGTGCGGGGATAGTATTCGGTGATCGTCTCTTGCTCGAACGTGTCGATGCCGAACAGGTAGCTGATCGATCGCTCGACGAACGGCAAGATCATGTTCAGCAAGCCCTCTTGTGACGCAGTCACAGAAGTCGTCTTGCCGAGATACGTCAACGCTTCAGCGTAACTCACAACACTCATAGGCCCGTGTCGCCTCCTAGCGTGTCGATGACGTGCAAGACGCCTCGCTCTACGTGCTTCGTTGCGTTCGCTGGCGCGAGTTCACTATCGTCAGCGACAGCAACCTCACAGTCGTACACGCCAGCAGTCAGTGCAGTGACGTCGTCTTCAGCGAGTCGCACTGTGTACGCAGCAGGCGACACGATGCTCGTCACAGTCACAGTCGACCCGTTCGACTCAACAGTGCCACTCTCAAGATCGAGATCGGGTGTTGCGTTGCCCCGCCCTATCTTGAATCGCACAACGTCTTCCGCTGCGAGTGCGACGCCAGTCGTGCCGTCTGACTCGTACAGCGACCCGCTGAAGTCAGTCGTGCGTCCCTTGTATGCGATGATCTCGAACATGTTCAACTCGTTGCGCGAGCGATGTCAGTGTTGCCGACGTCGTCGCGTGATAGGTTAGTGTTGCCTAGTCCTGATCTTGCAGGCGTCGACGAAGCAAGCCCTGATCGAGCGATGTTCGTGTCAGCCGGAAAGATGTCGTCGCTTGTACTGTCACCTCGCCACGAACCCGATGCGAACGAGTTCGCTCTGAACGTGTGACCCTCGAAAGTATCTTTGCTTGATGCCATCAGACGTACGTGATCGCCGATCTGTTGCCGCTACCGTCGACAGTGACGCTCGCTCGTGTCGTTGTCTTGTCAAGTCCCTTGAACACTTCTGTGCCTGTACCTGCGCCACTGATGATGCCGATGCACGCTGCTGCGATGATCTCAAGAGCGTTCGGCAGCGTCTTCGTGTCGACGAGCACAAGATCAAGTGCGTCGCTCGAAAGCGAACCGTCGAAGTCGTTGCCGCCCGCGCCTGCCGTGCCCTCGAAGCCGTGGCCCGTCGCGCCGCCCGCACCGTGGAAACCTGAACCCGTGCCGATGCCGAGTCCATAGAATCCGTCGCAGTTGGTTGCGCCGGGTGCGGCTGCGTAAATCGCGCCAGTCGTGCAACTCGAACCGGCTTGCGAATAGATTCCTGATCCCGTGCCGTCGCCAACGAATCGCGCTCCGTGCCTCGCTGTTCCAGCCGCCGCAGCGTCGATGCCGTGTCCTTCGGTTTGCGCTGAGAAACTCGCACCAGCACCACTCGTCGCGCCGCCAAGAGATTCCAGCCCCGGCCCAGTCGCGCCGCCCGTTGTCTTGAATCCCGCTGCCGTCCCGTTGCCGGTCAACTTCAACGCCGGCTCGTTTAGTGTTGTCGATTCAGCGATGATGCGTTCGACGGTCAGCACCGCAGCCGTGCCGCCGTGCGCGACATCGCCCAACGCGACCGCCGTTAGACCTGCACCAGCCGTGCCGATCTCTGCCGTGTCAACTAGAATCGCGTCAACGATGCCGTCGATGGTCACAACGCCTGCTGCAATCGTGGCGAGCGACGACGTGTGTGAACTTTGCGTTGTGATGATCGAACTTATTTCCGTGTCGATGTACGCTGCAATCGTCGCGAGCGTTGTCGGTATGTCATCCGTTTGTAATTCGTTCGTGTCTGCGAGGATGTCGTCCACCACCATGTCGACCGTCGCCAACGCAGACGCAGTAGCGAGGGCGGCATCAGTGATCGCGGTGTCGCACTCGGCGTTGACTTCTGCCTTTGCCGTCGTCGACAACGCAGCAACCGTGACGTCGCCGCTTGAATCGACAAGCGGGAAAGATGTACCGAACATCGCTTCGTATTGATTCGCTGGCACCACGAAAAAACTTTTCCGCACAGGCAAACAGAGACTCGCATCTTGAACGACGACTTCGATGTTGCCGAGCGTGCCCGTCTCGCTCCCAGAGCCAAGCGTCAAGAGATACCAACCGGGGGAGCCAGTGATAGCCGTCCATGCGTTCGCGCTGATGCTGACTGACGTTGAACCACTCGCGCCAGAAATAAGAACTTCCGCCTCGTCAGCCGACGCCAGCGAAACGGTTGTCTCGGGAGTTACCGCATCGTCCTTGTCCATGAATGGACCGATGGGAACTTGAACGGAAGTGGATTGTTTTAGAAACATATCACAACGCCATTTGCATTTGGTGGTGCATTGCTTTGATTGCTATGTTCGCGCCGAAGTTCCAGTTCGTGTTGCCGAGTCCGTCAGTCCACGGGCCTGCACTTGCGTCGACTTCTGTTCCGCCCGTTCCTGTCGCGTCGCAGTTGCTCACCGAACCGATGCCGCTAACAACCGCAGTGCCAACGATGTCCATGTACCACGTCGCAGAGCCAACGATTGTTTGGGTGTCTGCTGTGAAGTTGCCATCGATGTCGAACGTCGAGCCAGCGGGGTCGACGATAGAAAAGCCGCTCGCCCAATCCATGTCGCCCGTCGAGTTGATGTCGTACCCGTTCGAGTCAAACGATCCTCCCGACACCGTTGCGAAGTCGTCGCACACAGCGTTCGCTCCAAGCGTCAACGCACCTTCAATAGAAACGTCACCGAGCGTACCTACTCCCGCGTTATCGGTCAGGGTACCAGTGCCATCGAACGTGACAACGCTCGTTGCACCCTCGCTCCAGACAAGCGTTCCAGCACTTGCCGCAAGCGTAAGATCACCCGAGAATTTTGCATCGCAATCGTGGGTCGCCATGTCAAGCGTGTATGAATAACCTGCCTTGTCTGCGTCAACTGATACATCACCAGTGAACTCTACAGTCTGACTCGTAGCGGTTCCTAGTACAATTGATTTGTCGATATAGTTCTGCGAAAACGTCCAGTCTCCACCGTACACTCCGCCGGTTAAAGTTATCCCCCGATTGACAATTACTAGTGCAGGGTCAAAAGTTCCAGCCATTTCACTAATCTGCGAGCCTACAGAACCTTGCGACGTTTGGAGCGTGCCAAGACCTGTTATTCTTCCCCCCGTCTTAATACGCAAATCAATTTGTGTCCGTAAATAGAATTTGAACCCTGACGATATATCAACCGTTCCATAAATATCAGCACTCATAAAATCGCGAAGATAGAACCCGTAATAACAGGCTGCTGTAAACGTCTTGCCCGCATCAACAAGAAAGTAATTCCATACAGCAAGATTAAAGAACAATCCGCTTGCTGCTATGTCACCACTAATCTGTAAATCGTAAAGACCCGTTCCCGATTTCACTTGCAATAGTTTCGTGGTCCCGGTCATAACTACGGATGAAGTTTGACGAGTCAAAGTTTGGTGGTAGCTATCCCAGTTGCCCGCACAAGTCCAGACGCTTCCCGTTCCCATTAGCAGAGCCGTCGTGCCGTCCATCGTTATGTCGCCGGTCGTCGTTATGTCATGCGTCACTGCGTCGAACTGCCCGCTGTATGCCGACGTGATATTGATTGCCGCACAGGATATATTTCCAGACAAATTGCAAGCAGCAACGCTCGTAGCATCAAACGTCAACGTATCGCTCGACGACAACGCACCGAGCGACCAATTGCCGACGTTATTGCCGTCACTATCTACAGCAGCGTTCCAAGTATTGACCGCCATCACTGAGGCTCCGCTTTAGGAACGGCGACGAGGTTTAGGTTCGCACGCACTCGCAGTTCTTGTGTCGTCTCAGCAGGCAAGTCAGCAGCAGCGGGCGTCGTGCCTACGATCAGCACGCTCGCTGCTTGCACGCCCGCGATCGCTGTGATGCGATCTTGCAAGGTGCTGTACTCTGCCTTCGTGTCGACTGCTTTCGCAACACGAAGCAACACGACTGCGTATCGAGTATCGTTCTCGACGTCGACTTCGTTCTGTCGATGTCGCGTCGCGTGTCGGCGTCGCTTCAGCTTCTCGACAGACTCTTCGCTGATCTCTTGTACTGCTTTGCGGACTGCCATGTTCTGTGCCTTTATTCGCTTGTGCCGATGTCAGGCCACTCGACGAGCGGCTTGCTGTCAGCAGCGAGCATCTTGTTCAGTTGACTCTTGAACCAGTTCAGTAGCTTCCAGAATTTGCGGTGCGTCGCCCTGTGCTCGTCGAGCCGCCTGTTCTGTTCGACGTCGAGATCGCGATCAGCAGTGAGTTGCTCAAGCTTGTACGAGATCATCTTCATCTGTGCATCGTGCTCTGTGTCTCGCAACTCTCTCGCGGCGACGGCTGCGTTGATCGTTCTCGTGTTGGCTTGGCTTGCACTGAACGACCAGCCCGCAGCGAGCACAGCAAGCCCCGCACCGAACGAAGCCATCCCCATCACGATCTTGACGAGCAGACTCGTCGTCGTCTTGTGATCTGTGTCTGCCATCGTTATTTCGCCTTCATCACTTCAAGTAATTCACGATGCCGCCGCTCGGCTGTGTCGTCGTCGGACACATTCGTGTTGGCCCTGATTTCTTGCTGTAGTTTTGAGTCAAGCGACTCGATACGCTCCGCTACCGTGTCGTCCGCCAACCGCATCTCGATTTGCAGTTTGGCGTCCATGTCTTGCAGTGCGTTTTCGACAAACTTTCTGTGCTCGGCAGTCCGTGACGTATGCTCTGCGTGCTTGGCCATCGCGGTCGGGTGACCGTCTAGCAGTTGATGTTTTATGAGGGCGTCATCCGTTGCTGCTATGTCCGCTCGCATCAACGTCAATTGTGTGGCGTGTGATGCAGTCGATGCCGCCAGTCTTTCTTTCACTTGCGCCGCCACCCGCTGCGTTGCAATGTCGTTGTTTTTGGTCATCAAGTACAATGGAGCCATCGCGGCGGTGCCAACCGACACGATAAACGCGATCAGCACGCCAATACCCGAAAAGTAAACGCCCCAATTTGTCTCGCCGCGTCGTGATATTTTCTCAGTCAGACCAGCGATTGACGCATGAACTTGGCTAAAGGATTCGTTGACTTCGTGGCGAATCCCGCCCGGCAACTCGCGCATCGCCTGCCCGAGAGAATGCACCTCGCGCCCCAACGTGGTGTAACCTTCTTCCAGCCTCGCTAGTCGGGAGTCTTGCGTTGTCGTGTGGTCGGGGGGATGTTTGTCTGTCAT
>Ga0114999_10006394_pt1 | contig 13597 bp, 11 predicted proteins | sample ArcticOcean_MG_C_3_FD_89820 | JGI IMG/M metagenome (GOLD analysis project Ga0114999, IMG submission 89820) | Marine microbial communities from western Arctic Ocean - ArcticOcean_MG_CB8_126 | ecosystem: Environmental > Aquatic > Marine > Oceanic | place: Arctic Ocean: Canada Basin | collected...
AGCCTATTCTATATATAAATCAAACCCCATAAACGGTATTGGGCCCAGAGGGTTTCGTCATGTTTATAAAGACTATGCTCCTGCAAATGACATTTTTGTCATGAATAAAACACCGCCAACACAACCACATCTCCTTATATTGGAGATCCTTACCGAAACCGGTTTAATCGGTTTTATAGGATATATTCTACTAATTTATTTAATCTTTCGACTTGTCCTGCAATCTAAAAATAAAGAGACTTCATTGCCACTTTTTATTCCAGTAATCGTGGCATTGTTTCCCTTTAATTCACACATGGCGTTTTATGGTTCTATATGGTCTAGTATGACTTGGTTATTACTGGCTTTATATTTTACAAATGAAAAATTAATTTGTAACAATGGTTTTATTCAACATAAGTACACGTGAAATTTCTAAAAATAAAATTTGAGGTGATTGTTAATGTGATATACCACATAATGAATGGTGTCGGTTTGTAGTGAGTATATTAATTACAGGATCGACTGGTGCCTTTGGGTCTATGCTTGTCAAATGGTTGCAGAATAATAGCTCTGAACAGATTTGGTGCACTGGAAGACAATCTCTGAAAGAAAAAGGATACTACTCTTGTGATCTTACCGATGCTGTCGAGACTAAGTCTTTAATAGCTAAGCTTAGACCACAATTGATTTTTCATATGGCCGGTAATTATATAAATACATATGACATGGATTATTCGATCAATTCGTTAGGTGCAAGATATATAATAGAGGCGCTTATTGGGGAAGGCGTAAACGCAAGAGTCATTCTAATAGGTAGTGCGGCTGAGTATGGTATTGTCTCGCCCGATGAAAATCCGATTAAGGAAAATAGAGCTCTTCATCCGGTGACTATTTATGGTCTTTCTAAAGCCTTTCAAACTCAACTTGGGATATATTTTGCACATAATTCAAATATTGAAATTCTGATAGCGCGCATGTTTAATCTTCAATCTTCTGGATTATCGGAACGATTATTTATGGGAAGAATGGAAAAGCAAATCGCTGCATTCTTACGCGGCGAGACAAAGAGAATAATCACAGGGAATCTAGATTCACAACGCGATTACATCTCAGCAGATCAAGCTGTTGAACAATTAAATATGATAGCGAAGAAAGGAAAATCTGGCGAAGTTTATCATATTGCTAGTGGACAACCGATAAAAATGAAAGAGTTACTCCATAAAATGTTACTTGATGCCAAAATTGATCCATTAAAAATTAAAGAAGATATTGGGGCTATTGGTAAAATAGATTACGATGTGCCAGTAATTTATGCTGATATGACAAAAACGAACAAATTAAAGACATTATGAGTCATGATTAAATGAGTAAAAAAACACTCACTATTCTTTGCCCTGTATATAATGAAGAAGAAGTTATAGAAACATTTTATGCTGAATTAAAGACTGTGTTGAACTCATTACCTGAGGATTATGAAGCTAAAATAATGTTTGTGATAGATCGCTGTGAGGACGCAACATTGGATATACTTAAACGTATATCTCAGTTAGACAGTTCAGTTATGTTAATATCCTTATCAGCACGTTTTGGCCATCAGATGTCTTTACTTGCGGGAATAGATCATTGCAATAGCGATATCATTATAATGATGGATAGCGACTTACAACACCCACCTTCAATAATTTCATCTATGCTCGAAAAGTATGAGGATGGCCATGATATAGTCTATACCATCCGACAAGCATCATCTGACATAAGCTTCATTTCACGTGTAGGCTCTAAACTTTTCTATTTACTTGTCAACAAAATATCAGATACTCCTATTTATGAGAATGCAGCAGACTTCCGCTTAATTTCTCGCCGGGTCGCTGAACTGTTCCAAAACAATATCCGTGAACGGAATTTATTTTTACGCGGCCTTTTTAATTGGGTGGGTTTTAAAAGAACGGCAGTTTCTTTTAAAGCCGATGAACGTCCAGCGGGGAAAAGTAAGTACTCTCTTATGTATCTGATATATTTCAGCCTAAATGGTTTAATCGCATTCAGCAGTAGTATTTTACGATTGGCTATAATAATGGGGATTTTATTTGCGTTATTTGGGATGCTACTTGGAGGATTCACTTTAGTTCAGTATTTTATCAATGATTCGTTTCCTCCTGGCTGGGCAACCCTGACTATATTACTCTCGGTTTACGGTGGCATTCAGCTTTTTTTTCTCGGTGTCATAGGCGAATATGTTGGAGCTACATATATTGAAGTCAAAAGACGACCTCACTATATTGTTGATGAAAAAATTGGTTTCCTGTAACTAAATGATAATAAATAATAGCAATGAAACTTCACAAGTTGCCGAGAAAATCTACTCTCTACTTTTTAAAAAAACAATAACACCTGAGATCTTGGAACACTCAATTAAAGCTATTAATCTACTCAAAAAAAATCATATGCCTAATGAAACGACTTTATTCTTTAGCATGATGAATATAGCAAATGACTTAATAGCGTTGGAATTATATTTACGATACAAAAAACCTGATAATTTAATAACGAAAACCTTCTTAATTGTTTTCGCTATTAGTGAATGTTATGCCATTCACTATTCTGATGTTGTTAATGAAAAAAAAAGTAGGTTCAATGCCATTGGACTATTCCTAGTTGCAGCGTTTAAAACTCCCTTTATATATATTAAAGGCTATATACTTTACAGAAAACAATGCAAGAAATTACCATAATAGGCTCAGGGCCAGCAGGAACCGCAGCGGCACTTCAATGTTCTTTTTTAAATATAAAACCTTTAGTCTTGGACGTTGGTATTAAACCTGATTTTGGTACTATTGATGAATTTCCTAACTTGTACCAACACAGAAAGAAAGAATCTTCTTTCGATCTTATGATTGGTAAAAATTATTTTGGATTAACCAACATCACTGGCAATCATGCTAAATATCCGCTTCGATTAACTGCTCCTCGAATGGAGTATGTTACAAAAAATAATGAGCTATCATCTATTAATGAAAAAAACTTTCTGAATATATCAAGCTTTTCTAAAGGAGGTCTTGCTAATGCGTGGAGTGCGGGCTTATATGAGTATAATGATGATGATTTAATTAATTTTCCAATTCAAAGAAAGGATTTAATCTCATATTACGACTCATTGACAAAAGAAATTGGAATCCGTGGTACTGTTGATGATCTGGAACCGTATTTCTGTAATAACGAACATCTATCTAAACCAATACCATTTTCAAGAAATTGTAAATCGTTATATGAGTCATATTTAAATAATAGAATTCAACTAAATCGTGATGGTTTTTATGTTGGACATTCTCGCGTTGGTGTTTCAGATAAAAACATCCCCGAAGATAAATTCAAGAACCTTGAATTCTGGGGAGATTCAAATGACTGTTATACACCTCGCCAAACATTAGAAAAACTAGAGTCTCAAGATAAGGTAAATTACCAACAGGGAATTTTAATCGAATCATGGAAAGAAAATGAAAATGACATTGATATTTTATGTAAAGATATAAAAACTAATAAGTACTTTACAAAAAAAACAAAATATTTATTTCTAGCTGCCGGTTGTGTTCATACAACTAAAATTGTGTTGAAATCGACAAAAAAAATAAATCAACCAATTGATATTCTCGATAACCCAACCTTAAGAATACCATTAGTCGTATTGAAAAACTTTGGTTTACCATTAGAAACAACTGCATTTGGTTTCGTTCAGCTAAATACTTTATGGTGGCTTAAAGATTTAAAGGTGCAAACTCAAGGAACAATATTAGAAGTCACATCACCTAGACGCGCAGACCTTTATGAGGCCCTCCCTTTTTCAATGATTGATAATATTAAAATGGTTAAGTATTTTTTACCAAGTCTACTTGGCATGCAATTATATTTCCCTGGACATATGGCAAAACCTTCTCGATTAAATTTAAAGTCAAATGGTGAATTATCATTAGAAGGCTTTCCTTTTGAAACACCAGCAATAATAGATAAAAAGTTACCTGCATTTTTACGATCAATTGGAGCGTGGACGCATAAAAGTTTAATAAAACCTCTCCTCGCAGGTTCTTCAGCTAGATATGGCGCAACGCTTCCTATGAAGGAAAACCCTGATCAATTTCAATGTAACAAGGAAGGTCGCTTATCAGGAACTAGAGGCGTATATATTTTAGACTCTTCTAATTTTTCAGATTTACCGGCAAAAAATATTTCGTTAACGATAATGGCTAATTCCATGAGAATTACTGAACAGTTCATTAATAAATTTATAGTAAATTAGCCATGATAAATTCTCGATTTTTTCTGTACATTTCATTTTGGCAATTTATATGCTCTTTTTTTTTCTTGCTTATTCCTTTTTCTTCGAAAGTTAATAAAGATAAATTATTAATTGAACGAGAACTTATTAATAGAACAGGAAAAAAACATGCCTTAGTTATTAATGAAGCAAGGTTAGGAATATATCTAGTAATTAAAACCCTAATAAAGACCAGTAGTAATCGAAAAGTATTACTTTCTCCATATACTCTATATGACGTTGTCAATATGGTTATTACTGCCGGTGCTACTCCCGTATTTATTGATACTCCAAAAAATAAATTAGCGCTTTCTGCACAATCTTTGGAAGGAAAGTTAGATTCTAGCGTATTAGCCCTGATTTATACTCATTACCATGAAATTGATGAAGGTATCGTGGCTATTAGCAAAATATGTAAAACTAAGAATATTACCTTAATAGAAGATGCTGCAATTAGTTTTGGAGGGAAATATAACGAACAATTAGCGGGCACCTTTGGAGATATAGGTGTTTATAGTTTTGGAATGCTGAAAAACGTTTCAGCAATATTAGGAGGAAGCTTAGTCCTAAATGATGATAGTCTTGCTGAAAAAATAAATAAGGAAATAGAGGCATATCCTACACTGGAGAAAAAACGAATTTTATCTGCCATTGCATATGGTTTATTAATAAAATTAATAACACATCCATTTATTCATACTATCTTTACTTTTTGGATATTTCGATTTGCTTACCTTAATGATGTAAATAAAATAATTTATTTATTAAGACCCGACAAAAACATGCATTTACTTAATAATATTCCAAACTCCTACACTAGAAATATTTCTAAATATCAATGCAAACTTATACTTGAACAATTTAAAAATGTAGAAACAGATAATAAAGCACGTATTAAAAATGCAATATTTTATGAGAATGAATTAAAATCAATTACTGGAATTATCATACCAGCTAGAGAAATAAGAGAGGGTGATCCCTATCTTGAGTTTCCGATATTAGCAGAAAATCGAGATAAACTATTTAAAACATTGATCCGCGAAGGTTTTGATTGCAGAAAGTTTTATTATAGAAATTGTGCTAATATTGACATCTTTAAAGAATATTATAAAGATTGCCCAAACGCACAATCTTTGGAAGATAGAATAATAATGTTACCCATTTATCCAAGTTATTCTCAAAATGACATTATAAAAATTAGTTATATATTAAAAAATAATTAATTAATTAAATATAAGCATAGAATCTTTCATTGTAAATTATTAAGTATTTGTGAAATGTCTCAGGTTGAACAAATAATTACTTTAGCTGATTATCGTCGTATATGTGTTCTGCATGTGTCTACATTACCTACATCCAATCTCTCATCTTTTTCTTTTCGCAGTCTAGAAACGATCTATAAATATGCAGTTATGAGCAAACAGGAACAGCTATTTTTAGAAAGGGACGATTCAGGAGAGATAATTGCCGTGGCATTTGTGAGCCTAGCACCATCTAGTTTTCTCAAACGTTTAATGATAGGGTCGTCATTTTTAATATGGTTTCTTCTCGGTTTTAATAAAAATGTTTTTCAATTAGTCATTAAGAAGTTGTTTGAACCTAATATACGAAAAAAAACATTGCTAACTGAATATGAGATACCTGAATTAATGTTTATATTTTCTGACCCTAATGTACGTTCACAAGGTTGCGGACGACAATTATTAAAACAAATTGAAGGTTATTTAACTAAAAACAACATGTCTGTTTACGAAGTTAAAACAGAAAAAAATGAAGATAACAGAGCACTCTCATTTTATGAAAGAAATGGATTTAAAAGAGAGAGAGTCTTCAAACGAATGGGTAGTGTTTTTCAAACATTTCGAAAAGATATACATTCTTCATCACTAATATAAATGAAACAAGATTTACATGTATATAAACCTGTTAAATTATATTATACGCAACTAGTATTTAATGCATAAATATACATGTAGATAGGAAGATATAAAGAACTTTAGACTAACACTAAAAACCAAGGTGGTAAGATGATAAAAAAACTTGTTAATAATTTATGTGCTCCAGAAACAGGGAATTCACTAGAATTAGAAATATACTCTGCTGATGGGGAACATGTGATTGATGGCAGATTAATTGATCAAGAAACAGGGGATTGGTATCGTATTGAAAATAGCATAGCTGAATTATTACCAACAGACATGAGAGACTCAGATACCTATGACAATTTTTGCTCAAAATACAAAATTGAAAACTCCACAGTAACGGGTAAAAGAGCTCGTTCTAACACAAATTACGAAGAACAAATTAATTTTTTCAAAAATTATCATGTTGTATATGAGAAGGATGTAGTAAGTAGTCCATTTTATAAAATTCTTGATAAAATTACTGTTGGCGACTGGATCAAAAATAATTTAACGCCTGGCCAAAATATTTTAGAAGTTGGTTGTGGTTCAGCAAGACAAACACTACCACTATTAGATTGCGGTGTTAATGTAACAGGAATTGATCTATCTGAAGAAATGCTTCAGCTTGCTCAGCGAAAAGTTATTGACAATAATTCTGTATGTGATGCTTCATTTATAGTCGGTTGCGCAGAAATGTTACCCGTAAAAAGTAATTGTTTCGATGCTGCTATAATTTATGGAAGCTTACATCATTTTTCTGATCCATGTTCAGCATTAAAAATTGCCGCTGATAAAGTTAAACTCGGCGGAAGTTTCTATATTATGGAACCACATAATTCACCAGTAAGATTTATATTTGACTGGATGATGGAGAAATTTACGCTTTGGGAGGAAGAAGCAGCTGACGAACCATTGTTTGATTCAAAGCAGTTTACAAGCTGGCTAGAAAGTGTAGGTTTTCAGATAAAAATTAAATACTCGACATATCTCCCTCCACATTTTTTTTATATAATAAGTCAAAAACATGGAGAGCGCTTACTATCAGCTTCTGATGCAGTTTTTAGTTCAATACCTGGGGTTCGTAAGTTAGCCGGAGTAATTATTGCCGAAGGCGTAAGACAGCAGTGATTATACAATACTGCATTTTTCATAAATGCATATGAATTCTGCTCAAATTTTTCTAAACTAACATCAACCAATATACTTGTATTTTTTAATCTTCGCTTGGAGACATACTAAATGTATTTATATTGCTTCTAAGCCTAAGTCTAATTTAGTTAAATCTGACTGAGCATCAATAGTTATTTCCTTATCAACATGATATAGTTTTTTTGTGTAATAATTCCATATATATATATTCTCAGCATGAAGAATACTAGATTCATGTCCACTTCTAATTGTAATAAATTGATGTGTATTCTTTGACAGTACTGAATGAGAAGACCTAAAACCTTCATTTTTGTGCGGTAAAAAATTCAGCCTATTATTTTCAATAATTTTATATTTATTTAATATGGCGGGATTTAGAGACCATATATCTTCAAATATAAGAACATCACCTGCAAAATTAGGTACAAGACATAAAATCAAACTATTGTATATATTACTAATTTTATCAATTGGAATTTCATTTAGCACTTCTTCTTGGATATTCTTTGATGAAGCCCAATTAAATCCCTGCCAAAACACAGAAAACGATAATAATATGGGAATAACAAGATGTTTTATTTTCAACATCTCATCCTTATTAAAGATTATTCTTGCAATAAAAAATAGTATAAATGATATAAATATAGAAAAACAAATTGCTGTTCTAGATCCAAGGCCAAATGGGCGTATTGAATAACCGACACTTAAATAAATACAAATAGATATAATAATCCCAATAATAAAGTTAATAATCATTAATTGATCATTCGATATATTATTATTGACTTTGTTTTTCTTATATAAGAAAAACACATAAATAGATGAGCCTATAATAAATAAGATAGGAATAGAAGCCTGAATTAAATATTCTGGATTATTTATAGCAGCCAATATTCTATTAATTATGAAATCAGCATCAAAGCTCTTTTTGCCTCCTGTAGTAACGGTCCTGTTAAATATAATTGCTAGTGCTTGTAACAAGAAAAATAATAGCCCAACTTTTATATATATTTTATCTTTATAAAAATTCTGTTTATATATAAAACAAGCTCCGAGCATAGGTATAAATTGAAAATAAAAACTTTCGTATGTAAAGATACACAGCATATAAAAAAAAAGGCTTAGTACCACATCTTTAATTACTATCTTATTGTTTCTTATTAAATAATAAAAGGATAATAAATACCACAAAACAACGGGCAGCCCCATAATGCAAGTAGGCCATGATAAAAAACCAAAATTTATAGGCAATAATATCCACAAAGAAGAATAAATTACTAATTTACTATCCAATTTACTCTTGTTAAAAATACGGCAAATCTTTAAAAGAACAAATGCTATTAGAAATGAAAAAACAACGGAAAAAGAATGCCATGCTATCGCAGAATCACCAAGAATAGGAATTAACAAAAAGGCATTAACACCATATAATGGCCTATTTGCGAATTTATATAATAGAGACTCAAACAATTCATAACGGGTATAACCTTTGTTAACAACCTCAATAATTAAGTTATAATCATCACTATAAAATCCTAAAAAGAAAGGTCTCCAAGCCATGGAAATGACAACAAGAGAAAGTAGTATCAAGAATGAATTTTTATCTATTAAAGGTTTCATGCAAGAAATATAATTAAGATAAGTAAAATTTTATGGTATCTATGCTCAATATTTTGATGATTCAGATTTTTTTGTCGTTATAGTTTGGAGGATGGATTGTTTAAATACAAACTCAAATGAAAATAATATCATTAAAGCTATTTTATAAATTAATGTCTACAGTTCTCATATTATATTTACAAGTAAGGTATGCCTGTTCTATTTTAAATAAGAGTTTCAATTTGAAACCCGTATTTATTATATTTTAAGCCCTTTTATATATTCGAAAAATTCTTCTTTTATATCCGGATCTTTCAGTGCGTATTGAATGGATGCTTGCATATAACCAAATTTGGAACCGCAATCATAACGTGTTCCTTCAAATTCATAAGCATAGATTGACTCTTTATCTAGCAAAATTCTAATTGCATCTGTAAGTTGGATTTCATTACCCACACCTATTGATGTTTTTTCAAGACAATCAAATATTCTCGAGGTAAATATATATCGACCAATAACAGCTAGAGTAGACGAGGATTCGCCAGATTTAGGTTTTTCAAAAATACCAGTGACCTCAGTTAAAGATTTATCTTTAGTCGCCGATACATCAACAATGCCATATTTTGACACATCTTCTTTTATTACATGCTCTACAGCAATTATGCTTTTTCCTTTTTGTTGAAAAATATCTACCAATTGTTTTGTTACGCCATGATTTCCATCGTCGATTAAATCATCTGGAAGGAGCACGACAAAAGGCTGATCTCCAATAACCGGTTTAGCGCATAGAACAGCATGTCCAAGTCCCAGTGGCTCAGCCTGCCTAATAAATATACAGCTAACACCATCTGGAATGATATTCCTTACAATTTCAAGCTTTTCTAGTTCTCCATTTCTCTCAAGCTGACTCTCAAGTTCATAAGCTTTATCAAAATGATCTGTAATAGAACGTTTTGTCCTGCCTGTTATAAATATTAGTTCGGTAATACCTGCAGCAATCGCTTCTTCAACAGCATATTGAATCAACGGTTTATCTACGATAGGTAACATTTCTTTTGGACTAACTTTTGTAGCAGGTAAAAATCGTGTTCCCATTCCTGCTACGGGGAAGACGGCTTTAGTTATTTTTTTCATGTCTTTTATTGGTTAAAAGAAATAATATTATCTTGTTTATTCTCTATTGACGGGGTCAGATTCTTTAATAACAATTTTAACTTTTCATTATCAAATTCATCCGCAATATTAATAATTTCATTAATTTTAACTTCTATATCAATTATATTTGATTCTGGATGTTTAGCTAATAATATTTTACTGTGTGAGGTCTTCTCTATTAATTCATTTTCATAAAATAGTTCCTCATGCATTTTTTCTCCTAGACGCAAACCAGTATATTCAATACTAATATCTTTATTTGGAATTAGGCCAGACAGCCGTATCATTTGTTCGGCTAGGTAACTAATTGCCACTGGCTCGCCCATGTCCAAGCCATAAATTTCTCCACCTTTACTCATTTCACTCGCCTGTACAATTAACTGGCACGCTTCTCGAATAGTCATGAAATAGCGTGTGACTTCCGGGTGTGTGACTGTAACTGGACCGCCATTATTTATTTGCTCTTTAAAAAGAGGGACAACGCTACCATCAGAACCTAAAACATTACCAAATCTCACTGTCACGTAACTTGTATTACTAGTTTTATTTATCTTCCCAATGTATTGCTCTGCAATTCGTTTAGTCGCACCTAGGACATTAATTGGATTAACTGCCTTGTCTGTTGATATTAAAATAAAACGATCACATTCATGTTTATTTGCAGCATCAGCAATATTTTTTGTACCGATAATATTATTTCGAATTCCTTCTCGAACATCTCTTTCTAAAATAGGAACATGCTTATAAGCAGCGGCGTGGAATATTATTTCTGGAGAAAAACGTCTCAAAACATAGTCGACTTTATCGAGATCACATAGATCACCCAATATAAACTCTATTGTTACTGGAGAGCTAGATAATGCTTGTTCAATTTTATATAAATTAAACTCACTTCTTTCAAATATAATAAGTTTTAAAGGTCCTAGCTTTGATATCTGATAACATAACTCAGAACCTATAGAGCCTCCGCCACCTGTTACAAGAATAGTTTTATTAGCGAGTTCTTTCTGAACTTCTTTCTTATCAAATTCAATTTTTTCCCTGCCTAGCAAATCTTCGATCGATACTTCTCTTAATTTAGACAATGTTTCTCTATCTGAAAGCATGTCTTGAATACCCGGCAATGTTTTTATAGGTAATCCTGCTAATTCACACTTTTCAATAATAGCTCTCATTTCGTGACTATTTGCAGATGGAATAGAAATTAAAATGGTATCAATATCGTGTTTTTCACATACCTCTTTTACTCTTTCAATATTTCCAAGAACTCTTATTCCATGTATTTCAGAATTTTTTAATTCTACATTATCATCCAACAAACCAACGGGGATATAACCCCCTTCTCTGATGATTTCTCGAACAAGCATTTCAGTCGCCCTGCCAGCTCCTATAATTAATACCCTCTTACTAGCGGAGATAGTGTTTATACTGAATGAATGATCTTTCCAAGCACGATATCCCAATCGTGGGGCACCAAGAAAGAATATTAAGAAAAAGGGATAGAGAATTAAAATAGAACGTGGTATTCCTTCAAGCCTGAACATAATGAAACAAATCAATGTTATAGATAAAGCCCCGGATATAGATGCCCGGAATACATTCCAAAGATCAGGAATACTGGCAAATCGCCAAACACCTCTATATAAACGGAATCTTCTAAAAACAAGCACTTGGACAATGACAATAATAGGGAGCATGAACAAGCTTATTTCCCAGTTATCAAATGGAAAATTGAAATTAAACCTAGCCCACCATGCAAACTGCCAAGCTAATACTGACATCATTAGGTCATGAAGGATTACCTGTGTTTTTTTATTTATGTTCAAAATAAGATTGTTTTAGTTTCTTTGTATTTACGTTGAATTATCAACCAAATAATGCCGATAATTCCATATGATGACATTAACATTATAAATTCAACATTTTTATACAAATAAGCAAACCAAGCAATAGGCCATATAACAGCAAGATTAATAGCTAATAACCCAATTGCCAACTTATTATGATTCAATCCTGACTGATGTAACTTTTGATAAGCATGCATATTATGTGCTGTATACCATTTTTCCTTATATATAATTCGTTTAAATAAAGTAAATGTCGAATCGCCGATAAATGGAGAAAGTAATATCAGCCATACAGCAATAGAGATAATTCCCGTTTTTTCCATATATAATGATAACAACCCAAACAGAAATCCTATAGTACAGCTACCCACATCGCCCATAAATATTTTAGCCGGAGCCCAATTCCAATATAAAAAACCCATTGTAGCTGCAACGAGACAAAACATAATAATTGCATACGAGGTTTCAGCTGACAGATATAATAACGAACCACAAAATAAACCAACACATATAGTTTGTATTGCTGCAAAACCATCAATTCCATCCATAAAATTGTATAGATTAGTTATCCATACTAAGAATAATACGCTTAGAAAAAAACCAACATGGTTCAAATCATAATAATAACCACTAACTGATATAGAAGTGATCCCTCCAATTAAATAGATAGAAAGCACTGCGGCGACAAAATACGAAACAGTTCTTAGTAAAATAGGCAAATTTTTATAATCGTCAATAAAGCCAACCACAGCTATAATACTTAGACCTGTGATCATGCTCATCGAAATATCAGGCTTAATCATCTCAAAAAACGATAATGCAATAACTGTTCCTAGCATTATTAATACGATTGATATCCCGCCACCTTTAGGTTTAGGAATATCATGTGAACTACGATTATTTGGAATATCGAATAATTTATTTTTTATCGAAAAGCGCCTAATAAAATCAGTGATGAGACCTGAAATAATCGCAAGAAATATTAATAACGATAGATATTTAAAAAGATTCATTGTTTCGTATTCTTTTTATAAAACTCTAGTATCTGTGTATTTATAATATTAGTAGATAATTCAGATTCAACTAATTCGCGGCTACATTCACCCATTGATTGTCTCATCTCTTTATTTAAGACCAATAACTTTATTGCATTATATAAGGAATCGATATTTTTTAATTTAACCAGTATTCCATTCTCACCGTTTTTCACAATCTCGCGACACCCCGGAACATCGGTAGCAATTAATGGTCTGCCTACCGCAGCAGCTTCTAATAATACTTTTGGTAAACCTTCTCTGTATGACGGCAAACAAACGATACTAGCTGAAGATAATTTTTCAGGCATGCTATTACTATGACCTTCCCAAACAATATAACCTTCGCTTACCCATTGCTCGATGGTTGTGATAGGAATCGACATTGGGTTTTCCTTATCTATATCTCCAACAATGACAAATTTGGCTTTTATGTTCTCTTCACGAAACCGTTTTGCTGCTCCGACGAATTCACCAACCCCTTTATCCCACAACATTCGGCTTGCTAACATAACTACAGGTGTTTCATTAATATCAATTGTTTGTGAAAACTCACTCGTGTTGACGCCAGAACCGCGTATTAACATACTTCTATCTGGCTCAATCAGACCTAAATTA
>Ga0114999_10006395_pt1 | contig 13596 bp, 15 predicted proteins | sample ArcticOcean_MG_C_3_FD_89820 | JGI IMG/M metagenome (GOLD analysis project Ga0114999, IMG submission 89820) | Marine microbial communities from western Arctic Ocean - ArcticOcean_MG_CB8_126 | ecosystem: Environmental > Aquatic > Marine > Oceanic | place: Arctic Ocean: Canada Basin | collected...
TAGTGTTTAGGTGCTTTATTACCAAAAGTTTCTTTTAACCCTGAGGTAACCCCAACACCTATCCTCTCAGCAATAGCTTCAGTAATAATTGGCTTTATTCCTAATTCTTTGAGAGTTTTGCTTGCTTCTCTCACTTCAAAGACACGCCTTTGTCCATGAAGTGCAGTTCTTCCTAACAGATAAGTTGTTAAGTTTTTCCAATTGATTCCAGGGTGGGTAGCTTCAATTGAGTTTAGAACCACATCTGATACACCATAAACTGAAGCGGCTAACATACTCTCTTGAAGAATGGCTTCAATGCCTTTGATAATGATGCTACGGAACATTTTTGTAGCTGAGGCTTGCCCAAAATTTTGACCTACATTAGTGAAATTAAAGTTGAAAGCTTCCATTTTTTTCATAAATTGTAGAACATTTTCGCCACAGATGAGTATTGGAACTTTATTTTTTAAAGGAGGAATGGCAGCCATTACGGCTGCTTCTATAAATGATGCATTTCCCTTCTCTTGAATAATAATGGCCATCTTTTTTTTTATTTTTGGCGATACAGAATTGATATCTAAAAAAAATTGACCCATATGAAGGTATTTTTTTGCCTCATTTGACACTTCTAGAGCCGCGTTTGCTGTAACCGAGGAAATAATGATGTCGCAGTTCTTAATTAAGCTAGATAGATTTGGTTTAATATTAGTTTTTGAAGCAGTAGCTCTTTTATTAATTAGTGGTCCCCGATTGGGATCAGTCTGTAATTGGTCATATGCCAATAGATTTTTAAACCTTCCTCATGCAGGCCTAGAGCTATCGAAGCTGCGGCTTCTCCAAAACCAATAAACCCAAGTCTTGGTGTTGACATAATTTATTTAGTTTCCTTGAAAGTTTGGTTTTCGTTTTTCCATAAAGGCTAAGCGACCTTCTTTATAATCGTTACTGGTAAAGCATTCTTCGACAACAGTTTGGCATAAATTAGCATCATATTCGTTACTGGGTTTTTTTATCTGATCGATCACAACTTTAGCAGCATGTATCGTCAAGGGCGCATTCTCCGCAATTGTTGCTGCATAGTTATCAACATATTGATTTAGAATATTTTTGGGTAGTATTCGATTGACTAAGCCCATTTCTAAAGCTTCTTGGCATGTAAATAATCGTGCAGTAAAAAAGATTTCTTTGGCCATAGATGGACCTACAACGTCAACAAGGCGTTTAAGGCCTTTGGCTTTGTATCCTAAGCCTAGTTTTCCTGCTGGAACTGAGAAGGCAGCTTGATCATTCGCAATTCTGAGGTCACAGCATAATGCAATTCCAAGTCCACCACCTACACAAAAACCTTCAATTTTTGCAACAGTGGGTTTGGGGAATTCAGATAATGTGTCAGAAGCTAGATCTACAGCTCTGTCATACGAAGCTATAGAATCTTTTGACGACCGATTTTTTTCAAATTGTGAGATATCAGCACCAGCACAGAAGGCTTTGCCTCCAGAACCGCTTAAAACGACGACCCTTACTTCTTGGTCTGATCTAAACTCTTCTAAAATGATTGGTAACCCTTGCCACATTTCATAAGTGAGGGCATTACGGTGTTGTTGATTGTTGAATTGAATAATGCCAATGCCGCCTTTTTTCTTTATAATTAGCTGGTCTGTAACACCTTTCATGATTTATATCCTTTAGAGAAATGTATAAAAATAGTATTGTCACTGTTCTCTTCTGATGGTGCAATATGAAAAAATATTTTTTTAAATTCCAAAAGCTACTAGGTTAATTAACTAAACGTTCGAGATTAGATTCTCTAAGCCTCTAGGTAACATTGTTGAAATATTATAATTCTTTAAGTTATTTGTATGATAGTTTGTGCCAAGGGTATTGTTGTGGATAAAATCAGGACTGTTAGTCAGAAAATTGCTTCACGTCCTACTTCTGATGGGGCGGATGTTTTTTTGAGACGTTCAGTTGGAATTGAAGAACTATCTGAACTAGATCCATTTTTGCTTTTAAATGTTTTTGGTACTGAAAATCCTGATGACTATATGGTGGGCTTCCCTAATTATCCCCATAGGAATTTGAAATAGTCATGTATCTGATTGAAGGAAAGATGAAAGATTGCGATAGTAATTGTGAAGAGGGTATTTTGATGCCAGGAGGAGTTCAATGGATGACTGCTGGAAGAGGAATTATACATTCTGAGTTGCCTGAACAAGTTGACGGTGAAATGCGTGATTTTTAGCTTTGGATTAATCTTTCAGCTAGAGAAAAATTGCAAGCACCAAGGCATCAAAACTTTGAGCCTGATAAGGTGAGTGTAATTCGCACAAACGATAGCATTTGGGTAATGGTGATTGCTGGGTCTGTTGCTGGCGTTAAAGGGCCTGCAAATAGAGTCTCAACCGAACCATTATACATTGATATACATATGAAGGCGAGTTCAGGGCTTAGGCAGTTACGTCCAATTGCTCACACCTGCTTTATTTATGTTTATGAAGGGCAAGTATTTATTGCTGGGGATATCATTTTTAAAGATACCTTGGCAGTTCTAAGTGAAGGAAGTAGTATCACAATTAAAAGCCAGATATCGCGGCAAAGCTGGTTTTAGTGGCAGCTAAGCCTGTAGGGGAACCAATCGCTCGCTATGGCTCTTTTGTTATGAATACCCTAGCTGAGATTAACAAGGCTATAGAAGATTTTAGGAAAGGTGAGTTTCTTTTCTGATGGTATACTTAGCCAAAATTTAAGGATTTTCTTTTTAAAAGGTGACACAATTGCTTAAGGTTATTGAGAGAATGACAGGTATTAAGAAGGAAGGTCAGGGGACTGCCTTTTTAGTCGCGTTAGGTCATTGTGCCACACATTGGATGATTGGAACTATTTATATAGTTTTGCCTTTCATAGCGCGTGAGTTCGGCTTGAGTTATACTGAGGCAGGTGGATTAATAACAATTTTTCATATTTCTGCTTTTTTAGCGAATGCAGGAAGTGGTGTAGTCGTTGATATTACTGGAAAAAGAGTAGCTATTCAGTTTTTCGCTCTCGTAATTGGTGCTGCAGGCTTTGTAGCTTTTGGGTTTTCTACCAGTCTATTTGGTCTATCTTTAGCCATTATGGTTGTTGGTGTTACGAATAATTTATGGCATCCCGCCGCAATTTCATACCTATCCTTACGATTCCCAGAAAATCGTGGTTATGCACTATCTATCCATTCTTTGGGAGCTAATTTGGGAGATACGATTGCACCAATTATTATTGGTTCTCTTCTTATATGGTTGAATTGGGGTATTACAATTGGAGTCTCATCGATCCCAGTGTTTGCAGTTGCATTGTGGATTATCTTAATAATGAAGGATGTTAATTCCCAAGAAAAGATTGAAGAGGACTTCGTTGTGAGGAAAGAAGAATATCGGGAAGGTTTAGTTAAGATGTTAAAAGACTTTTCTATACTTAGTTTGTGTGTGATGTCTGGTTTACGTTCAATGACTCAAAATGGTCTTTTAGTCTTTATACCATTGTATCTTGCAAATGTTCTCGAGGCCGGACCTTTGATCCTAGGTGCAAGTTTAATGGTTATGCAACTAACGGGTTTAATTGCAGGCCCTATTGCTGGGGTGTTTTCTGACAATGTTGGTCGCCGGTCTATTGTTTTAATCGGACTTCTAATAACGACTATTATTACTATTATATTAGGAATGATATCGAATTTAACGTTATATATTTTGGTGATTGCTCTTCTTGGCTTTGCTTTATTCGCAGTACGACCAGTGATTCATAGTTGGCTGATGGATTTAACGCCTAAAAATTTAGGAGGAAGTGCAACCAGCTTGCTTTTTGCTACTCAATCGGCTTTGTCTGCGATAATACCATTAGGAGGGGGTGTTATTGCTGATATCTGGGGGTTAAGTATTGTTTTTTATCTTTTGGCTGTTTTTATTTTTTTAGCAACAATTTTGGTTGTGTTTATCCCCGATAAAATATTGGAGGTAGAAGTGTGATGGATTTTCAGTTAACAAAAGACCAATTAAGATTAAGAGATACTGCGCAAAAGTTTTGTGAAATAGAGTTGATTGAATTAGCAGATAAAATGGAGAAGGAAAACCAACCTTTACCCCGTGAGTGGTTGAAACGATTCGCAGATATGGGATTTCTTGGCATTAATGTCCCAGAAGAGTTTGGTGGATTAGGCCTTGGAAATATTGAGGCATTGATTGTGTTGGAGGAATTTGCGAAAGTTTCTTCGGCAGTTGCCTTTCCTGTTTTTGAATCATCTGTAGGTCCGATTAAGGCTATAGAACACTTTTCAAATCAAAATTTGAAAAAAAGAACTATTCCCAGAGTGTGCTCGGGTGAAATAATTATAGCAGTTGCGATGTCAGAGGCAGATGCTGGGACAGCATTAACAGACCTTAAAACTGAGGCGCAAGTTAAAGGGGATAAAATCATTTTAAATGGCAATAAGCGATGGTGTTCTGGCGGAGGACATTCTGATGCGTATGTTGTATATTGCCGTTTGTCAGATCAACCAGGAGCAAAGGGTATAGGGGCAGTTCTGGTTGAAAAATCCTCTCGTGGCGTAAGCTTTGGCAAACAAGAGGAGTTAATGGGGTTTCGTGGAATTCCGTCAGCGGATATTTTCCTAGATAATGTTGAAGTCCCTCTCAATAATCTTATCGTCCCGTCGGGTGGTTTTTCTAAGTTGATGGAAGCATTTGATTTAGAGCGTTGTGGTAATGCGGTGATGGCTTTGGGACAGGCACAGGCAGCTCTCGATGATGTTTTAATCTATGCTCAAGAACGGCAACAGTTTGGCAAACCTATTATAGAATTTCAGGCGGTCCAGTTAAAATTGGCAGAAATGGCTATGCGAGTTGAAGGATCTCGGCTACTTATCTATCGAGCAATTGTTAATGCAGACCATGGCTTACCAAGTGTTTATGAATCAAGCATAGCCAAATGTTTTGCTAATGAATGCGCTCGTGACGTAACGAGTGCAGCCATTCAGCTAATGGGTGGTTATGGATATTCAAAAGCGTATCCGATGGAAAGGCGAATGCGAGATGCTTGGGGTTGGGGAATTGCCGGAGGTACTATCGACATACAAAAAATAAATATTTCTTCAGCCATGGTTGGTAGAAGGTTTAATCAAAGGATATAAGAGCGATGACAGGACAAAAAAGCGCACTTGATGGTTTGAGAATCATTGATCTTTCTCGAGTATTGGGTGGCCCCTCATGTACTCAAATCTTGGGAGATCATGGGGCTGATGTAATAAAGGTTGAGCCACCGGGAGGTGATGAAACACGTGAGTGGGGCCCTCCATTTGTTGAACGGGATAACGGTGAGAAAGGTGCTAGTTCGTATTTTACTGGGATTAATCGAAATAAGCGGGGTATGGCTATTAATCTTAGCTTGAAGGAAGGACAAGACGTCCTACTTAAGTTGTTGGAAGAGGCAGATGTTCTAATCGAGAATTTTAAATCTGGGACACTAGAACGTTGGGGGCTTGGTTATGACACCTATTTGAAGAAGAAATTCCCTCATTTAATTTATTGTAGAATTACAGGTTTTGGTGCTGATGGTCCTCTTGGAGGGTTCCCAGGTTATGATGCTGCTGTTCAAGCTATGACAGGTTTGTTTAGTGTGAATGGTGCCCCTGAGACAAATCCAACGAGAATTGGTATTCCTATTGTCGATTTGGGCACTGGGTTGAATGCCGTAATTGGGATCTGTATGGCTATTATAGAGCGTCAACGTTCTGGGCTTGGCCAGATGATTGATATCACCTTGTATGATACAGGGGTAAGTTTAATGTTTCCTCATGGAGCAAATTGGTTCTTAGATGGTAAATTACCAGAGCGTGTAGGTAATGCGCATACCAATGTGGTTCCATATGATCTTTTCGAAACAGCAACACAACCAATTTTTTTGGCGATAGGTAATAATAGACAATTTAAAAAAGCTTTAGCTATTTTGGGGCACCCAGGAGTAGCAGACGATTCACGATTTTCCACTAATGGAGCTCGGTCAGAAAATCGGGAAATTTTAACAGCTGAGTTACAGGCCTTAATAATCAAGGAAGACGGTGATGTGTTGACTCAGAAATTTTTGGAGGGTGGTGTTCCTTCTGGACCCGCATTAGATGTGAAGGCCGTGTTGAATCATGCCCACACTAAACATAGAAAAATGATCTATGAAAAAGATAATTATCGTGGACTTGCGGCACCTGTGAAACTTAGTAGGACTCCAGCTAGAATGCGAAAAGCCCCACCAGAGTTTTCTGCTGATAGTAATTCAGTTTTGGTAGAGCTTGGGTATAGCCAGAAGGAAATCGCATCTTTAGTATCTTCAGGCGTTATTATTTTAGAAAAAGAGTAACGCAAGTTATTTGGCAAACCTATTTAAGTTTATTTATATTTGAAGGTAGAATTAAGAAGGTTTATGTTAATGGAAGCATAACATGAGTTTTATAAGAAGGACGCTCTGAAAGTGTCTTCCACCAACGGTCTAAGTTTTTAAGATGAGGTCGTTTTATTTCAAGGTTGAACCAACGATAGGCCGCACAGCCGATAGGTATGTCACCCATACTAATTTCTTCTCCTAAGATATAATCATGTCTTTCTAAATGGCTATCTAAGATTGACCAGAATTTAATTGCTGTTTCTACGGCTTTATCAATAGATCTTTGGTCACGATCTGCCTCCGATGTTCTTATTAATTGCCAAAAAATAGTAGTCATATGCGGGTGCAAAGTCGTTAAATACCAGTCCATCCATTGGTGAGCATGACTTCTTTTAACTAAAGAATTTGGAAACCAGGGACTAATTTCACTATACTCGCAGAGATATCGAACAATACTATTTGATTCCCATAAAATAAAATCACTTTGAATAAGAGTTGGTATTGTGCCATTTGGATTTTTCGACAAATAAGAGTTATTTTCATTTCCTCCAAATGCACCCCCAATATTTTCTCGTTTAACTTCTAGCTGAAGCTCTGCGCTACACCACATTACTTTTTGTACGTTAATAGAATTATTTCGACCAAGAATTCTTATCATTTTAAAATTTCCTTCCTAACCCTTCAAAAATTACTTCTTAATAAGACCAAATCCACCACTACCAGGAGTTTTAATAATAAAAGTATCCCCATAGTGTACTTCAGCTTCACCATTCCCACTTAGCTCTTGGATTTCCCTATTAACATGCTGCGCAAAGTTTTCCCCTCGTGATCCAGGTGCAGCCCTAGGTAGACCGTATGGGTTTGTTTTTCTGTGAGACGAAAGCGTAGTTGCTATCATGTTTTCTAAAAATGTTAACTTCCTAATTACGCCATTTCCTCCTTTGTAATGCCTTTCTCCTATAGAGCCTCTACGTACAGAAAATTACTCTACACGAACAGGAAGGCGCCATTCTAAAACTTCTGGATCTCTCATTCTCGTATTTATCATATGGCAATGAACAGCATCTGTTCCATCATGATTAGGGTCTGCCCCAGTTCCTTCACAAATAGTTTCGTAGTTTTGATATTTATCATTACCGTAAACAAAATTATTCATTGTTCTGAGAGAGGAAGCAAGAACATTCATTGTCCCAAATAAGGCCTCAGTAATACATTGCGAGATTTCTGTCTTTTCTGCAATTACATTGGCAGGATAGTGAGGGCTTATCATCAAGCCTTTTGGTATAATTAAATCGATAGATTAAGGCATCCCTTATTTAAAGAATAACTTTGATATTTGTATAGATGCATCTTTATGTTATTATTAGAAATATATTCTTTAAATCATTAAATGTTTCAACTAATATGATTTTTTTCTTAAACTACTTGAAAAAAATTGCCTTTTTTGTTGATAAAAACTTAATTATAAGACATTATTTAGTTATTTTATAGTATTAAAACTGTGAGATTAATGGCGCTACTCAGGGAGCTTCTTTTCTATTTATAAAGCCATCTTCTTAAATTAAAAGTTTTGGTCAGGAAGGGAGAAATAATGAAAATCCGTTTGGGATGTGTTGAAGATGGTGTTGAGAATATTGGGTTTCGAAAAATTTCAGCATCTATAAAAGAAAATCATTCAGAAACCAAAATCTGTTATATCCCTACTGGCAATATGCGTGGTTTTTTCCGAACGATCATGGGTAGGGGCGCTGGTGATCTAACAGACCGAGATGTTCATGAAGTTGCTAAGTTTCTGGCTGAGGGGGATATCGTAGGTCTCTCTTCTATGACTCAATACTCTTCTACAGCAAAAAAGATAATAGCTGAAATACGCTTGATTAATCCAAAAAGTTACATTGTTTGGGGCGGAATTCACCCTATCATCCATCCAGAAGATGCCATAAATCATGCTGATGCTATTTGCACGGGCGAGGGTGAGTTTGCATTTGAAGAGTTTTTTGATTTATTTAAAAAGGGTGCTGATCATACAAAAGCTTCAGGGTTCTGGTTCCAAACAGACAAGGGCGTAATCAAAAATATTAATTTGCCTCTGATGACTCAACAAGAAATGGACCGACTACCTCCTTTAACCTACCAAGATGAAGAGTTAATTTTTCAGACTGGCAAAGGGTTCAAACCAATAAACTATAAAGACTTTTTAAAGTATATGGGAACTTCATATACGGCAGTATGGAGTATTGGGTGTCCTTTGAAGTGCACGTATTGTGGAAATTCAAAGTTTATTGAATATGATAAAGGGTACAGAAGGGTGAGGCATTCATCCCCGCGTACTATTATTAATGAATTAAAACGAGCTATTTCTAAGCACCCCCATATTTCCACTATAGTTTTCCACGATGATAGTTTTTTAGCTCTGCCGAGAGATGTTATTGAAGAATTTTCAACCTTATACAAAGAAGAGATTCCAATTCCCTTTGCCGTAGGTGGGGTTATACCTAACTATGTTAGAGAAGATAAGATTGCAGTTTTAGTTGATGCAGGTATGAATAGAGTTCGGATGGGGATTCAATCAGGAAGTGAGAAGATTCTAGATTTCTACAAGAGGCCAACCCCTATCTCACGCATAAGAGAAGCCTTGATGGTGCTGAATAAATTTAAAGACTTCATGATTCCACCTGCATTTGACATAATTCTTGAAAACCCTCTTGAGACACCAGATGACACACGTGCAACTCTCGATCTTTTGTATGAGATGCCCCGACCTTTTACACTTAATATATTTTCACTTCGTATTATCCCAAATACTGAGTTGGCAAAAGATCTTGAGGAACAAGGTGTTACAGTTCCTCCGATTGATAAGAACTATCACACTGGGTTTCAACCGACTCTAGGCACTATTCTTGTTTTCCTTCTAGTAGTATGGAGGATGCCTAAATGGCTGTACAAATTTTTGCGACAAAAAGTATTTCCAGTCAAAGAAAAACAAGAGAAATTTCCTATTTTCTTATCACTTATGCGAGCTATTTACTTGATTAGACGGGGAGTTAATCATATCAGATTCATGGATTTTTCAGTGATGCCAGGGAAGACTGGTTATTATTTGTGGAAATTTGGAGTCATTAGTTTTTGGCAGCGATTTATCTTAAAAAAGTATACCTTAATTGAAAAGTAAGGCGTTTGTCTCTCCTCATAATTGATTGTATGATAGAAATATTTTAGAAGAAACTCAATTATCTTTTGTGATTAAATTTAGTTCTTTTTAATTTTTAGCAATCGAATAATTAGATTAAATTTTTTTATTTGATCTTCCATTTAAAAGGAGAGCCCATAGATGTTAGTAGTTCCTAAAATTGTTTATTTTGATAGATGGATGGATCCAGTTGGACCAAAACATGTATCTGAAAAAAATCCCCATATTGAGATTATGAAGTTAGATTCAAATATAAATTCATCATTTATTTGGAAAGAATTTGAAATGGCGCATGGATACCAAATGTTGCCAAGCGCAGAGACTGATGAAAAATTTTATCCAACCCAAAACTTCATTGAACGGTGTCCTAATTTGTTGTGTGTGTCTTCATCTGGGGCAGGATATGATCAGGTTGACGTTTCTGCGTGTTCATCTTCAGGCATATTAGTAATTAATCAATCTGGAACTAATGCGGAATCTGTTGCGCAACATACGTTAGGAATGATGTTAGTCCTTTGTAAGCAAATCATACAATCCGATCGTGCTATTCGAAGCCAAAGCCGTAAATGGGATAGGTGGACTTATATGGGCTATGAATTAACTGGACGAACTATTGGACTTGTTGGGCTTGGAAATATTGGGCGCCGTGTTGCAGAAATTTGTTATTCTCTTTTCTCAATGAATGTTCTTGCTTATGATCCATATCTTGATGATCAAGAGTTTGCTGCTCGAAATTCAAAAAAAGCAACGTTGTCGCAAATAATGGCAGAATCAGACATTGTTTCTATTCATTGCCCTCTATCTGAAGAAACAACAGGAATGATTGGAGTGGAACAAATTGAGATGATGAAATTTGGGGCAATTTTTATTTCAACTGCAAGAGGTGGAATTCATGATGAGGTGGCAGTCGAAAAAGCTCTGGCTAATGGATATCTATTAGGCGCTGGACTTGATGTATTCAGCGATGAACCTCCTTCCAATGATCATCCAATTCTTAAGTATCCTAATACGATTGTGTCTCCTCATAACGCTGGAATTACATCAGATTGTTTATTTAATATGGCACAGTCGGCCGCGCGTCAATGGTTGCAGGTTTTTAATCAAGAGAAACCAACATTACTGATAAACCCTGAGGCCTGGGATCTTTATTGCCAAAAATTTGAGAGCATTTTTGCTAAAAACAGTACGTAAACAATTGACAATTAATTATTCTTCATAATTGGAAATAAGTTCTATAGAGAAAAATAGGACTAATGTTCTAAAATTTTGAGTACATAATCCGCAATTGTTAGGGAAGATGTTAAGCCTGGACTTTCTATACCAAATAAATTAACTAAGCCTTTTATTCCATGTTCATCCTCTCCCTGAATAATAAAGTCGCTTTCATACTTATCTGAACTTAGGTTTCCTATTTTGGGGCGAATTCCAGAATAGCTTGGCTGAAGGCTGTTATCTGGGAGCTCTGGCCAGTATTGACGAATTGAATTGTAAAATTTTTTCGAACAGCGTGGATCTACTTCGTAATTTAGGGTGTCGATCCATTCGATATCAGGGCCAAATTTTGTTTGTCCTCCAAGGTCAATAGTAGAATGTATTCCTAAGCCACCATTGACAGGAATTGGATATATCAGGTGTTTGAAGGGGCATTCTCCAAAAAAAGAAAAATAGTTTCCTTTAGCAAATTTATCAGGTCTAGGTGGTATAAATTTTTTGATCAGGCCGATCATTGAAGACGCTATTTGGATCGCATTTAGACCGCCACAATTTATTATTTCATTACTCGTAATCGTCATTGGATTAAATCCTCCAATTCTTGTGAGAAATTTATCGCCAAGAAGTGAAATTTTTTCTACAGGATTTCGAAAAGCTATAATAGCTCCTGAATTTTCTGCATCGCCTTGAATGGTTAACATTAAACTATGACTGTCAACAATGCCTGTTGAAGGTGAAAAGATGGCACCTTTAACCTTTAGGTTTGGGTCAAGTGACTTTGTTTTTTTTTTGCTTAAAAATTCTAGCTCTTTGACACCATTGTTTTTGGCTTTTTTCATTATTTCAGCTAGGAGTGGAATTTGATGTTCATTTGTTGCCACAATCAACTTTCCAATGCGTTTAAAAGGAACCCCATTTTGAGTGCAATATTTGTAAATACTTTTATTTCCACTGACACAGAGTTTTGCTTTTAAGCTATTTTTTGAATAGTAAATTCCCGCATGAATGACCTCAGAATTACGTGAGCTTGTTATTGTCCCTATTCCCTCTTCAGATTCTAGCACAATTACTTCACGCCCGGATGATGCGAGTGCCCGTGCAGTAGCTAGGCCAATAATCCCTGCTCCAATTACAATTGTTTGTATGTGCTCTGTCATTCTCTGCAAAACCTCATTTTATTACACTTTTTTATCTCTGTTACTATGAAGCAATGAGTTTATTATATTGAGTATAATTTTTATCCCAACACTTTTTTGAGAGTGGGTAATTACTTGTTATTTTTTGTTTCAGTTATGAATTACAATAAAGTGATTGTTAATATTTTTAGACTAGCTTTGAAATAGTTATAAAGCATTTTTTTAGAATTTTTAATTAAAGACTTTTTGGCGCAAGCATTATTGGTGGTTTTCGTTGATATGTTCCTAATATTTGAAGCTAATGTTGCATGAATTTGCTGTGAAGTCGGCAAAAATAAAATTAACTTGTCATGATCTATTATTATTATAGATTTGAATTATTTTAGATTTCTTAAAGGTTAGATATTTTATGTCAATTTGGGGAAAGGTTATTGGTGGGGTCTCTGGCTTTGCAATTGGAGGGCCTTTGGGTGCTATATTGGGAGTGGCAGCTGGTCATGCTATTGATAAGGCCAAGCATAGAGGGGCTGGTAGTGGTTCTCTCAGTGATGTGGGAGACCAGCAAGTTGTTTTTACGTCTGCTGTGATTGTGCTTTGTGCAAAGATGGCGAAAGCAGATGGACAAGTTACGTCTGATGAAATCAGGGCATTTAAGGAAATTTTTCACATTCCTATTGATGAACAAGGAGATGTCGGGAAACTGTTTAATGAAGCTAAAAATGAATCTGTTGGTTTTGAACCTTACGCGAAACAAATTTTTAGTTTATTCTCTGGGCAGCCATCTGTGTTGGAAGAACTCTTAGGTGCATTGTTCATTATAGCAAAAGCTGATGGAGTGATTCATCCAAAAGAGATGCTATTTGTCAGTAATGTTGCTGAGATTTTCGGATTTAGCCAAGCGCAGTTTCTTCGACTTCAATCAATGTATGTACCCGAAAGGAATGGTGAGGGCATTGACCCTTTTGAAGTTTTAGGCATAAAGAAAGATGCATCAGACGTTGAGGTAAAAAAAACTTACCGCAAACTAATTCGAGATTATCACCCCGACAAACTAATGGCTCATGGTGTTCCCAAAGAATTTATAGACTTAGCAAACGATAAGATGGCAGCAATCAATGGGGCTTATGATGAAATTAAAAAAATTAGGGTGATTAAAAGATAGTTAAATAGTTTCGATTGCCCAGAATTTAAGCATCATTTTTGTTTTGTAATTATGTCTTTCCAATAGATGGAGTGAAAATAAATGAGTTATTCATTTATAGACTATCCTTCAATTAACTATAACGAACGAGCGAATTGCGCTCCCATTGATATGTTAATTTTTCATTATACAGGCATGATAAATAAAGAGTGTGCTCTTAAGAAATTGATTGATCCAAATGCTAAAGTAAGTACTCATTATTTAATTGATGAAAAAGGTGGAATTTATAAGTTAGTCGATGAGGCTAATCGAGCTTGGCATGCTGGAGTTTCGTATTGGCGGCGAAATACTGATATTAATTCTCGTTCTATAGGAGTTGAGATAGTCAACCCAGGCCATGAATTTGGCTATCAAGAATTTACGGACTTGCAAATTGATGCAATAATGAAACTTTCTAGAGATATTATTTCTCGGCATCCAATATCAAATCGAAATATCGTTGGTCATTCTGACATTGCTCCTTCACGTAAAAA
>Ga0114999_10006397_pt1 | contig 13596 bp, 12 predicted proteins | sample ArcticOcean_MG_C_3_FD_89820 | JGI IMG/M metagenome (GOLD analysis project Ga0114999, IMG submission 89820) | Marine microbial communities from western Arctic Ocean - ArcticOcean_MG_CB8_126 | ecosystem: Environmental > Aquatic > Marine > Oceanic | place: Arctic Ocean: Canada Basin | collected...
CTTTGAAGGCAACCCAATGCACAATACCACGGTGATTATGCCCGCGGTGTTGGCGGCGTGTGAGCGCTATGGCCGGTCTGGCGATGATGCGTTGCGCGGGGTGGTTGCTGGTATGGAACTGATGTGCCGAATGGCGCTGGTGGCCCCGACGGGAATGCACCGGGCTGGGTTCCATCCGACAGCAGTCGCAGGGGCCTTGGGGGCAGCCGCAGGTGTTGGGGTTGCGCTAGGACTGAACGCTAAACAAATGACCGATGCCCTGGGCGTCGCCGGATCCATGGCGTCCGGCATTATTGAATACTTAGCCGAAGGCACCTGGACCAAACGCTTGCACCCTGGCTGGGCGGCACAATGCGGCATTCGCGCGGCTTTGATGGGCCAGCATGGCTTCGCAGGCCCGCGCACCGTCTTGGAAGGCGAACACGGTTTCTTCTTTGCCTTCGCCGATCATAGCATTGAGCGCGATTACAGCCGTATCACCGAAGGCCTGGGCGAAAAATGGTGGATGGAGAACATCGCCGTTAAGCCCTATGCCTGCGGCACCATGACACAGCCTTTCATTGATTGCGCCATTAAGTTGGCCAAGGAAGGTCTGGATCATCGCTACATCGTCAGCATCGATTGCAATGTTGGCGAAGGCACAGTGCATCGCCTCTGGGAAGTGGTGGCGGAGAAACAACGCCCGTCTACACCCTACTCAGCCAAGTTCAGCGGTGCCTTCTGTGTCGCCGTCGGATTGGTGGATCAGGCGGCCGGATTGCTCCAGTTCACCGATGGGAAAATTTCAGATCCAGATATCTTGGCGGTTGCGGGCAAAGTCAATTATGTGATCGACCCGAACGATGAATACCCGGTGAATTACTCTGGCCACGTTCGTGCGACCCTGAAAGACGGCAGCATCCGCGAAGCTCACCAGCCACACCTTCGCGGTGGTGTGCGTGAGCCCGTGGAGCGGGCCGAACTGGAAACGAAATTCCGCGCCAATATCGCCTTCGCCGGATGGTCTGTGAGCGATGCAGATCGGCTGGAAAAAGTTTGTGCTAATTTGTTCGACGCAGCCGATATGAGTTCGCTTAGAGAATTTTCCGCAAAGGCATAGCCAATCACTTCTAAAATTTGTAAAACCTGTTGGCATAAAGCTTAACCGAAAGAAAAATTCATGCCGCATAAACCAGCATCTACAGCACTTTCTAAAGTTAAGGTTCTTGACCTGACACGGGTTCGTTCCGGTCCGACATGTGTGCGCCAATTGGCCGACTGGGGTGCCGACGTGATCAAGGTTGAAATGCCGGAGAAGCTGGACCCGGATGGTGCCTTGGGTGCCCCGCGCCATACCTCTGACTTTCAAAATTTACAGCGCAACAAGCGCTCCATCACCCTCAACATGAAAGAGCCCGAAGCAGTTGAAATTTTTATGAAACTCGTCGCCGATGCGGACGTGGTGGTTGAAAACTTCCGGCCCGGCGTGAAGCATAAACTCGGCATTGATTATGATTCATTGAAGGCGGTTAACCCGCGCATCATCTTGGGCAGCATCTCCGGTTTCGGGCAAGACGGCCCGGCAATGGGAAACCCAGGTTTCGACCAAGTGGCTCAAGGCATGGGTGGCTTGATGTCGATCACCGGCGAACCGGGACAAGGCCCTATGCGGGTCGGCATTCCGATTGCGGATCTAACCGCAGGCATATTCTGCGCCCACGGCATTATGGTCGCCTTGTTCGAACGTGAAACCTCCGGCGAAGGCCAATGGGTGCAAAGTTCCCTGCTACAAGCCATGACCTTCATGTTGGATTTCCAAGCCGCACGCTGGACCATGGGCGGTGATGTCCCGCAGCAAGCTGGCAACAATCACCCGACCAGCATTCCAACGGGCGTGTACCAAACCAAAGACGGCTACATGAACATCGCCGTTGCCGGGCAAACCATTTGGGGCCGGTTCTGTAAGGAACTGGACCACGAAGACTGGCTTGAAAACCCAGACTACATCGATGGCCCGGCGCGCTCGGAAAACCGAGATCAACTGCATGACGAAATCACCGCCATCACCAAGACGATAAATACCAAAGACCTCATCGAACGTTTGTTGGCGGCAGGGTGCCCGTGTGGGCCTATCAATTCGATTGACCAGGCGTTCGAAGAACCCCAAGTCAAACACCTCGGCATGACCCAAACCGTTCATTCAGAAAAAATGGGTGACATTGATCTCATCACCCAACCGATTTTTCTCAGCCGCACGCCAAGCACACTTGAGGTGGCACCGCCGGAACGGAGCGAACACACCGATGAAGTGCTGGGTGATCTCGGCTACAGCGCAGAACAACTCGCGGACCTTAAAGCCCGCACTGTCATTTAAGATATAAAGGAGACGCTTCTCATGGCCACCGATAAAATTCTATCCGAAGTTGAAGGTCCCGTCGGACGCATCATTTTCAACAACCCTGAAAAACACAACGCCGTTTCCCTCGACATGTGGGCCGCGGTTGAGGCCTACCTGGACGAATTCAGAGACAATGATGACATACGTGTTGTTGTGATTACGGGGGCGGGCGGCCGCGCTTTTGTATCTGGTGCCGACATCTCACGGTTCGAAAACGAACGCGCCTCAGAAGACGCGATCAAGCACTACAACATTCAGGTCAACCGCGCCAACGAAGCGATCTATACTTTCCCAAAGCCAACCATCGCCATGATCCGAGGTTATTGCATCGGCGGCGGCATGGGCTTGGCGACGTGCTGCGATTTGCGGATTTGCACCGAAGCCTCAACCTTCGCCGTACCTGCGGCAAAGTTGGGACTGGGCTACGGCGCTGATAAAGTAGGTCTGTTGATTGACCTAGTCGGCCCGTCGTTCGTGAAAGATATTTTCTTCACCGCCCGCCAATTTAAATCCGATGAAGCCTTGAACATGGGCTTCATCAATAAAGTCGTCGCCGATGAAGACCTGGAAACTTACATCCAAGAATACGCCGAACGTATCGCAGGCAACGCGCCGCTGACGATCTCACACATCAAAAAAGTGACAATCGAAGCGGTCAAGGATGTCGCTGATCGCGACATGGACTCCGTCACCGAAGCCTTCAACAAATGCTTTAATTCCGAAGATTACAAAGAAGGTCGGCGGGCGTTTATGGAGAAGCGGAAGCCTGAGTTTCAGGGGAAGTAAAATTCTACTCAGCGTCCTTCGAGACGCCTTTGTTTTGATTTGTGGGGACACCCCACACCCTGGGTGCGACTCCTCAGGATGAGGTTCTTTCTAAAATTTAAATAGCAACCTCATCCTGAGGAGCGCTCACTTGAGCGCGTCTTGAAGGACGCTGAGAAGCCTCTACCCTGCCGCAAACACAATAGTACTAATCGGTCCCTCGGCCCGGCTGTTCACGAACTGGTCAACGTAGTCATTCTCGCTCTCGAACATATTCTCGCTCGGCCCGGTCCAGATGATATGCCCATCGTGGAGCATGGCGATGCGGTGCGACAGGCGTTTGGCGCCGACCATGTCGCTGTTGACCGACAGGACGGTAACGCCCAGGGCATCGACCAATTCCAAAATAAGATCGTTGATCTTGTTGGACGTTATGGGGTCGAGGCCAGCGGTGGGTTCATCCAGCAACAGGATTTCGGGGTCGGTCGCAATGGCGCGGGCGAGGCCGACGCGTTTTTGCATGCCGCCGGAGAGTTCGGTCGGGTAGAGGTCCGCATCACTGGCGGGCAGGTTGACCAAGCGTAGTTTTTCAATGGCGATTTCTTTGGCCTGGGCCGGGGTCATTGTCTTATCTTGGAGGAGGCGAAAGGCGATGTTTTCCCAGACATGCAGGCTGTCGAACAGGCCTGACTTTTGAAACAGCATGCCGATCTTTTTTTGAAGTTTCATGCGGGCGCTTTCGGAAATTTTCCAAATATCTTGGCCATCAATTTTGATCGTTCCCCGGTCTGGTGGCACCAAGCCGATGGCGGTCTTAACCAGCAATGTCTTGCCAGAGCCAGAGGTTCCGACCAGACAGACGGACTCTCCTTTTTCCAAAGAAAAATTGAGGTCCTTGAAGACGTGGTTGTCGTGGAAACTTTTGCTGATACCTGAGAATTCGATAACCGGGGGCGTAGTCATATCAGTCCTTCCCATAGGGGTTTTTCATCGATGAGACGACGGACTTAAACGCCTCGCGGACTTGTTTTTCGTCGCAGTCCATCAGCAATGCATCCTCGAACGCATCTTGGCAGTACTGGCGAATTTCATTCAGATTTTCGTTCAGCACCTTAAGCTTTTCCTCACACGATACCGGCGTGCCGTCGGGTTCCTGCCAACGGATGGGTTTCGGTTTTGGAGAAGCTGCGTTCATAGAAGGTCCTTACGTCACGGCCGTCGCGGTGATAACGCCAATCATGGAATCCCGGGTGACCAGTTTTTCTAGGTCGTCGACGCCCATACCTTCCGTGCCTTCGGGGCGTTCTGGTAGAACCATATAGCGTAAGTCAGCGGTACTGTCGTGCACGCGGACTTGTTTGTCGTCGGGGATATCGGTGCCGAATTCAGATAATACTTTGCGCGGTTCGTTGACCGTCCGGGTGCGGTAGTTGCGGCTTTTATACCAATCCGGCGGCGCGCCCAGCAAAGGCTTCGGGTAACACGAACACAGCGTGCAGACGACGACGTTATGGATGTCAGATGTGTTCTCGACGACATACAAGGTCACGTGCCCCATCACGATGCCAAAGTCCATGACGGCTTCGGTTGAGTTATTCAGTAGGCGTTTCTTGAATTCGGGATCGGTCCAGGCGCGGGCGACGACTTTAGCTCCCATCGCCGGGGCAAGTTCATCAATGCGCTCGACACGTTGGCGGAATTCTCCTGCATCAAGAATGCCCTTTTCGATCATCAATTCGCGAACCGCCATCTCCATAACGCCATAGTGACCAAGGCTTTCTTCCTCGTCCGGTTGAAAGGTTAGCTCATGGTCGTGGCCCTGGTGGTGGGCCGGGGTGGGCATGTGAATGATTTCGTCGGCCATGGTTTAGTCCTTTATCAAAACAGAAGCGATTGTTTTTGCCGCTTCCAGAAATTTATGATCTTCACCCCAATGTCCCATCAGTTGCGCCCCCACCGGCAGACCTTTAGGGCCGGTGAATGCAGGGATGGAAATAGCGGGGATGTGAACGCGGGTGGCGAGCTCATTCATCAACGGACTGCCTGTTGCCTTTATTCCCTCCAGCGCTTCGCCAAAGCAACTCGCTGTTAACATGATGTCATAGTCCTTGGTTTCGTCGGAGAATTTGGTGCGATAGTCGTTGCTGACACGGACGGCATTGCGCCAGTCCCCGTGGGGAATATGACCGACATCTTTTAAGTAGCTGTCCATAAGGGCTTTGCTAATTTTGTCCTTATGATTAGCCAACTCCCAAGCAATTGATCGCTCCATTCCATAACCTTTTATAATTTGGTTGGCAGCGACGCTTTCTTGGAACGCGGTTTCGTCAAGGGTTAAGTCCTCGACCGTGGCGCCCGCTTTAAAAAGTCCTGCTGCGGCCCCTTCAATCAGCGCCGCTGTTGTGTCCTCGACCTCTGACCAATTTGGGGTTCGGCAGAAACCGATACGGAGGTCTGAAAGCTCAGGTGTATTCAAGGAATTGTCACCCAAGCGCAACATGCCAGAGCGGAGGAACGAAATATCGTCGACACTTCGGGCGAACAAGCCGACAGTATCCAACTCGCCTGTATTTTCTTTCACGCCTTGTAGGCCGAATTCACCATAGGTTGGTTTATAGCCATAGACACCACAATAGGATGCAGGGCGAAGCACGGAACCAACAGTCTGTGTGCCGAATGCAAGAGGCACCATAAATGCGGCAACAGCGGCGGCAGAACCACTTGAAGACCCGCCTGGAGTATGGTTGGGGTTATGCGGATTGGTTGTATCACGCGCACCACGCGCGGCAAATTCCGTGGTCACGGTCTTACCCATGATAACGCCACCTGCATTCCGCACCATCTGTACGCATGACGCATCGCTGCGGGGCTGGTTGCCTTTATAAATGGGTGATCCGTATTGGCTGGGCATGTCGGCGGTATCAATGATGTCTTTGACGCCGACGGGAATTCCTTTTAGCGGGCCTGCACCCGATGTGTCGCTTTCCCGCGCGGCACCAAGCGCCTGATCGTTATCTAGGTGAACCCAAGCCTTAACAATCGGCTCGCGTTCTTCGACACGGGCCAGCAAGGCCTCCATCAACGCCGTTGCGGTCAAGGAGCCCGAAGCAATTTCGGCGGCGGCTTCGGTTGCGGTGAGTTCTGCCGGATCATTGGTTTTTAGCATGGTATTTTCCTAAACAGCTTCCAGCCAGTGCTGGAAGATTTCAATATCTATCGTGTCCTCTGGGCTGCCACTGTAATCAGGCCAAGCATCAGTCTGCATGAAACGGACCCGGTAGAGCGGCTGCTGGGGTTCGTCATAATGACCCTTCGCGCGTTCTTCCGGATTATCATAGGCACCAACCACGTCCGCGATGACACCAGATTTTCCTCGGATATAATAAGGCGTGCGAATGTGGCCGGGCGGATAGTCGCCGCGAATGTGGACGTTGTCGCCAATTTTAAAGTGGGTGGGTTCCTCGGCCATTATGCGGTCTCCGCTTCTAGGCCTAAGCGCTCACGGATCTCAGCCATTTTGGCCTCGATTTCTTCATCTGTCAGCAAGCCCTTGTCAACGAGAACCCCCGCAACAGATGCCATCCACAGTTCATAGTAGGTGAGGGATTCGTATTTATCCTCGCCCATGGTCTCGATCTTATCGCGGCGCTCATCAACGTAGAAGGCGCGCTTGCCAACCTTGGGGGCGCTTAGCGCCATGGTCAGCGCGTCAACGCGCTTTTCCCAAGGGGCCAGGATGTGTTCAGTTTGTTCGACAGGGCCGCCGGGAAGACCGCCCATGTCGTGATAGCCGCGTGGCGTTTTTTCATCTGTCATAATAAGTGATTATGACGAGGGTACCCTCCCCCCAGTCAAGGAAATATGACGGCAAGGAAATTTGACGGCAAGGAAATTTGAGGATTAAGCGATATCAAACACTAAAACATGAGAGACTTCTTCTGCCTTTAGGGTAAAACCATCTTCATCACTGATGGATGCACCGTCCCCCTGGTTGAGAGTCACATCGCCGATGGTCACAGTTCCTTCCGCGATCTGCAGCCAAGCGTCACGTCCGTCAACCAATTTATGGGAAATTGCCCCGCCTGCGTTCAGCCGGGTTGCATACAAATCCAAGTCTTGGCTCAGACTTAGGGAGCCATCGCGCCCGGTTTTAGAGGCGATCAGCAACAAAGTATCGCGCTTGGCTTCATCATCGAAGTTTTTTTCTTCCCAGCTGGGTTCCAGGTCGTTTTGATCCGGCTCAATCCAGATTTGGAAAAAATGGTTTTGGGTGTCTTCAGACGGGTTGAATTCGCTGTGTTTGATGCCTGTGCCCGCAGTCATGCGCTGTACATCGCCAGATTTGATGGTTGAGCCGTTGCCGACGCTGTCTTTGTGTTCCAAAGCGCCGGTCAGCATATAGCTGATAATTTCCATATCCTTGTGCGGATGGGTTGGAAAACCAGCGGTGGCGGCGAATTTATCTTCGTTAATCACCCGTAGCACCTTGAACCCCATGAACTCAGGGTCATAATAATGGCCGAAGGAGAAGCTATGGCGACCGTCAAGCCAATCGATATTGGCCTGTCCACGGTCTTCGTCTCTGCGTTTCTGGATCATAAGGGTCTCCTTATCCAAGGTTTTGTTTCAACGGAGGTAGTACCGCAATGGGGTCACGTCAACCGTCTCAAGGCACAGATGATTTAGCGGCGATCTCTGAAGGCACGCTTGGTTATTATAATAAAGTCGCCGAACAGTTCTGGCATGGCACCAAGGATCATGATGTTAGCCAGAACCGCCACGCGGTGTTGGAAGCGATCGAAGGCGACGGGCCGCATACCTTATTGGATTTTGGTTGTGGTCCAGGACGGGATTTAATCGCTTTCAAGGAGATGGATCATCAGGCCATCGGATTGGAAGGCTCAACTGAATTGGCGAAACTGGCCCGAAAACATTCCGGCTGCGAAGTTTGGGAGCAAAATTTCTTGGTGCTTGATCTGCCGGACGGGCATTTCGATGGGGTTTTTGCGAATGCGTCGTTTTTTCACGTCCCCTGCCAAGAAGCATCTCGTATTTTGAGCGAATTAAGGGCGACCTTAAAGGCAGGTGGGGTGCTTTTTTGCTCTAATCCACGGGGGAACGATGAGGAAGATTGGCGTGGGGAACGCTATGGCGTTTTTTATAAGGACAGGACTTGGCTCAGCATGGTTGAAGATGTAGGTTTCTCTAATATACAAAAATATTATCGACCAGCCGGACTGCCTATTGATCAGCAGCCCTGGTTTGCCACAGTGTGGCGCAAATAAGGAATTAAAAACATGGCAAAGCATAAAATCGCAGTGATCCCGGGCGACGGGATTGGAAATGAAGTCATGCCGGAGGGCATGCGGGTGATGGAAGCCGCAGGCCGAAAATTCGGCATTGAGTTCGAATGGGATGAATACGACTGGTCGTGCGAACGCTATGCCAAGAAGGGTGCGATGATGCCCGAAGACGGCTTGAAGCAGATTGAAAAGCACGATGCAGTTTATCTGGGCGCTGTTGGATTTCCAGGTGTGCCGGACCATGTTTCGTTATGGGGGCTGCTGATCCCCATTCGCAGAGAATTCCGCCAATATGTGTCACTTCGACCTGTAAAGCTGATCGAGGGCATTCCGTGCCCGCTTGTGGGTCGCAAAGCCGGTGACATCGACATGATGGTGGTGCGGGAAAACAACGAGGGCGAATATTCTTCTATCGGCGGGCGGCTGTATGAAGGCACCGATGAAGAAGTCGCCATGCAGCAAACGATCTTCACCCGTAAGGGCACCGATAAAATTCTTAAATATGCGTTTGATCTGGCACAGAGCCGACCCAAAAAACACCTTACATCTGCAACCAAATCCAACGGCATTATCCACACCATGCCCTACTGGGACGAACGGGTGGCGGAGATGGCTAAGAATTATCCGGACGTAAAGGTCGATCAATATCACATTGATATCCTGACTGCGCAGTTTGTGCAGAATCCCGATTGGTTCGATGTGGTTGTCGGCAGTAACTTGTTTGGCGATATTTTATCTGATCTGGGACCGGCTGTAACCGGCACCATCGCCATCGCGCCATCAGCCAACATGAACCCAGAGAAAGATTATCCGTCAATGTTCGAACCCGTACACGGTTCCGCCCCTGACATCGCGGGCCGCAATATTTCAAACCCCATCGGTATGATTTGGTGTGGCGCGCAGATGCTGGAACACTTGGGCTACAAGGAAGCCGGAGATGCCGTCCTTGATGCCATCGAACGGGTGATTAAAGAAAGCCCGGTCAAGACCCGTGACATGGGTGGCCAAGCCTCCACTTCTGAAATGGGTAAAGAAATTATGGATGCGTTGAGTTAGCGAGGGAAAGATTGTGCCGCTAAGCACCCTTCGGGTCCCGCCGCTTCGCGACGCCTCTGGATGAGGGTGTTAAAAAAATTTATAAACAACCTCATCCTGGGGAGTCGCGAAGCGGCGTCTCGAAGGGTGCTTAGCGGCACATCATAACCGTACAAAAATCTTAGTTAGGAGAGCACGTTGAGCGAAGAAAAAACCGACCTCGAAAATCGTCTTGAAGAATATGAAGTCCACCTGGAAAAAGCCCTCGGTATGGGCGGGGAAGCGAAGCTCGCCAAGCGTAAGACGCAAGGTCATCTGAATGCCCGCGAGCGTATTGATTGCCTGGTAGATGACGGCAGCTTTGTCGAATCTGGATTGTTCGGAACATCCTCCTTTGCCAAGGACGCGGACAATACCCCGGGGGATGGAAAACTTGTTGGATATGGAAAAATAGATAACCGGGATGTTGGTGTCGTGGTCAACGACTTCACGGTAAAAGGTGCCTCCACCAGCGCCACCAATTCAAAAAAAGTTGGCTGGATTAGACGCACAGGAACAGAGCGCGGTCTGCCGGTGATCTTCATCGGTGAATCCACCGGTGCGCGATTGCCGGATGCGATGGGCTCCAAGGGCATGGGGACCATGCTGGGCAATGACATACATCAGTTTCAGCGCACTCGTGTAACGCCCTGGGCCGCGGCGGCGTTGGGGAATTCGTTTGGCTCGTCGGCATGGCTTGCCTGCTGTTCCGACTTCGTTGTCATGCGCAAAGGGTCGATTATGGCGGTTTCCAGCCCGAAATTGGTTTCGGAAGCCTTGAAGCGCGAGGTCGATTTGGAAGAACTTGGCGGCTGGAAATTGCACGCGGAGACCACAGGTCTGATTGATCGAGCGGTGGATACGGATGAAGAAGCAATGGAGGAAATTCAGAGGTTCCTGAGTTATTTGCCGAGCCACCATAAAGAGTCGCCGCCGGAAGTTGCCGTTACGCCCGGCTCCGGCGAAGACATGGCGGACATTGGTAAAATTCTTCCGACCCGACGGACCCAGGTTTATGATATTAAAAAAATTCTCCAGAAGGTCGTCGATAAGGACAGTTTTTTTGAATTGAAAGCCCGCTATGGCAAACCAGCGGTGACGGCTCTCGCGCGCATGGATGGCAAAAGCGTTGGCATCATTGCCAACAATCCGAAGTTCAAGGGTGGGTCCATGGACATCAACGCGATCAAGAAAATGATCAGCTTCACAGTGATGTGCGATTCATTCAACATTCCCATCGTAAAGTTTGTGGATACGCCAGGGTTCATGATTGGCCTGGACGCGGAACGCGAGGGTGCGCCGGGTAAGATCATGAATTTCATGAACGCGACAACGTTGATTACGGTGCCAACTATTACGGTAATTGTGCGGAAAAGCTATGGTCGCGCCTATGTCACCATGGGCGGCGGGCGGCATTCGGACGATATTTGCGCGTGGCCGACAGCCGAAGTTAGCTTTATGGACCCGGTCGCGGCGACAAAAATCGTTCATAACAAAAAGCCTGGCGATGAAGGCTTTGAAGAAGCGTTGGCGCAAATCAATCAAGATAACGATGTTTGGGGACTGGCGTCGGTCTATTCGGTGCAATCCGTAATTAGACCAGAACAGACTCGGGACCATTTGATCCGCATGCTAGACGTTCATCGTCTGCGCCTTACCAATGGGGTCGGGGAGCACATGATGCGCACCTGGCCCACGAGCTACTGAGATTTTTATTCCATGGACGTATCTAAATTAATTCGCAAAGCCTTGGATGACTCTCGGGCATCGTTAGACGAACAATCGGGTAAGCACGTTTTATCGGAAGCTGGAATTGCAGTTCCTAAATCCGTGGTGGTGACCGGACCTATGGAATTGCCAGCGGCCTTGAAAGGCTTATCTCCGCCTTTTGTCGTTAAGGTGATGTCGGCAGAGATCCTGCACAAAAGTGATGCCGGTGGCGTTGCAATTAATCTTAAAACAACCGAAGAGGTTTCCGGGGCGGTCGCTGCCATGGCGACATCGCCGAAAATTAAAACCGCGAAAGTCGATGGCTACCTGATCGAAGAAATGGCACCTGCAGGGCAAGAAGTCGTCGTCGGGGGACTCCGCGATCCTAACTTTGGCCCCATGGTCATGGTGGGGCTTGGGGGCATTTTCGTTGAAGTTCTCAAGGACGTTAGTTTTAGGGTATGCCCCATCACGGAAGATGATGCCCGGCGGATACTGGATGAATTAAAAGGCGGTGCACTTTTGGATGGCGCGCGCGGTCAAGCACCTGCGTCCCGTGACTCTATTGTTGATGTGTTGGTAAAGCTTGGCGGTGCAGATGGGATTCTAATGACCCATGCCGATACTTTGGCGGAAGTTGATATCAATCCGCTGATTGTATCGGAGACAGCGGCGGTTGCGGCGGATGCGCGGTTTATCTTAGCGGAAAGAGAGGGGGCTGTTGAGTGGGATGCGGCACCCAATCTTGATCCCCTCTTCATGCCGAAGACCATCGCGGTCGCGGGGGCGTCGGCGACGTCCATCAGTATGGGAAATACCTTCCTCAGGCGGCTTAAGGAATTCGGCTATCAGGGCACAATTTATCCGATCCATCCCAAGGCCGAAGAAATTGATGGAATGAAGGCCTATTCATCCTTTGCCGACACGCCGGAACCTATTGATTACGCTTACATAACAATTGCTGCCAATAGGGTTCCAGCCATGTTGGCGGGAGCGAAGGGACGGGTAAAGTTCGCCCAAGTACTGTCCAGTGGATTTGCTGAGGTGCCCGAAGGGGTTGCTTTGCAGGATGAACTTGTCGCTGCCTCAAAAGAGGGGGGATCTCGCCTGATCGGCCCCAATTGCTTGGGCACCTATTCACCCAGAGGCGGCGTTACGTTCCCGGAACGTGCAACGAATGAGCCCGGTGTCGTCGGTGTGATATCCCAAAGTGGCGGACTGGCGACAGACATTGTTCGTCTGGGCCAACGTCGCGGCTTGCGCTTTAGTGGGCTGGTTACGGTCGGCAACTGTGCGGACCTTAACGAAGCGGATGTTCTGGAATACTATTTGAGTGATCCAGAGACGCGCGTCATCGGGCTTTATCTTGAAGACGACAAGAATGCGCGCCGGATATTTGAACTCCTCGGCAAGAACGCATCCACTAAACCGGTGGTCCTACTGAAAGGTGGACGTACCCAACAGGGCCGGGCCGCCGCTGCCTCGCATACGGGATCATTAGCTGGCGGCGATGAAGGCTGGGTTGCGCTGTCAAAACAAACCGGCGCGGTGTTGGTTGAAAGTCTTGGGTCGTTTTTAGACACATTGTTGGCGTTCCAATTCCTTACACCCAACAAAACCCGCCCGACCCAGCGCATCGCATTGTTTGGCAATGGCGGGGGGACGAGCGTGTTGGCGACCGACAGTTTTGCCAGGCTGGGGCTTGATGTTGCGCGCTTCGAAGACAAAACCCGACAAGCCTTGGAGGCGCTTAAACTGCCACCTGGGACCAGTGTCGCCAATCCAATCGATGCGCCGGTTGGGACTTTGCAAACCGAAGAAGGTCGCATTGCTGAAAAAATACTGGATGGAGTCTTCGCCCACAGCGCGCCGGATGCTTTTGTCATGCACCTAAATTTGACCGCGTTTACGGGACGCGGTGCGCCGGGGGACACGCTTAATAATCTTGTGAACGCGGCGCTGCGTATTCAAGAAAAATACCCCGGCCAAGCGCATTTCGTATTGGTGCTTCGAAGCGATGGTGAGGAAGATACCGAAGCCCTGAAACGCGAGTTCGAGTCCAAGGCGGCAAAAGTTAATATGCCTGTCTATGGTGAATTAATCGAAGCGGCGGCTGCTTTGGCCGCTGTTCGTCACGTTGAGAGGTATTTGCATGGAAGTTGATCTTGACCATCTGCGCCAGTGGATTGGAAAGACCGAAGAGCATTTCGACCAAGTGACGGTATCGCCCCTGGCTAGAATGTCAGCGACATTGGACCGGGACGACCCGCGCCCGGTACCGGGAGATGCGGTGCCGCTGTTGTGGCATTGGCTGTATTTTTTGCCTGAAGATATGCGATCAGATTTAAAAGAAGACGGTCATGCAAA
>Ga0114999_10006398_pt1 | contig 13592 bp, 11 predicted proteins | sample ArcticOcean_MG_C_3_FD_89820 | JGI IMG/M metagenome (GOLD analysis project Ga0114999, IMG submission 89820) | Marine microbial communities from western Arctic Ocean - ArcticOcean_MG_CB8_126 | ecosystem: Environmental > Aquatic > Marine > Oceanic | place: Arctic Ocean: Canada Basin | collected...
GCTCACCCAGTGGAGTTTGGAGTGGAATCGCCGACATCGAAATTGACGGCACAACCGTTTACGCCTCACACCAAACCTTGGGACTACTGATCTTTGAGTTCGGCGACCAAGTAAACGTCACCAAAGCCGAATGGAAGCGGCGTCGCAAAGAATTAAAAGTCTGGGCGACGAGTTCGGCACAAGATAACACCACCTTAGAAGTGATCGGCTATGGAGTGATGTCCTGGAACCGCAAGAAGAAACGACACGAACTCAAAATCCGCAACGTTAACAGCAACCCCGGCACGGTCTACGTCGTGTCCGATCTCAACGGTACAGATCAACGTGTTGTTCGAGTCCGCTAGCCGCACAAGAGTTGCAAACAGATTTCAACCGATAGTGGAGTGAAGTTTGGGGCTCTTCACTCCACTTTTGAGTCACCTCGCCGCCCGTGGCGACTTGTATGTATCGCGCTACGGCAAGAATTTCTCCCGCTAACGCACGACACATTGCTGTCGGACAGGCTCGGTTGGAGATTAGGATTAAGAAGGAAGAGTAAGATCCAAGACTTCCCAAAATTGAGGGGAACGGTCAGGTTTGAAGTCGCGCTTTTCAACGGCTCTCGCTAGATAGAACGCAAGTTGCAAAAGTCGAGAGCTTGTTGTTTGACATTCAGACCAACGAGATCGTTCCACGCGTCCATCAGTTGCAGGTAGACGTTGCCTGGCATTTGACGACCGATCGCCGAACCATTGACACTGGAAACAGGCAACATACAAACAGACGTGCTGCAGAGCATGATTTCGTCTGCTGATTTGAGCTCGTCGGGCGTAATGTCCCGATGTACGACGGGGATCCCTGCGGCCTTGGCGATGTCAATCGTAACGGCGACACTGATTCCGGGAAGTATTTTCTCTTGCAGCGGTGAGACTAGTCCTTCGCCTTTGAAATAGGCGAGTATGTTTGCTGTGGAAGCTTCGGCGACAAATCCATCCTGATCCAAAAGCAGAGCTCTCGAATTCGGATCGACTTTACGAGCTTCTCGATCCGCCAAGAAGTAGTGCATACGACTGCGACACTTGAGCGAGGCAGGCCAACAATTCTGAGGCACCTGTCGTATCTGCGAGACCACCAGCTTCTGTCCTGTATCAAATTTCTCGGCCCACTGGTGAAAAGGAATCGCATAAGTGTGCATCACAAGGCGTGGACCGGCATCCTCGCCAGCTGCGGTTGCCATCGTCAGGTACGGGCCGGGGGTCGCGAAAATGCAGAGTCCCAAATCGGCGCCCGGTTCGAGCAATGCATGATTGTGGCTGGCTAAACCGATCGCTGCTTCGCGAATGTCGTGAGATTCGATTCCCACTATCTCCAACGACTCCTGGAATCGGTCGAGGTGCTCGTCGAGACGAAACAATCGTCCGTTAAAAGTACGGATCTGTTCGGCAACGGTAACACCTTGCATGAACCCGCCATCGTAGACAGGGAGCGAGAGCTCTGTCGCAGGGATCAATTGTTGGTTGCAGTAAGCGAGAGGAGGCATAGCGGTTTCCGTTAGGGTGCTCGTTCTACATCCCTATTCTAGCGCAGCCCTATAGAATCGGAAAGTGGCGAAAGAGACTCATTTCGGGTTGAAAAGCAGTATTGCCACGGAGCAAACTAGCTCCGCTCTATTCTGCCGGACAAATGCACATCGCCGTCCAATATTTCGACCTTCACCGAAGTCATGTTACGAGCTTCGGTCATCGTCTCCATTCCGACTCCGCCCAAAGGGTGCCGAGCAGCGGATCCGCCAACAATCTTGGGCGCCATATAAACATGAACTTCATCGATTACGTCGGCGTCGAAAAACGAGCCGAGCAAATCGTGCCCGCCCTCTAGCAAAACGTTCGTGAAACCGCGTTCAGCAAACTTCTGCAAAGCGACGACTACTCGCTCTTGACGGTCGCCTGACAATTGCATTATCTCCACGCCACACTGTCGCAACGAATCTAGCGAACTATCTTTCGCCTCATCTCCACACACAACCAGCGTGGGAAACTCGTTTGTCGTGGTGGCGAGTTTACTGGTCAAAGGAAGCGCAGCGGCGGAATCGAAAACGACTCGCAGAGCAACGCGCTGTCCAGCTGGTCGCGCGGTCAACAGCGGATCGTCCGCTTCGACCGTTCCGCGTCCGACCACAATCGCATCAACTCTGCCGCGCAGCTGATGCACTTGAGCTCGAGAACGCTCGCCAGAAATCCATTGACTATGGCCCGACGCACTTGCGATTTTGCCGTCGCATGTCATGGCCCACTTCGCAATAACCCAGGGTCTCTTCTGTTCCACTTTGGTGAGATAGGGAGCAATCAGATACTTCGCTTCATTTGCCAACAACCCGACTTCGACCGCGATCCCTGCGGCGATCAGTTTTGCTAACCCGCCGCCATCAACGGCGGGGAACGGGTCCGCTTGAGAAATCACTACTCGTTTGATTCCAACCTCGATCAGCGCATCGGCACACGGTGGTGTCTTGCCAGTATGACAACAAGGTTCCAGGGTTACATACGCGGTCGCTCCGCGCGGATCAGCGCAATTAGTTAGTGCGTTTGCTTCCGCGTGAGGTCCGCCATATTTTTCATGCCACCCTTCGCCAATCACCTCACCGTCGCGAACCAGGACGCAGCCCACCATAGGATTCGGCTCAACGGCCCCCTCGCCACGTCGAGCGATTTCGATCGCTCGACCCATATATTCTCGATCTTGTTCTTCCGACATATTGGCCATTAAATGTTTAAAAGATAAATGTGGAACTTGTTTTACGGCGTAAACTACAAGTGTAACAAATATCTAACTGGCACAGATTTCGGAAAACGAAACGAATTCCAAAACACCACATCCGCGCCAACTTGGCTATAATCTTCCCAGCAGACAGAATCTTCCCAACGAACGGGGATCACTGTTTTCATTCCTATCGATGACTCAACTCGACAAAAGCCAGCCCAACCCACCCGAACTGGCACCATCAAGCTACTGGCACGATCAAGCTACTGGCACGATCAAGCTACTGGCACGAACAAGCTACTGGCACGAACAAGGAGATCTTAATGCCCACCTCAAGTCGCTTCCCATTCTCAGTTGCACTGCTTATCGCCTTCGCCCTGCAGGGCTTCGCGCAAGTTCACGCAAACGATTGGCCAACATGGCGCGGGCCAGGTGGCAACGGCGTTTCCGACGGGAAGGGTTTCCCGACCAAGTGGTCAGAGGATTCCAACATCGTGTGGAAACTAAAACTACCTGGACCCGGTGCATCAACTCCCATTGTTCATGGCGACCAAATATTCGTTACCTCTCCCGATGGCGACCAGAACGCAATTGTGTGCCTCGACAGAAAAGGAACGAAAGTCTGGTCGACAAAGATCGGCAAGACCCGCGATGGTAAACACAAGAAAGCAACTCCCTGCAATTCTTCGCCAGTTACCGACGGAGAATTTGTTTTCGGTTACTTCAAGAGCGGAGACTTAGCTTGCCTAGACATGAACGGAAAAGTTCAATGGGAAGTTAATGTGCAAAAACTCTACGGAGAAGACACCTTGTGGTGGGACCTCGGAACTTCCCCCGTACTCACCGCAGAGAACATCGTTATTGCGTGCATGCAAAGCGACAATTCCTACGTCGCCGCCCTCAACAAGAAAACGGGCAAAGAAAGTTGGCAGCAAACTCGTAATCTCGGCGCACCCGTCGAAGCTCAACATAGCTATTCCACTCCAATCGTCATCAACGACGGCACCAAAGAAACGATCTACATTCTCGGCGGCGACCACGTCACCGCTCACAACGCAGCCGACGGCAAAGAGCTATGGCGAGTTGGTGGACTCAATCCAACCAACCACCAATACTTTCGCTCGATCGCTTCACCCGTCGTTTCGGACGGCTACTTATTAGCTCCTTACGCTCGAGGCGGCTCGCTCACCGGAATTCGACTCGGAGGAAAAGGGGACGTAACAAGCTCGCACGTCGCATGGACCAACGAAGGAACTTCCGCAGATGTGCCAACTCCCGCAGCGATCGACAACAAGGCATACGTCTGCACCGACAAAGGAAAAGTTTTTTGCCTCGATGTGAAAACGGGCGAAACGGTTTGGTCAACCGAACTGCCAAAACATCGCTCTGGCTTCAGCGCTTCGCCCATCTTGGCGGACGGAAAAATCTACCTCACTCGCGAAAACGGGACGACTTACGTCTTGGACGCTAAGACTTCCAAGTTGCTTGCCACCAACGTGCTCGAAGGATTCACCGTCGCAACTCCCGTGCTAGTCGACGGTCAAATCTTGCTGCGAAACAAAGAATACATTTACTGCATCGGCAAGTAATCAACAACTACTTGGGCGCCCAGGGTTTCGGACCAGAAGCTCGGGCGCGCAAGAATTTAGCGTCGACATCTTGATACCACGCATGAAGCTTGGCCCGCATCATAGCGACTTTCGCTGCATTCTCTTTGGCTAAATCGACCCGCTCTCCAATGTCGTTCTTTAAATCGTAGAGATGGACTCGACCGTCTTCATAACGCTCGACCAATTTCCAATCGCCCATCCGCACGGCGCCACCTGGAAAGCCACCTTGATTGCTGTAGTGAGGGTAATGCCAGTAAATCGCGTCTCTCGCAAGTTCCTTTCCCCCTTTCAGCAATCCAACTAGGCTCTCACCGTCCTGGTGCTGCTTTGGCCGAGCAGCGACATTTGCCATCTCCAACATTGTTGGATAGAAGTCGGTGCTGACGACAGGCACATCGCAAGTGCTCCCAGCTTTTGCAACACCGGGCCATTTAACAATGAAGGGTTCGCGAATCCCGCCTTCATACAACCACCCCTTGCCTCCGCGAAGTGGTAAGTTCGACGTTGGAGATCCTTCCGAAGTGGACAAGCCGCCGTTGTCCGACGTAAAAATCACGACGGTGTTTTCGGTGAGCCCTAGATCGTCTAGCTTCTTGATCACTCGACCAATATGCGTATCCATGCTCTCAACCATCGCGGCATACGTCGCGTGTTTTTGTAACGTGCGAACTTTGCGGGAATTGCTCGAAGGCCACACTTGCTCCTCATCGGCAAATTCTTCTCCGCTGACTTTGCTCGCTTTCTCTTTGTACTTCTTGACGAGTTCTTGCGGCGCCTGCAGCGGAGTGTGGACGGTGTAGAACGCAAGGTAAAGCAAGAATGGATCGTCCTTCAACTTCTCTAGCGTCTTCACTGCATCGTCGGCGAGCCGCTTGGTGAGATGTTCGCCCTTTGGTCCGTCGGGCAATCGGGGATTGCTGTAAGGCGAAAAGAAACTCCTCGGCATGCCTCCGCTATGGCCGCCAAAGTTCAAATCGAATCCCTGATTCTCGGGCCAAAACTTATCGGTCGGGCCTAGATGCCACTTACCAAAAAATGCTGTCTTATAACCTGCCGCTTGCAGCGACTCGGGCAAGGTCTGCTCTTCCAACGGCATGCGGTTGGTCAAAGGAGCGGGCTGGAAACGAGCCGGACGGGAACCTGAAAAGAAATTGGTTGCATCGACGCGACTAGGATACTTTCCCGTCATAATGCTATAGCGAGTTGGACTGCAGACGGGATTGGCTGCATACCCGTTGGTAAACCGCACGCCGGTGGCGGCGAGTCGATCGACGTTCGGCGTCTCATAAAAGGTCTGCGGATTGTTTGCACCGACATCCATATAACCTAGATCGTCAACCAAGAAGAAAACGAAATTAGGACGATCCGCTGCCGACGCCGCTCCGCAATTCAGAAGACCTCCACGACTCAGAACAGCTCCACAAAACAAAGCTGTTACTACGATCCACTTAGGGAATTGCGCACTCATACAAACGCCTCTTGAACTCACGGATATAATGCGATTCCGTAAATTCTAGACGTTAATTCAAGCAGATGCGAGCGTTCCGAAGTCAGGCGAGAATCGAAACTCTCGCTCTAGTCCATGCCGGGAACCCACAACTTTGATTCGCCGTCACCACCTTGCTGTGGCGGTTCCCCGCCATCGGGCGTCCACAATTCAGAATCGCCACCGTCGTTGCCGCCCATGCCTGGTGCGGCACCTTGTTGCGGCATCATCGGCATGCCGTCTGGTGAGATAACTCCATAGCGGACCAAAGTTTGGAAAAGAGCTTCCGATACGCCCGGGTCGTTCATATGCTGAGTTTGAATCGTCTGGACCAGCCGTTCGATCTCTTGAATTTCGCTTCGCATGAAACGAAGATTCAATTCGGCGAGCAAGAGGTGACCGACGGGGCCGTTCACTTTGGCTGCCGCTTCCTGAGCTTTCACAATGTACTCAATCGACTTGTAATTCTCGCCGTAGATCATCGATAGCGAAGCGTAGACTTGGAAATCAGGGAAAGTGCTCGCGCAACTTTCGCGGCCCGCCAGTTCCTCCGCCATCGCCTCAGCAGCACCCAACACTCGGAAACTCGTCGAACGTCGGAAACCCCAAATGAGATCTTCGTCCGAAAGCTTGGTCAAATCGAGTCGATGCATACGAGCCAAGGGAACGGTGTGAATGTCGAGTTTCTCGTCGAACGCCAGTTTCTCTTCGGCAGGTAGACCGATTTCGGTTCGCAGTTTATTAAAGTCGATCCCCCAACCGTTGGCATCCGCTTGCAGTTCGAGGTTCTTGATCGTGCCAAGCAATCGCAAACGATAATCGGGATCGCTGGCAACTTCGCTAGGCTTCTTATTCCCAATTCCCGCAGAGGGAACATTGGGCCACTTCTCAAAAATGACTTTGTCGCGTTTCTCGGCGCTCTACCGCTGCACGATCGCCTGGTCCGTTCCGTCCGGGAACCGCCAACGCCACATGAGCTGCTCGGACTCAGCAGGAACATCGCCGATAACTTCCTCCTCAGGAGAAGAACTCGCCAAAGCACCCAACACTTCCGCCGCCGAAGTCGTCTTTAACCAGAAGTCGTCCGACTTCGTAATCAGCAATTCAATTCGAGCTTCGCTGTCCGTCTGCTTTCCAAACAATAACAGCTCACCCAATATCTCGGGAACATTGTCTATCGTCAGTTCGGCATCTTCCGCGGGCATTGGCTTGTCGAGCAGCAAGTAGACGCCACGCGGTGGCGGACTTCCTTCGGTTGCCAATTGTTGCGGATCTACCGGAACGGTCGAAACGCGATCGTGAGACGGCAAGTGCTCACTGAGTTTGTCGACGTCGTCGACTAAGTAAGTCAATTTCAGTTCGTCGAATTTTGGGATCTCGATGTCGGGATCGAGCAGATGGGCTCGAGCTTCCAACTCGACAGCGTCATCCTGGGAGATCTTTTCCGAGCCGACGATTTTCCGCAAGGTCGCGACGTGCTCTTTGACCATATCCAACATGCCGTACAATCGCGCCGTTGGAATTAACAAACTCGGTTCGCCCGGATACTTCTTTGATAGTTCTTGAAACTGCTTTATCGCCGCTCGCCAACGGCCATGATTCAAATTTGGAACGATCTCTTCCTTGTAGGACGTCGCCCAATCGTGCTCGTCTTTGACAGGGTAGTCGACTCCGAATTCTTTCAACAAAGTCGGTACGCGAGAGGACATGCGAATGTTGTCCAACGCTTGAACTGAACGCTTCGCTTCTTCGCCAGCAGCTTCAGCTTGAACGGAAAGGTGCCCTAGCGCTGCGGGAACTTGCCCTTGCGAAAGCAGCAGCTCGCCGATAATCCCGAACGCCTGAATCGCGGTTGCGGTGAGCGTTACTTCAGCCGCTTCGAGAGCATCTTGGAGCTTATCGATTGCCGCCCGAGTTTCCCCATCGGTAACCGCAATCAAACATGCCTGGAGGCTCAAGGCATCGCAACTCTTGGGATGAGCTTCGACGTAGTCTGCGCAAGTCGCTTTGGCCGAATCCCACTCGTTCAATTGCATCTCAACCTGCGCTTTGAGAGACAGGTAACTGGGCACGGTTGGATTGGACTCCAAAGCGAGGCGAAGGTGATCCAGTGCCGCAACTCGTTGCCCACCTTCCAATGCTCCGATGGCTTTTTCGAGCACGACGACGATATCGGTTCCACAACAGAATTTGATCTTATTCCCACTGCCGCAGGGGCATGGCGAGTATGCATCGAGGGCCATCGTATTCACTTTCGCAGCTGAGTATTCTTATTTTTTGGGAACTCGGAGTGAGCCCCAACGTTTTATTCGAGGAGTCATGGCGTGTATGTGCAATTAAATACAACGCCGCAAGCAGAGCATCCTAGCAAACTTGCCTCATTTTGGCGAGGACCGGAACACTGCGAGAAAACGCCAATTGAGAGGCGATGGGAGAAGATTCTACGGTGCACTGCCACCCAACTTGCAGCTTAGAATCCAGATATGAATGGCACCATGCTTATGGTCGATCTAATCGAGGCTCGAAGCCATCACCCGCCTGGGGTAAGAGAATATGAAACGTGACTCCGACACCATTATTCGGCGTTACCCACAATTCACCACCGTATGATTCGATAATCTTCCGACTAATTGGTAATCCCATCCCAAGTCCAGCAGATTTTGTCGTGAAAAACGGATGAAATAGCTGATCCATTTCCTGCATTTTAAACCCACTACCGCGATCTTGCACCGTGATATACAAACGTGAATCTTGCATGTCTGTACGTATTCGAATTTGCCGTTCCTCGGACTCGGTCGTCGCCATTGCCTCCATTCCATTGTTGATCAAGTTTACTAAGACTTGCTCGATCTGAATGGGCTCGACGATGACCGACGGCAACTCTTCACGCAATTCAAGAACGATTTCGCAGCCACTACGTCGAGCGACGATGATGAGCATCTCGGCAACGCTCTCGACTAGATCATTGACCTCTACTTCTTTTGGTTCCGGCTCGGACTTGGTCACGAACCGGCGCAAGCTTCGAATGACCCCTGCAGCTCGCATAGACTCCTTGGCAACTTGTTCGAGCACATGAGTTACTGAACTCATTTCAAAAGACTTAGATCGAATTCGACGCAACATGCCACTTGAGTAATTTTTGATCGCCGCCAATGGCTGATTGAGTTCGTGGGCTAAACCGGTTGCCATTTCTCCCATCGTCGCCAGTCGAACGACGTGAGATAATTCTTCGCGGTGCCGCTGAGCCTCTTGTTCAGCAAGACGCCGTTCTGACGTATCGAGAAAAGTCACAACCGAACCGACAATAATTTCGTCGCGAACAACTGGATGAGACCAATACTCCGCTGGAAAACACGACCCGTCTGCTCGCCAAAAAACTTCGTCGTCGACATGAGTAGCGAGGCCTAGCCGAAACGCTTGATAGATTTTGCACTCACTCTCTGGGTTGAGAGTCCCATCTTCGCGATGATGGTGTATAAGATCGTGCATATTGCGGCCAACAAACTCATCGGCCGATTCGTATCCCAGCAGCCTGACACACGATGGATTTACGAACGTGCAATTACCTTCCAAATCGATTCCATAAATCGCCTCGGCCGTCGAATTCAACAGCAGGCGAGTTTGCTGCTCTTTTTCACGCAACTGAGCAGTGCGTTGCTCGATTTGGGTCTCGAGCTCCTTCGTTGTTGCGAGTGCAATTTGCTCCATGCGCCGCTCTTCGGTGATATCCCGGAAAGTCGCAATGCCGCCGTGATTCCCACCTTGCTCATCGACAACAGGAGCACCGCGAACTCGAATCAAAACGGGTGCCTCGAAATTCGGATTCCGAACGTACATTTCGATATCGTGGGAATATTCCCCTCGCAATGCCCGGGAGAGCGGAAGTTCTTCCGTAGGAAATGGAGTGACGCCATCTGGCTGAAAGAGCCCGTACAAATCAGCCCACTCTTCTTCGTCCGAATCTGTAACATCGGTCCCTAACAGTTGTTCAGCCGCGCGATTGAACATTACCAAACGGCCGCTCTCGTCGGCGACCGCAATTCCATCTGACATGCTTTGGATAATCGCATGCAACCTCGCTTCCGATTGCTTGAGCTTCTTAACCGTCAATTCTAAGTCGGCAACTTGCGATTCTAGTTTCGACTTGCTGTCATCGTTTGTCATTTTCATGTCGCTCGCAATCAGTGCCTTGTTTGATTACTCTGATTCAGCTCATCGATCAAACCCTGGACCGTCTGCTGAAGCTGCACGGTTGTTTGGGCAATCTTCTCGCGCGGCTGCTTCCCCTTTGGCAATTCAATCGGATCACCAAACTTCATTGCCACTCGCCGCCGCCCGCGAACTGTTGGCAAGTCGAGCCCGAGTATGTCTTCCTCAAACTTATCCAACGTCTCGGCAATCCTCTCGATACTCGGATCGCCCAGCAAATAATCTCCGCGATAACTGTATAACTGCATCACAAAGAACAAGTCGGTCATGTCGGATTCAAATGTAGATTTCGAATCGTCCAACAGAACGGATGGCGAAGCCCGATCTACTGATAACGTCGGACTCGCCGACTCGCTGTTACTCGTGTCGTCGCCGGTATCTGGGTTGCCGGTATCTGGGTTGCCGGTATCTGGGTTGCCGGTATCTGGGTTGCCGGTGTTTGGGTCGCTAACATTTTCACTGTTCGACTTGGCGGCCCTTTCGATAATTTTCTGCCGCAACGCTTTCACTCGCTCGGGAGTATTTCCCTGCGAAGGCAAATCGTGCCTTTTCTCAACGCGGACGAGGATGCGCTCGATGAGACCTTGAATCCGATCGCGAACGCGTCCTTTTTCGGTAAAGCCAAAGTAGTCCAACTCCTTTAATGCCAAGGCAGCTTCGGCCAATCGATGTATGCGTTCGGGAAGCGGCATGTTCGATCCGATCCGCAAGTAAAGCCGTTCCTCCAACCGGGCGGTGAGTTCGAGCAGCTGTTCGGTGGGGTCATCGATGTACGTGAATTTTACGCCACACGGAAAAATCTCGACGGGCCGCTCCGCTCGCTTCGCGGCAGACATTGCAATCGCCACTGCCCCTTCCCGGAAGGGGGTCACATAATCGGCAGTGTGGTAGATATCTCCCTCGGGAAAGATAACCAACGGATGCGGCTCGTTTTGCAAGACTTGGATCGCTTGCTTGAATGCCTGCCGGTCGTTGCCTTCGCGGTCGATGCTGAAACACCCAAGCCGCTGCATCGCCCACTTTTCAAACGCATTGCTCATCCCAAAAACCTGCCAAGCCGTCATGAAATACAACGGCTGGTCCACTCGATCCGCCGCGACGTATAGCGCGGCCGAGTCGTAGTGAGCGGAGTGGTTGGGAGTAATAAGCACGCCTTTGCCATCGTCGACAGCGCGCTTCATGACGTCGGCGTTCCGACAATCAATCTCGACGATTTGCTGACCGACACGCAATTGCCGCCAACGATATGCACGCGATACGCGAACCCACAAAGGATGCAGCTTCGGCTCCCACCAACGGGGTGGCTTGCAATAAGGTTGACGATTCATGTTCCTGCCAAAGAAATAATGCGTGCGACAAGTAGACCCTGCCTACCAGCCACTCCGATCCCCTATCAATGATATTCACCGATCATTGACTCTCACCGATTATTGATTCTGCTCAATCATTATCGGTTTTGAAAATCGTAAAGCAAGTGACCAAGACCTTGGTCAACCTTCCAAGGAACTACGCTTTTGAGCAATTAGCTTAATGAGTTCGTTTTGCGGCTGAGCGAATTTCAATATCCCTTCTTCCAGCAACACTGGCCCCATCTCCCCAAAATCGACCTTTGCTGAGATCTCTTCAAGAACGTCCGCGGCAGGCAATAAACCAATTTGCGACTCAAAGGTGGTGCCCTCTTCGGCAATCGCCGAATTCGTTGCCGGCGGATTCGTCTGGATATCGCTGCCCGTTAAAGCGCCGATGTACTTGGTCGGCGGATCCGTTGGCTTCTTCGTACCAGTACTCGCAAACACCATCTCTTGCTCTAACGCCAACGCTTTGTCCGACCAAAACTCCCGATTCTCTGCCCAAATCTGCTTGGCATTCACCAAGCCAACTTGCCCTTGAACCGACTCGGAAAGCTCGGCCAAGTATTTCTCCGTGTACACGTCCACTCGAGAAACAAAGATGCTGTAGACACTCTTATATCGACTGTTATCATCAAGACGTTGTATGCCTCGCCATACCGCATCGCGCGACTCTCGATACTGCTGAGGTGTAAACAAGAGCGTCACATTGAGATTGATCCCGGCTGCAGCCAACTCTTCCAACGCATCGATTCCAGCTGGCGTCGCCGGAACTTTGATCAATCGATTGGTATGGCCAGCCGACCATTTTTTACCAAGCTCTATGTAACGAGTCACCCGCTCTGCGTGAGGCAAATCAAGCTCTGGATCTTCCAATAATGGATCCAATTCAAAGCTCACGTAGCCATCGTTTCCCTTGGTTCGCTCCCAAACTCCTTGAAACAATTCCTGAGCCTGGCGGACGAGTCGATCGGCAATCTGCCAAGCGATTGCACTGTCGTTTTCTCCAGCCTGAATCAACTCTAAAATCCAAGAGTCAAAACGCCCTGTTTTCAATAAATCGGCAATGATCACGGGATTGGATGTCGCGCCTGTCGCTCCCCAATGAAAGTTCTCCAAGACCAAGTCTGGATCCACTGAATCAACCCAAAGCTTGGTTGATGTCGCAAGAAGTGACTGTATTGCTGCGGGCGCATTCGTAGCGGAAGATGCCATCTTCTGACCTCCATGAGTTTGGCTGCGCGCGGACATTTCCGCGCCTGCGATGATCATCGGCACTATTTCTTTGCCTGAATAACGCATTCAACGCAGAACTCTCAAAGTGAGGCTACCAACCGGAATAGGTAATCCGTTTGTTCTGGTTAGGCTAGGGCTAAGGGCGAGTTTGGCGTAGACGAGACTATATGGTATTTGTAATCTATTACTCTCTCAGTATTTAGAAGGAAAACATGAACCAGAAATCGTTTTTCGCACGTCATGGTCTAACGATCCTGATGATCGTCTTCTTCCTCGTGCCCTTCACGTTGCGTGGTGCCCGCTACGCCATGCAACGCATGAAAAACAACGTGAAGGACTGGCTTCCTGCGCACTTCGAAGAAACGAGAGAACTCGAGTGGTTCGGTGAGCACTTTATGGGCGAGCGGTTCATCGTCGTCACCTGGCCAGATTGCACTGAAGATAGCGAAGAATATCAGCTACTAGTTCGAAAACTGCGAGCGGAAATTGGCCCTCGCGAAAATGCAAATTCCGAAACGTTAACCGCTTCTAATGCGGACCCTGCGACCAGCGAAAACACAGCAGTCGATCCAAACTCGGCAACTGAAAACGTCGCGACCAAGAGACCTGTCGAGCCAAAGCTCCAGGCGACGCCGTTATCCCCCGAAGATACCCGCGCCCGCGAAATCGGGGACCATTATGGACTGTACACGGCCGGTAGTATCGACTCCCCCAACTACCATGACAATTGGGGTGGCCGGGGCGAAAAATGGTTGATCGCCAAAAAAGACGAATGGTTTTTCATCACGCCCGAGGGCGAGGTATTTAAGTGGTCAGGTAAAAGCAATCTCGTCGGAGCGATCATGCGATCGTTTCAGCGAAATGTGATGGGAAACAAATCCGCCGAAGGCACGCTCGTTGCCACACTTAAATCTCCCACACCAGGCGATCCCAATCCATACTTCGAAGATCCTCGAAAAGTTA
>Ga0114999_10006401_pt1 | contig 13591 bp, 22 predicted proteins | sample ArcticOcean_MG_C_3_FD_89820 | JGI IMG/M metagenome (GOLD analysis project Ga0114999, IMG submission 89820) | Marine microbial communities from western Arctic Ocean - ArcticOcean_MG_CB8_126 | ecosystem: Environmental > Aquatic > Marine > Oceanic | place: Arctic Ocean: Canada Basin | collected...
GAGGTTCTAACTAATTGCCTACAAACCGATAAAGAGACTGGATTTATCCTTTGTCGTTTCTGTGGAGAAGGTATCCCTAATTGGAGGCAAGATAACGCCAGAGAGCATTCCAGTGAATGCCCAATGAATACCATCTCAGACCTATTAAATGATGTAAAACAAATGCACCACGATTTAAATGAAACAATCAATAACGAAACCATAAAATAAAAAAATTGGATTTATCAAAAATAATCAAAAAGGCGGTAGAAATGTTACAACCAGATCAAATCTTGGAAATGGAAGAAGAAGACAAAATACGACTAGGTAAGGTAAGGCCAGGAGTCCATCAACAAGATAGATTAAATAGAGAGCATGAAAAAGCAATGGCCGGTCAAGAAGTCAAAACAAATAAATATGGTAGTGGGATAGATATACAATCACATCACAAGGAAAGTGCTGACCCATTTCCACATCAATGTAGGTTCTACCGTGGATGTACTGAAACAAATAGTGGAAACAATCAGATACTCCTTCTACTAAATAATGCAACAGAGAACCAAGTACATTTCTCCGAAAAACATCCACTAACTGTAGATGAGGAACATTTCTACCTAACCATCCATCGTAATACACAACCTAATGCACCAAGGGCTAAAAGTGTACATGAGCTATCCATTCTCTACGGACGTTCTGAGGACACCGTTAGAGGGATTTTAAGTAAAAATGGTGTCCCTAAAAGCCCCAAATGGGGTAAACGTGGTAAAGAGATAAATGACTTCCACCAACAAATCAAAGCCAATCGAGCAGCAATAATCCATGAGTATTCAAATATAGTTGAACAACAAACCCTGTTCGATGCAGATACTACATTTGATATTCCCATCGACGTAGGCTCTATTCAAGGCCAGAACTACATCAGTGGGGAGCAAACAGATGCACTCACACAGATGGAGGGTGCTTTAACGTTTGGAACACAACTTGTTGAGCAATGCAAAGCCCTAAGAGCGTGGAAGGTTGAAGCAGAAGAACGTGAAACAGCATATCAAGAACGTATCAAGACCCTTCAAGAGTACGCCCAAAACTTGGACAAGTTGGTTGTTCAGTTTACAGAAGGGTATAATAAGGCAATTCAATCCGATGACATACCATCAGATCTGAATGATGTTGTATCCCTCTCCAGTGAGGATTCTCCACCCACTCTATAGAACCACAGGGTTCAACCTCCCATCCATGATAGATTCGATGTCTCTAATTCCCCTTTGGTGATTTAAAGACACCCTGTCGCCACTCCATTCTCTTGCGGGTCATACAGGAGTCGTGTTGCTCTTCTATGATTTAGGAGTGGCTGGGCATACAAGGTTGATAATGGATGTCACTAGTGCCTTTGCTAGGATGACATCCGCCCTTTAATTTTCCCTCTTATCCCCCACCTCTAATTAGTTTACTCAAAGTACTTGACTTAATCTGTTATCCATGCTAAAGTCTATTAGTAATCAAAAAACACAGGGGTGCGCCAGTGACAACTAACAGCAACACACCAGTCCTAACCCATGCAATCCTGCTACTCAAAGAGTGCTATGGGCAGATGGGGGCTGAACCAGACATGGAGACAGATTCTCTGGGCGAGTTCATCAATCCAGCCTCTATCGAACTTTTTAAAAGTTTAAATAGCTTTCTTCAAGAAATTACTGGACTCTCTGGAGAGGACCTCAAAATGTGGATACTGGATGACACTCCGGGTTATCCGCAACAAGGTCAAAACGCTTTAAATCATCAAATTCTCAAAAATAAGGAACATTACTACTAACATGGAATTTACTAGAAACATAGCAAAGGAAATCCGAACCAGCATCGTAGACGTAGTTCAAGAATTTCTGAATGTGAACTACCCAGACATTAGCATTACAAAAAGTACGGCTGGATACGACGGTGACACACTTGATGTGAAGCTACAACTGTTCAGCAGTTTCAATGGTGAGACTCAGGCCGAAGCTGACTACAAGAAATATGCCAACCTATTAAGATTGCCATTAGAAATGCTTGGTGCAAGATTCAATTTCGGTGGAACGATGTTCACGGTCAAGGGCTTTAAACCTAAGGCTCGTAAGAATGACATCATAATCGCTAAAGATAATGGTGGTGAGTTTGTTGCCAATCATCAGAGCGTGAAAGCAGCTTACAAGTTGCACATGAGCCGTGATCTTGGCAACCTTATGCCCCAAGAGGTGGTTTAATGTCTCCCGAAGCTAACCTACTTAGACTAGCCTACATTGATATCAATGCTCTCTTAGTTGAGGGCTTTGATACCAATGCCCAAACTTTAGTAGATTGGAATCGGACTAATGAACTTGAGGAAATGATTGACCTCTATCCTTCAGTAATTGCAGTAGCTAAGACCTTAACTGAGATTAGAGATCTTTTCGGAGCCGATGATATTTAATGCCTGAATATAATGTAGAACTCGAAATGACCATCACTGAAGTAGTCAACATAACCGCTGATTCCCCCAAAGATGCTGAAAGGATAGCCAGAGAAAAAGGATGGTCATCCTTAACCAACGGCATCGGAAACTGGAATATCACCAAACAATATGAAACCACATTAGAGGAAATAAAGTAATGCAACACTATTCTGTCTTAGAACTTTTCGCAGGTGCGGGTGGACTAGCCCTAGGTTTTGAAAAAGCCGGGTTTAAATCCTGCCTATTAAATGAATTTAATAAAGACGCATGTGCCACACTCCGAAAGAATCGACCTGATTGGAATGTCGTCGAGGGTGATGTCTCCACCATAGATTTCACTAAGTACCATAATAAAATTGATGTACTTGCTGGTGGATTCCCATGCCAAGCCTTTTCTATGGCTGGAAAACGATTAGGCTTTGAAGATATTCGAGGAACTATGTTCTATGAATTTGCCAGAGCCGTCAAAGAGGTTAATCCTAAGTTCATAGTGGCAGAGAATGTTATAGGTCTACTTTCCCATGATGGTGGAAAGACATTGGAAACCATAACGAATGTTATTGATGATCTTGGGTATGAACTAGTTAAGCCAACGGTTTTAAAAGCGGTGCAACATGGTGTACCCCAAAAGCGAGAACGTCTGGTCTTAGTTGGAATCCGAAAAGACCTAGCCGAACAAACGTCTTTCACATATCCAACACCTCATGATGAAATGTTCACCTTACGTGATGCCTTACTAGCTGGAAAGCTGTATGACACTGATGTTCCCGAATCCCGCAACCCAACCTATTCTCCGAGAAAAGCTGAAATCATGCAGATGGTTGAACCAGGTAAGAACTGGAAAAGTTTGCCAGAAGATATCCAAGTGGAGTACATGAAAAAGAGTCTCCATGCTGGTGGTGGTAGGACTGGATTTGCTCGTCGATTAGCTTGGGATGAACCAAGTCTAACCTTGACATGTTCTCCTGCTCAGACACAAACAGAACGTTGCCACCCAGACGAAACTCGACCACTTACAGTACGTGAGTACGCCCGAATCCAAACCTTTCCTGATGAATGGGAATTTGAAGGTTCCATGTCTAGTACTTATAAGCAAATCGGAAATGCAGTCCCTGTCAACTTGGGCTATGCAATAGGTCGATCATTGCAAAATGCTCTCGCCCTGATTGATTAGAGGTCAATATGTCACTCAGATCAAAAATCATATTCACTATTTGGGCTATCCCGGTTTCATGGTTCATACTTACTTTCGCATGGATAGGAATAGCCTCAGCCCTATAACAGCATTACACTATTGACTTAGTCATTTTAATAGTATATCATTTAAATATATTAAATAAAGGAACCATACATGCAACACACAACTCAACTCAAATGTATCGAACTCTTTGCTGGCGTAGGTGGCTTCCGATTAGGTCTAGAGAGGGCCGGATGGGATGTCACTTGGAGCAATCAATGGGAACCCAACAAAACAAAGCAATGGGCAGCTGAGGTCTATCGTCATCAATTCGGTGATGATGGGTTCGTCAATGAAGACATATGCAAGGTCAATGCCTCTCGCCTACCAGACCATGACTTGCTGGTTGGTGGATTCCCCTGCCAGGATTACTCTGTAGCAAAACCGCTTAATCAGTCTGCGGGGATTCAAGGCAAGAAGGGTGTCTTGTGGTGGGAAATTTTCCGAATCCTACAAGAAAAGAAACCTACTTACGTTCTACTAGAGAATGTAAGCCGATTGCTCTCTACACCCACTAATAACCGTGGGAGAGATTTTGCCACCATCCTAGCGTGTTTCAATGCCTTGGATTACGTGGTGGAGTGGCAGGTGATCAATGCTGGGGACTACGGATATCCTCAGAGCCGTAAGCGTGTATTCATATTGGCCTATAAGAGACTTCATGATAATTCCAATATAAGTAAAAACATTCTTAAACAAGAATTTCCTTACTATGTAAATGGGAATTCCAATTCTTTTAGACTTCTACAAAGACAGTGGGAGACAGATGGCAATGGAATAATCGAGGACATTTCTAACTATCTTCATGCTGTATCTACTGAATGGGATGAATTCTGGAAAGGATCTAAAACCTCTCCATTTATGGATGCTGGTGTAGCCTATAACGGAAATATTTGGACTGCGAAAATCAAGTCCACCTATAGTGGCCCTAAAAAGACTCTTGAAATGATTCTTCAGGACAACAATTCAATACCAGAGGAATTCTTCATCCCCGAAGAAAAGCTAGGCCGATGGGAATACCTCAAAGGGTCAAAGAAGGAACAGAGAGTCCATAAGGAGACGGGAACCCCTTGGCAGTATTCTGAGGGGGCTGTAACCTTCCCAGACGCTTTAAACCGCCCCTCTCGCACGATAGTGACAGGTGAGGGTGGAACATCCCCATCCCGGTTCAAGCATGTCATTCAAACAGAGGATGGTCGTTATCGTCGATTGACTCCTGTTGAACTGGAACGTCTTAATGGATTCCCTGATGGGTGGACCAGTCTTGATGAGTGTCCTGATAAGAAAATCACCGATGGTCAAAGAGCCTTTCTAATGGGTAATGCCCTAGTAGTGGGAATCATTGAACAGATTGGGAAAGGAGTTCTAAACGCTAGTGGAACAAAACGAACATCAAGTAGATAAGATAGCTATTTGTGAAGCTCTACTTGAAGAGCTTCGGGTCAGATCTGAGAAGGACAATCTGATAACTATGGGGGTAGAGGAATCCCTAGCAGAATCAGTCGCTACCGAATGGGGTGTTCCATGCAACATGCTAGAAGACTTAATCACCTATCTCAAAGAGGATGTGAAGAATCAATGGGAACCCAATATATATTTTGAAAAGCCAAAAGAACTGCCATATGACGTTTGGCATTTCGCAGAAAATGTATCTTGGGCAAAGGAAGTGACACCAGTCCCATTAAAAAATCTTATTGCGTTTAAAAGCGCATTTGGTCGAGAAATTGGTTATGAGGCTGGACTTCTTCAGCTTGATGTAGGTCAAGAATTATTAGATTGCTCCTGCAATGAAGTTAGTGAACATGATATATCCCTCCACGAAGGATGTATTCATTATGGTGACCGATGTGGGACATGTGGAGCCTTCATAATTGAGGCATGTGAAGTGGGTGATGGTGAGGCTATGTATCATGGCAGACATGAAGACTGCGGGTTAATGAGGAGATTAGTACTATGAGTAAGATTTTTAATCCTTGGATGATGTTTACAAACTTTATGATTATGGCTGGTGTATGGACTACATTCATCTGCCTAGTGGTGGGAGTCATCTAATGCCAGAAGAACGTAAAACCGGGGTTCAATGGGCTGATTCATATGGAATGATGATTCTTGATAAAGACGGGTTTGGAGAGCGTATAGCTGATCGACCGATCTCTACAGCATTAATGACTGAGAAGATGTTCCATAAATGCACTATTGAATCCACAACCCATATATTCGACAGGAAGACATGGACCAACATGGTTAATAAATACAAGGATATAAATAATGACAACAAGACAAACAGTAATTGATCTCCGAACTACACACCCGGATTGGACATTAGAGCAAATTGGTAAAATGGTTGAACGAACCAGAGAACGTGTACGTCAAATACTTGTAAGTGAGGGTTTGGAGCAGCGTTCAACTAAAGCCGTATACTCCAGACTCCCAGCACATCTTAAGAAGGGTAAACCTTGTAAAAAATGTGGAACACCAGTTCCTTATGTAGAACGGTCTTATAAGAATGGATATAAGGGTGGTAGTTATCTGAAATATTGTAGTTCTGACTGCCGTCCAAAAGAAGAAGAAGTTGAGTTGACTTGTTTCAACTGCAATAATACTTATGTATTGACAGTTCCTCAAGCAAGAAGTCGTCAACGCCGAGTAGACAATGGTCAATATAAGGCAACCTATTGCAGTCATTCATGTAGCGTTAATGCTTATTGGGCTGTTGTGCGTGGTGAAACACCTAATACATTTGGTTACAGACTTGAAATCGGACCCAAAGGTATAAAAAGAGAACAATCTTAATAGGAGAGAGCTCATGATTGAAGTTCAAGTAAAAGACTTTTGTTTCTTATGTAATGGAAACGGGTCAACTAGTGAAAGTTTTATGTGTATACCTTGTAATGGTCAGGGCGAAATCTTTAATTGGATCACCATTGAAAAACTTTCTGAGATGGTAGCCGATATTCAAGGTCAAAAAACTGCTAGATTTGAATTCCCCGAAAAAGAATTAAATATATTTAAACCAGAAGAATTCAAAGAATTAGAAATTCAACCAAATCCAAATATTTAAAATGGTAATTAACTATATAAAGGCAGGTACAAGGAATGAATGGTAAACAATTATATAAGATCACTTTAACAGGTTGGATAGTTAGAGATGGTGATGAAGCTGAAGTTAATGAATGGACCAAAGAAGACATCCTGGGTTCAGTAGTTGGAGAACAATTAATGGTTAACTTAATTGACTGTAATGACCTACCAGAATCGCCAACTAAATCCGATTCTGTCCCTAGTTTCACTAGTTTTGCAGGACTTCAATCGAGTTCTCAGGTTGGTCTAGATACCGATATTGAAAAACTAAATGATCTTCACTCAGCAGAAAAAGTTGATGAAGTTAAAGAAATCGAAGATTCTCCCCCCTCCAATGATCTCCCCCTAATGATTATGGACTTTGAGGGAGTGGATGAAGAACTTGAAGACTCCGAGATGTCCTTATGAACTCCCAGCCCATCAATGAAATCCGAAATACCAAATGGAAACAAGCAATTGAATATCGAAAAACATTTCCTGAAATGACATTGAAGGAAATTGGGGATGCTGTCGGTTATACACGAGAACGTATACGACAAATCCTATCTAAAGAGAACTTAACGACTAGTTCAAGTGGTCGAAAAAAACCAAAATCATCTTGTCTGACATGTAATCAGTTGGTCCCACGAAGGCGAATGTTATATTGTAGCCCAGAATGTAGGCATCCAAATGGTAAGACAACATTCTCCTGCAGTTTCTGCCAAAACTCTATAACAGTAATGACTTCAATTTTTAAACGTCGATCATCTACATCTTCAAGGATTTACTGTAGCCGAACTTGTCGAGATTTGGGACATAAAGAATCATGACAGCATCCGTTGCTGACATTCAAACCATAGCCCAACGAGGGGCCACTTTGAATGTCAAATTAACTAATGATGATCTTATTCCAATGTTAATAGTATTGAATCAAAAGGATGAAATTGGAATATACCTACTAGAAGTACCCAAATTCAGCATTGTTGATGCAATAGCTGAACAGTTAGAAATTGATGATGCAAAAGCTTATGGCTTAGTCGTGGAAGCATTTGCAACAGAGTTTTGTGATGTAGCAATCAATGACTACAATTACAGAGTCAGAGATATGCCACCTGATGATATATATGAAGCGGTTCAGATTGTTGTTGTGGAGCGAAATAAAGGTATAGTTAGTTCATCAATAGCTACTATCAACAGACCCGATGCCCACACTAAAGAATTAGAACCGTGGATGGATAGTACAGAAACCGCCATAACATCTGAAAGTATGTTAATAACTCAATGGTGATCACTCCAGGTGGATCTGACTATCGTTTTCTTTATATCATTTTCTATAATGAAGGTAAGGGTTGGCAAATTGCCGAACCTACAGATAAACGAGATCTCTCTCAAATTCTACTAGATAACGGATATGAGATAATCCATCACCCGGAATATGAGAATGATATAGCTGTTGGGAGAAAAGAAGGGTCTATCGTTGGAGTAGCCAAAGTATTTGATTTATGGGCAATCGATATAACTGATCGTAATCCAACAGGAGAACAAACTTAAGTGGGTATATCTCCAATAGAAATCATCATAGGGCTATTCCTCTTTTGGTTAATACTTGTATTAATTAAGAATATTAAACGTAAGAAAGAAAAACCACAGAAACAATTAACAGAGATTATAAAACCTGAACCTGATCAAGAATCTATAGATGAATACATGATGAATGTTGCTGAATATTTAGAAATAAAAACTCATGCAGATGTACAAGCTATTAGACTTGCTCAACTCCAACAACAATTAAATGACCTACGTGATGAAAAATAATTTGACGTAAGGTTATATATACTACATACTTGGAGCATCAAACACTAAAGGAGTTCCCACTTTGCCACGAGGAAGACCTAAAGGTTCAACGAATAAACCAAAAAACGTAACTGATCAAAAAGTTGAGTCAGCTACCCCCAAACAAGGACGACCACTAGGCAGTAAAAACAAGACTGTCACAGAAGTAGTCACCCCCAGTGCTACGACCCCTGCAAAACGCAGTAGAGGTCGTCCTGCAGGCAGTGTAAATATACCCATGCCCCCAAGGGTTAACGACTTCCCCGAACCTATACGAGGATTTCAAGAAGTGACAGCAGCTTTTGGGGAGAAAAAATACACTGTCTACTGTAATACAGTTGCAATGGAGATACTCCCTCAGGACATAGAAAAAGCTGTTGAGAAGTATCACAACAAATTCAATCAACTTCCCAAAAGAATAATTCTTGGTAAGAATAGTGAAAAACTTCTACCTTTCTTACACGCTCAAATTCCAGATCTAGAGTGTGGGATAACAGAAGGTGGCACAGCCACATGGGAACTCCAATTTCAAGTACCTTAATCCAAATCAAAGAGAGTCATATGACTATCATTGAGCAGATTAAAAAAGAAGTCTATGCTAATTCAATTTCCATACAATAAAGAATTAATTGATGAAATAAAATCAATTCCAGGGCGTAAATATCGTCCAAATGACAAAGGGTGGGATATTCCAGAGGCTTTTCTACCAACTGTCGCTGATATGATTCACCCTTATTTTCCAAATATAGCGGATACCATCCGTGACTATTTCACATTAACTTCAGATGGTCCAACATTAGAGGATATGTCTACGGCTAAATCTGAGACGGATTTAGCTGAAAGGGACAGCATCCAGATTCTCGAAGATGTTCGTGAGCGTCTAAACACACCTTTCCCCCTATATGCCTATCAGGAACTAGCTGTAGCCTTTTTAGAGGCAAGAATCGGTATGAGAGGGGCGTTAATAGGGGATCAACCAGGGTTAGGTAAGACTGTTGAAGCTCTAGCCTTCTGTTCCCTGCATCCTCAGGTCAAGCCAATACTGGTAGTGACACAAGCATCTATTAAAAGGAACTGGTATAGGGAGGTTGAAAAATGGCTTCCCAATAGCACCATCCAAATCATTGATCATGGAAAGGATGTAATAGCCCCTGAATCAGACTTGGTTATCATAAACTATGATTTGATTTGGAGAGCCAATATCGAGAAGAAATTATTGGCACAAGAGTTTCAAATTGTAATATTTGATGAGGTAACCTACTTAAAAGAACCATCTGCTAAACGAACCAAAGCAGCTAAAAAACTTGCAAAAGCTGCTGAATTTACAATCGGACTTTCAGGTACTCCAATCCTTAACCGTCCAATCGAATTTTACACATTCTTAAATATGATTAGTCCAAAACAGTTTTCTTCTCAATTTCAATTTGGGATGCGATATTGTAATGGATATCACAATGGATTTGGATACACCTTTAAAGGGACAAGTCGTGTAGATGAACTCCGCCAACTGATACATCCTTTGATGATCAGAAGAAAAAAGGATGAGGTACTGACAGAATTACCTGATAAGAGCCGTCAAAATATCTACATTGACATGCCTGGAAACTATTTCCAGAACTACCGTGCAGCTGAATTAGACTTAATTAAAAGTTTAAAAGATATAAATCCAGATGAGGAAGAGGATGAGGAATCTAAAGAGTATGATAATAAACAAATGTATCTACTCTCTAAGCTGAACCTCTTACGACATTTAGTAGGATTAGCTAAAGCTGATGCAGCTGAAGAGATCATAGCTAATTTTGTTGACTCTGGGGAAAAGTTAGTTGTCTTCGGACATCATCATGATGTGATTGACACGATGGACACATATCTCACCAAGAGGAAAATCGGGCATGTCACCGTAGATGGGCGAACTCCCAGCAAAGACCGACAAGATGCAATTGATAAATTTCAAGAGAATGAAAATTGTATGGTCTTTTTAGCATCTACAGCAATGGGAATGGGAGTTACACTCACAGCAGCCAGCAATGCTCTATTTGTAGAACGTCAGTGGACTCCAGGCATGGAGGAGCAAATGGAGGACCGAATACATCGAATTGGGCAGAATCGTGGTGTGTTCATTCACTACATGCAAGTGGAGAACAGTATAGATTCTAAAATGGCGAAACTAGTTGAATATAAGCGTGAGGTACTAGCAGCTGTATTAGATGGGGAACGTCAACGAGATCGTGGAACGAGCATAATCAAGGAGCTCTTAGCAGATCTATCGAATTGATAATTATTCTTTAAGTGTGCAAACACTTAAAGCTATATATTCTTGGACTGTAATATTTAGATCTTGGCTTTTATCGATTATTGCATTTAATCCCATTTCTTGGATTAAATCAGTTGCTAGTTTGTGATCGGTCTTGAAGGGTCGTTTGCGTAACTTTAAATTTACTTCTGGTGGAATCAATTCCCCCAAACCTTCCCCAGATTCAGTTTTTTTGTATGGAGAACTATGGGTTAGAAATCCAGAACGTACTTGATTACGGAGTGCATCTTCAACAAAAACACTCCAAATCAAATTGACACGAGTCTCTAATTTGGAGAACTTAAACCCAAAACCATAAATAGTCCCGGCGGCTGCAAGACTGCCGGTCACAATTCCTATTATCGGTGCCCACTCTGCAATCATTCCGTTGCGCTGGCAGTTTGTAATCTGATAATCATATTAATCGTTATTTCCATCTCAACTGGAAAATCTCTGTTTGCACATTGCAAACATACTAATTCATAGGTGTTATCAGGCAAGGGCAATTCATCAATAACCACAGAACCCTTACATCGAGGGCAGGGATAGGTCCTAAGAAATTGTCCTAGTGATGTCATCTAATGCCTCAAAAGCTGTAAGACGTTGATAGAGTCTTTTTCGATCTTCAGGTTTTGGTTTCAACTCTCGTTGCCACACAACTAAGACATGATAATCACTTCGAGCAAATAAGTCTATCCTTTGTTGCTCTTCTTCCGGTTTATGCCACCGTTCCCCATATAATTCTATTATTTTTCGATCTGTTAGATGTACAAAATCAGGACAACGCCCCATTAATAAAAATTGAGCGTTCCCAGTATAGCGATAAGGCATCCCCAAATAACACATGAGGCCGAATAACGTCATTTCGGCGTTATTCGGCTCCTGCCTTGCCAGTCTATCCCAAAATGCTGCTGACTTTGAGAGAGTACGAGGATTTCGCACCGCATGTGTCATCTGGGGGCGACGTTTCCTTACCCGTTTAGGTGGCATCCCCACCATGCTGAATGCTGTAATACCTTTCGGGGGTAACACCCTCTGAAAGAGGTTGGTAATCCGCTATAGGTTCATTCTCAGGAAGTCTCAACATTAATTCTTCTAAGGCAGCTTCAGCTGACTTATCAACAGAATTGGTGATTCGCCCGGTATTTAGGAAATGGTGGAACATCTCGACCCAAGCTTGGAGTACCGTCAGTCTTCGCTGATTATCAGGTTGATCGACACTCACTGTTGGAGCTGATGTGGTGACCTTTCCCTGAATCCCCTCAATTGTATCTTTAAGAGAGTTAACAGTATTTCGAAGTTCAGCTATTTCATTCTTCAAATCTTGTACATTCTCTTGTTTAGCAGGTTCAATATTTGATTTATTTAATGAACCTGTGGGACGACCACGACCTCGTTTTTCTTCGCCATCTTCAGTATTATTAACCATTCAAACCTTCTCCTATGAAATTACGTCTACCTTCTTAAGACACCAGAGACACATAAACCACGTATTACATCCGCATTTCTGCCACTGATGCTTACCTACTCGACATTTTATATATTTTTTTATTCGCTGTCTACTAAACCTCATACCTTGCCCACCCTTTTATCCTTTAGTTACCGTATCCACCATAGGCTCTACGCTCTCCAGTTGGCAGTGCACCAGCTTCTCCCAACTCTTTTAGAACATCAGCAAAACCCATGTGGTCCCCCATTATTGTGTTCATCTGATCATTAGCGATAGATAGGGATTTATCAAGCTCCATGATTTGTTCATGCAACTCTTGTTCCACAGTTACAGCGGATTCACGAATCCCCTCAAGCCGTTCCTGAATACCAGAAATCTCTTCATGTATTCCATCAACTTGATGAACTGCACCAGTCACATCATTTCGAACTGTTAGAATCCAACCTATCAAACCTATAGCTACAATAACTAAAGGTATGATTGTGGCTATCTGACTAAGTTTCATTACAACACCTTTAGGTTCCTAATCGTTTCAAAAGACTTAAAAGGATAGATTCACTAGATTTAGCCATACCATTTTTTCCCAGCATTCGGCGATATGTGGCTTCTGCACCCTCTGGAAGCTCATCTACAGATCTAATTAAATGGTGAAGTGCAGGCTCAGGACCTTTCACTTTCGGAACAAAATTTGCAATCGTTTGGCGTAAGCCTTTTAAATCTGCAAATGAACGAATGCCATGTTCCTCAAGCCAGTCTAAGGTTTCATTTTCAACCAACCAGTCTAAATTATCACTGGAGTCACCTGAAGTATTATCCTCATCTGGTAATTCATTGTAGTTACGTCGTGAGACACCAGTTAAAGGATCTTCAACCATGCTCGGTCCAGAACTCTTGTCTGAAGGACTGACAACTTTTCGTTCCTGTCCTTCAGGAGTCGATGATTGATAGCCTTTAGATCCTCCCCGTGGCCCCTCAAATTCTTTCTCTTTCTCAGGAACATAAATCTCTGTCTCACCAGGAACTGAAGGAGTTGATGTTGCTACTCGATCACGTATCTCTTGGGTACTTGAATCTACAGAGCTTGGGAAATTCGGCTCTGCTGCATCTGTATTTATCTGATATGCGTTAGCAGAACCACCAGCAGCTGTTGAATATCCAGTTCCCCTTCCTTGTTCCGGTGGGGTTTCGGCACCAGTTTTCCATTTGTGACCTGTGGTGGCAGCTTCATAAGGAGTTGCTGGTACAAGAGTCCTAGGGATTTTCTTTACTAATTCA
>Ga0114999_10006409_pt1 | contig 13573 bp, 7 predicted proteins | sample ArcticOcean_MG_C_3_FD_89820 | JGI IMG/M metagenome (GOLD analysis project Ga0114999, IMG submission 89820) | Marine microbial communities from western Arctic Ocean - ArcticOcean_MG_CB8_126 | ecosystem: Environmental > Aquatic > Marine > Oceanic | place: Arctic Ocean: Canada Basin | collected...
GCGACCTACAATGTAACAGACACCAATACTCGGAAGAAGGAAACTCGAGACCTTGTGCATTAACAAATAGACCAATCCCATATGCTGGATTACAGGTGCTGTGCAAATCCCCCAGATCAAAATAAAAATCGCGAAAAGTCTTCCCACTTTCAGCGCTTTTTCCGTGATGAGCTTGTTCAAGCGTGGAGAGAAAGGTGCCGTAAATTTTAGTCTAAAGAACCTGGGTATTGTGAAGTTTCTTTGCTGCCTTTTCAAAGGTGAGCATATGAACTCCAGTGACCTCATATTGAGCATGAATTATTCGATCAACAAACCCTGGGTTTGCCGAGTGAAGGTTAGTTTCCGTCAACACGGTTCGTGCTATCAAGGCGCACTCAATTTCTTCTGATTGTGACAGGGTCTTGAGTGCGGAGATGGCATCTTTCTTTGGAACTAGGTAATGGAATTGTAACGCATAGTAGGTCTCACAAAGAACTAGGTCGGAAACAAAAACTTTCCCTCCTGTCTTAGATATAGAGTCGAGTACATCTTCGGCTTTTTTGGCCTGTTTTTCGGGTTCGCCAACAAGCAGACGAAGAAGAACAGATGTGTCCAAACCAAGGGAAGTTTTTTCAGACATTACTCAATGGCTTGATCTTCCTTTAGTTACACTCCTGCGAATAGACTTCATGGAATGATCTCCCTTCGCATTGCCTGCGTAATGTTTCAAAGAGCCCATCCATTTTGAGCGAGATTTTGTAGCTGGTTTTATAATCCAAACATTCTCACCACTCACTTTGGCCGGTTTCAATTCCAACTCGTCGCCGGGTGCTACTCCAAGTTCCGTGCATACCTTGGAAGGGAAAGTGGCCTGTCGCTTTGCCGTCAGCTTTATTTTTGACATGTTACCAGAGTCTCAGAAACCGCCTTACTTGTAAATCGCAAAGTAAGGCGATGTATTCTTCGTCTTATTCAAAACAAAAATGTCGATTACGCCATCATTTTTGCCAATTCAAACGGGGCACACTATTTTTAAGTGTCGTATAGACTGGTTCTATTCATTAGGATAGTTTGAATTGGTAAACAAACATTCGATTCTTTGCATTACCCCTTATGAAAAATCATGTCACTTCGCCGAAATTCCATTTTTTGGCGTTGATTATTTCTCTAGGTATTTGCCTGGTGTGGTTTTCGAATAGAGAACATAAGGCCCTCGATGAGAATCTAGAAACGTCGGGTCACGATAGTGACCTTGAATCATCGACTGAAAAATCGTCAAGGAATCCTTCCTCTTCTAACGGCGGAATCGGACAATCGTTTCTACATTCCGGATCAACCTTCGAAATATTTGATGAATGGATTGAACGATATGTTTCGAACAATTCTGCAGATCGCGATGATTTAATTAGTGAAGGTGTTACCCTTTCAAAGGAACGTCTCCAGGAACTGAAGGGGCTCATTAAGTTGGATCCGGAATTGGCTTTGTCTCTCGCAATACCTTATGCGATTCGCCGGTATTTGCCTCTGGAAATAATGAGCTATCTGGAATCCCCGGTCAGCGGATATGCTCGATTTGAGCTTTTGGTCTACTGCCCGGAACCTGGGCAACGAGGCGGGGGGTATGAACGAATCGCGAAGGTGGGTAATGAGGTGTTTGAAGTTTATACCTATGGCCGTAGGCTAGAAGTGACGACCAAGGATAAGCTCTCGGTCCATGGTATTTCTATTGATGGTGTACTTGCTATGGAAGAAGAACCGGTTCGAGTGTTCTCAGATTTGGAACGATCAGATCGTGGATACGAATCCGGCCTGGTGGTATCGATCGGAGGAAATCTGTATGAGGTTTCGGATACCGATGCGTTGGAACGATTAGGTGAAAATCTCGAGCAGGACGAGGCATCGGTTGGACCGTTGCTCGGCGTTGGTCAAAGTGCTTTGTTGAGTGGACAGATTGAAGGAGTGACTTTGCTTTTTGCGGCTGATCCGGATGATGGTATTAACGATTACGATTTACCTGAGGCTCAATCCGACCACACCGAAGGGCCAAAACGTATGCTCTACATTCGGGCTCGTTTTTCTGATCAGGCGGCCAACTACGAACCGAATACCTTGGCGACACTGATGCCAAGGCAAGCCGCTTGTGAAGCTTACTGGTTTGAAAATTCATACGGTAAGTCGACTTTGTCTACAATTTTTACGGACGTCGTGTCCCTGCCGGACTCTGCGAGTGATTATGCCGACCTGACATCCGGTCGTCTTAACTCTCTTTACGATGACGTTACCCCTTTGATTATCGCTGCCGGTCAGGCCAAAGGGCAGGATTGGGATCCGGCGAACTATGATTTCTTTACGCTTCTGACAACCGGAGGTACCTGGGGTTATGCAGGGGTCGCGAGTGTAGGTGGACGTCGCTCGCATCTTAACGGTGCCGGTTCTTCCAATATCCGAACCGCATCGCATGAGTTTGGGCACAATCTGAGTTTACGTCATGCCAATTACTGGAGGACCGATTCGACTTCCCCGATTGGGCGGGATTCTGTTCCAGGTGGCTACTCGCCTGATGGGGTCGGGGATGAACGGATTGAATATGGTCACAAATTTTCAGTGATGGGTGCACAGAATGGGGGAGGTGACCTAAACGCAGGAAGAGGGCATTACACGACGGGTGAAAAGGTCCAACTGGATTGGTTGGTTGCCGGTGTGGGTGATTGGGTAAGTGTAAGTGAATCCACACAGGCACCCATCCGGCTTTATCGGCACGATGTCGAATCTGAACTGTTTGGCTCCATGACACCAGGCGTGCCCAGGGCCATTAAAATAAACAGGGATTCCGGTGATTATGCCGAAACCAATAAAAGGCGTTACTGGCTCAGCTATCGTCGACTCCCGACCAATGGTATTTCAGAAGAATGGCTACCTTACGGTTTGGAGGTAGATTGGCAGCGGGACAACTATGGAAACGACGGATCCATCCAAATCGACATGACTCCTTACTCCCGGGATGGCTCTAATCCAGCTCAATCCATCCGGAGAGATAACAACGACAAAGAAGACGCGGTGTTGGTTGTGGGGAGAACCTATAGCGACCCGGTGGCTGATATCCATTTTACCCCCATTACCCAGGGCGGTGAGAATCCGAATGAATGGATCGATGTCATGGTTAATATCGGGACTCAGCGATCAAACAACAGGCCAGCTATTCTGAATTTCACAGCCAGTTTTATCGAAATTGGCAGAGGTGAAGCAGTTGATTTTGAAGTGTTAGCTGAGGATCCCGATGGCGATACCCTTTATTACTCCTGGACGTTTGCGGACAACTTGTTGCTCGTTGAAAGTTTGAATTCTCATACGGCGTCAATGAGTTGGAACCAGGATGGTCTTTATCCAGTCCGGGTGACTGCGTCTGATGGCAGGGGAGGAAGTGATACCCGGGAAATAATCGTCAATGTAGGTCCTGTTTTTCCTGACCTCACTATTTCGGGACGGGTAATTCATGCTGGATTACCGGTTGAGGGTGCTCGCGTTGTAATCCAGGAAGATGAAGCTGTGGCTTGGACCGATGGTAACGGGAGTTATGTGCTTCCCGGGTTAACCAGTAGAATTCCATTAATTGAAGTGGCGAAAGATGACTTAACTTTCGAACCCCTGTTTCCCAATCCTATGTCATTATTTGGACAGGATGTTACGGGACTTGATTGGGTAGCCCTCGATGATGGCGCGGGAACGGGGGCGCTCGAATTAGCCTTAACTCCTTATAATTCGGTTATTCCGATTGGTTCGGATATTAAATTAACTGCTTGGGGTTGGGATGCCTTTGGAAAGGCTATCCAAGTTTCACCTGACTGGTCTGTTTCTAGTGGAGGAACCATCAGTGATGACGGATTATTCGAGGGTTCTGAGCTTGGTGGACCCTATACTATAACCGCGACCCAAGGAAGCTCAGTTGCTCATGCCGAGGTGAGTGTATCAAATTTTGAAGCGGTAGGTATTGTTGCACTGACATCTGAGCTAGGGGAATCCGAAAACCAAAGCGGAGCATTTCGTATACGACGTTATGGAAGTACTGATGGACGATTAGGCGTATCTTATAATTGGTTTGGATTTGGATCGGCGACCTGGGGCGAAGACTATGTTGGAATTAATAGTAGTGTGGATATTCCTGATGGTGAATCCTTCGTGGATATACCTATAACTGTTCTCGATGATTCTGAAGTCGAAAGTACTGAGCAAATTACGTTGGTTCTCGGGACCAGTAGCAGTTTCAATGTTTATTCAGGGGAAGGTTCCGCCACCATTAATATTTTGGATGATACTGATAGAGCTCCAGAAGTGTCGATAAAATCTCCTACACAGGCTCTTGCTATCGTCCCAGAAGGCTCCGGACTACTGATTGAAACGGAGGTATTTGACGATGGATTTCCAAGTCCTCCAGGTGAGTCTACTTTGACCTGGTCCGTTTTGCAGGCTCCAGCGGGAGGCTCAGTCCTATTTTCACCACCGCAAGGTCTTTCAACGGTGGCAAATTTCAACGTCCCGGGCATTTACAAGATTCTAGTAACTGCCTATGACGGTGTTAACACAGGAACAGCTGAACTGTCGGTGAATGCTGGTGTGGTGGCGGGCAGTAATCCTTCCGAAGAAAACGAAATTGTATATTTTAATTTTGAGGAGAGGGCAGGCAATACAGCGACCGATATTCGCGGTGGAGATAACAATGGGATCCTTGTCGGCGCCATGAATTGGACGGGTATTGAGTTTCGAATTTCAGGCTCAGGCCTTGTGTTTGATGGAGTGGACGATCAGGTCAATATCCCGATTTCTCCTGATATAAACTTACAGGACCATAGTCTCCGAAGTATTGTCTTATGGTTTAAAGCGGAGGATCCATTGAAGAAAACCAAACAAGTTTTGTATGAGGAGGGTGGTGGAACGCGCGGCTTCAATATCTACCTTGAGGATGGATTGCTTTATGTTGGAGGATGGAACAATGGAGCCAATAGCTGGGAGGAAACGTATCTAAGTACCGATATCACGGATACAGAATGGCATCATGCGGCCTTAGTCCTAAATGCTCAGGTTTCTACCGATCTACAACCCGATGCATTCAAAGGTTACCTGGATGGCTTGGAGTTTGGTAGTGGAGGTGCTGCTACGCTCGATCCCCATAATGGGGCCATTGCCATTGGTGCAGTGAATGGTGCTACTCAGTTTCATGACGGTAATTCATCTGGCGCTACAGGTCGTTTCACTGGTATTATCGATGAGTTTCATTTATGGAACAGGGCTTTGACACCGGGAGAGATAGGACAATTATTTGGGGGTGGCTACATTGGCCCTGAAGTTGCCGTTAGTTCCGTTTCCACTACCTACGGTAGCGTTATTGTCCCAAGCGGAATGGGAATGGTTTTGAATGCTAGTACGCCCGGCGTCGATTCGTTGGAAACAATGTGGTACGAAGTAATTTCCCCAGAAGGAGGTGAGGTTTCTTTTGGCAACGCTTTTGATGAAAATACCGTGGCAAGTTTTTCGAAACCTGGATTTTATAAGCTCCGGTTTTCGGCGAGTGACGGTATCCAGAAGTCGGCCCTTGATGTGAATGTATATGCTGGAATTGATTCGAGTGAAGACCCAGAGCTGGTTAGCCAGGCTATTTATTTGGCTTTGGATGAGGGTAAGGGTCAAACAACCACAAATACGGGGTACGATGGAGAAGTCTATTTTTTGGAGAACGCGTCTAGTTGGAGTTCAGCTGGTGAAGGCATTTCCGGGACCGCTGCAACCTTTGATGGTGTTCAGGATTATATAGGCTTTCCCTCTAATTCGGAAGTGGAAAATAGTAGCCTGCGTAAGTCCATTTCACTATGGTTTAAACCGGTTGCCGAAACAGAGTCCTTTAGAGAGGTCATTTTTGAAACAGGAGGCGAGGGAGACGGTATCAATTTATACCTTGAGGGTAACTTACTCTATTTTGGGGCCTATAGTACTTTGGTGCGGGAAGATTGGGAAACATTTATTTCTGTACCTATTGTTCGAGATCAATGGCACCATGCAGTTCTGGTATTGGATCCACCAACTACCCAGAGAATTTATCCGGATGCATTCAGAGTCTATCTCGATGGAACTCAGGTTGGTGTGGGACCGGGTGCTACCTTTCCTGGTGCTTCTCGACCGGGATTAGGGGGAGTAAATTTCACCACAACCTTTCACGATGGCTCATTAATAATTAATGAAAGAGTACCCTTTGCGGGTTTAATCGATGAGTTCAGGTATTTCCATAATTATGCTCTTACGATTGACCAAATAGGAATGCTCTACGCATTTGGAAATATTGGACCTAGGGTCGACGCAGGTCCGGATCAACCAGGCCTTTCCTCCCTAACTAATCTATTAGCAGGTACTGCGTCCGATGACGGACGGTGGATGGATTCTTTAACCTATAAATGGGGATTCGTGGATCGGCACGGTGCAGGAACATTTAGTCCACCAAACGGGAGCGAACCCAATACAGAATTGGAGCTTTTGGCAGGGGGAAGCTATCGAGTTTATCTGGGAGCCTTTGATGGGAAAGTGACCACTTATGATGAGATAGTAGTGACGGTCGATCAACCTACTTACTTCGATCTTTGGCTTGATGATTATCCATCCATCACAGGCGATGATCGCACTCCGGAATCCAATCCTGATAACGATCAAAGGAGCAATCTGGGTGAATACAGTTTTGGAGGTGTACCGGATGTAGGCGAAGGATACTACGCGTTCAGGCTACAATCTGATATCGTATTAGAGAGTGACATTATGTATTCGGAATTCAGGTACCCACGACGTATCGATCGAGCGCTTCGCGGAATGAATTACGTGTTTGAGGTTTCAGGTGATCTTTCTTCCGAATCCTGGGTGATTCCAGATTACGCCGTAATGGAAATTAATGTAATCGATGACGCTTTTGAGGAAGTCCACTTAAGATTAAATGAACCGATCGGTTCATCTCAAAGTCGGTTATTTGGTCGCGTTAAAATTATCCTGAACGATTAAGCGGTATTACTTATTAATGCGATAGAGAATCATTTTACTTCGGTCTCCCTAGGGTTTTCTCTGATCTTGAGATACAATCGTCCAGCGATGGATCAGTTGGATACAACCAGACTCGGAAACTCCGGACTTTCATATTCAGTCGGCTTTTGGTTATCTCGAAATCTAAGGAAGAGTTACATCGCCAGGAAGAAGTACGAAAGGATTTCTACTGCTCCTGTCTCGATATTTTTCGAACCTGGAGTGCTCAGTCACGAACGATCAAATCCGTAAGGCATCTCTTCGTTTTTAAGATTCTTTGGATTCGTCTAGCAGGAAGGCGACGCCGTCAGGCTCTGTTTTATCTTTCCAGCCATAGAATAGCAGCATGCCATCCACTGCTGAGCCATCGGGGCGTAGCACTGGCTGGACATTGTTGTAACGCATGCCTGCGTATTTCATAGAGTCTGGTGTGATGTCCCGGTGCTTGCTCCAAGTGTAACCTTTGTCTTTCGACACCCATTGTTCAATTCTACCGCCGCCGTGCGTGTTGTTGACTCCTGGTAAATCAAGGTAGCCTTCACCCACGATTACGTAAGCATGAATATGGCCTTTCTTGTCTCTGCGGATATAGCCACTATTCCACTGGTGGTTGGATGCTGTAATTGGGGTTTTTGCCCATCGACCCGTATTATCTTTTCTTACATAATAATAGGTATGTATTTCGATATCCTGCTCAGACAAAACATGCAGCACGGCAGGATTATCGTTTTCATCCAGCATCACCGCTGGCGGGACACCCGCGCCGCGCCAGTCTGTATCCCAGATACGGCATTTGTCTCTAGCCGTATAGTAATCGACGGGCGTATCGAGTACTTCGTTACGCTCATTTAATACCTCTTGCGTTTCGAGATTAATCTTAACGTAAGAGAGGTTATACTTCCACTCATTGCTGACCGCATGTTTGTAGCGAGGGTTATAAAAGCGTTTTGGGTCTTTAGCCTTATTGTCATCATAATCTGTGAAGATCACATGGAGAAACTTTCCGTCAGCGCTTATCACTTTACAGTGGTAGGTCGACCAATCCGGATGCGAAACGAGATCCAGGTCTGTGACGTCCTTTTTGCGCGCTTTCCAGGTGTGACCGTTGTCGGAGCTGAGCTTATAGGACCAGGAACTGGTGTGTCCTCCCGTTCTATAATAAATCACCTGACGGTTGTCATACACCTTGAATAAGGTTGGGTAAGAAATACTGGGCGCAATCTCTTCCGCTTGAATCCAGCCGGATGATTCATCCTGTCCCATCTCGCCCGGTTTCTTCGAAATCAAGTGTATGCCTGGTTTGTTGTGGCAACCATGAAGTACATGCAGGTGATCCATGTTATCGGCCCATACAATAGGGCAATAGTGGTGATCTGTGGTTGGTTTTCCCAATTGCACAGGCTCTGAAAATATTCGGGTAGCTGGATCGTAACTAATGAGCAGGGTATAGGCAATTCCGCCACCCGAGCGAAGGCCATTGTTTGCCTTTACGGCTCCGACCGAATTGCCCTTGTAACCGATAAACACTTTGCCGTTGAGGTAAACCGCCTGGGGACGCTGGCGGTTATCATACAGCATCTTCTTTCCACCTCGGTGGCCGAAAGCCATGATACCTTCGGTTTTATCTGACGCCCATGACCATCTGGGCATTACGCCAGCGATGGGTACTGCCAGTGCCGTTTTTACAAAATCTCTTCTTTTCATTTCTTAAGTTCAAGGAAACCTGGGTAGGGTATAGGGTGCATTGAGTAAGCCCGGTTGGTTTCATTCTGTAAACCCTAACGTTTCAAACGCCTTCGCACGAGCAGACTTTATCTCACTAAAAACCAGTGTGTTATGGATATTAGTATAAATTTGTAAAATACCACAAGCAGTAACGTTGCAAAATTGCCCGCTCGAAGGCTAAAATCAACATGCGCGAAGAACTGCGTTCCAGCCCACAATCCGCATGGTTACGTAGAATTCTACGCTCCCGCACTTGCTTGTAAACTGCGCCTTGTTCTTCATCACATCTAGATTTTTTGAAACTATGAGGAAAGTTAACAATCTAAAAGTGAGGTCCGGCTCAGATAGAAGATCGAGTTGTTTTGGGTGCGATCTTGAAACATGTCACCCGTCGCAAGAAACGGATATTATGGTAGGGCGGGAGCGTCCTCGCTCCGCCGCTCGAATGCCAAAGACCAACGGCGCAGCCGGAGGCTACTGCTCTACCTTAAAAACAACATCCAGATATTTTGACAACTTTGGAAATCACACCCGTTATTTTTTATTGAGAAAGCTCGATCTTGCAAATACCAGACAACACCTATTCCTTTGAATGCAAGACGAGGTACCTGGCTACTCCTATTACCCCATCTTCAACAAACTACCACAGCAATTCACGCTGTCTTTATATCATTAATGCAAATGCTCTGATCGTCCGCGATAATCCTGCCGGATTTATTGCTTAAACCTACGAAGCTTCTCTTCGGAACCGATATTAACCCCATGAAACAAGAAACAGAAATACCCCATTCTATATCTCGTCGCACTTTTCTCGGCCATGCCGCAACTGCATCCGCGCTCGGCGTGATTCCCTACACTTCATCGGCCGCTTCCTATAAGCGCAGTATCGGTGCGAACGATCGTATACGTATCGGCCAGATAGGTTGTGGATCGCGAGGATTTGGGGTTCACCAACGTTATGTAAAGCAACACGCAGAGGCAGAGAACCTCGAAGTCGTCGCCGTTTGCGATCCTTACAAACCAGCCCAGGAAAAGGTAGCAGCCCATGTCAAGGAATGGTCCGGGAGGGCTCCAAAACAATTCACGAGCTTTCGCGACATGTTGGAGATGAAGGATCTGGACGCGGTGATGATCGCTTCACCAGATCATGTCCACACACTCCACCTTGAAGCAGTGGCCAAGACCGGAAAGCACTGTTACGCAGAGAAGCCCCTTGGTATTGAGCTCGATGCTTTAAAGCGAGCTGTAGACGCCGCTGAAGAAGCGAAGATTATTGTCCAGATCGGTACGCAACACAGAACGGAAGCCTCCAACGTGGGGTGCCAGAAATTACTGGAAAGCGGCATCCTTGGGCATATATCCCGCGTCGAACAGGTACGCAATGCAGCCCAGCCCTATTGGTATAAACGCCTCGATCCTACCATAAGAAAAGAGGATCTCGACTGGGACGAGTTTACTAACGGAAGAACCGACAAACCTTTCGACCCGTTGTTGTACACCGGGTGGTATGGCTATTACGAATTCTCTCAGGGCCCGGTAGCGCAATTGGGTAGTCACTATATTGATTTGATACACTACCTGACCGGTCTTCATATTCCAGAAACCTGTAATTGCCATGGCGGCACCTATACCTGGAAGGACGACTACCGCTTCACAGCTCCTGACCAGATAGATGCGATCTGGAGTTACCCGGAAGATACCGTGGTCACCTACACGACCAACTTTGGAAACAGCAGTGGAAATCGCACCCGGATCATGGGGGAAAAAGGTACTCTCGAACTTGAACGCCGCGGCATCGCTATTTACACGGCAGAAGGTGGGATCAATCGAGACGGATCGATACGTGGCAAAAACGAAGTGGAAGATATACAGCGTCCCGATCACTTTCTGAACTGGTTCCAGGCATTGCGTGGTAAAGCCGAACCTCACGCACCTCTCGAAGCAGGCTACCGCCACGCCGTGGCCACGATCATGGCTCAAATGTCATACGAATCAGGCAGGAGATCGCGTTATCATGCCGATAGTAGGAAGATAACCCTGGATTAAAAAAGAAGATCTATGTCTATAACCGAAACCATTCGATTCGGCCTGGTTGGCTTTGGCCGCTTTGGCGGCAATCACGCACGAGCCATTTCAAATGCGGAAGGAGCAACCTTGGCTGGTGTTGCGGCAAAGTCTGCCGATAGCGCGGAGGCTGCTGCAAAAGAATTTCCCGACACGTTTACGACTACTGATTATCTCGAGCTGATTGCACGTGACGATATTGATGTTATTGATGTGGCGCTTCCCACTTATTTGCATTTCGAAGTTGCAAAGGCCGCACTTGAGGCGGGTAAGCATGTGTTTATTGAGAAACCTATGACGCCCAATACGGAAGAGTGTCGGGAATTGGTGCGTTTAGCCAATGAACGGAACCTTGTGATCGCAATTGGATTCAAGCGACGAGCGGCGAGACTCTGGAAACAGGTAAAGGAGCTGGTTGATAATGGCGTGATCGGGGAGCCGCATCACGCACTGTTTGAATTGTGGCGATGGCCCTATCGGCAGGGAGCCGAGGGTTGGCGATATGACATTGAACGGGTGGGTAGTTGGGAATTGGAGGAACCAGTCCATTGTTTCGACATGGCGCGGTGGTGTTTTGGCCCGTCGGCTGGAGAAATCGTTTCGGTCTATGCAAAAGCCAATTCACGACAGGAAGGTCATCCGGAACTCCATGACAATTTCACGGCCATTCTCGAGTTCGAAAATGGCGCGCATGCCACGATTTCACAGACTTTGAGCGCTTGGGGACATCAACACGGGTTGAAGTTAACTGGGAAAAACGGTGCCATCATGGCAACCTGGCGGGGAGCCACGGATGATGCCCCGGCTACACAAGCTTTAGATTATATGCGTAGCGAGTCGCGCGAGGGTGATGTGGAATCTTTTGAGTTCACGGAAGAAGGAAGCGAGCTTTATGAGCTGGAGCGGCAAATTGAAGCATTGGTCAGAGCTATACGTGGCGAAGGGTTAGTCGTAGCCGATGGAAACGACGGTGTCTGGTCTATCGCCCTATGTGAGGCGGCCCATCGTTCAATCGAAACCGGAGAAGTCGTTTCCATGAAAGGATTTAAGATATGAGCAATACGACCAATCGCAAGGAGAACAGTCCCTGGTGGAAGGGAGTCACGCGCTATCAATGGCTGGTGCTAGTCATCGCATCGTTGGGGTGGATTTTTGACACTTTTGAGGGGCAGATATTTGTCACGAGTATGAACGAAATGATGTCGTCGCTTTTGCCGGCGGATGTGCCATTGGAAAAGCGGGATGCCGTAGCGAAACTGGCATTGGGAGTGTTCCTCATCGGCGGTGCGGTAGGCGGCGTATTTTTCGGAATGTTGAGTGATCGTATTGGCCGAGCACGAACTATGGTAATTACTATTTTGATGTACTCCGTCTTTACCGGTTTGACCGCATTCTCTCAAAACGCGTGGCAAATGATCGTATTGCGGTTTTTCGTTGCGATGGGTGTGGGCGGTGAATGGGCAGTGGCGAGTGCCATGGTCGCGGAGGTGATTCCGCGTTGGGCCCGTGTACGTTCCTTGGGCATTTTTCACGCGACCAGCACACTGGGTTCGTATCTGGCAATCGCTGCGGGGGCCTTCATCGTAGGGAACCCAGCGATTCAAACCGAGGCGATACCTGATCTTAACTGGAGATTGGCTTTTGGCATTGGCGTATTACCGGCGTTATTGACGATATGGATACGCGTCAAATTGAAGGAACCTGAAAGCTGGAAAAAAGCGCAGGAGGTCGCGAAGAGGGATCCGACCAAGCGCGCAGGACGGATCGGAGATTTATTTAAAGGCGAACTCAGGCGAAAAACATTGGTGGGTGTGGCCCTGGCTTCGATCGGTTTGGCAACTTTTTGGGGAGTTAAGATCTATGGGCGCAATCTGATGCGCAGCGCGGCGGAGCGGGAGGTGGTTGTGCAAAACGTCGGCTCCTCTATGGATAACCAAGCGGCTCTGGAGGCAAATTTTAGTCAGATAAAAAAGAAGGAAATGACCGGGCACTTTCTGGTGATGACTGGGGGTTTGTTAGGCATGCTTGCTTTTGGACCGATCAGTGAACGGCTAGGTCGGCGCGGTGCATTTTCATTTTTCTTTGTGGGCGGATTTGCCAGTAGTGCGTTACTGTTTGGAGTGTTTACCGAGAAAAGTATTGGGTTCTACTGGATGGCGTTGCCGGTGTTCGGGTTTCTGGTCAGTGGCATTCATTCGGGCTACGCTATCTATTTTCCTGAACTGTTCCCATCGCGACTGCGTGGGACGGGAGGTGGATTTTGTTTTAATATGGGGCGCATCATTGCCGCACCCGTATTGTTTCTGACCGCCTGGATGCAGCAATCCATGGGATTTACAACCAATCAAACCGCCGCCTGGTTGAGTGGGTTTTTTCTACTGGGTTTGATCGTTGTCCGATACGCACCGGAGACGCGGGGAGAGGACTTACCCGAATAATTTCAATTTCGTATTACTATGAACTCCTATTCCAATTTAAAACTTCTGTTTGGAGACATGCACAATCATTGCGGTATCTCCTATGCTCATGGATCGTTGGAAGACGCCCTAAGTAATGCTCGTGAGCGGCTCGATTTTGTGAGTATCACTGGCCACGCACACTGGCCGGATATGCCGGAGCCGAATGACGATATTCAATACATTATTGATTTTCATGAAGAAGGTTTCGCCAACCTCGAGGTAGGTTGGCCGAAGATGATGGAGACGTTGAAGCAGTTTAACGATGAGGGGAGCTTTGTTGTGTTTCCTGGCTTTGA
>Ga0114999_10006410_pt1 | contig 13571 bp, 15 predicted proteins | sample ArcticOcean_MG_C_3_FD_89820 | JGI IMG/M metagenome (GOLD analysis project Ga0114999, IMG submission 89820) | Marine microbial communities from western Arctic Ocean - ArcticOcean_MG_CB8_126 | ecosystem: Environmental > Aquatic > Marine > Oceanic | place: Arctic Ocean: Canada Basin | collected...
GGGCCGGCCGGGGCGCGGGGTCCCGTCGAGACACAGAGCGGGCCGGAGCGCGCCGTCGCGGTTTTCACTTTGCGGCCGCCACCGAGAGCGACGGCGGCGTTAAAGACTCGAGCCCCGTCGAGATGAACCTTCAGGCCCTGTTCACGCGCAGCATCGGCGACACTGGCCATCTCTTCCACACTCCAGACAGCGCCGGCCGCATTGTTGTGGGTATTCTCCAGGCACAGCAGCGTCGGCCGCGGAAAGTGGGGATTGGCCGGCCGCAGGGTCTGTTCAAACTGCTGGCGTGTGAAGATGCCCTGCTCGCCCTTCACGGAGCGCACCGTCAAACCGGCAATATTGGCGTACGTTCCCGCCTCCCAGCAGTAGATATGCGCTAGTTCTTCGGCGATCATCTCCTCGCCAGGATTTGTGTGGGCAAGCATGGCAGAAGTATTACCCATTGTGCCACTCGGCACATACAGTGCCGCCTCCATGCCCGTCATTTCGGCTGCCAATTCCTGCAGGCGGGTGACTGTGGGATCCTCGCCGTAGACATCATCACCGACGTCGGCGTGATGCATGGCATCCCACATGGCTTCCGTGGGCCGGGTCAGCGTGTCGCTGCGCAGATCTACAATGCGGTCCATACGGTTTCCCTGGTCTCGATGACTCGGTGTGTTGGCTCGGTCTGGTGTGGTCGCTTTATTAGTGCGCGAACTTAACCGCACCGGAGAGCTCTGTCGAATGCCTTTTCCATCCCATGGACTCACGCATCGTTCCACCGTAACCGGCCGTCGCGGCATGGTCGCATCGGGGCATCCTCTGGCCTCTTTGGCGGGGGTGCAGATTCTATTGCAGGGCGGTAATGCCATCGATGCCGCCGTCGCCACGGCGGCTGCGCTCAACGTCGTCGAACCGTACATGTCCGGCATCGGGGGTGTGGGCTACATGCACATCTACTCAGCCCGGGACCAGGCGCACAAAGTCTGTGACTATGTGGGGCTAACCCCTGCGGCGACCGACATCGACATGTACGAGGAAGATGCCCAGAAGGACCGCGGCCCCCTGTCGCCGCTGGTGCCGGCAGCCTGCGCTGGCTGGATGGAGTCGCTACGTAAGTATGGCTCCATGGATGCCGCCGCTGTTTTCGCGCCGGCCATCGAACTAGCCGAGGAGGGCTTCGCCTTAACCGTGAAGAACGCTTCCTTCTTTGCCGGCAACGTCAACGACCTGCGCAAGTATCCTTCTTCCGCAAGTACCTACCTCATTGACGGCCACTGCCCCGAGCCGGGGGAAATCCTGCGCCAGCCCGATCTGGCCGAGACCTTCCGCACCATCGCCGCCGAAGGTCCGGATGTCTTCTACAGTGGTTCCCTTGGTGACATCATCGCCGCCTTCATGGCAGACGTCGGAGGGATTCTGACAAAACAGGATCTTGTCGCCAACCAACCTCAATGGCTCGATCCCCTGGGCGTCAAATACCGAGACTCGACCATCTGGGCGCCGCCGGCGCCGTGCCAGGCGATTCAATATCTGCAAACGCTAAAACTGCTGGAGGGTTTCGACATTGCTGGTATGGGTCACAACTCGGCCGAAACCCTGCACACCTTTATCGAGGCTGTGAAACTCGCCTGTATCGACCGCATCAACTACGCCGCCCTTGCCGACAGCCCCACGGCGGGTCTGCTCGCCGACGGATATGCTGAACAGCGGCGCCAACTCATCGGCGACAGAGCGGCCCTTTCTATGGGTGACACTTTCCGCACCGAGGAACCACCCGGTGAAGTAGCACCGGGCGACCCGGAACCGTGGATGAAGGACGAATGCACGACCCACTTCGACACGATCGATGCGGACGGTAACGCTGTCGCCTGCACACAGAGCCTTGGCTCCGGCTTCGGATCTGCCATGGTTGTGCCAGGAACGGGTATTGCCATGAACAACTTCATGCGCTGGTTCGACAATGTGGAAGGAAGCCCCAATGCCATTGGACCTTCCCGCAAGAACGAGATGTGTGTGTCCCCCGCCCAGGTATGGGACAAAGATGGCCTGCGGCTGTTGATCGGTACGCCAGGCTCCTATGGCATTTTGCAGACAACCCCGCAGATGATCATGAATGTCCTCGATCACGGCATGAACGTGCAGGCCGCCATCGAAGCGCCCCGGCTCAAGGCGACCCAAGGGCACAACGTCGACATCGAGACCCGGATTCCCGCCGATGTACGCGCCGAACTCTCTCGCCGCGGTCATCAATTGACGGAACTGGGCGACTGGTCCCCCGGCGTCGGCGGCGGCCAGGGCGTCCACGTGGATCCGCAGACCGGATCCTTCATGGGTGGCGGAGATCCACGGCGTGACGGCTACGCCCTGGGCCTTTGATGACAACTGAACCCGGTTTTCACCGCGCCACCAGCACATCCAACGTCGATGTCTGGGGCCAGGATTGCGTAGCAGGCCTGCAACAACGGATCGAACCCGGATCCATCGACGTAGTAGTCACGTCGCCGCCATACAACTTGGGCACCCGCTACAAGCGCTACGACGACACACTTTCCCGGCAGGACTACCTCGAGTGGATGGGCACGTGGGGCAAAGCCGTACACGGCGCCCTCGCCGATGGTGGTTCATTGTTTCTCAACATTGGCGGTAAACCCACCGACCCCTGGGGCCCCTTCGAAGTGCTGATGAAATTACGCGAGCACTTCGAGTTGCAGAACGTGATTCACTGGGTCAAGTCCATTGCCATTCAAAAAGAAGACGTGGGCCGCTATCCCGGCATCACTGGCAACGTCTCTGTGGGCCACTATAAGCCGATCAACAGCCCGCGCTACGTAAACGACTGCCACGAGTACATCTTCCATCTGACAAAGGGGGGCGATGTACCGTTGAACCGCCTCGCAGTGGGCGTGGAATATCAGGACAAATCCAACATCTCCCGCTGGGGCGAAGACAGAGAAGATCTACGTTGCCGAGGCAACACCTGGTTCGTCCCCTACCGCACCATTCAAAGCCGCGACAAACAGCGCCCCCACCCGGCCACCTTTCCAGTAAAGATCCCGGAGATGTGTGTACAACTGCACGGCCTGGAGCGCACCAAACGGGTCGCCGATCCTTTTCTCGGCATCGGCTCCTCCGCTGTCGCCTGCGTGCAACTAGGGGTGGACTTCGTCGGCTTCGAAACGGACAGCGACTACTGGGCTCAGGCAGAAATTGCCGTGGATGAGGCGCTTGAGGCACGGGACGGTGCTAATCGCGGCATCAAAAACCAACGGTAGTCCTGCGGAGGCGCTGGCTTCTTGACCCACTGACGGCCACCACTTAGCGTTGCCGTTGCTCATCGGAGAGCCTCCCGTCCGTGGGAAGGGACCCAGTCCCATCCGCCAGTCTGATCGACAATCCAATCTTCTTTCTGCCTATCACTCGGACAACGGGCATGTGTATTTGATAGGAGATTGCTGTTTCTGAATCACCCACACCTCGTCCCACTTTCGGTCGTATCAAGCGCAAAGCTCGGGAACTGCCATCCACTTTTCAGACTGACAGCGTTCAGACCCGAGCCCGTGTCTGAAGGTCAATTCAACAACCGGTGCCATGATCCCCGTGCTGGTCGTGCCCGACCTGAGGGAGGCGTGCGAGTTCTACACGACCAATCTCGGCTTCAGCCTCGAATGGAACTATCCCGATCCGCCGGACTACGCGGGTCTAACATTCGGCGAAGCCACGATTCATCTGACACAGAACTCGGGCGTGACGAACACCGGGCAGGATGCATGGCTCTACACGCAGGTCCTTGACATCGACGCGTTGTATGAATTCCTGCAGGCCAATGGCGTCGAGGTCGAGGCGCAACCGAAGAGGATCACGAATAACGCTGGAAAAGTGCAATCATTGATTGCACTGATCTTGGAGGCAGAGCATGGCAGGTCGATGGAGGAGGAGGCTCGCGAGATCCTGCGCATCGAGCTATCTCAGGAGGATGAAGAGTTGCGCAGCCTGTCCAGTCGCATCCACCAGCGCTTTGCCGAGGCCAGTGGTGATGATCTGCGACTCGCCGAGCGTGAGCCGGTTCGCCAGCCTCCGGAACTTGGGCATTGATTGTCCTTAATACGAACGGCTGTCCGAGCGTCTATGGCGTCCCATCAGCCAGTTCGATGCCCAAATAGCTGCTATCACGCGCGCGGCGGCGCCCTATCCATGCGCAACACCCCGGACTTCGACGAATGCGGCATTCATGTCATCGACCCATGGCAGGCATGATTTGGTATCGCCAAGGCGCGGCAGGTGCTTGGATTACTGTGGGTTGTTGATTCCCCGCAGAGCACCGCCGAGGTTGTGACAGCCCATTCCATTTGCGCAGCAAATGGTACGAAGGTGCTTGGACTACCGTTGATTCTTGATGCCGCGAAGAGCACCGCCGAAGATTGCACTCGTTGAGGTATAACCAATGACATGTTCGAAGTTCCGGAACATGATCTTGCGCAGCCAACCACCTTCTTCCAGCGATTCGTCCACCGTATCCGGGTATTCTCCTGAGTGCGTACAGTCGCGTAGTAGTACCACACGATAGTTGTGCTCCACCGCCCCGGCGCAGGTCTGATATAAGCAGGCGCGCTGTGAAAACCCCACGGCGATCAAAGTCTTGATATCCTGGCAACGCAGATGGTAGTCCACATGGGTCTCATGAAACCCGGACCACTCGCGCTTGGGAAAGTCCGGCTCATGCGCTAGCGGTTGGATCGACGGAGAATAACTGGGCACCACCGGCGCACGATCCTGTGCTGGACGCTGCGCCGCCTCTGCATTCCCCCACCGCGTCCCATGGATCTCCCGTTTGATACTGCCCAACTCATCGGCGAGAGAGAAGTCATTATGGATATAAATCACATGCATACCCACGTCACGTGCCGCCGCCAACGCCGGCGCAATCCCATCCTCCACATAAGAATTGCCCTCGCCACAGTCGGAATCGACAACCATAAACGCCGTCTGCTCCAACTCCAGCGTATCAAACACATGACCATCCCCATACCATCGAACCGGCAGATTCAGCGCAGTCATGGTGTCAGTGCCCCAGGTGAGTATTGACGGAAGGCGGGAGACCCACCAAACAATGAATCCCCATCAGAAGGCAGACAGTCTCTCTTAATAATCTCTGACGGAAGGTAGGCAGGCGTTAGAGGGTTTCGCTCGGGCCGCAGGCCGTGAGGCAAGCGGAACCCCGCGCGTAGCGGCCGGAGGCGCGAGCGAAACACCGACCCAAGGCTTCTATCCGAACGAATCAGGCCGTGGCGTCGCTGGAGGCCAATACCCCGCAGGATCCTCATCCCACTCCTTGCCACACATGCGCGAAATCACCTTCCACTCCGCTGCCGTCAAATGCGCGTGGTTGTGGAACAAGAACCGCTGCAACCCCGCTTCCGCCGAAGCCGTAAGGATGCGGTAGAGATCACCCGCTGTCATCGGATCACCCGCATGAGGCATACGTCCCGTATCCACCCACGGCAGGATCTTGATGGGATCACGTACCGCGGCCAGCGCCCGCGCCGTCTCCTGCTGTACCACCTCGTCGAAGAAGGCCTGCGGGAAACCCAGTTCCATATCCGCCACCGATTCTACTTCGGGCAGATGAACACCGAGCCATGCGCGGGCAACGGTGAAGCACTCCGTCTCGGATAGTCCTGGATTCCAGCGCTGAATCTGCTGCACCCAGCGCGCTACCGTTCCGTAGAGCCCATCGAAGCCGCGGTGCCAGAAGTAGTGCTTCACCTGGAAGATGTCGAGTACTTCGTCCCAGGCGAGATAATCGATTGCCGTCATGCCGCTGAAAACTGCCGAGCGCAGGCCATTGCCCAACAGTAGTTTTCTCGGCATCTGGTCGAGTTCCCCCCGAAAGGCATGTGCCGTGGCCAACCCATCGTCGCGCCGCCAGCGCAGCCAGTAGAGTGCATCCTCGGTCAGGTCAAAGAGGTTGAGCCCCTGCAGGAACCCGTGATCGCCATAGTACTGCACGGCGCGGGAGGTGAAACTCTGGAAACGGGCATGCACGTGCGCCCGACCTGAATCCAGTCGTGTTGCATCCCATCCACGGGCATTGGCCGTTTCTTTTTCGCCATCGGTGAGTTCGCGAAAGACGGCGTTGCCGTGATGATAGATGAGCTCGTATGCAGACTCTGTCCAACCGTCCATGAGCCCACCGTCGGCTTGTGGGAAGGCGGTGAACACATCCTCCCAGATCGCCGCCTGCAGCCTGGCTCCATGTGGGTCGACTTCTACGGACGGACCCGTCGCTCGATGCGTGCCCTGACCGGGGCAGAAAATCAGTACGCCCCAGCCTCGGCGCTTAGCGTCGTCGAGCATCTGTTGCAGACGCTGTTGTTTGGCCGCATTGCGCGGTGCATCAATCGCCTGCAGTTCGATTCCCCGCCTGCGGAAGATCTCAGGATCCGATTCGTAGGCGGGCACGGTAAAACCACCCTTGTCGTCAGCGAATAGCAGGCGGCCGAAAACGAGCCCACGAATGCCTCCCTCCTGCCAGGCATCGAAGATGCGCTCGTAGTCATCAACAACAGCCTCCAGGGGCTGGCCGATTCGGATCCATGGTTGCAGCATCAGCTTCTACAGCTCTGCACCGTCTTCGATCTCATCTGACTCTAGACTCTCCATCGACTCCCAGTCATCCTGAATCGGTGCGTTTTCATCGATGAACAATTCCAGCTGCAGGGCGTCCAGTTCCTGTTGCTCCAGCACCCGAGCCAGACGTACGCGCTCCAATTCGAAGCGCTGTTCCGGTAGCAGAATCGTCTCAAAGGAAAGGCGGTATTCTTCCCGCAACACCTGATAGTCCTGTGTGGAAATCGTCTCCCCGGCAGAGCGCAGTTGCCGTACCTGTTCGCGTTGCCGTGCCAGCAAAGACAACCAACGGCGGCGCTGCAGATCGTCCAGATCCAGCGCATCTGCCAGTCTCTTCGGTTTCTCCGCTTTGTTGGGGTCGTAGAGTGCCTGCTCGAACTGGTGCGAACGAGCCCGTTCCAGCAAAGCCAGTTGCGTCGACGTCAGCAGTGAGTCTCGAGCTATGCGGTAGGCTCGTAGCGCCTCGCGGTAACGGAGGCGCTCCTCTTCGGGCAAGATGTCGCCAACCTCCACGTGGGACCGCAGGGCATTGATATCCAGTTGCAGATACTCACGCATCAAGCGCAAAGAATCCTGCTGAACCGGTGTCAGATCGAGAGCCTGCAACAGGCGTCGTTGAAAGTCCTGGCGGGTGCTATCGGCGGGCGCCGTAGACCAACTGTCTGACGATGTCGACCACTGGGCCGACAGGGGCTGGGAAGCCAGCGTCGTCGCAGCGACGAGCAGGCTCAGAAGCAGGCGCATGGTCATAGATGGCTCGTGTTGAATTGTGAATTTTCAGTGCAGATAAATTCCGCTGCAGACAGTGTACACTATACGCGATAGGCGCGCTTCTTCTTGTCTTCCGCTTCTTCACCAGCACCCGTGCCTTCCATGACATTCTGGCCGAGTTCGTCGATACTCTACGCGCTCTTCCTTGGTCAGGTCCGGATAGAGTGTGGCAGGCGGCGACGCAGGAACTGTTGCACACGATTGCGACCGTCCCGCTCGTCGACGGAGCCGCTGAACGGTCGCTTCATACGCAGGCGGCGTACTTCCTTGTGAAAAGGGGTCCTCGCCTTCATAAGCGTCGTCATGAGGGCAACCATACACTTGATGTCAGCTGCCGCCTTGATGCGCTCGTTGGTGTCTTCAGAGTTCAGTCGATCCAAGAGTTCTTCCCGGCTCGACTCGCGCAGATCATCCACAAAGGAGGCATCCACGGAGAACTTTCCAATCTTCTGATCCGGTGTATAGATGTGTCGATAGGGAGGCATGTTGGCGGCCATCATGCGCATCTCGCGATCCTTGCGCGTTCCCAACTCGTCAATAAGGTCGTCGTCCTCCTCAAGCGTCTTGGTGACGATCCCCAGATTGACATCCTCCGCGTTCTCCGCAACCACCTGGTTCTTGTGTCGAACCAATAGCTGGATTGCCTCATCCCGTTCCTTTGGGATTCAGCGCAGAGCCTCGAAGACGTTCAGGTAATGCACTGAGTTGTCCACCGCTTCACGCAGGCGGCTCTGCAGCTTCTCCCGTACCGCGTCGGAAATTTCGCTGCGCAGACGGTTCGCTTCCGCATCATCGATGTCACCGTCGGCAAGCCGCTTGTCGATTCCGTACAGTTTCTTGAGGTCCGCAACCTCGTCTTCATTCAGCAGCTTCTGCTGCATGTAGGAACCGCAAATTGCGGGGCGCCCGCTTCAGTTCCTCTCCCGCCAGTTCCTCTGTGCGCGCCTTTTCTTCTGTGATCCGCTCGGCCTGTTCGGCTTCTGTTGGACCCGGCTCGTAGACAGATACGTCGCTCAGGTCCGTCAGTTCCTCGATCGACGTCTGGCTGACCCCCACCATACCTGTGCCCCGTCGCGCACGGCGGTTGCGGTTTTCCCGCCTTGGCGCTGGTGGCCGCAGTTTGTTGCCTTCCGTAATGCGGATGATCGCCTGCTCTACCTTTCCGGTGAGGGTCCTGGCGTCGACGCTGATGCCCATACTCTCCAGCCACATCGACGGTCGACCCGTTTCCAGAGTTCAACCTTCAGGGCGCTGGGCAGTGCCTCTGCGGCGGCGGGTTGAGGAGAGGTGGTTGTCATGATTTTAGAAATATATGTAAAATCTAACATTTCAAGCATGGTTAGGTAACGGATCACGTCGCCGCAGATCCCGATCGATCCAATAGTGTTTGCAGGCTCGGACCAAGAATCTTGTCCCGATCACCCGCCGGGATGAAGGTGCAATGGGTTCGAAAGGCCTCCAGCGCATGCTGATGTGTCATATGGGTCCGCACCACAGGATAGTCAGAGCCCCAGCACAACCGATCCGCACCGAATGCCTCATAGAGCCCGCGCACCACATCATGGGTGTCGTGGTAGGGATACTCCCACGTCACCGGTGCGGCATAGTGGAAACCCGACATCTTGATGTAGATGTTGGGAACACTGGCGGACGCAGTAATCTGCGCCAGCCGTTCCGGGTCCCCCACACGTGCCCCAGCCATGTGATGGCACAGAAAGGGGACGGTTGGGAATTTGGCTGCCAGTTCTCGTAGCGCTGGCTGCCACTGCGGCCCCAGAGCGAGGCTGGCAATGAGCTTCAGCTCCGCAGCCGTCTCAAAAAAGGCCAGTCCCTCGTCGGACGAGAACCACTCCATGTCGGACTTTAGGTAGTGGGTGAAACCCTTGAGCTCGTAACGCTCGACTGCATCGCGCAGGCGTTTTGCGGCTCCCGGTGTGTGATAGGTGTCTGACCAGGAACAATCGACATCGGCAAACTGGATGAAGCGATTCCCGTGTCGCTTTACGACGTCGCGCACGTAGTCATTGTTGCCGGGATTGTGCTCGATACGGGCACACACCAGAACCGCCTGGTCGACGCCGTTGCGATCCATCTCCCACAACATCATCTCCGCCAGTCCACGACTTGTATTGTCGGGCACAACCGGCTCGTAGGGCCAGAACTCCCAGGCATGCGAGTGTGAATCAATGATCATGGTCGTCCTTCATCCTTCGTGTGTGACATCTAGTATCGGCGTATACGACAGGAAAGTTGAGGCACAGATGACGAAAGTCAACCAACATGTGGATCCAGGGATCACACACTAAGTGACCACATTCTTGCAGTGACTGACCAACTATTTGTCGCACATGTCGTAACTGTATGTTCTGCATGCGTTTATGAATTCCGTTATTCGACAAGTGTCCAAAACGTTGTCACTAAGCGCCTACATTCCGTGATCTATGTATGTGTTCCTAACATATTGTTTGTAATGTATTTATGATACAATTTCGTCTATCAGTCTGCCTCTGGCACGGCGGTTGTAATACAATCACCACACAACACAGCGCCACACCACAAGCCACTGGAGACAGATCATGCGCAAGTTCACCAATACCATCAGCGAACTGACCCTGCCCGCCCTGCTGCTCGCCGGCTTTTTCGCCCTGCCCTTCTACACTATCGCCGCCCTCAACGCCTAATACGGGAGACCGGTCCACGATGAATGGCATTCCCAAAGAACACGTCGAGCGTGTAGCACGCATGTATCACCGCAATAACGACGCCTGCAGCGCCCTCGGCGTCATCCTGCGCAGCTTCAGTCGGCTGTGCAAGCGCTTTGAGATCGAGACGCCGTACGCCAGACGCCGGCGTTCCCTGGCAAGTTGCCGCAAGGCAGCATGAGAGCTGCAACAGGTGATGCGGCTTGATCACGGTTGGGTGAACCGGGGTCAAGCCGTTACCGTTTGCGCTTCCTGCAATCGGGGGACATTGAGGATCGATGACTAGCACAGAAGACAACAAGAGCACCAACCTGGAACAAGCCGCCGAGCGAGTTCGCATTGCAGCATTGGAGATCCGGGTTGCTGCGGATCTATGCCGGGTTGCAGCCGTGGTCTTTCGCGAGATGGTTGGCCTCGGGGTTGCAACGCCTTTTGTGACGGTCTTCTTCGTCGATGAGGCCGTCGATGAAGTGCACAATTACTACGGTGCGCCCCACACGTTAGCGACAGAGGAAAACAGGGCCGTAGCGGAGGCCGTCTTCGGAGGCACCTACGCCGGCGTCAGTCCGCGGGGCAAGGTGGCAGATTGGCTGCAGGAATCTGTGATGACAGTGAACGGCGAGAAATCTGTAGCCGAAGTGATTCGCTGGGGCTCGGGCGAAACGGCAACGTATCGGTGCAGCACGAAGGAGGGTCCCTTTTCCGTAACCAATGTGCCCTTTCGTTCGGGCCTGATCGGCTACCGCGAAAAACAGCATCATCCCGAACATGCGAAGGAACACGAGCGGATCGTCAAAGAGCTGGCGCGCGGCCTCGATCTCGGCTTTGTGCGGTTTCAGGATTTCCAGCGGCTCGAACGGCAGAACCGGGAGTTGGAGATCGAGCGTTCACTCGAGCGTTTACGGACCGGCGTGGCCGCCATGGAGAGTGGCGACAGCCTGGAGTCTCTGAAGGATCAGGTTCTGGAGGAACTCCAGGCTTTTGGGGTGCCCTGTCAACAGGTAAGCATTCAGACCGTCAGTCCCGAACAAGGTGATCTGGTTTTTGATCGCGGTACTCGCGTGTCTCCTGAGGCCCAGACAGTGGTACCCATGTTCGTTGAATAGCGAAAGCACTGGTCCAGCGGCAACACCTATGTGCGAGCAATAGATCAGAGCTCGCCGGACGTTGATATCAGCCTCTCTAGAAACATGGCGTCATCAGCGAGGAAGAGGCAGCGCAGTATAGGAATGAATTCGTCGCCAGATGGGTTGTGGATGCTTACTTAGAGCAGGGCAGCCTGGCGATGAACAAGCCTATGCCCGAGCCGTTCTCGCAAGACGACGTTCACCTGCTCGAACGCCTCACCGAGGTCTTCGCCATCGTGCCCGGCGCCTGCCTGTTGCACAGCAGAGCTAAGGAAGCATATCCACGACGGCGATGGGTGTATCCGATGCATGCAAAGCTCTGATGGTCTCTTCGCGTGTCAGCACCTGTTTCAGCATGTATCTATCGTCGGATGGCTCGCGATATCCTCGAGCCTGGATGCGGGCAAATCAAGCAGCCAATACTCTGGAACACCGCTACGTGCATAGGCTGCAAGTTTGCGCCACGATCGTGGCGCAGAGAAGAATCGGAGACCTCAACCACGAGCAATGCACTTGCGGGATGTTTGTCGAGAAAATCGAAGGAGTATACCTCAACCACCGCAATAGCGGGTTCAGGAGAAGAGATCTCGTCCAGAGCAAGAGGCGAGTGCCCCCGAGCGGTAAACCCTTCACCGAAAGCTTTCCGCAGGATCTGCTGTACCGCATCCACAATCGCAGCGTGATGGGAACCCTGGGGCGTCATCTCCCAGATCTCGCCGTCGAGTAACTCCAGGCGATCATCTTCGTGGAAGCCACCAACGTCGACCATGCGGTCGAAGGCTTCTCGAGTCCAGAGATGCTTACGCACTGCGGGCATTGCCATTGTCGAGTCCAGGTTGCGTGTCTCCCGTCAATATAGTTATCTGTCGTCACACAACACATATAGAAACATCTGTGCCATCGGCTTCTCAGGAGGGGCGGCCATTAGGCCGGAAGAGAACCTGTGTGCTCCAGCACCCAGTACTGTTTCCATTTGGTGCCATAACGAAAGTTGACCATGTCCCTCCGTATCCCGATCACCATGTGCCATGGCATCCGCGATGAAGGTGAGTTTCCCCTTGCACGCCAACACTTCTCCACGCTGGTGGGCATCGCTGCCGAACTGGGTTTTAATTCCATCGACTACAACCAGCTCGATGCCTGGCGCAACGAGGGTGCCGCCCTTCCGGCACGACCGATCATGTTCGATTTCGATCACCCCGTGCGCCCCATGCTTGAATGCCAGCAAGTGCTGACTGCCCATGGCTTCGCCGGCAACCTGTTCGTCAACACGGGGCCGATGGCGGAACAGGACTACGGCACGGCAACCATGACCTGGAATGAGATCGGTGGGCTCGCAGAATCGGGCTGGCATATCGGTGCGCACACCGTGACCCATCCAAATCTATCCGCACTGGTTGCCAGCGATCCGCTGGGCGAAAAGCTGGATTGGGAGTTGGCAACATCTGACGCAACACTGCAGAAAGAACTCGGCATCACGCCCAGGGACTTCGCCTTTACTGGAACGAGCTGGAGTTCGGTGGCAGAACAGAGGGTGATGGAACGCTACCGATTTGGACGACTGTGGATCGTCGGCTCACAGTACCAGGCCGATGGCGAGGACGTGCGCTACGCCGATCTGGTCGGTGCCACAGGAGCCGACGAGGCCGATGGCGGGCCACCCATGGCGGCGCGCTATATCACCGGTGACACGCCCGCCTACCGACTACCATCGATGGAACTGCAATGTGCACTCAGCCACGACCCCGCCGCATTCCGGCGCTATCTCGAGGGGGCTCTCAACTTTCCCTGATGCCCTCGTCCGAGATCCAGTAGCGAGATCCGCTCGCCTCCACTACGGCCAGCGCCGTAATGGACTGGCCGTCCACGACCAGCGCCCCACCGCCACTGTGCACAACCAGTCGGCCATCCTGCCCGATGCGGGCTTCCTCCGCTTCCCCATGACGAGAGGTCTGCACCTTCGCCGCCTTCAGGCCTGGGCAGGAAGGCGCCAGCACCACGGCTAGATTGCGCTGCACGGGCGGCCGTGTCTGCAGGCGATGTCGCACGCCGAGAAACTCCGGCTGCTTGAGGTTGCAGGTGAAACGCAGATTGTGCTGCGACGGATAGGGCTGTTCCTCTTCCGTGTACTGCGGTGTGGGGTCCCAGCCATCGGTCATGCTGAAGATGGCGTTGTCGTGATAGAGAAAACTTCCCTTCACTTTGCTGTCACCACGCCGCCAGTGAAAGGTGCGCGCCTGTCGATCTACGACGAAGGGATCGAAGCTGTGCAGATTCCACTGCAGGGCCGATATCATGTCACCCTTGCCGACAAACTCATCGATCATGGCCAGGCATGACGAGGACTTGAAGAACAGCA
>Ga0114999_10006411_pt1 | contig 13570 bp, 12 predicted proteins | sample ArcticOcean_MG_C_3_FD_89820 | JGI IMG/M metagenome (GOLD analysis project Ga0114999, IMG submission 89820) | Marine microbial communities from western Arctic Ocean - ArcticOcean_MG_CB8_126 | ecosystem: Environmental > Aquatic > Marine > Oceanic | place: Arctic Ocean: Canada Basin | collected...
CCTTTTGCTCCTTTTTTTAGACTTACTGAAATGGTATCTCCATTGAGTAAACTATTCACCCTTTGCTCTATGCCTAATTTTCCTATTCCATTATTGTCAGTGTATCCAATGATATGAGAAGCAAATTGGTTATACTTATAAAATCTACTTGATTTTTTTTCATAATTTAATCCGGAAATATTCTTTATCTCTTCAATAATGGAATAAGCCTTATCCTCAGAAACATTTTTTTCAATAACAGTATACTTTGATTTTTTTTCTAGAATTTCGAGATAATAACTTTTATTTCTATCGAATACCTGTGAGAATAATATAGCAATAAGTTCTCGGTCAACTTTCGTATTCGTATTAATCCAGAAATCATATTTATTAATTGTTATAGCTAACTCTTTATTGTTTCTATCTATTATTTTTCCTCTTGATCCAATAATAGTCTCATGCCTAAAACCATCCCTTTTTATCTGATTAGATAGTTCAGGATGAGGCAATATTTGAAGGTTAAAAAAACAAGCTATAATAAAAATTGAAATAATAGCTAATAAAATATTAAATCTATTAATTCGTTTGCTATATTTTTCAAAATATTTAGTATTCATTTTTCATATTTATTATTTCAGGTTCAGGAGCTATAGCAACCATAATATCTTTTACTTGGGATGATATATATTGTTCACTAGAAAAAAAAACCTTTTCACTCTGTAATTTTTTAACGATACTAATATTTCTAGATGTAGCACTTTTTAACTCATTGATATCATTTCTCAACCCAGAACATTGATTCTTTATTGTTAAGAAAGTGATTAAAAAAATAGAAATAGATATTATTGATAATGTGTACGCAATAAATATGCGCAAAGCATTATTCCTTATTCTTTTTCTTTTCCTATGTTTCGTAGTATTTTTTTTATGTTTCATAGTAATTCTGCTAATCTAAGTTTTGCACTCTTTGAACGGCTATTAGCTATAAGTTCCTTTTTTGTTGCCTGTACAGGCTTCTTTGTTAAAATATTAAACTTAAAATCATCCCCTAATGATTTTGGATTATGGTAATCTTCTTCATCTATTATAACATTATTTTTAAAAAAATGTTTTACTATTCTATCTTCCATGGAATGAAAACTAATAACTGCTATTTTCCCACCTTTATTTAAGTATTGAGGTATTAATTCTAATGTATTCTTAAATGTATTTATCTCATCATTGACTGCAATTCTTATAGCTTGAAATACTCTTCCAACGATTTTATTATTACATCCATTCAAGGAATAAAAAATTGCATTCTTTAAATCTTCGGTTGTATTCATTTTCCGTTCGTTTCTTTTTTGAATTATTCTACGTGCAATTTTTTTTGCATGACTTACTTCTGCATATATTTGCATTATTCGTATTAAGTCTTTCTCCTTTACTGCTTCTAAAAATTTTTTAGCAGTAATGCCATGATTCGGATTAAATCTCATATCAAGGGGTCCTGAATTAATATACGAGAACCCTCGATGCTCTGAATCTATTTGATATGAGGAGATACCTAAGTCAAATAAAAAACCATCAACTTTTTCAATACCTAATTCTGAAAGAACTTTTGGAAATTCTTTATATGAAGAATGATATAATGAAAAACACTTACTCTTTATTTTTTGTAGTTTTTCTTTTGCTTTATCCAGAGCATAAGGATCTAAATCTAAACCAATCAAAAAGCCCTTGTCGTTTATTTTATTTAATATTGCATTTGAATGTCCACCAAAACCCAACGTGCAATCAACATAAACGCCTTCTAAATTTGTTACAAACATCTCAATCACTTCATTTGATAATACTGGAAAGTGATTTTTCTTCATCAATCAAAAATTTATTTGATTAGCAAGATCATCAAAATCACTATCAGTGAAGTTCTTTTTGTTTTTCTCGTATTTGTCTAATATCTTTTTATCCCAAAGTTCAATTTTTTTAATAACTCCTATTACAGTAATATCTTTTCCAATATTAGCATAATCTAATAGAGTATCTGGTATCTGTATTCTACCTTGAGAATCATATTTTACATAATTTGCATATCTAACAATTGAACGAATAAAATTTCTATGTTTTCCTTTTATAGAACTCAGTGAAGATAATTGATTCTCAACTAATTTCCATTCATCTAAAGGATATAGAAAGAGGCATGTATCAAAACCTCTCGTTAATACAAAGGTTTTATCATTAACAATATTTAATGATTTTCTGTATTTGGCAGGAATACTTAATCTATTCTTTTGATCAATCGTATTATAAAATTCACCCGTAAAAGACATACTTATATTTATTTGTTTAAGTTCTTAATCATCTGCAATTGGGATTTCTCCCCACACTACCCCATAATTATATCAATATTCCCCACTAAGATGCAAGGAAAAAAAAGAATAAATTAAAATAATTAGGGAATATTGGTCTGATGATAGATTTTATTACTTATAAAAAAATAGTAGAGTGGATAGAAAAAGAGATACAATCAAATGATTGCAGTATTAGTAATTGCTAGAAGATTTATAATTTTTTTCAGAATTCAAGGCATATTCCAAAACATTTTCCCAGGATGTTTGATATTTAAGAGGATCTTTGAGTCCTATTTCATTGAACGCAAGTATTCTCTCTACATCCGAAGCTGTTTTTCCATTAGAAACACCCTCGCCATTTGGGCTATAGCTTGTTATAGTATTTCTAAATATTTTTTCAAAATCCAAATCTAATTTTTTACATATATTCAATGCATCTTTAAGTACATCTGATTTAGCATGATTCAGATAGGGTAAATAAAATTTTATATCCTCCGTATTCCAATTTCCAATTTTAAATGCATCAAATAATTTATCATAAAATTCGATTCTACAATCAGGATATATTTCATGATCTCCTAAATGAACCCCTAAAGATATATTTATCTCTGATGAAGTCTCTTTATTTAGGGATATTGCATAAGCATATGCGAAAGAACTAAAGATAGCATTTCTATTGGGCACTACTGTACTTCTCATATTTTTTTCTTTATAGTAACCAGATGGGATCCTTTCATTTTCATTGGTAAGTGATGAATCTAGAATAGTCATAGTATCTGATATATCTAATATCTTATGTTTAATGTCAAAGCCCTCTGAATTTAAATATTTAATATTTAATACTGCTTTTTCTAATTCTATTTTATGCTTTTGGCCATAATCGAATGATAGAGCATAAACTTTATATTTATTATTGATTAGGTTTAGTAGTAGAGCGGTAGAATCTAGGCCTCCACTTAGGCTTATTACAGAGCTTTTATTCATTATTCTGGCTGATAGATTATACCTGTTCCAAAGTCTTCAGAAACTTCAATTTTATGAAGTCTAGATATATGGTTAATAAGATTGTCCCATATCCATTTTGCAAGATATTCACTGGTTGGATTATCTAGCCCTTTAACATCATTAAGAATCTTATGGTCAATTTTACTATGAATATATTTATTGAATAATGTATCTATGCTATAGAAATCCATAACAAAACCCGTTTCTTTATTTATTTTACCATTTACATATACAGTTATATTAAATGTATGTCCATGCATATTTTTACATATATGATTATCATCTAAATTAGGTAAAAATCTTGAAGCATGAATTCTAAAAGTTCTATATACTATCATTTACCTTTTTTCCTTATTGTTTTTTCAATTAATCCCCATAGTTTAGATGGAATCTTATCAAGTCTGCTAAATTGGCCTGCATTATATATCCACTCACCTCCATCTATAGTAATGATTTCTCCTGTTATGTATGCTGAATAATCTGATAATAAATATGCACATAAGTTTGCCAATTCTTGATGTTCACCTACTCTTTTTAATGGAACACGTTTTTTTAAATCCATAAATTTAGAAAATCCTGGAGGTACAAGTCGGCTCCATGCACCTTCTGTTGGGAATGGTCCTGGAGCAACAGCATTACATCTAATATTATATTTTGCCCATTCTGCAGCAATAGATCTTGTAAGAGTTAATACCCCCCCTTTAGCAGCTGCAGATGGAATAACATATCCAGATCCTGTCATTGCATAAGTTGTTGCAATATTAAGTATTGTGCCTTCTATTTTATTGTCAATCCACTTTTTACCTAGTGTAAGGGTATAATTACATGTTCCTTTTAAAACAATATCAATAATAACACTAAATGCATTAGCTGATAGTCGCTCTGTTGGACTTATAAAATTTCCTGCAGCATTATTAATTAACATGTCAATGCTTCCGAATTTTTCAAATCCGGTCTTTATTACATTCTCTACATCTTCTATATTTCGAACATCACCAGCTACATGTAGAGCAGAATCTGGATATAGTTTATTGAATTCATTAGCTGTTTCTTCAATAACTTCATTTCTTCTACTTGTAATAATAATTTTACCACCTAATTCTAAAATATGTTTACCAATAGATCTTCCTAAGCCTGTTCCACCTCCAGTAATAAGTATGATCTTATCTTTAAAAGTATCACTTGGTAACATTTTGTTTGTATTCATAATTTCCCCTAGTTAAAAAAAAGTCTTAATATCTTGTATTATAGTATAAATAATAGATAGATTTTAGGATACTAAATTATGAATAATTTATGGTTTTAATAAGTGGAGATTTAAAAATATGCAAAATATTATTTCGTTTATAGATTCTAATAGTAATATAAAAAATATTAAAGCAGAGCTTCTTTTTTATGGTTTATTTGAGGGTGAAACCTTTGCTAATAAGGGAAAGAACAATGTCAGTAAAGCAATATCCTTAGAATCATTTAAAGGTAAATATAGAAAAAAAGTTTTTGTATATGGTGATAATATTAAGAGGACTATTGTCGTAGGATTAGGTAAAAAGAAAGATTATTCAAGTCTTAAAGCTCGTGAGATTGGTTCAGTAATTGCTAATTACACTAATGGATTAGAGATTAATCATATATTCTTAGATGGAGGATCTTTACAGTTATCGAATAATCAATTATCTCAATCTCTATTTGAAGGTATAATATTAGGTAATTATCAATTTTTAAATTATAAAACATTTGATTTAAAAAATAATTCTTTAAAGAAAATTAGTGTTTTGGGAGATTATAATAAAGATAGTCAGAAATTATCTTTTACTATTGCTGATAGTGTTAATTATGCTAGAGATTTAGGCAACCACCCCGCAAACATTTTAACTCCGACATATTTAGCAAATGAATCAAAAAGAATCTCTAAAGCAAAAAATATGAAATGTACTATTTTTGATGTTAGTAAATTTGAAAAAATGGGTCTTGGTAGTTTTTATGGGGTTGCTAGAGGGGCAAAAGAACCAGCAAAAATGATCATTGTAGAATATAATGGTGGATCTAAATCTGAAAAACCTATTGCTTTGGTTGGTAAAGGTTTAACGTTTGATACAGGCGGAATCTCTTTAAAACCAGGCGCTAAAATGGATGAAATGAAATTTGATATGTGTGGTGGTGCTACTGTAATGGGTGTAATGAATGCCGTTTCTATTTTACAACCTAAAGTAAATATTGTTTTTGCAATTGGCTCTACAGAAAATATGCCAGGTAGCGATGCACAAAGGCCTGGTGACATAGTAACTGCTTATAATGGCAAAACTATAGAAGTATTAAATACTGATGCAGAAGGAAGATTGGTTTTAGCTGATGTTTTATCTTATGTTGATAAAAACTATAAACCTGAATTTATGATTGATTTTGCAACATTAACTGGTGCAGTTTTGGTTGCTTTAGGTCATAGAGCTAGTGGTTTAATGGGAAATGATGAAAACCTCATAGATAAAATTAAAAAATCAAGTGAAGCTACAGATGAAAAGGTATGGGAACTTCCCTTATGGTCTGAATATTCTAGAGATATCAAAGGCAAATATGCTGATATTCAAAATTTAGGAACAGCTGGAGCTGGAACAATTACGGCAGGTGCATTTTTAAAAGAGTTTGTAGGTGATACTCCATGGTGCCATTTAGATATTGCTGGTACTGCTTGGGGACCAAAAGAACCTGGATATCAACCTAAGATTGGAGCTACAGGTGTTGCGGTTAGATTAATATATCATTTAATTGAAAATTAAATATAAGGCGGCGTAGCTCAGTTGGTTAGAGCACCGGAATCATAATCCGGGTGTCCGGGGTTCAAGTCCCTGCGCCGCCACTTTAGTTTTATAGTTACTATGGCTCTTTATGAATTAAATCTTTCAATTTCTAAAACTACTATTAATAAATCTAGTACAAATAGGAGAATTTTAACATCATGAGGCTAATCTTTTTATTAGTATTATTTTTTTCATGTTCTCATAAGATTCTAGATAAATCCTTTTATAAAAATAATCAAATAAGGTATGAAGTTGAAAAACAAAATGGGAAGGAACATGGTATTGCGAAATCTTGGGATGAAAGTGGAAATTTAATTAATAAAGTACAATACTCTTATGGTCAAATACATGGTGAATGGATAAGATTTTATAAAACAGGAGAAATGGAATCTATTATGAACTATGAATTTGATAAAAAAAATGGTTATGAAATCAATTATTATAAAGATGGTACAAAAAAAAGTGAGGTATTATATGAAAATGATATACGAGTATCAGATATTACTAGGTGGGATATAGATGGTAAACTAATTAATTGAAATGAATAATAAATTAATTATAAGTTATATTTTAATTTTTATTATAGGATGTAATGGAATGAATAGTGCAGTAGAACCATATAAAAACTATACATATGATGAAAATGGGAGAGTAATAACTCCAAGTCATGAGCAACTTGAATTAATCTCAAAAGATGGTGGATCAATGTGGAATCGGTTGGTGTTTGAAAAAAGTCCATATTTATTACAGCATGCGGCAAATCCTGTTGATTGGTTCCCTTGGTCAGATGAAGCTTTTGATTTAGCCAAAAAAAATAATAAACCAATCTTTTTATCTATAGGCTATACAACATGTCATTGGTGCCATGTAATGGAGCATGAATCTTTTGAAGATTCATTAGTTGCGAGTATGATGAATGATACATTTATTAATATTAAGGTTGATAGAGAGGAAAGACCAGATATTGATAATATTTATATGGAGGTAACGCAAATGGTCACCGGTAGAGGAGGTTGGCCAATGACAGTTATTATGACTCCTGATAAAAAACCATTTTTTGCAGGCACCTATTTTCCTAAAAATACTAGATATAAACGTTCAGGGATGCTTGATATTATACCAGAAATAAATAGACTTTGGCTAGAAAAAAAAGATAGTATTCTAACCTCTGCTGACAAAATAACTAATTCACTTAAAAGAAGAAATCAATATGGATCAAATGCTATAGACTTAAATTATTCTAATATTATGAATATGGCATTTGATTCATTTAAAGGTAATTTTGATAATGTTTATGGTGGTTTCAAGAATTCTAATAATAAATTTCCTAAACCCCATGATTATAGTTTTCTTATGAGATATTATAATAGAACTAATAATAAGGAATCTCTAAAAATAGTTGAAAAATCTCTTTATGAAATGAAGAAAGGAGGAATGTATGATCAAATTGGTTTTGGTTTCCATAGATACTCAACAGACAAGAAATGGCTTGTGCCCCATTTTGAAAAAATGCTTTATGACCAAGCACTACTTATGCATGCATATTTAGATGCATATATATTAACAAAGGATAGCTATTATAGTAGAACTGTTGAAGAAATATCGGAATATATTATAAGGGATATGTCCTCTCATGAGGGAGGGTTCTATTCAGCAGAGGATGCTGATAGTCAAGGCGAAGAAGGAGTCTTCTATATTTGGAAGACTTCAGAGTTAAAAACAATATTATCTGATGAAGAATTCACCTATGTATATGATATTCTTAATTTTAATGAAAGGGGTAATTCTAGAGTAGAAGGACAATATACTAATATACCTCATTTTAATATGAATTGGGATGAAATTGGTGAAAAATATAACTTAAATCCAGATGAGGCATATAATAGATATAATAAAATAAGAATTAAAATTTTTAATTATAGAGAAAATAGAATTCATCCTCAAAAGGATGATAAGATATTAACAGATTGGAATGGTCTTATGATTTCTTCTTTAGCACGTGCAGGCTCTATTTTGGATAATCAAGATTATATCAATTATGCCAAGAGTAGTGCAGATTTTATTATTGAATATCTAATGGATTCAGATGGTAAATTGAATAAAAGTTATAGAAATGGTGCATCAAACATAGATGGAATGATTGAAGATTATGCATTTTTTATTTGGGGATTGATAGAGTTATATCAAGCAACATTTGATGAAAAATATATTGATGTAGCATTACTTCTATCAAACTATCAAATAGATCATTTTTGGGATTATGATAATGGAGGATTCTTTTTTATTTCTGATAAATCGAAAGAGCTTTTAATACGAAAAAAAGAGATTTATGATGGTGCAATTCCATCTGGAAATTCAGTTTCAGCCTATAATTTCATTAGATTAGCCAGAATTTTATCAAAGCCTGAATTTGAAGATATTACATTTAAAATTATAGATACATTCTCAAGTAATATAAAAAGGTATAGTTCAGGATATACTATGCTCTTGCATGCCTTAGACTTTGCAGAAGGGCCATCTTATGAAGTTATTATTACAGGTAGTGAAAGTAAAATTGAAAAACATTTAATTTCATTATACCGTAGTGAGCAGTTTAATAAAGTACTATTATTTAAAAAGAAAAATAATTATAGTAAAAATAGCAATTTTTTATTTTTAAATAATTATGATTTTGAAGATGATGGTAGCCCCTTAATTTATGTATGTAAAAATTATGTTTGTGATTTACCCACATCTGATATAGAGAATGTTTTATCTAATCTTAAAAAATAAAGGTCCTAACTAATTGAATGGATTTTTTTTCAGTTAAAAAATAAATTCTAAATTATATTTATAAATAGAAACATATCTGCCAGTGGAATAAAGTCAGTCGCTAACACTGAATATAGAAAAATTGAAATATTTAAGTTTTTGTAAAATGAAACTATTGCACTTGAAATAATAAAAACAAATATTAATTCTAAAAAATTTTATATTATAGATGGTGTAAGGAACTTCTCTGAATCGATATATTCAATATGATTAGAGCGAGTGTTTTATTCAAAATATGTCAAAGTTATCTCTAGCCCATCGCTATTGATTTTTAAATCACCTATAATTATCTTGTCATTATACCTAAAATCTATTACTTGGCCATTGATAGATAAATTGATATTGCCATTTAAGATACCAAATTTTATATTTGTATTAAATTCTTTTTCTCCTTGATCATTCTTGTTCAAAATTTTATTTTCTAGGTCTAAATACTTATCATTAGTAATTAAAATTTTATTTTTAGCATTTTCTAAAGTTTCATACTTGATAATATTTTTTTGAGTACCTTTATTAACTTTCAAAGTTTCTGAATCGATTAAGGATAATTCATCGAGATATTTCCAATTCAACTTTGTATTATCAAATATGATTTCTTTTTTAGAATTATTTTCTGAAATTTTAGCAATAGTTATCCAAACAACAACTATCAATAATAGAGTGAATATAAAGGATAATAATTTTTGTGGTTGGATGAAATAAGATGAACTATTATTACTTGAAATATTATCTATGGTTGAATTTCTATTATTCATTTTATTTTTATTTTCAATGAACTTAGGTGTTCTATTGTTAGTCTTAGTAGTAGTTTTATTTCCCTTCATATAATCAGTGTATTGTTTTAATATTTTATGTATATCAAGGCCCATGACTTTGCAGTATGATTTTAAAAATAATCGAGTATAAACTAATGGCAGATCTTGGAAATTTCCTTTTTCAATAGCATAAATATATTGCTCCTGAATCCTTGTATTTTTCACTATATCTTCAATAGTAATATTTTTGGATTCTCTAATTTTTTTAAAATCACTAAAAAAATATTTTTCTTCTTCACTCATTTTTTTTGATTCTCTTTAATTATTTCATTTAAGATACTATTACCACTAGCTAATTTATAAAATTTTGATATAGGAAATCCAACAACATTATTAAAACATCCGTTTATTTTTTTCACAAATACCATGCTCCAATCTTGTATTCCATATGATCCTGCCTTATCATATGGTTTATAATTATCTATATAATAATCAATATATTGATTGCTTAGTTTGTAAAATGTAACATATGTTTTATCATAAAAATTAATTTTTATATTTTTTGACCTTGCGATTAGCGATACACCTGTATAAACAGTATGCGTTTGGTCGCTAAGAGTTTTCAAATGATATACAGCTTCATCCCTATCAGTTGGTTTGTTATAAATTTTTTTATTATGATAAACTATTGTATCAGCTCCTATTACTAATTTTTTTTTAAATTTACCAGCTACATTTATACACTTTTTTTCGGCCAATTTTTTACAGTAGTATGATGGACTAGTATAATTTATCCCAATATTCTTTTCATTAATATTAGACTCTGAAATTTGGAAATCCAGTTTAGCTTTTTCTAATAAAATTTTTCTGCGTGGACTTTTAGAAGCAAGAATAATATCCATTAGTTTAGAATAGTTATATTATGAATTTTACTATGCAATATATTTTCCTTGTTATCTGTAATATGTAAATGGTAAAAGTAAGTTCCATTTTTTAATTTTTCACCATAAAAATTTCTTCCGTTCCATCCTTCAACAGGGAAAACGTGATAATCTGAAGAATTATTAATACTCTCTTTAAATGTCATGAGCTTTTTACCAGCCTTAGATAGTACTTCTATATTAATATTTATAGGTTCAGGGTACATCATCTGAAAGGTGAAAAAAGTTTTATTTTCAAATGGATTTGGAAAATTGAAAACATTAAATATGCGTTCTTGATTAGAATTGTCTATATTAACTTCGGTACTAGCTATGCTATGATTATTCAAGATATCCCATCCTTCTATATTAATAGTGTGCCTATTATCAATAAAAATATTTTGATCAAGGAGAACTTCAATATATCCACTTGTATTAGATGTGGGAATGAATAGATAATCATTTAATATTATACTACTTGAATAATTATTGTCTATCCAAAGTTTTAAATAATGAAAATTATATCCACTCAAATTTATAGGAAGATTATCAGAAAAATAAATTTTTAAATTATATGGATTATAAATTGTTGAGTTATTTTCTAGCTGAATATTATTGAAATGAATTGTGATTTCAGGACCTTCATTATCAGTCAATATATTTTCATCAATATCTAAATTTAAGGGAATATTATTTTCTACTTGTATAAAATTATTATCTAGGCTCGTAGTATTTTCATTCATTATAAATAATTTTGCATTATCATATATTGCATCTATAGGTGTATAAAAAAATATAGTATCAATAAAGCTTCCAGATTCAAATAAAATAGGACCAGGCTTTAAATATTCTGTGTTTTGAATTGGAGTAACTATATTTGGAGCAACAATTTTAATATATGAAATTTCTTCATATTCATCATTTATTTCAATAAAATTAGAACTTCCTATTAATATTTCTTCAGGAGCCTCTGCTAAGTCTAACCTCTCTTGAAATAGTAATAAGGGAAGTGCAGGATCTCCGAATAATTGAAATTTATAATGGGTGCACTGATTATTTTGATCTTGCGATTTTGCTTTTTTAAAAATATCCCCTAAACGATAATTCTCACCATCAATATACTTCTCTACTCTATTATAGAAATTACTAAGATATGTATTATTCCCAGATGCCGGAATACCATCAGTGGTAGAAATAATAGCAATAGCTGCATCTTCCTTTTTCATAAGTTCTTCAGCCATGCATATGTTATTAATATATTTTCCAAAACTACATGTGCCAATAACCCAAATAGGAGGTTTATTATTAGTATTAATCAAGTTAATATCTCTATCCATTTTTAATATTAATTCATGAGCTAGGCTTTGGTCTGTTCCATGGCCAATGTAGTTAATTATTCCCACTCCTGAGTTAATAATATTTATTATGTTCTCAGTTAGTTCTACTTGGTCAGGAAATTCTTCTCCATATAAGGTGCGTATTAGTAATTTATTTTCTAGAGTTAAATAAATGTCTGATGTGTTCAGTGTATGGTTGATTTCTGTGATAGAGTTAGGATTTGATGGATTATTTTGATCATCAGCTATTAATAATAGTTCATTTTTCCAGGATCCATGCATTGAATCTGTTGTATAATTTATAATTTTCTGGACTTGATTTGTTGCTTCCTGTAGATTGTTTACGACTAACCTACCAATAGTAAAGTTTGTATTATAAACATCATCACTAAATTGATTATCTCCACACATAGGTACTAGTATAGAATTAATTAAAGTTTCATCTCCTATTATAAGTAAGTACTTTGAAGTTTCAATGCATGTATTACTGTCATCCCAAATACAACTTTGATTGATAAGACAATCCGTTTCATTGTTTGAATTATAACAACTATTATCAAATGTGCTTAGATATTGTATGAAACTATCTTCTGGAGTATCTTCTTTATATATAATCTCTGTTTCTAAAGATTCAAAATTTGATATTTGAGGTATTGTCTGACTATGCAAAACAGACATATTCTGAGCGGGTATTTGAAAATCTTCTACTGTATAAATAATATATGGAATGGAAGTAGTGTATGCTATCCCCATTAGAAAATAAAAAAAGGTTAATGATAAATTTAATTTTCTTAACATGTTGCTATAAATTAACAAATTATAGTATTAAATTGTGTCTGAAAAATTGAGAAAAATATATGTTTAATATTGAACTAATTAAAAACTACTACGATAATTTAGAAAATAAAATATCAAAATTAAGAGAAAAGATAGTTAAACCTTTAACTTTAACAGAAAAAATTCTTTATTTACATAGTAAAAATTTTAATATGGAATATAAAAGAGGCATAGACTATGTTGATTTTTATCCAGATAGAGTTGCAATGCAAGATGCAACTGCTCAAATGGCAATACTACAATTTATGATGTCCGGTAGAGAAATAGTTGCAGTTCCCACTACGGTACATGCGGACCATTTAATTCAAGCAAAGGTGAATTCTGAATATGATTTAAAAAATGCGCTAGATATTAATTCAGAAGTTTATGAATTCCTTTCTACTGCCTGTGATAAGTATGGAATTGGATTTTGGAAGCCTGGAGCTGGTATTATTCATCAAGTAGTACTTGAAAATTATGCTTTCCCTGGAGGAATGATGGTTGGGACTGACTCCCATACAGTCAATGCTGGAGGGTTAGGGATGATAGCTATTGGAGTTGGAGGTGCTGATGCTGTAGATGTTATGGTTGGTATGCCTTGGGAATTAAAGTTTCCAAAACTCATTGGTGTTGAATTAGTAGGAAAATTAGATGGTTGGTCTTCTTCTAAAGATGTTATCCTTAAATTGGCCGGTATTTTAACTGTTAAAGGAGGTACTGGGGCAGTTGTTGAATATTTTGGAGAGGGTGCAAGAAGTCTATCCTGTACAGGCAAGGGGACAATTTGTAATATGGGCGCTGAAATTGGAGCAACTACTTCAA
>Ga0114999_10006414_pt1 | contig 13563 bp, 14 predicted proteins | sample ArcticOcean_MG_C_3_FD_89820 | JGI IMG/M metagenome (GOLD analysis project Ga0114999, IMG submission 89820) | Marine microbial communities from western Arctic Ocean - ArcticOcean_MG_CB8_126 | ecosystem: Environmental > Aquatic > Marine > Oceanic | place: Arctic Ocean: Canada Basin | collected...
CGACGTTCGACGCCAGGGTGATGGGGCGAAAACGTGGCACACCGCGTTGTTCATCGAAGCGCCGCTGGAGTACTCCTACCGGCACTCCCAGCACGTCGGCTAGATAGCGCAGTTCGGCGCCAACGTCCTCGACGGCATCACGAATCAGCTGCACCTCGTACGACGGCTGATTCGCTGCCAGAATCTCATTGTTGCGATCGAGCACGAGGCCGCGCGAGGCGCGCACGCGCGAGGTGCGATGCTGATTGGCTTCGGCCCGCGCCGCCCATTCTTCTCCGCGAACAATCTGCACCTGCCAGAAGCCGAGTAACAGGGCGACGGTGATCGCCGCGATCGTCCATTCGAGAACCTGAACGCGAGCTGCGACACGTTGTCGATCCGATGCCCGCTCGAGTGCGCGCGGCCCCATCTTGGGCGCCCGGTGAACCGACCGCGCCTGCCGACCTGCTTTGTTGCGGCGATCGCTACCGACGCGACGACGCCACGGACCGAAGCTCACGCCGGGCTTCCTGTGGGGCTGCGGCGAAGGCTGCGGTAGGTCATGGTCGGGCGGCTCCGGGCAAAGGCGATCACTAGTCCCATCGTAGCCCGGACGAACTGCGGCGCTGCCGCCAACTAGCCACGACGACCGGAATCCCGACCGTGCCCAGGCCGCAAACGAGACCGGTGATTCCCGCCCGCCCCAGCAGCGCTGCGGTCGGCTCGGCTCCCGGCCAGCCCAGAAACGCCAGCAAGGCGCGCACGATCACGGCTTCACAGGCCGTGGCGATCGTCATCATCATGGGCCTGGCCAACCGTCCGCGAATGGCGAACGTGTCGGAGATGAGCGCGAGGACTCCGGCGACCGCCGTCTTCGCGAAAGCGTGGAGCCCGATGATGCCTCCGGCGAGACCGTCCTGGATCAGGCCACCGAGGGCTGCAGTCCAGACGGCTCCCGGGAACGACGAGCGCAGCGCGAGCATGCCGACCGCGATCATCATCAGGTCGATCTGTCCGAGAGGGAGCCACAGCTGAGGTAGCAACGTCTGGACGGTGCCGGTGACGAAGAGGGCGGCGAGAATCTGCCCAGCGCGGACAAAGGGGGAGGTCAACGGTCCTCCTCCTCGGCCGCGTTGGACGGATCTGCAGGAGCGGCAGCCGGCTCCGATCCGGGCAGTCGCACCAGGACGTTTTCAAGACTGAGAACGTCGATGGCCGGATCGAGAACGATCACTTTGAACAGCGCGATCTGCTCGCGCATCAACGGCACGCGGGGAGTGCCGGGCACGGGTGGACCGATGTCAATGCGTGTCACCGTGCCTATCAACAGGTCTGGTGGGTAGATCCCGTCTTCCCCTGAGGTCACGATCGCTTCGCCTACGGCAACGTTGGCACGCGTGCTGATGTAGTTGAGACGCAGCGGGCCAGCGCCGTTGCCGGACATCAACCCGGTGGTTCGCGATTGCACGAGCCGCGACCCGACGCCACTGAGGGGGTCGGTTACGAGTTGGACGATGCTGGTCCAGAGGTTTACATGGATCACGCGACCCACGAGCGCGCCTCCGGGGCCGATCACCGCGGCGTCTGATGCCACGCCGTCCCGACTGCCCCGATCGATCGTCACGGTTTCGTAGCGCTGGGTGAACTCACGGGCCGCGACTCGCGCTGCGATCCAATCGCCAGGGGCCGACGCGTTGGCGCCGAGCAGTCCGCGCAAGCGTCGGTTCTCGCGCTTTGCCGCGTCGGCTGCCACCGTCTGTCGTTCTAGTTCCGCCACACGCTGGCGCAACACCTCGTTCTCACGTTCGGCGCCGATCAGTCCTACGTATCGACCCCAGGTTCCGGTAAAGAAGTTCCCGATCGCGGACCCGATGCGTTGTACAGGTGAGGTTACGCTGGTCACTGCGCCCCGGGCCGTCGCGAGCGTGTTGCCGCGGTTCACCTGCAGCGACATGATCAGGAAGAAGCTCGTCAGCAGGCCAATTAGCAGGGTGGCGTGCCGTGCTGTCCTGCTGAGCGCCTGCATCGGCCTAGTCGCTCCGCGCTATGGCAGGCAGACCCGCCGGAGGAGGTCGAGATCGTCGAGCACGCGCCCAACGCCCAGCACCACCGTCGAGAGCGGGTCCTCGGTGATGGTCACCGGCACGCCGGTTTCCTCGCGCAATCGCACATCGAGGTTGCGAATCAGTGCTCCGCCGCCAGTTAGCACGATGCCCTTGTCGACGAAGTCGGCGGACAGTTCAGGTGGCGTGCGCTCGAGCGCCATGCGCACGGCGTCCACGATGGTGCTGATAGGTTCGCTAAGCGCTTCGCGGATCTCGCGGTCGGTCACCGTGACCGTCTTGGGAATACCCTCGATGAGGTCGCGCCCCTTGACCTCCATGACGAGTTCTTGCTCGAGCGGATAGGCCGAGCCGAGTTCCATCTTGATGTTCTCAGCAGTGCGTTCACCGATGAGCAGGTTGTAGTTGCGCTTGACGTAGTTGATCAGCGCCGCGTCCAGCTCGTTGCCGCCGACGCGAATCGAGCGCGAGTAGACGATGCCCGCCATCGAGATGACCGCCACGTCGGTGGTTCCGCCCCCGATGTCGACGATCAGATTTCCGGAGGGCTCTGTAATCGGCAGGCCCGCCCCGATTGCCGCCGACATCGCCTCTTCGAGGAGATACACCTCGGAGGCCTTGGCGCGGTAGGCGGTATCACGAACCGCGCGCTCCTCAACCTTGGTGATCCCGCTCGGTACGCCAATGATGATGCGCGGGCGTACCAGGAAGCGCCGGTTGTGTACTCGGCGGATGAAGTACGACAGCATCTGTTCGGTGACCTCGAAGTCGGCGATGACGCCGTCCTTCAAGGGGCGTACGGCCACGATGTGGCTCGGCGTACGCCCGAGCATTTCCTTGGCCTCTTGGCCCACGGCCTCGACCTTGTCGGTCTTCTTGTTGATCGCGACGATCGAGGGCTCGCGGACAACGACGCCCTTGCCTTTCATATAGACGAGGGTGTTCGACGTGCCGAGGTCGATGGCGATGTCGTTGGAGAACGCGGAGAGAAACGAGAAAGGACTCATGCCGTGAACGGAGCTCGCAGGATTCGTAAAAGATACCGAGGCAGGGACTCATTTCGAGGCCCGAGTCCGCGGTCAAGAAGGCGGCCGAGATCGATGAAAACGCTGCGCTACAAGGACATCAGGGGTCCCGGCGAACCCGACAAAGGGCGTTGCCGCAGCCCGCCGAGCGCGGCGAAGAGATAGTCTAGCATGGGCCCCGCGGCGGGGCGGCGCCGCGCCGAAACTCGGTGCAAAGTAGGCGCCGATGAATTATCCTGGGACGGTCTTTAGCTGGCGATTTTGACCGGTTCGCGCGCGCCCCCCCCAAGTTCGCCGCGGCCCCGGATCGTGCCCCCCTTCTTTCCCGGAGTGTTCCTGTGCTCGACAAGATGCGACGCAACGTGCGCAAGTTGTCCTGGACGTTGTGGCTCGTTATCGCCGCGTTCATCATCCTGTACTTTCCCGACTTCTTTGCGGGCGGGCCAGACAACGCAGTGGCTCGCGTCGACGGTCAGGTGATCACCCTCACCGAATACCGCAACGCGCTCAACGAGCAGATGAACTACTACCGCGGCCTCAACCAGGGCGAGCTGCCGGAGAACTTCATCCAGCAGATCCAGCTCCACAACGTCGTGATGGAGCAGCTCGTACGGCGGCGCCTGATCCTCGCGGCGGCCCGCGACCAGGGATTCGCCATCGCGCCCCAGGAAATTCGTGATCGGCTGGTGCAGTTCCCCGCGTTTACCGACGAGCTCGGGCGCTGGGTCGGAATGGAGGAGTACCGCAACGTTCTCGCGGAGAACGGTGTGGACCAGACCACCTTCGAACAGCAGATGGTCGAGGATCTTCTCGTGGAGCGGGTCACGGGATTGCTAACCGAAGGCGTGCAGGTCGGCGACAGCCAGTTACGTGAGGTGTTCCAGCGACAGAACGAACGCGTGCGTTTCGACTACGTGCAGGTTCGCCCGACGACGTTTGAGGCCGAGGTCTTGGGCGAAGTTGACGACGCATCGCTACGCGCCCGCTACGGCGACAAATCCGACGCGTATCGGCTGCCGGAGCAGCGAACCGTGTCGTTTGCAGTTATCGATACCGAGGCGCTACGGGACACGGTTACCGTGGCTGACGAAGATCTGCGCGCTGAGTATGACGCCAGCGCTGCCGAGTTCACCACCGACGAGCAGGTCAAGGCGCGTCAGCTGATGGTGCGCGTTGCACCTACCGCGACTGATGAGGACAAAGCCGCAGCTCGGGCTACCGCAGATGTCGCGCTGGAGCGCATTCGCGGAGGCGAAGAGTTCGCGGCTGTTGCCGAGGAAATTTCCGATGATCCCTCGTCGGCGACCGGCGGTGATCTGGGCTGGGTAACGCGTGGCCGCCAGATCGAGGGCTGGGATGAAGCGGCTTTTGTGCTCCAACCGGGCGAGATCTCGGAGGTCACGGAAACGCCATTCGGTTTCATCATCGTTCTGGTCGAGGATCGGCGCGAGGCGCGCGTCCAGCCGTTTGAGGAAGTGAGCGGTCAGCTCGAGCAACGTCTTGCATGGGACGCCGCCGAAACGCGGGCCGGGGAGTTGGCCGATGAGATTCGTGCTGCGGTGCTGCGTGGTACCAGTCTTGATGACGTTGCCACCACACACGCGCTCACCGTCGAGACGAGCCCGCCCTTCAGCGAGGACGCAGGTTTTGGCGAGTACAGCTCGCGCGAGTTCACCGGCCGAGCCTTCACGCTCGGCCTCGGTCGTGTGGCCGAGCCGCTGCGTGTGCGGCGTGGATTCATGGTTTTCCGCATCGACGAGATCACGGCCGCGCACCTGCCGGAATTTGAGGACGTCGTCGCCGCGGTGCGTGCCGATGAAGTTGATGAGCGGTCAATCGCGAGGGCGCAAGAGCGCTCCGCCGAGTTCGTTGCTCGCCTCGCTGACGGCGAAACCCTGGCGGTCATCGGTGAGGAGGCAGCCGCTGTTGTCGATTCGACCGAGCTGGTAACTCGCGACGAGGTCGTCCCGGCGCTGGGTCGTGCGCCTGGCCTGATGGAGGCGGCGTTCGAAGCGGGAATGGACGGCGCCGGCGGGCCCATCGATGTCAACGGCCGCTTCGTTATTTTCCGAGTCCTCGAGCACGAGCAGCCAGATTGGACCCTGTTCGCCAGCCAGTCCGACGACCTGCGTGAGCAGGAGGCGTCGCAACAGCGCAACCGGCTGTTCGAGGCGTACGTTGGCGCGCTGCGCGACCGTTATTCCGTAACGGTCAACCAGGATCTGGTCGACTCAGTAGCCGGCTAGAGCGGGACAACAACCAGGTGGAAGACGCCTGCGTCGCCGGCAATCTAGCGGACTGGATCAAGTCCGAGGTCGAGGCTGCAGGTGCGAGCGGTATTGTTTTTGGTCTGTCAGGTGGCGTCGACTCGGCGGTTGTAGCCGGCCTCGTCAAGCGGGCGTGTCGGAGACCCACCTCGCGCTGATCTTGCCGATCCACACGGCCTCCGCGGACCTGGAGGATGCCCGCCTTGTTGTCGAGACGGTTGGCCTTAACGCTCGGACGATTGAGATCGACCCGGTGTATGACGGCCTGGCGCGCCTCCTTGGTGCCGACCCGACAGCCGAAGACAGTCCGGATCTGGCGCTGGCCAATCTGAAGGCTCGATTGCGGATGATGACCCTGTACTATCATGCCAATCGCTTCAAATATCTGGTGGCGGGAACGGGCAACCGATCGGAGTTGTCGATCGGTTATTTCACGAAGTTCGGAGACGGGGGAGCGGATTTGATGCCGCTCGGACATCTGGTGAAGAGCGAGGTCGTAGGGCTAGCGCGTCATCTTGAAGTGCCGGACGCGGTCGTCACCAAACCGCCATCGGCCGACACTTGGCGCGGACATACCGACGAAGTCGAGCTGGGCTTCACCTACGAGCAACTGGAGCAGTACGTGCTCGGGTCACTCGAGGACGAATCGGTGCACGAACGCATCAAGACGTTGCGGCGGAACAGCGCGCACAAGCTCAGAACGTCGAAGCTGCCGCCGCCCATTTCGGCGATGGCCCGATGAGCGCCGATCGCGCCACCGACGCGCTCGACGCGGACGCTTACCTGGCAGACAGCTTTCGGCTCGCCCGCAAGATCTGGGACGCGGGTTGCCGGCCCGACTTCATGGTCGCATTGTGGCGAGGTGGCGCGCCTCCGGGGATCGCTATCCAGGAGTACTTTCGCTGGAAGGAGCACGATTTCTACCACACCGCGATTCGCACCCAGTCGCTGGAAGGCCTGGTGCGCGGCGGCGGCTATGACATCCGTGGACTTGAGCACGTCATCGACAACGTCGACGCCGAGCATACCCTTCTAGTCGTCGACAATTTCTTCGACACGGGGCGGACGGCGTTCGAGGTCGCGGAACATATCCGCCTCGGGGCGCGGCGCAATACTCCGATAATCCAGGTGGCTTCCGTGTACTACCGACCGAGTCGCAAGCGCTTCCCCGTCGGGCCCGACTACTGGCTCCACGAGGTGGAACAGGCGCCGGTTTTCCCGCACGAACTCAGCGCCATGGATCCGCGACGGGTTGCGACCGACGACCCCGAATTGCATGCCGCGATCTGGGGGGAGCCCGACCAGGCCACTGCCTGAGTCGCGCGCACGGCAACCGACGCAGAGCGGGTATGGCGTCTTGCACAGCGAGGGCGCACGTCGGGCAACGACGTGTAGCGGCCCGGCCATCGAGGCCGGCTCCCGAAAGACTGCTGTGGCGGGGTGCCCCGCCACTAACTAGCGGTGTTGCTAGTCGAGCATTTCGTCTTGAAGCCGCTGCTGCTCTTCGAACCACTCAACGAGTCGGTCCTTCTTGAAACGCCACTGGCCGGCTACCTTGTTGCCTGGGAGTTTTCCTTCCCGTGCCATCCGGTAGACAGTCGACTTGTGGAGTCGGAGGTATTTCGCAACCTCCTCCAAAGTCATGATGGTCGGACGAGTTTCGGGCTCGGCCATCGGTCCCTCCTGGCCTGATTCGTCGTCTGCGAAACACGCAGAGACGAAACGGTCAACTTCGGTTGCTGTTCGCCATCACTGGCGGACTCTGATTCAGCGTAACTAACACTGGTCACTCTAGGCGCTGCGGCTTAGACTGTCAAGGTGGTACGCTGCGCAATCCTGCGCGACAGTGATTCCACTCAACTGCCGTATTCGCGCGCCGTGCAGGCGAGGTCGCAGCGCGTCAACGCCGGATCTAGAAGAAGACGCGACCTTCGCCGATGATCCGACGACCACTGCGCGTCTGGAAGACCAGTCGGACCAGACCTTCATCGGCGATCGGCTCCCGATCGAAGATCGAATAGTGGATCGGTCCGAAGGTAACTGCCGGCGGCGAGTAGTCGTTGTTCATGAAACCGATCCGCCGACGCGAGTAGTTGCGTCCGCTCACGTTGAAGCGGCGCGTCGCTACGGGCTCGACGCCGGCCAGAACGTTGATGCTGGTGTGCGCTACCTGCGGGGGCTGTTACTGCGCTACGGCGGTGACGTTGAGCACGCTTTGGCGGCCTACAACGCGGGCCCTGGCGCCGTTGACAAGTACAACGGCGTGCCGCCGTACCGCGAGACGCGGAAATACGTGCTGCGGGTGCTGTATCGGTATCGCCAGCGCGTCGAGGGGAGGCCGCTGCACTAGAGATCGTGCGGTAGCGGCCGACGGTTACGCCTGGGCCGACTCGGACCGTGCAATTCCGGCACCTTCCATGATGGCCGGCACCATCTCGTAGCGCTTGAAGGGCGGCATCAGATAAATGCCCTCAACCATCGACTTCGCCTTCTCTACCAGTTCCACCGCAACCGTGATGCCCATTTCGGTCTGCGCGCGTTTCGCGGCTTCAACCGCAGCTTCATCACCGCCGGGATCGCCGGCCGCGGCAATCATGCGGGTGCGGATCTCATCGGGAATATTGATGCCGGGCACCTCGTTGTGCAGAAACTCGGCGTGGCGGGCGGTGCGCAGCGGTAGGACCCCGAGCGCGAGCGGCAAGTGCAGGTCTGCTATCTGATCGAGGAAGCGTTCCAGCGTACGCAACTCGAAGATCGGTTGCGTGAAGACGCAGTGAGCCCCGGCGTCGGCCTTGCGGCGCAGACGCTCGATCTCTTCGGCCATGTTCTCGGCCATCGGGTTGGCGCCGACAGCAATGTAGAACGAGGTCGGACGGCCGATAAGGTTGCTGGCCATATCGCGGCCCGCGTTCATCCCGGTCACGACTCGCGTCAATCCGCTGGAGTCGACCTCGAACACCGACGTCGCCTTCGGGTAGTCGCCGATCGCGGTCGGGTCGCCGGAAACGATGAGGATGTTGCGTAGTCCCAGCGCCGCGGCTCCGAGGATCTCCGATTGCATCCCGAGAACATTCCGGTCGCGGCAGGCGTAGTGCATGATCGACTCAATTCCGACCTGCTCTTCGATCTGTCGGCAGATCACCATCGGATGGAGCCGCAGCCGCGCGCGCGCGCCGTCTGTGATGTTGACTGCGTCAACGCCATGCCGTTTGAGGTAGCGGGATCCCTCGATGAGCGTGTCCATATCGTGCCCGCGCGGGATATCCATCTCGACCGTCACGACCAGCTCGCGTCCCATCTTGTCTGAGAACTCGGAGCGCTCGGTGAGTTCCTGAGCTTCGCGCGCCGCCTCGATGCGTGTGACTCGACTGATCGAGTCACCGTCGCCCGCACCCGGTGAATCGGCGGCCAGTGCCTGTGCGACCGCAGCGATGTGGGCTGGTGTGAAACCACAGCAGCCGCCAATGAGTCGTGCACCGATCTTGGCGAAACGCACAGCGTGTTCGGCCAGATACTCCGGCGATGCCTCGTAACGCACCGTGTTGCGGTCGCGTACGGGAATTCCGGCAGTGGGGAAGACCGATAGGGGTTTTTCGGCGACGAGTGCCATCCTCTCGAGGATCGCCGTGTAGGCGTGGGGCCCGAGCGAACAGTTGGCACCGATCACGTCGACCCCCATGCCAGTTAGCGCCTGCACCACCTCGCCGGGGAATTGCCCCATCAGGGTCATTCCGTCCTCGGTGAAGGTCTTCTGTGCGATCAGGGGCAGGTCGCAGGCGGCGCGCACACCGGCCACCGCGGCTTCCATCTCGGCCATGTCGGCGATCGTCTCGATCACGATCGCGTCGACGCCACCCTCCGCCAGATGTTCAGCCTGTTCCTCGAAGGCAGCACGGGCCGCGTCCAGGCTGACTCGCCCAATCGGCTCCAGCGGCCGTCCCAGAGGGCCGATGCAGCCGAGGATCCAGGCGCGATGTTCGCTCGCTTGACGCGCCAGCCGAGCGCCGTGGACGTTGATCTTGCGAACGCTGTCCTGCAAGCCGTGTTGTGCCAGGCCCACCCGGTGGGCGCCGTAGGTGTTGGTTCGCAGCACGTGACTGCCCGCCGCGAAGTACTCGGCGTGGACTTCCTCGACGAGGCGCGGATCCGAGAGATTTTGCTCGGGGAAGCAGCGGTCGAGCGGAAGGCCAGACCGGGCGTGCAGGTAGGTGCCCATCGCGCCGTCGCCGACCAGCACTGTCGCCGCCAGGGCGGTCAGGAAATCTGTGTCACGTGCATCCATGCGCGTCATCGTAGCAGCCGGATCACCCACGGGATGGCCTTGGGTGCTGTCGCCGAACTAGAGTCGGGCGCGGCGCAGCCGCAGGGCGTTGCCGACGACGGTTAGCGACGACAGCGCCATCGCCAGTTCGGCGATCACTGGATGTAGAAGCCCCAGCATTGCTAGCGGAATTGCAACGACGTTGTAGAAGAACGCCCAGAAGAGGTTCTGGCGAATCGACCCGAGGGTGGCGCGCGCAAGCCGCACCGCCGTAACCGCTGCGCTTAGTTCACCGCGCACCAGGGTCACGTCGGCAGCTTCGATGGCGATGTCCGTGCCGGTTCCGATCGCGATTCCCACGTTGGCCTGGGCTAGCGAGGGCGCGTCGTTGATCCCGTCACCAATCATGACGACGCGGTGCCCAGCATCCTGGAGTTCGCGAATATGGGCCAGTTTCTCGTCCGGAAGAAGGCCTGCTTCGACGCGCTCGATCCCGACGCGGGCCGCGATGGCGGCGGCGGTATGCTCGTTGTCGCCGGTTAGCATCACCGGGTCGAGCCCGAGCTTCCGTAAGGCCGCGACCGCGGCGGCGCTGCCCTCGGCCAAGGGATCGCTGACACCGATGATGCCGATGACCGTTTCATCGGTGGCTACAGCGATCACCGTCTGGGCCGCGTTGAGTGCGGTTCGCGTGGCGGCGTCCAACAGCGCGGTGTCGAGCCCCTGTTCCTGCAGAAACCGCAAACTCCCGACGCGGACGCGGGCACCTTCTACACGTGCGTCAATGCCGCGACCGGTGACGGCCGACATGTCGCCAAGCGCCGGCAAGTCGAGGTCGCGCTCCCGTGCCGCGCCGACGATCGCGGCGGCCAGGGGGTGCTCGGAGCCGACTTCTGCCGCTGCGGCCCATCGCAGCAGGTCGTCTTCACCGATTCCGGCTACCGGCTCCACCATTACCACCACGGGGCGCCCCGCAGTGAGGGTTCCCGTCTTGTCGAAGGCGACGACGTCGGCCTCGACGAGCGTCTGGAGTGCGGCCCCGCTACGAAAGAGGACGCCGTTCTCGGCCGCCCGTCCGGTGCCGACCATCAACGCGGTAGGAGTTGCGAGTCCGAGAGCGCACGGACACGCGATTACCAGCACGGCGACCGCCGCGAAGACGGCCATCGAGAGACGGCCGGGATCCTGTCCGACCCAGGGCAAGACGTCGTTGAGAGCCGCCGCGGCGGCGCCCATCGCCGTCGGCGCGATAAGCCAGGCAAGAAAGGTCAGCGTGGCGATGGCCAAGGCGGCGGGCACGAAGATCGCCGTGACGCGATCGGCGAGCAGCTGCACCGGTACCTTCGTGGTTTGACAGCCCTCGACGAGTCGTACGACCTGTGCCAGGAAGGTGTCGGCGCCGACCCGAGTGGCTCGAACCAGCAGGCGTCCCTGTTGATTGACCGTGGCCCCGATGACCTCGTCGCCGGGGCTCTTCCCCACGGGGAGCGGCTCGCCGGTGGCCATCGACTCATCTGCCGCGCTGCTGCCCTCGACGACAACCGCGTCGGTTGGGATCTTCTCCCCGGGGCGTACCGCCAGGATGTCGCCCGGTTGGATCGTCTCGATCGGGACCTCGCGTTCTTCACCGTTCTCGACCAGGCGAGCGGTCTTGGCGCCGAGCTCGATGAGTTTGCGGATCGCTTCGGAGGCACGCCCTTTCGCCCGCGCTTCCATGTAGCGGCCGGTCATATGGAAAGCCATGATCATCGCGGCGATTCCGGCGAAGCTCGTGAGCGAGCTCAGCAGTGCCAGGACGCCTGTCGAGTAGGCCGCCATCGTGCCAAGGGCGATGAGGACATCCATATTGGGAATGCGCCGCCCCATGGCGGCCGCTGCGCCGGCCAGCGTTTCGCCGCCCACCACGAAAACGACCGGGAAGGCGAGGATCAACATCAGGAGTTGGTGCAGGAACGGGCTCGGCCAGGGACTCCCGAAGGCCCAGCTGCCAGCCATGATGAGCATGATCGGTAGCGTGAATAGCCAGGCAAAGAAGAGTCGACCCTGGGCTTCCCGCACTTCAGCTCGTTCGGCACCCGGACTGGGCCGGCTGGGCGCGCCGTCAGCGGCGGGTGCCAAGAGTTCGAAGCCGATTTCCTTGACCGCCGCTACTAGATGCTCCACGTCGACCGGCAGCGCCTCAAAATCGACGCGCACCTGCTCTGTCGCCAGATTCACATTGGCCTCGGCGACACCCGGTATCGCGGCGAGCGCACGGGAAACGTTCGTGGCGCACGACGCACAATGCATGCCGCGCACCGCCATCGTCTGACTGGCGTGTTCGGAAGTACTCACGACAACTAACTGCCTCGCGTCGAGCGTGCGCGTCAACCGTGCGATCGGTCCCCGCTGCCGGGGCCGAAAACGCGCCGGCGAAGTCGTGGACGCGCGGGGAGTGCTGGCCTTGCGGCCGGACCTAATGCGGTTCGGTGTCCGTGGTTTCGATGCTACCGAAGCGTCGGAACACCTCTTCCTCTTCCTCGGCGCTCAGACAATGCTCGGCAACCAGAAAGAGGATCTGGTCTTCTTTGAGCAGGTGCTCTAGGACGAGATGCACGATGTAGAGGCCGTAGCCTCGCAGCATCTGGGCCGCGAACAGGTCGTTCGAGTCGGCCCGACACTCGTCGATGGCCGCCTGAAACTTGCCGCTCATGATCTTTAGATCTTCGTGGTCCGCGATGCGGCCATCGAGGTTCAACTCTCGGTCGAGATAGGGTCCGAGCACGGGGAAGAGGCCTTCTTCTTCCTTTTGATGATGGACAGCCATCTCCCGGTCGATCAGCGTGGCGATCTCTTCGATGCGATCGAGTACTGAGACCTCCGCTCCCCGGTCGCCGAGCAGTTCCAGCGCCTCACTCAGCGTGGCGAGTCTCTCCTCGATCCGACGGTGCTCGTGTTTGAGAACGTCAGTCGGGCGTAGCGCGCGCGGATGTGTTTCGGCGGCTGGAGTCATCGTCTTTGCGGGTGGGATGGGCGTTTCAGGAAAGATACCTGAAACTCTTGTCCAGTATAGGGAGCGGTCAGGCGGCACGCAATCGTCGGTTGGGCGGTTGCCAAGGACGGGTTTTTGAGAGTAGTTTGATCGTGGTTGTAGGTGGAGCAGACATCAGTTCGTGGGGGCGAACATGCCGCTATGGCGCGTCGGACAGGCGGCTGAGTATCTCGGGATCCGTCCGAAGACCCTCTACGAGTGGGTTCGGACGGGCCGTGTGCCGTATCGCAAACTGGGTTTCAACGTGCGGTTCGATCCCGAAGAGCTAGCGCAGTGGGTCGGCGATCAGCGCGCGGACGTGCCCGTCAGCGCGCCTGAACTCGAAACCGCAGCACGTGATGCGGTTCACGAGCTGCGGCGTCTTGAGACGGATCTGGGCGGACATCTGAGCTTTCCGCAGCGGCGGCAGCTCAAGCAGGTGGCCGCGCGTCTGGAGCGCGCGACTGCCGAAGTCTGAAGCTACTCGTGATCCAATTTCGACAGGATGGCTTCCATGTGCCACTGGACCACACGGTCGTAGTGCTGTTTGATCAGCTCCATCCGGAGATGTCGAGTGTCTGGATCCGTAGCTTCGCGGTACTGGTGGATCGAATCCCGCAACTCGTCACCGAGAGTATCGACTCCCAAGACGAGTTCTGGACGATTCGAGGCCGACCAGTCGCGAAACTCCTGCCAGCGAGTTAGGTAATTGTCGAGCTTCATATGCCTCCCTTCGGTGCATAAATATATCACTGCTACGGCCATTCGAAGTAGCGGGGTGCGTGGCAGGGCAGGGCTGACTCTTGCGCTGGTCGTGAGCGCCGCCCTGGCAGGCTGCGTGAAACCCTCCGATGGCATCATTAGTTCAACGCCACAAACGAAACAGCGCATCGAGGTAGCGTTGACCGAGGGGCGGGTGAGCGACGCGTTGCGTATCGCCGTTGGCTACGAACGACAG
>Ga0114999_10006415_pt1 | contig 13562 bp, 13 predicted proteins | sample ArcticOcean_MG_C_3_FD_89820 | JGI IMG/M metagenome (GOLD analysis project Ga0114999, IMG submission 89820) | Marine microbial communities from western Arctic Ocean - ArcticOcean_MG_CB8_126 | ecosystem: Environmental > Aquatic > Marine > Oceanic | place: Arctic Ocean: Canada Basin | collected...
CAGTTCGCTTCTTGCGCATTCGCGTGCCGCGCACGCGTGCCGCGTAGGCGATGCGGTTCAGGTGGTTCAGGTATGACGACCATCAAACGACTGCCGTCGCCGGCGATGGAAGTGGCGCTGCTTAAGTCGGAAAATGTCGAGTTGTCGGCGTCGGTCCGTGATTTCACAGAGCATATCGCGACCACGCGCCAGCTTGCTGTTCACACTGTTCGCAACTATGTGAACGACCTTGTTCCGCTCGTCGAATATCTTGATGATCAGAACGTAACCGATTTTGAAAAAGTCGATCGTTTGTTTTTAAGGGGCTATTTAGCGGGGCTGATGTCGAGCGGGTACAGCCGTAGCAGTGTTTCTCGAAAACTCTCTGCGCTGAAGTCGTTTTTTCGATTTCTGCGTATGACCGGCGTGGTTGAGATCGATCAGACAGATCTCGTTACCGGTCCCAAAAAAGAGAAAAAACTTCCGGCTATCGCTTCGAGCCACGAAATCGATCGATTACTCGATGAGCCGGATACCGGGACGGATGCCGGGATACGCGACCGGGCTTTACTGGAACTTTTGTACGCATCTGGACTACGGGTTTCTGAAGTGAACGCCATGGTTCTGGCTAATATCGATCTGAGGACGAACGAGGTTCGTGTAATCGGCAAGGGATCGAAACCGCGGGTGGCGCTGTTCGGGAAGCAGGGCGCTTACTGGATCGATGTTTATCTGAAGGATGTGAGGCCAAAATTCACCAGCCGTCGATCTGACGATGCGGTGTGGATGAACCAGTCCGGTGGGCGGCTTTCGAGCAGGTCTATTCAGCGGATCGTGAAAAAATACTCGGTTGCAGCCGGGCTTGATCCCAATTTTCACACGCACTCGCTGCGGCACAGTTTTGCAACGCACCTGCTCGACGGTGGTGCCGATCTTCGGGTTGTACAGGATCTACTCGGTCACAGTAGCCCGGCGACTACGCAGATCTACACACACGTGTCGACCGAACAGGCCCGAAAGGTCTATCTCGGTGCGCACCCGCGGGCGAATAAGAAGAAATCTGGTGATGCTACGTAGTACGCTTAGGTCTCTGGCTTCGTGCCTCTGGCCCCTGGCTTTTGGCAACGGATACAAACTGATCTTTTGAGAAAAAACTTTGGCTGCAACGATTCTTGTAATAAATGGCCCTAACTTGAACAATCTCGGTAAGCGGGATGCTTCGATGTACGGCACCACAACTCTTGCCCAGATTCAGGACAATATTTCCGCTAAAGCTTCTGAGCTTGGTGTTGAAGCAAAGTTCTTCCAGTCGAACCACGAGGGTGCGATCGTCGATTTCATCCAGGAGTCGTCTGCGGGTGCGAGCGGCGTGATCATCAACGCCGGCGCGCTGACGCAAGTTGGCTACTCGATTCTTGATGCCTTGCTCGATTCCGGGGTGCCTTTCATCGAGGTTCACCTTTCGAACATTCATGCCCGTGAAAAGTTCCGGCAGGAGTCGGTTTTCGCAGCAAAAGCGATTGGGCAGATGGCGGGATTCGGTCCGGCCGGGTACATTTACGCACTCGACCACATTTCATCGGTCGTCAGCAGTTAGCCAGATAAACGGCTATTTTCTGTCGGGGTTATCTCGTATTGAGCAATTTTCGATTTCCTTCGCGTGTCCAAAAACTTCGAGAGCGTCTTACAAAGGACGATCTCGACGCCTTATTCGTTACTAACGGTGAGAATCGTCGGTATTTTTCCGGGTTCGTGAGCACCGCTGGGTACCTACTGGTAACCCAGAACGAAGCTATTGTTTGCACTGATTTTCGGTACACCGAGCAGGCGGCACAACAGGCTCCTGGATGGCGTATCGACCGGATCGGCGGCAAGCCGGATTGGCTCGCTAAACTCGTTAATGAATTCGAGATCAAGACACTTGGCTTCGAAGCCGATGATATGACTGTTGCTACTCTCGAACGTTTCAAGAAGGCGCTCAAGGAATACGACGCTGATCCGGAGTGGAAAGCTACTTCGGGCATTGGTGTAGATTTGCGTGTCTACAAGGATGCTGGCGAGCTCGAACTGCTCCAGCGCGCCATCGATATTGGTGACCAGGCGTTCGAGGAGACGGCGGCTCAGCTTGAGGTCGGTATGACCGAAAAAGAGGCCGCATGGATATTTGAAAAGGCCGTTCGCGAACGTGGCGCCGAGTCGATTTCGTTCGAGACCATCATTGCTATCGGTCCCAATGCGGCGCGGCCGCATCACGCCACCAGCGACAGCAAGCTCGTCGAGGGGCAGACGATCGTGTTTGACTGCGGTTCTAGATATCAGGGCTACTGTTCCGATCTCACCCGCACGGTGGTGCTTGGTGAAGCCGATGACGAGATAAAGCGGATTTACGACATCGTACTGACTGCCCAGTTGGCGGCGATCGACATGGTTAGACCCGGTATGACCGGTGAAGAGTGCGACGCCATCGCCCGCAAGATCATCACCGAGGCGGGGCACGGGGATGACTTCGGGCACAGCCTGGGGCACGGTCTCGGACTCGAAGTCCACGAGAATCCCGGCGTCGGGGCGAATGCCAAGGGCAAGCTTGAGAACGGTATGCCGTTCACGATCGAGCCCGGTATCTACATCCCCGGATGGGGTGGCGTTCGTATCGAAGATGTGGTGGTTCTTGAGAACGATAAGGCTCGTGTGATGAGTCACGCGGCTAAAATAAAGTTTTGACCCGATTTTTCTCGTATATTTAGTAGCCGCCCTTCGACAGGCTCAGGATTCACCCGTCATAATCTCAGGATGCATCCTTCCATTAGCTAACGATGCAGCAAAGGAACCCCAGGCACTGCGATGACAATTTCTTCAAGTGAAATTCGCCGAAATATGACCATCATCCTCGATGATGAGGTTTACCAGATCCTCGAATGGCAGCACCGTCAGGCTCCGAAGGCTCCCCCGACTCTCACGCTGAAGGTTCGGCAGGTAAAGAGCGGCAATGTTTATGAACGCAAGCTGCAGGGCAACCAGAAGCTGACGAAGGCCGAGGTCGACACGCCGACAGTGCAGTATCTGTACCCGGATGGCGACATGCACCATTTCATGGACACCGAGACGTTTGATCAGTTTGCTATCGCAGAAGAGGTACTCGGCGATTCGCTGAAGTACATTGCTGAGGGCGATACGATCGAGCTGATGATGTACGAGGGTGTGCCTCTTTCGGTTGAGGTTGCGTCGTCGGTTACGCTGGAGATTGGGCAGACCGAGGTGGGCCTTCGAGGCGACACTCAGAGTGGTGCCACCAAGCCGGCTACCACTACCACCGGACTCGTTTTGCAGGTGCCGTTGTTCGTTTCAACTGGCGATCGTATTGTGGTGAATTCGACAACGGGTGAGTACACCGGACGCGCTGACTAGGGTTTAGAGCGGTCGTTTGGATTGTCATTGCGTTGTTATTGCGAGGGGTCCGATGGGGCGACCTAGCAATCGTTGGACGACGCGGAGCATGCCCCTCGACCCGGTGGTCAGGTTTCCTGCCCGCTCGAATGGGTGGTCAAAAAACGTCGTGTGGTCATGGTCCCGCGGGCAAGTTCACGACTCTCTGATTCGCGATGTGGTTCCTTTTGATCGTTGATTGCCACGCCGTTCCTCCTCGCAATGACAGGGCACGGCTCGTTCATCCCAGCCTTTTCTCGCTGGGAGTAGGGACAAGATTCGATCCCCTTAATGACGCTGACGCTGGTTGCTGGTGAGTAGTTGTGGAAGAATGCGTTCATGACCAGCACTTATGACTCGGGTGAACCAGAGGTAGATCACTCTGGACCGCAAACGGCCTATACCGTTAGCGCCGTTTCCGACTATCTCAAAGCCATCCTTGAGTCGGATCCCCGGCTCTCTGACCTCACTGTGGTCGGCGAGGTTTCCGGGTACCGTAATCCGTCTTCGGGTCACCACTACTTCGCCCTTCGGGACGAGCAGTCGGTTATACGTTGTGTCATGTTCAGATCGGGTCGAGGTGGGCAGTTTCTGGCCGATGGGACACAGGTGATTTGCCACGGACGTATCTCGATTTACACAGCACGTGGCGATCTGCAGTACTACGTCGATTCGGTCGAGCCAGACGGTGTTGGCGCTCTTCAACAGGCGTACGAGGAGATGCGTAAGCGTCTCGAAGCTGAAGGCCTGTTTGAGCTGGATCGCAAACGTGCGCTACCTGAAATGCCGGCACGAGTCGCTGTTATTACATCGCCAACAGGAGCAGTGATTCAGGATATTTTGAACGTTCTTACCCGCCGGTATCCGCTCGCTGAACTCATTTTGATTCCGACTTCAGTCCAGGGTGACAGAGCCGCTCCTGAAATCGTTCAGGCGTTCAAGGCGCTGAACGCGATGGACGATATCGACGTTGCGATAGTGGCACGCGGCGGTGGATCGCTTGAGGACCTGTGGGCGTTCAACGAGGAGATCGTTGCGAGGGCGATATTCGCCAGTAATGTGCCGGTTATCAGTGCCATCGGGCACGAGACCGATACGACAATTGCGGATTTTGTGGCGGATCGACGTGCCCCAACTCCTTCGGCTGCGGCCGAAATCGTTGCGCCTGATATTCGTGATTTGGGCGGGTATGTGACGGGATATGCCGCTCGGATCGATGAGATTATCGGTCGTGCCGTCAGAGACAGTCGCTCGCAGTTCGAGATGGCGGTCGACCGGTTGAACCTGCGCGTTCCCGACACAACTGCGCCGAGGCAACGGATCGATGAGCTTCTCACGAGAGCCCGGCTTGCGGGGCAGCGTTTTGTCGAGTCGTCGAGGCAGAGACTCGAGACTGTCGAGGCTTCACTGAACGCCCTCGGTCCCCCCCAAATTCTCGGGCGTGGCTACACAATTACACGATTGGCTGATGGTAGTGCTGCTACGAGCGCGGGTCAGTTCGCTGCCGGAGACAAGCTGGGCGTTACGTTTGGCGACGGCACTGTCGAAACTACGGTCGATGAAGTTGACGCTAGTTCAAACGTCATCGAGTCGTGAGAATTTAATGCCTGCACGGTCACACGACATCAATATTTACCAACCTGCAGATACAATCAACACCCGCTACAAACCATCGGAATAGCCATGGCTGAATTGCCAAAAGACCAAACACCTAACTTAATGTCTAAACCTGGCGCAAAGACCTTCGAAAACGCATTCTCTGAACTGGAGGATGTTGTGAGAAAACTCGAAACGGGCGGACTGTCGCTGGACGAAGCCACGAAGTTGTTCGAGTCGGGTATGAAACTGGCATCCAAGTGCAACGAGATTCTTTCGTCGTCAGAGCTTAAGATCACCCGCCTGCAGGCGAACTTCGCTGAACAGATGAACCTTGTGCCAGACGATAGCGAAGATGTCGATGACGATGGGGACGCTTAGCCTGTGGCATCGGGAAGCAAGTCTCCGTTGAAAATCGGCTGGTTTTCTACCGGTCGAGGCGAGGGTTCATATGGCTTGCTGAGTTCGGCGCTTGAAGCGATTGATTCTGGCGATCTGCCTGCGGAATTAGCCTTTGTTTTTGTGAATCGGGACAAGGGCCAGACGAAACGTACTGATCGATTTCTTGAACTCGTTGGGTCGCGTGGCATCCCGCTGGTTACGCTTTCGTCTCGTGATTTTCGTCGAGCCAATGACAATAAGCCGTGGGCCGAGTTGCGAGATGCCTTTGATGAGGCCGCAATCGAGCTTCTTCACCCGTACAAAGCCGATATAGCGGTTCATGCAGGTTACATGCTCATTGCTCCCCTGCTCTGCTCTGAGTACCTCACGCTGAATCTTCACCCGGCACTGCCCGGCGGCACGATTGGCATGTGGCAGCAGGCTGTGTGGGACGTGATTACCCAGGGGCTCGATGAGACTGGTGCGATGATTCACGTTTCGACTGAAGATGTGGACGAGGGGCCTGTGCTATCGACGGCGAAGTTTTCGGTACGGGATAGTGAGTTCGACAGTTTGTGGGCCGATGTAAACGGTGCTGATTTTGATACTCTTAAAAGCGAGCCTGGCGAAGATTTACCGTTGTTCAAGGCAATTCGCGGAGCGGGTTTGCTGAGGGAACGACCACTGCTTATCGAGACGCTGAAGGCTGTGGGTGAGGGTCGAATCGATCCGACGGGTGCAGGAGATGTTAGGGATCTGAGTGTTGAGGTTGAGCGGGTGGTGGCGGGGTAGTGGCTGGCTTTGTCATTGCGAGGAGTTCGACCTAGGCAGCGGCCTTGTGCTTGCCTTCGGGGAGTTTGTCGTCGATGCGATTGCCTTCTTCATCGAGCAACTGAGGCCAGGTGTTTTCGGTGACCGTATCTTCATTGATGATGCACTTGACGACGCCCTCCATAGAAGGCAGTTCGTACATCACGTCGACGAGAAGTTCCTCAACGATAGATCGTAGCCCACGTGCGCCAGCCTTACGGTCTTTCGACAGCCTTGCCGTTGCGTCGAGTGCGCCCTTGGAGAACGAGAGCTCGACACCGTCCATCTTGAACAATGCTTCGTACTGGCGAATCAATGCGTTCTTCGGCTCGGTCAGAACTTGAATCAGCTCTTCGTGGTTGAGATCGGCAAGACCAACAACCAGCGGTACACGACCGATGAATTCCGGGATGAATCCGAAGTGGAGCAGGTCGCCCGGCACCACAGCGGTGAAGTCGGCTTCTTCGTCCTGAGCCGACTTACCAAATGCCCCGAAACCGATGGAGCTTGCGTCCTTGGTCTGGCGACCCTTGATGATCTCTCCGAGACCGTCGAATGCACCACCAAGAATGAACATGATGTTCGAGGTATCGATCTGCAGGAATTCCTGGTGCGGGTGCTTTCGTCCACCCTGCGGCGGGACGTTCACAACTGCGCCTTCAAGAATCTTCAGGAGTGCTTGCTGCACGCCTTCACCCGATACATCACGAGTGATGGAAGGGTTGGCGGACTTTCGGGCGATCTTGTCGATTTCGTCGATGTAGATGATGCCCTGCTCGGCGCGTGAGATATCGAATTCTGCATCCTGAATCAGGCGCAGCAGGATGTTCTCGACGTCTTCACCAACATACCCGGCTTCGGTAAGCGAGGTGGCATCGGTGATAGCGAACGGAACGTCCAGGATTCGTGCAAGCGTCTGGGCCAGGTGGGTTTTACCACAACCGGTCGGGCCAACGAGCATTACGTTGGTCTTCTGAAGCTCCACGTCGGGGTCTTCTGTACCGAACCAGATGCGCTTGTAGTGATTGTACACACCGACCGAGATAACCCGCTTGGCACGTTCTTGCCCGATGACGTACTCATTGAGCAGTTCGAACATTTCACGTGGGGTTGTCGGCTTCTGGTGTGGCTTAACAATAGGTTGATCATCGGCGATGATCTGCTGGCACCTGCCAACGCATTCGTTGCAGATGAAGATCTTCGAGGGTCCTGCGATCAGCCTTCGAACACTTTCCTGAGGCTTACCGCAGAACGAGCACGAATAGGCCTCGCGGGTGTTTGTACCGTCGCCGCCGCCGCCATTTGTCTGATCAAGTGTCATATGTTTGGATGCCTAACTTACTGCAAATTTACCGCTAATTTGTTGACCCGATTGGCTTATTCAGAAGCCTGTGAGTCTGGAGTGAGGACTTCGTCGACTAGTCCGTATTCAACCGCCTGCTCTGCATTCAACCAGAAATCGCGGTCCTGGTCACGGGCGATGCGCTCATAAGGTTGACCCGTATGATCAGCAATAATCTGTCGCAGGCGATCCTGAATCCTCAGAGTTTCACGTGCATGGATTTCGATATCTGATGCCTGACCCTGGGTTCCACTGAGTGGCTGATGCATGTGAATGGTCGAGTTCGGCATGGTGTAGCGCTTGCCTTTGGTGCCTGCTGTGAGCAGCACGGTACCCATGCTGGCGCAGAGTCCGACCGAGAAGGTAGCGACGTCGCACGGCACGTATTGCATCGTGTCGTAGATCGCCATGCCGGAGTAGACCTCTCCACCGGGTGAGTTGATGTAAAGGTTGATGTCCTTCTCGGCATCTTCCCTTGCGAGGAACAGGAGTTGAGCAACGATCAGGTTCGCTACCTGTGCGTTGATAGGCGTGCCGAGGAATATGATCCTCTCTTTGAGTAGCAAAGAGTAGATGTCGTAGGCTCGCTCGCCGCGTGCACCGGTTTCGATAACCATCGGAACGATGCTTTCGGGGAGTTGCAGCAGTGGGCTGTTTTTACCCTGAAGATTTGGGTCGGATCCGAAGTTATTTGGTGTTGTAAGTTCTGATGTCATTATCTTGTTGCCCCCAGAAGTGAAGTTTTCCGTAATTTTTTTGGCACTCGTGGCGGCCTAGCTTGGCTTCTTAGCCTTCGCAGTGGTGGCCGGTTTTTTCTTCGCAGCTGGCTTCTGTGTTTTAGATGCCGGTGCTTTCTTTGTAGTTGTAGATTTCGTGCCTACGGCCTTTTGGGCTTTGGCAGTTTTTGGCTTGTGAGTTAGTTCAATTACCTGATCGATAGCTGTACGTCGTCGCAGAATTCTCTGAACTGCGTCTCGTGCTTCGTCGGTATCCAGATTTTCATTTTCGTACTGAGGAGTCTCCTGCATCACGGCAATTTCGGCTGCTACTGCTTCATCGCTTACCGATGCTCCAGCATCTTCAGCCAGCGTGTCGATCACAAGCATTCGCTTGAGCCGAAGCTCGGCTGAGTCTTTTGCTTCAGCGAAGATTTCCTCTGTCGATTTGCCAATACCCTGCATGTACTGCTCAAAATCGATGTTGTACTGAGACAGCTGTCGCTGCTGATCCTCGAGTACGTGTTCTGCTTCGTGTTCGATGATCATCGGTGAGACTTCGAATTCAGCCCCTTCAACCAATGCATCGATAATCTTCTCTTCTAGTGATCTTCGCAAACCATCTTTGGCCTGCGCTTCGAGATTATCGCTAATTCGAGTCCGTAATTCCGCGATCGTTTTGAAATCTTCGCCTAGTGAAGATGCCAATGCGTCTGTCAGTTTTGGCAGTTCTTTCTTCTTCACTCCGCTCACTGCAACACTGAATTTTGCAGTTTTACCCGCGAAGTCTTCGTTGATGTAATCGTCGGGCATCTCGATATCGAATTCTTTTGAATCGCCCTCCTTCATACCTTTCAACTGCTCGGAAAAGCCTGGGGCCGGGATCACGCTTCCGGCCTCGGCAAGAAACTCGCCGCCATCTACATTTGCAAATTCTTTGCCTTCGACCATTCCTTTTGAGGTGATCGTGAGCATATCGCCGAGTTTGGCCGCCCGTTCCACGGGTTCCCAGGTTGCCTGCGACTCTTGAATTTGAGTTAACTGCTCTTCGATCTGTTCATCGCCCACTACTTCAAGTTCGTCGTCGAACTTAAGCTTTTTGTAGTCGCCAAGTGTGGCTACAGGTGGAAGTGCGACTGTCGCATCGATTTTCACGATTGGGTCGCGCTCAGTGATATTCACTCGCGGTGGCGTGTGGGTGGATTCGATGTCCGCCTCTTCGACGGCAACGCCGACGGCCTCTGGGACCAGAGTTTCCATCGCTTCATCGAGCAGGTATTCCCGGCCGACGAACTGCTCGACTATTCGTCGAGGCGCCTTGCCTTTACGGAATCCAGGGATGTTTATGCGCGCCGAGACTTTCTGGTGCGCTCGTTGGAGATGCTTCTCCACTCGATCTTCTTCAACCTCGATGTGAAGAATGGCCTGGCGATCTTCTACATCGTCGCGAGTTACTTTCAACGCGTTCTCCGAAACATCAGCTTAGTTGGCAAATAGCGTATGCACGGCGGTTCCGTGCATAAAAGGAGCGCTCAGGGGCGCTCCTCAACCTACGAGTACTGGCTTCAATTATAACTCAGGGTCGCAATATCTGGCCGTTGATTTTTGAGAGTGGCTACACGTATGCGTGGTACTAGGTTTTCGGCATTACGACGCGAATGTGCAGATCGTCGAGTTGCTGGTCTTCGATTGGCGAGGGTGCCTCGAACAGCGGGTCGTACGCCGATTGTGTCTTCGGGAACGCAATAACTTCTCGAATTGCCTGCTCTCCAACCAGAATGGCAATTAGGCGATCGAGACCAAGTCCCATGCCGCCGTGGGGTGGAGCGCCGTATGTGAACGCGGTCAGCAGTTGCCCGAAGCGTTCGCTTATCTGTTCTTCGGTGTAGCCGATTATGTTGAAAAGCTTGGTTTGGAGTTCTTTATCGTGGATGCGGATGCTGCCCGAGCCCATCTCTGAGCCGTTGCAGACGAGGTCCCACAATGTACCGATCACTTTGCCGGGGTCGGTGTCGAGATACTCCATGTGTTCTGGCTTCGGTGCGGAAAACACGTGGTGGGCGGGTTCGTATTTCTTCAGGTCTTCATCCCATTCAAACAGCGGGAAGTCGTAGACCCACGCGAATGCGAGATCGTTGGGGTCGGCCAGTTCGAGTCGCTTCGCCATTTCGTTGCGAAGGTTTGACAAGACAGTGTTTACGAGTTTTTCGGTTCCGGCGACTATCAATAACAGGTCGCCGGGTTCGGCACCCATCTCGGTCGCTATCTTCTTTATGAAGTCGAGTGACAGGAACTTTTTGAGCGGTGACTTGATGTGGTCGTCTTCAAGTGCGTCGATAGATGCTGCGCTTTCGTCGAGTGCGATGAACACGAGACCCTGTGCACCGCTGGACTTTGCGAACTCGGTCAGGTTGTCGGTTTGGCGACGGCCGTAGTTGCCGCAGCCTCTGGCTACAAATCCACGGATCGATCCACCGGATGACGCGACTGCCTGGAATACCCGGGCATCGGACGTTGCAGCGGTTTCGGTGATGGTTGTTAGTTCCATGCCGAATCGCAGGTCGGGTTTGTCGGAGCCGAACCGTTCCATCGACTCGGCGTAGGTGAGCCGGGTGAATGTTTCGGGAACAGTTGCGTCTGGGGCCGTTTCGGTGACGATTCGCTTGTATAGCTCTTCTACGATGGCCATAACATCGTCTTGATGAACGAACGACATCTCGAAGTCGAGTTGGGTATGCTCGGGCTGGCGGTCGGCTCGCAGGTCTTCGTCGCGGAAGCACCGGGCGATCTGGAAATAGCGTTCTACTCCGGAAACCATCAAAAGCTGCTTGAGCTGCTGTGGCGATTGCGGCAGTGCGTAGAAGTCGCCCGGATGAATTCGACTTGGAACGACGTAGTCACGCGCACCTTCGGGCGTGCTCTTAATAAGGATCGGCGTTTCGACCTGGGTGAATTCCTTCTCAGTAAGGAAGTCCCACATGATGTGGGTGACTTTGTGACGGAGCTTCAGTATTTTCTGCATTTTCGGTCGGCGCAGGTCGATGAAGCGGTATTTGAGACGGGTGTTTTCATCGACTTCAAGATCGTCAGAAATCTCGAACGGCGGTGTGAGCGATCGGTTGAGGACGACGAGGTCAGTTGCTGACAGCTCGACTGTGCCAGTGGGAAGTTCCGGGTTTTCTGCACCCGGTAGGCGTTTTACGACATTACCGGTGATCTGCACGACCCATTCCGAACGCAGGTTGCCTGCGATGTCGTGGGCTTTTTCGGAGTGTTCAGGATTGAAAACGACCTGCAGCAGACCAGTACGGTCTCGAAGGTCGATGAATATGAGGTTGCCGTGGTCGCGTCGTCGATGAACCCAACCAGAAACCGTAATCTGTGAGCCGACTGTAGATTCGCGTGGCTCTCCGCAGTTTGTGTCTTTGTACACCGTAATTATTCGGTTCGTTCAGCCAATGTGGTCGTTCAGCCAATTTGATCGTTCAGTCAATATGCATGGCGTTGTGAGTGTGTGGCTATTCAAGTGATAGCCGTCCAAGCAGGGGTGCGGGGCTACCGCTTGTTATCCACGAAGCGCCACAGGCCGCCAGTTACCGCGGCTGCGGCCATCAGTTTCAGGACGTCACCAGGAATAAATGGGTAGAGAGCAGAAGACATTAGTTTGCCTTCTGCAGGCCATGTGAAATCAAAAACGCTCAGCCAGATCAGCGCGGGGCCATAGATCAGGAGTGATCCGATGAGCATCGGCCATAGAACTCGCCCATGGGTCCAGCCGCGTTGTGAAAGGTACCCGATCACCCCGGCAGCGAGGATGAATCCGAGCAAGTATCCGCCGGTAAAACCATGAATAACGTAATTCCAGCCTTCACCGCCATTGGCAAAAACAGGTAGTCCGACCATTCCTACAAGGTAGTAACCGGCTGCCGAAACTAGACCGAGACGCCAGCCGAGCACTCCTCCAAGCATCAGTACGCCGAATCCCTGAAGAGTAATTGGAACAGGATTGTCGGGAATGAAGAATCTCGCCTGTGCGAGAAGTGCCACGAGAGTTATCCCGATGACGACCGTTGCCGATTTGTGCCAGATATTCGCTGCCGGAATGAGTCGCTCTAGTAAAGAGGGCTCTGCGGGTCCGAGCAGGGAGAATGGCTTGGCTGGGCGGGCTTGGACAGCAGTTTGCTGCATCGTGTTCTCCATAAGGTCAAAAATGACCTCTTCGTTAAATACTGTTCAGAGAACGGTATCAGAATACCTGCCAGATGGCTGGCCTGATGGTCTGAAAACCGGGGATGGCGAATGATTATGTTTCTGTTCAGAAGATTCGCATTAACTAAAAACCAAAAAATAAAAGGAGGTACCCACGCAGGTACCTCGTTCTAGTTACGTAAATAGTTCTGTTGGGGAACTAAGCGGGAATACCGAATTCTCGCTTCATCACCTGCAGGTTTACGAATGTTTCGGTGCGGCGTACGCCGTCGATAGTGCCGATTTCGTCACGTAGGAATCGTCCGAGCGCCTCAGCGTTCGGGAACGTGGCCCAGGCAAATACGTCGTAGGTACCTGTTGTGATGGTCACCCATCGAGTGTGCTCAAGTTTCGCCAGCTTGATGGCGACTTCATCTACTTTGTCGGGATCAACCTGTACCCCGATGAGAGCTTCGGAGTTATATCCCATCTTCCGCGGATCGGGGAGGGCTATAACGTTGATGATCTGTTCGCTGATGAGACGCTTCAGGCGTCGTCGAACGGTCCCCTCACTGACGCATACATCACGGGCAATTCGAGCGTTTGAAGCTCGGCCGTTGCGTTCCAGGAGGTTGATAATTTTTCGGTCGAGTTCATCCATTCGAGCTTTTCCAATTTTCCTAACGAGGTTCTTGGGTCTACACTGAAGATGCGTACGTTCGAGTAGAACACTTCCGGAAAAACACCGGAATCGTTTTCAATTCGTGATAAAAAGCCGGGTAACTCTTTGGCCAATTACTGTCACGAAGGTAAATGATACCGCCGGAATACGTTCATTGGGGAGCTGGGGTTGTGGCTTTTACGTGATTTTTCAACCATATGATGCCCACATTCAAAGTCTGTACTTTTCACCGAAAATGCGCGTAAAGTAGTAAGTGAAACTCATTTTCATCTTAATTAAGGTTATCTGGAGTACCTAATGGTCAGTTCAACGACCGTTGTGGAGTTCACCGGCGCGGCAACAACAAAGTTGCTCGAAGTTCTTAAAGAGCAGGATGCCGAGGGTCAGTACCTTCGGATTGCTGTTGCGACCGACGAACACGGTGGCATCGAATATGTATTCGGGC
>Ga0114999_10006417_pt1 | contig 13562 bp, 9 predicted proteins | sample ArcticOcean_MG_C_3_FD_89820 | JGI IMG/M metagenome (GOLD analysis project Ga0114999, IMG submission 89820) | Marine microbial communities from western Arctic Ocean - ArcticOcean_MG_CB8_126 | ecosystem: Environmental > Aquatic > Marine > Oceanic | place: Arctic Ocean: Canada Basin | collected...
AGGTCGGTCAGCACCTGGGTCGGGTGTTCCCCCCAGCCGTCTCCGGCATTGATCACCGGGATCGACGCCCAGCGGGCGGCCTCGTGCGGGGCGCCTTGCTCGAAGTGGCGCATCACCAGTGCATCGCCGTAGTACTCGAGCATATGGACTGTGTCTTTGATCGACTCCTGGTAGAAGTCGCCGGCCCGGGTCATCTTGGCGTCGGAGAACCCGGTGACGTGGCCTCCGAGGCGATGCATGGCGGCCTCGTGGGCGAGGCGGGTGCGCGTGGAAGGTTGGTAGAACGCGGTGACGAGGGTTTTGTGGGCCAGCAGGTCGGTGTTGCGCCGCTCGCGAGCAATCGGCTCCATCTGATCTGCGATCTGGAAAACGTGCTCGAACTCGGCTCGCTCAAACTCCTTGAGCGACAGGATGTCTCGTCCTGCAAAGCTGCGCATGTGCTCTCCTCATCTCGGCGCCCTATTGGAACGCGTCTGCTTGGGACCACCGATTTCGGCACCTGGACAGCGCGGGCAGCCCCCATTACTATTCGTCTGATAAGCATACAACATGACGATTTTGTCGGCCACTCAGGATTATTTGTGTGATAGCGCGCAACCCGTCTCTCACCGACCAGGTGAAAGCCCACCTCAAAGAGCGAATCGTGCAGGGCGACTTCGACGAAGGCCGCATACCCGCCGAGAACGATCTGGCGTCCGATCTCGGTGTCAGTCGCACCACGATTCGTGATGCTCTAGGCCGCCTGGAACAAGAAGGCGCCATCTACCGGCGCCAGGGGGCCGGCACCTTCGTCAACGAACCGGGCCTGCAAATCAAGTCACGGCTGGAGGATATCTGGTCGTACGAGGAAGTGTTGCGCGACCACGGCTACACGCCATCGGTGCGGCTTCTCGGCTCGGAGGCGATTGGCGCTGATCCTGACATCGCACAGAGCCTCGGTATCTCTGGGGGCGACGAAGTCCTCGTGATGGAGAAGCTTTTCCTGGAGGATGATGTCCCCGTCGTCCTTACCTTCAACCGTGTCCCGCTTCAGCACCTGAATGCCGAGGCCGGGGAGCCGACCGACGCACCCATCTATGCGTTCCTCGAGGCGAACAGCGACCGGACGCTGACCTATTACCTCTCTGAGATCATTCCCGTGGCGCTTCCGGCTGCCGAAGCCGGCAGGCTCGAGATGGCCCCGGGAACACCTGCGTTGAGCTTTGAGGAGGTCGGCTTCGACCAGGACAACGAACCGATCGTTCATGCCACTTCTTTTTTTCGAGATGATCTGCTCCGCTTCCGCCTCATCCGGCGGAACGCGAGGGGCTGAACCGACGACGACAAAAGGGAGAAACAGAGCATGCAAACGTACCTTCGCGGGCGCGACATGATCACCACCCAGGAGTGGACAAAGAGCGAGATCGACACCGTCATGAATGTGGCGATGGATCTCAAGCGCCGCCGCGCTGTGGGCGAACCGCACGCCCTGCTGCGCGACAAGGTTCTGGCGATGTTGTTCTTCTTCTCGAGTACACGAACCAGGGCAAGCTTCGAGGCGGGAATGGCGCAACTCGGTGGCCACGCCCAATTCATCGACAGCACCACGACACAGATCAGCCATGGCGACACGTGGAAAGAGATCGGCGACATACTCGGCCGCTACAACGACGGCATCGCGATCAGGCAGGTCGACTGGGGCGTCGGCAACGACTACATCCGGGCGGTTGCGGACGCGAGCCGGGTACCGGTCCTCAACATGCAGTGCGACTACTACCACCCGTTTCAGGCCCTTGCCGACCTACAGACGATTATCGAACACAAGGGTGATCCTCGCGGCCTCACCATCAACGTCAGCTACGCCTACGCCGACAGCTATCTCAAGCCGCTCAGCCTTCCGCAGAGCCTTATTCTGTTGATGACCCGCTACGGGGCCAACGTGCGGCTCACGCGACCGCCCGAATTCGGGTTGATGCCAGACATCGTCGGCCAGGCCGAAGAGAATGCGCGCCGTTCAGGTGGTTCGTTCGAGATTCTGGAAGACTTCGACGCCGGCTTCGAGGGCGCCGACATCGTGTACCCCAAGAGTTGGGGACCGCTGATGACGACGACCGACACGGAGGAGGCGACGGCGATCTCCGCCAAGTACACCGACTGGATTGCCGACGAGCGGCGTATGAGCCTGGCGAAACCCGATGCAGGCTACATGCACTGCCTTCCCGCCGATCGCAACGTCGAAGTCACCGACGGAGTCATCGATGGGCCAAACAGCATCGTTTTCGACGAGGCAGAGAACCGTCTCCACGCTCAGAAAGCAGTCATGGCGCTCACCATGAGCTAGGCCAACTGCTCAGGCTTTGCCGAGCACAAGGGCCAGCAGGGCCATACGCACGTACATGCCGTACTCCATCTGGCGGAAGTAGGCCGCTCGGGGATCGTCGTCGACCTCTACGGCGATCTCGCCAAGCCTGGGAAGCGGGTGCATCACGATCATGTTGTCCTTGGCCGACTTCATCGTTTCCTTGGTAATGACGTAGGAGTCCTTGACCTGCTCGTATTCCTCAGGATCACTAAAACGCTCCTTCTGGATCCTGGTGACATAGAGCACGTCGGTGTCGGCGAGCACAGCTTCGAGATCTAAGGTCTCTACTTGCCCGACGCCGGAGGCATCGACCTCTGAGACCACATGTTTGGGCATACGAAGGATGTCGGGCGCCACATAGTTGATATTCACGTCGTACAGGGTCAGCAATCTGGCGAGAGAGTGCACGGTGCGGCCGTACTTCAGATCGCCCAGCATTGTGATCGTGAGGCCATCGATCGTGTCCATCTCTTCGCGAATGGTGTAGGCATCGAGCAACGCCTGAGTTGGGTGCTCCCCCGGCCCGTCACCGGCATTGATCACCGGTTTGGAGGCGGCGGCTGCCGCCTCCGCCGCGGATCCCATCTCCGGGTGGCGCAGAACGATCGCGTCCGTGTAACTCTCCATGGTGCGCACGGTGTCCCGCAGCGATTCGCCCTTGGACACGGACGAGTACGTGACGTTGTTTATCTGAATGACGCTGCCGCCGAGGCGTTCGATAGCGGCGACGAACGACGACGACGTTCGAGTGGAGGGCTCATAGAACAGATTCGTGAGCACTTTGCCCTTGAGCAGATCGAAACTGCCGACGCGCTGGACCATCACGCTCATCTCATGCGCGACCTCGAACAGAGTCTCTAGGTCCTCGCGCGAGAACTGAGAGACCGACAGAATGTCCTGACCGAAGAAACGGGGGTCGCGCTTCTCGCCGAAAGGCAGGTGTTCAGTTGGTCGTCGGGTGGTCATGTGGTTGCTCCTCTCACAAAACAATCGGGTGCACAGGGCGTGCAACTCTCGTGTGCTCATTGCCCAATCCGGGCAGAAAAAAAGCCGCCCCCCGGGCGGCTTTGCCAATATTCGGCGACGCGTACATCGGACGCCACCTTACCGGAACGAGTAGGCGTTGTCGCAAGTCCTCTATATCTTCTGTTTCATTGCCCGACCGGCCTCGCCAACTGCCCGGCACGGCAAGCAGACGGGCGGATCAGTCGCTGCGGATGGCGTTGAGATAGGAGTAGATCGTTATCCGGCTCACGCCCATCCGCTCAGCGATATCTTCGATCGCCCGGCGCAGGTGGAACGCACCGCGGTGGTCCAGCATCCGCACGGCGGCCTGCTTCTCCACCCGGCCGAGGTCGGCAAGACCGGCGCCCAACTCGGCTTCGATTTGTGTGATCAGTCGGTTCAATGCACCGGACAACGAACCGAGGCGCACCCCTCCTACGACGATGCCCTGCCACACGACCGGGATATCGCCGGTGGCGATCTCGTCGGCACCGACCACCGTGCCTCCAGACGCGGCGAGCAGAGGCCGGAATGCCTCGAAGATAGGGTGATCGGCCACGTCAGGCCGTGAAGTCGACCTGAAGTGAAATTCGACTGGCGCCGGCGCGACGCGACGCATCAAGAACCGAACTCACCGTGGCAAGCACCGCCTCCACATCGCCCTCGATAGCCGTGCCAAAGGGACCGATCTCCGGTTCGAAGCCGCCCACAAGCGCAGCCTCGATCGCCTTTGCGACGTGGGGGCCCTGAGTGCCCTCGACAAAAGGCTCGACCATGAACTCTGCTCTACACGCCATGCGCTCTCCTTCGTCGACCCTCACCCGTAGAATTGGCAGCGGCCGATAATCCGGTGTTGCACACTCGGCCGGTGCTTGACAAAATGTTAAGTGATGTCAAGCATGGCAGCATCAGCCGAAAAAGGGAGCCACCGATGACGCTCGCCCCGCCGCGTATAACCGAATTCGTCGTGAACGGCGCGGCATCGTCGGCTTCGTCGAATCACCCCCACCTTCTGTCGGCGCTCCGTGAAGAGCTCAACATCACGTCTCCAAAAGATGGCTGCGCACCTTCCGGCCAATGCGGCGCCTGTGCGGTGCTCGTCGATGGCAAGCCGATTCAAGCCTGCCTCGTAACTATGGAAAAGGCCGCCGGCTCGGTAATAACGACGCTCGAAGGGTTCGACGAGGCGGAGCGCGACAGGTTGGCTACGGCCTTTGCGGCCTCAGGAGCCCTCCAATGTGGATTTTGCACACCGGGAATCCTTGTGCGCACCAAGGCCCTCCTCGATCAAAAGGGCAAGGACCTCACGATGGAGACGGCTGCCGGCCGCCTAGGCGGTCATCTCTGCCGCTGCACCGGCTACACCAAGATATTCGATGCAATCGAGAACCTCCGCGATGGCACTGTTGTAACGCCCGAGCTGCCTCAGGGCATCGGCACGAGCGGCATGAAATACGAAGCAAAGGAATTGGCCCTGGGAGACCGTGGCTACATCGACGACATGCGCCCCGCCGGCATGTACCACGCCGCACTTCGGCTCGCCGACCATGCGAGGGCAGACGTAGTCAGCATCGACGTCGTGCCGGCACTCATCATCCCGGGCGTCATCACCGTGTTCACCGCCGCAGACATTCCGGCGGATCGCAGGGTTGGGATCATTTACAAGGACTGGCCAGTGATGATTCCCGAGGGTGGTCGAACCTCCTATCTCGGCGACGTTCTCGCCACCGTCGTCGCCGAAACGGTTGAGATCGCCCGGGCTGCTGCAGACGCCATCGCCATCGATTACAACGTGCTCAAGCCGTTCGTCGACGTGGACAGTGCGCTTGCCACGGACGAGGACGCTGTCTGGGAACTCGACGGCAACGTGCTATCGCGATCCGCCTACGCCCGTGGTGACGTGGACGCGGCCTTCGACGCAGCTGCCCACGTAGTCAGCGAGACGTTTTATACGCCGCGTATCGAGCACGCCTTCCTCGAACCCGAGTCGACGCTGGCCATACCCCACGAAGACGGCACGCTGACCGTCTACTCCGGTGGCCAGGGCGTGTGGGACGACCGTGACCAGATTGCCGACATGCTCGGCGTCGAGCACGACAAGGTGACCGTCGAGTTGGTTTCCAACGGCGGAGCCTTCGGCGGCAAAGAGGACATGTCGAACCAGGCTCAAACGGCACTCGCCGCCCAGATTCTTCGGGTACCCGTCAAGTGCACCCTGACCCGCGACCAATCGCTGCTGATGCATCCGAAGCGGCATCCGATTCGCATAGAGGCCACGGCGGCCTGTGATGAGGACGGCAAGCTCACTGCGTACAAAGCACGGATGGCCGGCGACAGCGGGCCTTATGCCTCGGTAGGTATGAAGGTTCTCGAGCGCGCCGCCGGACACGCCAGCGGGCCCTACATCGTGCCAAACATCGACGTCGAGGCCGTTGCCGTGCGCACCAACAATCCCGTGTGCGGAGCCTTCCGGGGCTTCGGCGCGAACCAGGCACAATTCGCCGCCGAAGGCCTCCTCGACCGGCTTGCCGAGAAGGTAGGAATCAGCGGTTGGGAGATTCGCTCCCGCAACGTGGTTACACCAGGAGCGGTGTGGGGTCCCGGCCAGGTGATGGACGACGGATGTCTCGGCGCCCGTATGTGTCTGGACACGATTCGGCCGGCATACGACGCGGCCCGCGACTCCGGCAAGGCCATCGGCCTGGGGCTCGGACTCAAGAACTCGGGTTTGGGCAACGGGTTCAAGGAGATTGCAGGTGCGGTAGTGCGATTCGAAGCCGACGGAACCGTCGAGGTTCGCCACTGTTGGACCGAGATGGGCCAGGGGATCCATACCGTTGCTCTTCAGGTTGCCGTCGAGGAGCTTGGAGTCGCACCGGAATCGGTAAAGGTCATCGTCGACACGACGCGAGAGCTCGGCACGGGCCAAACGACGGGTTCCCGCGGAACCCTGATGGGTGCCGGCGCGGTGGCCGACGCTTGCCGGGTAGCCAAAGAGAACGACATGGCCCCGGGGATCGACTACTACGGCGAGTACCGAGTCGATTGGACCAACTCCCTTGCCGACGGCCTCGAAAATCCGACTATCCACTCGACTTTCGGGTATGCCGCCCAATTGGTGATCGCTGATCCCGAGACGGGAGATATCGAGAAAGTAGTGGCGGTGCACGACGTCGGGCGGGCGATCAACCCCCAGCTCTGTGAAGGCCAGATTGAGGGAGCGGTGCACATGGGCCTCGGCTACGCGCTGACCGAGGAATTCCCCACCGACGACGAAGGACGACCGACGAACATGACGTTGCGCAGCCTCGGAATCCTCCGACCGAAGGACGTGCCCGAGATCGAGGCGATCCTCGTCGAATCGCCCGAGCCGAATGCTCCTTACGGTATAAAAGGTGTCGGCGAGATCGGGCTCGTGCCGACAGCCGGCGCGGTGGCGGCCGCTCTCCACGAAGTCGATGGCACCTGGCGCACGCGGCTTCCGATGCGGGTACACCAGCCGGTATCAAAGTGACGGCCACCACTCCCGGCCTGGTGTGTGCCCACCACCATCTCTATTCGTCGCTGGCGCGCGGGATGCCGCCTCCCCCAGCGACGCCCACGAATTTCCAGGAGATTCTCGAGCAGATCTGGTGGCGGCTCGATACGGCTCTCGACCTGGAGATGATCCGGTGGTCCGCGATGCTCGGCGCCCTCGAAGCTCTTGAGTCCGGGACGACGGCCATCGTCGACCACCACGAATCACCCAACGCCATCGAAGGAAGCCTTGACGTCATCGCCGAGGCGTGCGCCGAGGTGGGAGTACGAGTGTTGTGCACCTACGGCATCACTGATCGTCACGGCGCAGACGGAGCCGGCCGCGGGCTCGCTGAGAACGAACGTTTCATCAAAGCCGGCGGGAACGGACTCGTGGGTGTGCACGCTGCGTTTACCTGCAGCGACGAGTCGCTGGAGGCTGCGAGCGGATTGGCCGACGACCTCGGTACCGGAGTGCACATTCATGTCGCGGAAGGGATCGGCGACATTGAGGCACCGAAGCGCCTCGAAGGCATGACGAACGACAAGTGGTTGCTCTCTCATTGCGTGCATTTGCCTGACGATCATGCACTGCGTGGCACCATCCTCCACAACCCGATGTCCAACCTCAACAACGCTGTCGGGTACGCCGAGCCTGCCCGGTTCAGTAACCCGGTTGCACTCGGAACCGACGGCATCGGAGCCAACATGCTCGACTCGTTCCGCCTTGCATACGTCATGCAACGATCCGCGGATGTCACCTGCGGGCCGGACACGGCATGGTCGTGGCTCGAGACCGGCTGGGACATCATGCCCGAGGCGCGCAACGACGAGGTCACCTGGTCATACGAGCCGATGGAGCCTTGGTTCCTGGCGTTTACGCCGGGGATAGCCCCGGTTGAGGTCAAGGTGGGCGGAGAGACGGTCTTCAGTGATGGCCGCCCAACCAGAGTCGACGCCAATGAGGTGCGCGCCAAAGCGGCCGAGCAGGCTGCCCGCCTGCATGCGAGGTTATGAGCCGGAATCTGCCGAGAGTGGAGGGGTAACGGATGTCCGATCGATTTCATCAGATCTCGATGGAGCAACTGACCGACTGGGTCTTTGACGAACTCGAACACAAGGACGCCATTTTTGGCATCCCCCGATCGGCGTTCTTCGTACCCAGCCCCGACCACCGTTTCCGGCTCGACAAGTACGGGTACACCCTTGACACACCGTTCGGAGTAGCCGCCGGACCCCACACGCAGATGGCCCAGAACATCATCGTCTCCTGGCTGGTCGGAGCACGCTTCATCGAGCTGAAGACAGTCCAGACCCTCGACGAACTCGACATCCCCAAGCCCTGTATCGACGTCGAGGACGAGGGATACAACGTCGAGTGGTCCCAGGAACTCAAGGTATACGAGTCCTTCGACGAGTACTTGCGCGCCTGGGTCCTCATCTATGCCCTGCACCACAAGCTCGGGTTTGCCACGGACGACCCGGGCATGATTTTCAACATGAGTGTCGGCTACAACCTCGAGGGAATCCTCAACCCGAACGTCCAATGGTTTCTCGACGTCATGCGCGACGCGTCGGACTACCTGCCTGCGTACGTCGACATAGTGGCTCAGCGTTATGCGCCGGCCGGCGACCTCGCCATACCCACTGAGATCTCGGACACCGTCACGCTGTCGACGATGCATGGCTGTCCTCCGGACGAGATCGAGCGCATTTCGGCCTACCTCATCGAGGAGCGCGACCTCCATACCTCGGTGAAATGCAACCCGACCCTGCTCGGTGCCGATCGGGTACATGGCATCGTCAACGATGCACTCGGCTTCGACGACGTACCGGTTCCCGATGAAGCCTTCGGACACGACCTTCAGTACGACGACGCGGTACCGATGTTCCACAACTTGCGGCGCATCGCCTCCAACCACAACAAGACGTTTGGGCTCAAGCTGAGCAACACTCTCGAAGTCGACAACTGGCGCACCGTGTTCGACAAAGACGAGATGATGTATCTGTCCGGGCGCGCGCTGCACCCGATCACCACGAACCTGGCGACAAGAATCGCCGAGGACTATCGCAGCAACCTCTTGCTCTCCTACGCCGGTGGCGCCGACTGCTTCAACGTCGCCGACCTGCTTCGCTCCGGAATGACCACCGTGACGGTCTGTTCCGATCTGCTCAAGACCGGCGGATACCTCCGCATGAGCCAATACATGGAGCAACTCGACGAAGCCATGGACGAGGTCGGGGCAGAAGACCTTGACGACTTCACCCTCAAGTCAGCCGCCTCCAGGGACGGGTTCGGGGAGTTCGCTTCAATGCTGCGCTATTCCGCACTCGTCGATACCGGCCTCGAGATCTCGGCCCAAGCCGCGGAATCTCTCGGCGACGCGCTCTCGACCTCCGGCTCGCAGGAGGCGGCACAGACGATCATTCGAGAGTGGGCTACGACGGCGGGCTATGACGCATCGCGGACCGATGTTCTCACCGAGACCGCGACCGGCGTGGCAGCCCGCCTCAACCTGCGCGAATACGCAGATCGTGTTCGTTCCGACTGGCGGTATCAGAAGGGTTCGTTCCGCACGGACAAGTCGAGCACACCTCGCGAACTTCACTATTTCGACTGCATCGAGGCACCGTGTGTCGACGAATGCCCCGTCGACCAGAAGGTCCCTCAGTACATGAACGCCGTGCGCGACGGAGACTTCACAGGGGCTCTTGCGCTGGCCCGCGAGGACAATCCGCTGCCGTCGGTTCTCGGCAGAGTGTGTGACCATCTTTGTGAGAACACATGTATCCGCACCCATCTCGACCAACCGCTCGCCATCCGCGAGATGAAGCGCTTCATCATGGAGCAAGAAGAGCAGCCCGTTTTGTTCATCAAGAGCCCTCAGGTCAAAACAAAGGTTGCCGTCATCGGCGCAGGCCCGGCAGGCCTGGCTGCGGCTCACGAGCTGGGCTATTCAGGGTTCGAAGTCACTATCTTCGAACACCATCCCTATCCGGGCGGAATGGTTGGAGGTGCCATCCCGTCATACCGCCTCCCCCAGAACGAGATCGATCAGGACATGGCGGTTCTCGCCGAACTAGGCGTCGAGATGCGATACGGCCAATCGGCCGGTGTGGATTTCACGATCGAGGGACTGCGCAGCGATGGCTACGAGGCGGTCTTCGTGGCGGTGGGCGCACAGCTGGCGAAACGCTTGAACATCGAAGGCGAGGACTCCGAAGGGGTGCTCGATGCGCTCACTTTCCTACGCAGCGTACGCGAGGAACATCCGGTCCCGATCGGAGCACGAGTGGGGGTGATCGGGGCGGGCGATACGGCGATGGACTGTGTCCGCTCGGCGATCCGCGTGGGAGCACAGCACGTGTCGTTGATATATCGGCGCACGATCGATCAGATGCCCGCAGATCGCGAAGAAGTGCACGCCAGCATCGAAGAGGGAATCGAAATCATCGAACTGGCGAAACCGGTGGCACTCCGTACCGAAGGCGACACGCTCAAAGCGCTTGTGTGCTCGCGAACCGAGTATCGCGGCGACCGCGACGCCTCCCAGCGCAAGATCCCGCACGATGTTGCCGACTCGGAATTCGAGATACCCATGGATACCTTGATCCTCGCGATCAGCCAGCATTCGGTTCTCGATCTCTTCGGCGAGGAACCGCCCGAACTGACCTCGCGGGGCTACATCCAGGTCGACCCAGCGACCTTCGAGTCATCGATACCGGGCGTATACGCAGGCGGCGATGTCGCCGGAGACGGACCCTCTTCCATCGTCAAGGCGGCGGCAGACGGTAAAGCAGTGGCGGCGGCAATGATCGCCGCCTACGGCAGTCCAAAGGACGTCGACGACGCTGAGTTCCCGCGAGTGAACCTGCAAGAGATGGTCATACGCCGCTCACGCCGCGAGTACCGGACGCCGGTTACCTACACACCACTGGATGAGCGTGACAATTTCGACGTCACCACACTCACCTACACCGCGGCAGAAGCGAAGGAAGAAGCGGCTCGCTGCCTCGATTGCCATGAGATCTGCAGCCTGTGCGTAGGCGTATGCCCCAACATGGCACTGATGACCTACGAGATCGATCCCGTCCGCTTCGAGGTTCCAACCCTTGCCGCAGCCAACGGCTCAGTCGAAGTCAGGGACTCGAAGACGTTTGCAGTCGACCAGCCTCTTCAGATCGCAGTGCTCACGGATTTCTGCAACGAATGCGGAAACTGCGAAACGGCCTGCCCGACCTCGGGAAAACCCTTTGTGGACAAGCCGCGGCTCTACCTCGACCGCCAGGATTTTCTGGCCGAGGACAACAACGCCTTCATGATGTTCGGCGACTCGGTGATGGAAGCGCGGATCGACGGCGAAACGCACCGTATATCGCTCAACGGCTCGGTGGAGTACGAATCGCCCGTGTTCGCAGCGACACTCGACAGGTCAACATTCGCCGTCGAGAGTGCACAGCTCAAAGCACCCGTCGACGACGCCGTGCTGTCTTTGGAAGGCGCCGCCGCCATGTACACGCTTCTCACCGGACTGGAACAGTCGATGCCGCACCTACCCGTATATGCGGCGACTGGGTCCGGCTACAGCACACTGGACCACCCGGGTTATACAGAATAGACCTTGCGTTTCACCACAGTGTGTGGTCGAACATCAACTGGCCCCTTCTCGGCCTGTGCCTGATCAACGGGCTCAACTCGCCGGGATGCGAAGACTACGACTGGCCCGGCGCCCCAGCTCACTCGGTCAACAGCTCGCTGTCTACCGATGGTCCAGATCGCACGGGCGATACCACGAACCCGACGTGCGATAACGGAGTCGTCACCATGGACCCGGGCTACTACACCACCACGAGCCAATACTCGATCACCGGCTGCGTCAACATGAATCCCGGCATGTACATGTTCGCCGGAGGCTTCGACGTCGAGTCCGATTCCTCGCTGTTCATGGCCGGGGTCATCTACCTGCCCGATGGCGAGGCCCGGATCCAAGGAGCCGACGCCGGCACGGTCGGCGGCGACGGCACCCCGGGCAGCGGATGCCTCGGCGAGACCACACTTCTCGGCGGAAGCATCGTTGCGTCGGAGGTGCTGGTGAAGTCGGACGGCACCCTCTCGATCAACGCGTTTTCCGGCGGGGTCGGCGCCGCCGGCGGGACCTACGTCCGCCTCTACGAGTAGGCGCCTGCCACACCGACGCAGGGGCCGGGGTGCTCGCAGCCACTTCGAGTAGGCATTTCGAGCCAACCGCCGACGGGACATCCCGGGGTACCCGGCTCAACGCTATCGGCCCACTATCCCATAGCCCGCCGAATGGCGTTCTCAGGCCATCGGCCTCGTAACGTGAAGGCTGTTTTTCACCGCTCCCTTTCCATGAACCTCAACCATCGGGGGCGGACTCGGCCGCGCTGGGCCGTGGAACGGGCGGGCGGAGCGAGTTAAGGGCAATCGATTGGGATGATTACGTCGATATCCCAGGAGCCGCCGCCGTCGGCCGTAACGCGAAGAATGAAAGAGAACTCGTGATCGTCGGGAACATCGGCGCCCACTTTGAGATCCCAGTCCCGCGGGTTCTCGGCATCCGCCCCGCCGGGCAGATCGGGGTACAAGGCTGAATTGTTGTAGAGCAGATCGATGTCACCGTCGGTTTCCACCAGCACCGCCGACACGCCCGTAAGGGCGCCCTCACTGGCATTGCGAATACGCACATAGACCTCGATGAGCTCGCCACATTGGGCGCTGCCGTCGTCGTTGCCCTCGGAATCGTTGCCGGTCCCGTCGTGCGTGGGCCCGTCGTCGACTCTGAAGTCGACGAGGACCGGTTCGCCGGGATCACCCGGATCGGGCGGGTCGCCGCACTCCAGCGGGATGACCACCGGGATGTCCCACGAGCCCCCGCCTGCGGCGGTCACGCGAAGGATGAACGAGAATTCGTGGCCTCCCGGGGCATCGGCTGATATGGCCAGATCCCAATCGAGCGGATTCTCCCGCGACGCGCCAGCCGCGAGATCGGGGAAGGCGGCCGTCGAGTTGTACAGAAGCGTCACATACCGATCAGATTCGAGCAACGAGGCCGACAGCCCGCTCAACGCATCATCTCCGACGTTGCTCAGCGTGGCGTATAGCTCGATGGTCTCCCCGCATTGAGCGAGGCCGTCGTCATTGCCTGTGGAATCGTTGCCGGTGCCGTCGTGTCCGGGACCGTCGTCGACCCGATAAGACACGAACGCCGGCTTGCAGCCGATCGGAACCGCCACGGCAACATCCCACGGCCCTCCTTCGGCAGCCGTGAAACGAAGTAGGAATTCGAACTCGTGTCCATCCGGCGCGTCGGATGAGATCCGCACGTCCCAGTCCCTCGGGTTCTCTGCAGAAACCCCGCCACCGATCGACGGATAGGACGCTGTCGTGTTGTAGAGCAAAGATACGAACGGATCAGCCGAGATCAGCGCTGCCGACAGGCTCGCGAGCCCGAGATCGCCGCCGTTCATAACGGTCACGTGCAACTCGATGGTCTCACCACATTGGGCTATTCCATCGTTGTTTCCACGCGAGTCGTTGCCGGTCCCGTCATGTCCCGGACCGTCGTCGACGCGGTGGGACACCAGCACCGGAACGCCGAGGTCGGGCTCTGGAGGAGCCGTGGTGAAAGACGACGTGAAAGGAACCAGCGGGTTACCGGCGACGTCCGTGACGGCGGAT